>Ga0210397_10000046_pt1 | contig 108950 bp, 105 predicted proteins | sample IncBWH2OmetaG_FD_160126 | JGI IMG/M metagenome (GOLD analysis project Ga0210397, IMG submission 160126) | Forest soil microbial communities from Barre Woods Harvard Forest LTER site, Petersham, Massachusetts, United States - Inc-BW-H-2-O ... | reverse complement strand
TGCGCCCAAGCAGCCCGCCATCAAAGCGCGCGAACGTGCGCCCGCATCCGCAAGGGGACAAGTTCAATCGGACAAGATCGCCCGTGCGATAACGAATCACAGGAAACCCCGGGCGCCCCAGATTCGTGATCACCAGCTCCCCGGTTTCTCCTTGTTGCACTTCCTTGCCATTTTGTGGGTCGAGCACTTCCGCGATGAATTCGCTTTCGATGACGTGGATCCCTCCCGGCTGAAGTTCGCATTCGAAACTGTGAGCGCCGACTTCCGAAGCCCCCGCGTGATCGAAGCACTTGGCGCCCCAGGCCGCTTCGATGCGCGCCTTGGTCTGCGCAATGTTGGCCCCCGGCTCGCCCGCGTGAATCAGTGCGCGAACCGGAATCCAGCGGAGATCGAACTTTTCTTTCGCGGCAATCTCCGCGAGCCGCAGCGCATACGTTGGCGTGCAGCAGACGACCGTTGCTCCCAGGTCGCGCATCATCTCGAGCCGCTGGAGCGAATCCCATCCCCCGCCCGGAATCATCATGGCGCCGAGCTGCCTCGCTCCTTCCACCGTCGCCCAGAATCCGATAAATGGCCCGAAGGAAAACGGCAGAAACACGCGGTCGGCAGCGGTTACTCCGGCGCCTTTGAGCACGTACCCCCAGCAGGTGCCCCACCACTCCCAGCTGTCGGGAGTGTCCACCACGCGCAACGGGACGCCGGTCGTGCCGGAAGTCTGATGAAATCTCGCATAAAAACTTTCAGGAAAAGTCGTATTGGTTCCAAAAGGCGGAGCTTCTTCCTGCGCGCGCACGAGTTCTGACTTGCAGGTAAATGGCAATTTGCGGAAATCAGAAAGAGACTGAAGGTCGCCGGGCGAAACTCCCGCCTCTTTCCACTTCCGCATGTAGAAGCGGTTGCGGCCTATCAATTGCGCAAGCAGTCCGCGAAGCTTCTCGAACTGAAGATCCTGCAGCTTCTCCCGCGGCATCGTCTCCAGCGCTTCATTGAAATACTGCGTGGGCTTCTTCACGTGGAAGTTCTTTCCGGCTTCAGCGCGGGAAAAGGCGCGCCGCGTTGTCGTACAAGATCTTGCGCTTCGCCTCGGCGCCTATCGGCAGGGCATTGAACTTCTCGATGTTGCCTTTGATTGCCGGAACGCCGGGACCCGGCCAGTCCGTGCCCCAGAGCACTTTGTCTGCGATGTCTTCAATGCGCGGAAAATACTCCATCAGTTTCTGCGGAGGAATACCGGAAATGTCCATGTACATATTCTTGTGACGGCGAACCAGGAAGAAAGCCTCGTTCATCCATAGGGGCCGCCCGCCGTGAGCGAGAATGACGACGAGATCGGGATAGTCGATACTCACATCGTCGCAGAGCATCGGCTGCGCATGCAGGTTTCGCGCGCCAGGGAAAATGGAAGTCCCCGTGTGCACCATGATCGGCATTCTGTTGGCTTGCGCCCGCTCGTAAATCGCCGCGAGGCCGCGGTTTCCGTCCATATAGTCATTCGGCGAGAGCACCTGGTGCGACGGATGCATCTTGATAGCCCGAATCCCTAGCTTCGCAATCCGGTCCACTTCCACGCCTGGATCGGGAACGGTTCCCGGAAGCACACCGCCAAATGCAATCAGCCGATCCGGCGCTGTACTGCAATACTTCGCGCTCCAATCGTTCACCTCCGGCGTGAAGCCAATAATTTGGGGCGCCACATAATTAATCAGCCCCGCTCGTTCAATCCCCAGGCTGTCTAGCAGACCCAGGAACGCCTTGGGATCGGCCGAATAGCGCTCGACATCGGCGTAGTCCTTGCGCCCGCGCTTGATCAACTCGAGCGCCGCCGGCTTCACCATGTGGTACGGCATAATGTGAACGTGAATGTCTATTATGGGTTGCACGGTTCTCCGTTGCGCTGCGGGATGACGTTCGAGACCGTCATCATGGATACACCGCCTGCTCAGCAACCGTCCGAATCGTTACGGCTGTGCTGCTACGACGTCGCCCTGTCCTCTTGAGCATCACCATCGATGATTCCCGGGGGATGGGGTAAAGAGATCGGGCCCTAAGGCAGAGCATAGGCAATGATGCCACCGCCGACCTTCAGCTTGGGATTCTTACCACCGCCGGAGGACACCGCAAAATACTGCTTGCCGTTAACGGCATACGTCGAGGGCGTGGCAATGCTCGATGTCGGCATCGTGTCTTCCCACAGGAGCTTGCCCGTCAGCTTGTCGAACGCGCGGACCTTGTTGTCGTAGACAGTTGCGGCGATGAAAAAGATGCCGCCTTTCGTGACGATTCCCCCACCATAGTTCTCACTGCCGGTGGTGGGGTCATTCAACTCCGGATAATCACCGAACGGAATCTGCCAGACATATCGACCCGTGTTGAGATTCAACGCATTCAGCGTGCCCCACGGCGTGCTGACCGCAGGGTAGCCATCCGGGTCCAGGAACTTTGTATAGCCTTGGAACACATAGTCGACGTTCGCGCTCGCGTTGTCAGTTGTAGTCGCCGGCTTCGAGTTGTCATCACTGATGTAAGTCGTCAGGCCGTCGATCTGAGTCTTGCTCAGGCTGCCTTCAAATCCGGGCATCCTCCCCGATCCATGGGCAATCATTTGTGCGATCTGCTGGCTCGCCATCCGCTTGGTCAGTCCAAGCAATGCGGGGAACGACGGGGGGTTGCCCTTGCGGTCGACGCCGTGGCAACCGGCGCAGGAGGCGTTGTAGATCTCGGCAGCAGAGGCCTCGCCGCTGGTCTTCTTGACCTGCGCCCGCAACTGCAGGATGTAGGCTTGTTCGTTGGAGTTGATATAGAGAATGCCGGTCTCGGGGTCCCAGGCAGCGCCGCCATATTCGCCGCCACCATCCAGTCCCGGAAAGATGACGGTGCCCTCGAGCGAGGGTGGATCAAAGCGGCCACGGTTGCTCAGCGTCGCCAGGTGCGCCCGCACCGCCGCGTTGGCGGCGGGCGTGCGCTGGGTCAACGTCTCCTCCGTGAGTCGCTGACGAGCGAACGGTTCAGGCGCCGCAGGCAAGGTCTGGCGTGTCGCGAGCTTTTCGCCCGGAATGGTGCTTGGAAAGACGGAAACCTCCTGGACCGGAAACAGGTTTTCGCCCGTGACCCTGTCGAACACCCAGACGAAACCGTACTTCATAATCTGGGCTACAGCAGGAATGTCCCGACCGTCACGGCGAACGGTGACGAGCGTCGGTGGCGTCGGTGGATCGCGATCCCACACATCGTGTTCCACGAGCTGATGGTGCCACAGACGCTTGCCGGTATTGGCGTCAAGCGCCACCAGCGAGGTGCCAAAGAGCGTATTGCCCTCGCGATCGGCGCCGTAGAAATCCTTAAATCCCATGCCCGCTGACGCCAGCGGAAGGTAGACAATGCCGCGCTCAGGATCGAGGCTCAGACCGGACCATGCGTTGGCACCATTCGCAGTCTTCCACGCATCCTTGGGCCACGTGTCATACCCAAATTCGCCGGGATGCGGGATCGTGTGGAAGATCCACCTCAGCTGTCCGGTGCGCACGTTATAGGCGCGAATATGACCGGGCGTCGCGCCAGTGCTACCGAGGATAATGAGGTCTTTGTAGATCACGCCGGGCGAATTGACGTTCACCGATACCGAGCGTGGATCTCGCTCAAGGTCCTGACTCAGGTCGACCTTGCCGGTATCGCCGAAACTTTCGATCAGTTTTCCGGTGTTGGCATCTACCGCCATCAGTCGATTGCGCGAGGTGAACAAAATCCGCTCATCAGTTCCGTCGGCCCAATAGCAAACGCCGCGCAATCGCCCATTGCCGCTAACCGGTGCTCCCTCAGCCGGATCGTAGACCCAGTTCTGCGTGCCAGTGGCCGCATTGAGACTGAAAATGCGCCCCTTCGGAGAGGCGAAATACATGCGTCCTTTGACGACGATGGTGTCACCTTCCATGTCGTTGGTCGGGGCGCCATCACCGGTTTCAAACGTCCACGCGACCCTCAGGCGTTTGACGTTCTTTGTATTGATTTGATCGAGCGTCGAATAGTGTGTTCCGTGCGGATTGCCGTGATAAACGGCCCAGTCCGCACTAGAAGCCTGCGAGGAAGGCTCGGCGCCTGTAGCGGAGGAATGGGCCTGAGCGTTAGGCCCTTGCACCTGGCTGGAGGCGAGTAATGCACACGCCACTGCAATTGCGATTCGTTTCATTGGCTCATCCTTCGTGGCGAGCGTATTCGCGTTCGCGTCACCCGCTCTTATCCATGCTCTTGGTTCTTGCGCCGCTTACTTGCCAGCTACGGAATGGGTTTCTTCGCTTATTCATGACGCAGCGCCGATGCAAGAAAGTACAGAGGTTTAGAGTTAAGTGCAACGCGGACTTTGCGGAGCCCCAGTTGTGTTGACGTGCCCGGCATGAAATGGTCCAGCTGGAGTGAGAGACAGCAGACGAAGCGGTTATGAAAACTTGTTTTGCTTGTCATGAGAAAGCTAAGGTGAGCGACCTGGTATTCACTCACTACGCCCCTGAAGCGCAAAATGTTTATCTGGCTGATCCGCCTTATACCCAGGCAATCAGTCCCGCGAAGCATGAAGCGCAAGCCGCAGTGCTGTCGTTGGTCTTCTCTTCCGATACTTCTGAATCGTTAGGCGCTACGACGCAAGAAGCTGCCGCCATGTAGCAAAAGAATAAAGCGGAAAAAGGAAGCGACAGGGCCGCCACGCGCGGCTTTTTGCGTCCTCGATGGTTTGGCCGAAGTTGAAGCAACTTCTCTGGAATGAATGGCGGGGACGACGAGACTCGAACTCGCGACCTCTGCCGTGACAGGGCAGCGTTCTAACCAACTGAACTACGTCCCCGCTGAAGGGTTGAAGCGTCACAGTGGTGGGCACTGTCCGATTTGAACGGACGACCTTTCGGGTGTAAACCGAACGCTCTAACCGCTGAGCTAAGCGCCCAACCAATTCCAATTCATCGTACAGGAAGCGGCGCGAAGCGTCAACGCGCAGGGAAGTGGCGCCAGCGCGAGCGCGAAATGGGCGCGTTTTGTTTTGTGGGACTCCGCTCCAATATCGGAATTGATCGCCGAATCGCGTTGAAGGGCGCGGCGATGCTGCGCCCGGACAACAGCGAAATTGCAGGCTGGGGCGAAGGGCGGCGTGGCGACGATGCGCGCGTAGAGCTGCTGATTTGCGGGCGATTGGCGGGGCTTCCTTGCACTTTATTGGCGCAGCCAGTAAACTCGTTTTCTTGTTTGAACGCAAAGGACGCATACAGAGATGCTGATTGTCCGGGATTACGTCGCGCACATGGCGAAAGAAGTCGTGAAACAGCTGGTGGAAGGCGGGCACATTGAAGTGAAGGATGCCGCTGCGCTGGCCAATCGCGTAAGGCTGCGGATGACGGAAGAACTTACCGTCGAGGACCGGCTGAACGAAGAAGTGCGGAATATCCTGGTGGAGCACCAGGATGAAATGCGGCGCACGGGAGTTTCCTATCAGGAGATGTACAAGAAGGCGAAGCAGCAACTGGCGCGGGAACGGAAATTGATCCTTCGTTAGAAAATGGAAATCAGAAAATCGAAACTCGAAATTGGAAAATTGAAATGGAAACGGCGCGAAGCGGGGGCAGGGAAGCTCCCGAAGAATGATGGGGAAGAGGGTGGATGAGAATTAGCCGGGAAAAGATTGTGAGATTGTCGCACCAGATCACGGAAGTGCTGGTGGATAGCGCCGATGTGGAATTCGTGGATGACCGGGACACCATCCGGCAGCAGGTGGTGCTGATCCTGACGGGCGCGCTGAAGGAAGAAGAGAAGGTAGAGCTGGAAGTCCGCAAGAAGATTACTTCGCAGAAGAAGGAAATCCTGGAAGGCAGCGAAGAGTGGGACGTGCTGTTCAAGAAGTATTACGGCGATGAGCTGCGGAGGATGGGAGTGGCGGCGGCGCCGGATGACCGGGAGAGAAGATCCTGAATTGAGACGAGGTTGTGAAGTAATGAAGTAAAGAGGTAGCGACGCCAGGATTAGGGCAACGTTAATAGGCACACCGTCCCGATAGCTTTACGTTGGGCACTCTTCCGGAACGTAAAATAAAAGAGATGATGCCCATAACGGCCCAAGAAGTAACACAGGGCAAGGTCTGCCAGGCCTCAGGGCAGGTCAGAACTGGCCTGACGAAAGAGGTCGGAGAAATCCACAGGCATCGTACTGCCGCGCCAGATACTGCGATCAATCGACCGGGCGCTTCCTCAGCGAAGATCCGATTGATTTCCGAGGCGGAATTAATTTCTACAGGTACGTCAGAAACAATCCAGCCAATTTTGTAGATCCAATCGGGCTAGCGCCCACTCCGTCGGAACCTAAGCTACCGACCGTTCCAACTGGGAAAGCAGGTTGTAGCTTCGTGGGTTCTCAGTATCATGGGGGGCCATGTATGACATGCATGTATAGATGTCGAGGTTACGGAGCTATAGTTACTTTTCCTCAACATGTATTGAGGCCCTGCCCAAGCGTTGATCCCATCACCGGCCTTGTGCATACTGAGGAAATCCACCCCGATTGCCGAAACGACGAACCATGCAAGAAAAAAGTGCCCAATCCCAATCCTATTCCTTTGACACTTATCATACTGTCAACAATATCAGCTCTCGCGGGCGGTCCCATTCCCGCAACCTAGGACCTGGAGCTTCCATTATTCGTCCTATTTGTCGCACCGGTCACGCGAACAACGACGATATCGATTACATAAAGAAAACCTGGACCATTTGAGACGTAAGACTAGTAGGGAGCGACCATGGCAAGCCTTAACACTCCAGAGGTAGAACGTGCTATTGAAATGATAGAAAAAGGCAACTATCTGGAAGCGCAAAAGTTATTGATGCCCTTAGCTGAATCCGGCAATCCGAAGGCGCTGTGCAACCTGGCAAATCTTTATCATTTTGGCTGGGGTGTGCTTATTGACGGGGGAAAAGCCATCGAACTCTATTCTAAGGTTGCTCAACAGAATATTCGAGAGGAGCATCTATCCGGTTTGGCCTGCCAGAACTTGGCAACCATTTACACAACGGGGCTACCTGATATACAACCGGATCCTAAAAAGGCTGCAGACTTCTCCGCCCGTGCAAAAGAACTCGGGTTTGAAATGTGAAGTATCCGTCGTTCGCTGGGATCGCTCGCCAGACCTACAGCTATGGCTGGTTCAGCAAAAAGATAGCTTATGCGAGCCATTCGGTCGGCAGCGGGGGGCCGACCCTTTCAAGATGAGCACAACGTTGGCGTCGCATACGCGGGTTTTGCGTATGTGGTTTAGAATCAAACGTCACGCCGGACGAGTTTAACTTTTCGGGGCTGCTGTCGTGGATGGATGAGATAATCGGAAAGCGCGCAGGAGGTTCGCCATGGCGACTGTCTCTGTGAATGTAATCATCAAAGATCCGGATATCCTTGGCGGAGAGCCTGTGTTCCGGGGAACCCGCGTTCCTTTCAAGGTCTTAACTGACTATCTGGAAGGGGGCGACACGTTGGATCAGTTCCTGGAACAGTATCCTAGCGTCAGCCGCGAACTTGCCATTGCTGGCATCGAGGAAGCACGGCTGAGCCTTGTCGCACAGCTTAAATGAGAGTTCTTGTTGACGAGTGCGCCCCACGAGCGCTCAAGAAGCACCTTGTAAATCACGGCCACGAATGTCGTACCGTTCAAGAAGCGGGGTGGTCTGGAAAACAGAACGGCGAACTTTTAAGCCTCGCAGAAGCTGCTTTTGACGTCCTCGTCACAGTGGATACAAATCTCCTCTACCAACAGAACCTGGCGGGTCGCAGAATCGCTATCGTAGTTCTCCAATCGCCCTCCAATCGCCTAGAGCACCTGCGCCAAACATTTCCAGCACTCGCTTTGGCCCTCGCGAACATCAAGCCTCGGGAAATCGTTCAAGTTGGAAGTGGTATGTGAGATCTCCGATGCGGACTCGGACATTCAAAGAGCGGCCCAGCTGTAAGTTCGACATTGAAACCGGCCAATATTACTATCGCGCCTGATACTATGATCAGACGTTGGGCGCTTCCCTGGGTTCATCGTGACCTGCTATTTTTAACAGTTGTGAATTCCTCGTGATGAAGCATAACCTTCCAGTTGGCATACGTCCCCCGTTGGACTCCACCCAGACGGATCGCTAAGGAGGATGAGTCATGCCCCAAAATCACGAACTTGGCAGACTCGAACAAGCCCGCACATCAAAGACACCATGGAGAAAATGGGGCCCCTATCTCAGCGAGCGGCAGTGGGGAACAGTTCGCGAGGACTACAGCCAGGACGGTAATGCCTGGGACTATTTCACTCATGACCAGGCCCGCTCCCGCGCCTATCATTGGGGCGAGGATGGTCTAGCCGGGATCAGTGATGAAAAACAGCTGCTCTGCTTTAGCGTAGGTCTGTGGAATGGCAAAGATCCCATCCTCAAAGAACGTATGTTCGGGCTGACGAATAGCGAAGCCAATCACGGCGAAGACGTAAAGGAATATTACTTCTACCTGGATAACACGCCCACGCATTCCTACATGAAGTACCTGTACAAGTATCCGCAGGCGGCGTTTCCTTACAGTGATTTGATCGAGTCGAACAAGCGGCGCAATCGTGGCGACATGGAGTACGAACTGTTGGACACGGGTGTCTTTAAGGATGATCGCTACTTCGATGTCTTCGTGGAATATGCCAAGCAGACTCCAGAGGACCTCCTTATCCAGATCAGCGTGGCTAATCGCGGGCCTGAGCCGGCCCTATTACATGTCCTGCCGACACTTTGGTTCCGCAACATCTGGACATGGTGGCCAGGTACACCCAAGCCGTCCCTGAAGCAGGTGTCTGGCCGGAGAGGCGTACAGGCTGTTGCGGCGTCACACGCGGAATTGGGCGAGAGGTATCTGTACTGCGAAGGAGAAGTTCCACTCCTGTTCACAGAAAATGAGACTAATAACAAACGGGTCTTTGGCACGGACAATGCCAGTCCGTATGTGAAAGACGGGATCAACAACTACGTGGTTGAAGGAAATCACAACGCCGTCAACCCCGAGAAAACGGGAACTAAATGCGCGGCACACCATGAGTTGAATGTGGGTGCAGGAAAGACAGCCACCGTCCGTCTGCGGCTGAGCGATCTGGCGCCTACGGCGATGGGCGATCCCTTCAAGAGCTTTGCCGAAATCGTGCAGACCCGTCAAAACGAAGCAGATGAATTCTATCGAGCCATCACACCGGAGCGCGTCAGTAAAGATGAAGCCCTGGTCATGCGCCAGGCGCTGGCCGGGATGCTGTGGTCCAAACAATATTTCTTCTTTGATGTAGACAAATGGCTCACGGAGCATGGTGACGATCCGATGAAGCCGGGCGCACGATCCATGCGAAACAGCGAATGGTTTCACATGGTGAATCAAAACATCATCTCGATGCCAGACAAATGGGAATACCCGTGGTTTGCGGCGTGGGACCTGGCGTTCCACGCCATCGCGCTGTCCACGGTAGATGTGGATTTCGCAAAGGAACAGCTCGATCTGATGCTACAGGAGTTCTTCCTGCATCCGACCGGCCAGATCCCGGCATACGAGTGGAACTTCAGCGACGTCAATCCACCTGTGCACGCATGGGCCACTATCTTCCTTTACCGGACCGAGCAGGCTCTCAAGGGCCAAGGCGATCTGGAGTTTCTCAAGCGATCTTTTTCGAAGCTGATGCTGAACTTCAGCTGGTGGGTGAATCGAAAAGACCGATTTGGCAAGAACCTTTTTGAAGGCGGGTTCCTTGGGCTGGACAACATCGGCGTCTTCGACCGTAGCTCCCCACTGCCCACGGGTGGCTGCCTCGAGCAGGCCGACGGCACGGCGTGGGTGTCAATGTTCTCCCAGAACATGTTGGAGATAGCCATTGAGTTGACCGCTCACGACCCCATGTATGAAGACATGGCCCTGAAGTTTGCCGAGCATTTCATTTGGATTGCACGCGCCATGAATCAGACTGGTCCTGAGGGTATGTGGGACGAAGAGGATGGTTTCTATTACGACGTCCTGCGGCTCCCGGACGGTACCGCCAGGCGGCTAAAGGTTCGCTCCATGGTCGGACTACTGCCCTTGTGTGCCACCACCGTGATCGAACCGTGGCAGCGCGATCGGTGCCCTCGAGTAGTGAAGATCCTAACGGAACGCTACGCACGGATGCCCGAACTCAAAGAGAGCATACATGCGACCGGGCCCGGCCATTTTGGATATGGCGAGCGTGGTATGGCTGCCTTGGTGAATGAGAACAGGTTACGCCGAATTCTGACGCGCATGCTCGACGAGAAAGAATTCTTGAGTCCTTATGGGATACGAGCCCTGTCCCGCTTCCATGAAGAACATCCCTTTGTCGTCAACGTCGAGGGCCAAGAATACCGGGTGAACTATCTGCCGGCGGAGTCCGACACCGGAATGTTCGGTGGAAATTCTAACTGGCGTGGTCCGATATGGATGCCGGTGAACGCACTGCTGATCCGCGCTCTGTTGTCGTTCTATATTTATTACGGTGACAACTTCAAAATCGAATGCCCGACTGGCTCGAGCACATTGATGAACCTGTTTGAGGTCGCTCGGGAAATTGCCAACCGTCTGACCCGGATATTCCTGCGGGATAAATCCGGGCGGCGGCCGGTGTTCGGCGGCACGGAGAAATTCCAGACCGATGCGCAATGGAAGGATTACATCCTGTTTTATGAGTATTTCCACGGCGATAACGGCGCGGGTCTGGGAGCGAGCCATCAGACCGGATGGACGGGCGTGGTCGCAAAGCTGATCGAGCTTTTCGGCCGTCTCGATGAGCATCAAGTTCTGGTTGCTGGCAAATCAAGCGCTTTTGCGAGGACAGTAGGAACCACGTAACAATCGATTCGGTCGAGCTTGGATTCATAGGATGCTGGGCGGCGAGGCGCAGGCAGGATGAATCCGGCAATAGATGCGAGACGCAGATGAGAGAGAAGGGGCAGCCCGAAACTTCCTAGAGGTTTAATTCCGCCCCGTCCGAAAGCTAATCCGAATCACCTTAGCGTTTGCGGCTGTCTCGCTCGGCCCGCGCCGGTGTGCAATTTTGAACAGACTCTACTTGTCCAAGCCCCTAGGATTCGGTCTCCAACGGAAATAAATGTTCGAAGAGAGGCTGAGAAGGGAGATCCCGGTGTCAGAGCAGAATTCTCACCTCGAGCAAATGGGACTGGGGCTGCGGCTGGATCGGCCCGAACCCGATACGATTCCGACCCAACTCGGCGGCGAATCCTACGTGCATGAACTGATCTCCAGTGGAGCACCGCTAGCGGAGGTATTGGATAGATTGTGCTCCGCGATCAACGTTGAAATAGGGAATGTAGCGTCAGTGGTCTTGCTTGCGGACGGTGATGAAGAGGGCGCGCACACGCTGGCGAAGTGTGCAGCGCGCTTCGGATTGTCAAACTTCAGGTCCGCCGGGATCTTTTCGCGGAACGGAGAACTCCTTGGGACACTGGAGACGTACTGCTGCCCACCGCGAACCGCCACTCCCAGTGAAATCAAGATCATAGAGAGAGCGAAGCAGGTCGCAGCGTTTGCCATCGAGAGGCGCCGCTCCGAAGAAGGCACGCGGAGCGTGCTCGAAGCTTAGAAGGCTGAAATGAGAGAGTTCGCTACGAAATGCCGACGTCCAGGAACTGATGGACGACAGGTTTCGTAGAGAAATCGTGCGGGCCGCGCAGGATTTGGAGCCTTGACGGAGCATCCATGTATGAAGCGTTCTTAGGATTGCGCGAACAGCCCTTTCGGCTCACGTCTGACCCGAGATTCTTTCACCTCGCCGAACCGCACGCGAATGCCCTGGCCACCCTGATCGAAGCAGTCATGAGCCGCAAGGGCCTAGTGGTGATGACGGGACCTTCGGGGACTGGTAAGACGATGGTGGTGCACACGACGTTGCATATTCTCGCGCAGAGGGCCACAAGCCACCGCCCGATCTCTTCGGCATTCTTTCTGAACCCCACACTCAGCCGGGAAGAATTTCTGGAGGCGATCCTCGCCGAATTTGAGATTCGGTGCGCGGAGACGAGCAAAGCGGCGAGACTCGAGGCGCTGCAACACATGCTGCTTGAAACACGAAGAAAGGGAGGATTCTCGCTTCTACTGGTCGACGAAGCGCACCTCCTGACGGAGGAGCTTCTGGAAGAAGTGCGGCAATTGAACAACGCGGACCAGAACGCGGAGAAATTGCTGCAGATTATCCTGTGTGGCCAGCCGGAACTGTTGGACGTGCTGCGACGGCCGGAGTTGCGGGCGCTTCGGGAAAGGGTGGAGTGCAGCTGCGCTCTCCGCCCGCTCAGGCTCGAAGAGGCCGAAGCGTACGTTGCGGAAAGGCTTTATTGCGCAGGGTTTCGCGGGCAGAATTTCCCTTTCCCCGCGCCGGTTCTTGGGGAGATTTTCAGGAGAACCGAGGGAATTCCGCGGTTGATCAACCTGTTCTGCGACACTTGCCTGACGATTAGTAGCAAGCGACAACAGGCAGTGATTGATCTGAGAGTTGTGGAAGAAACTGCTTTGGAACTGGGAATGAGTGAAGAGTGCGCCACGCAGCGGGAGACTACGGTGGGCGCAGGACGGACAATCTTCGATCGCGAGGCGGTGGACGCCATGCAATCCATCCTCGCGAAGGCCCAGGCACGCGGATTTTCCGCAGAGCAAGTGCAAGTGCATGGACCATCTTTGGTCGCGTCGCATGCCGGCCAAAAGGCACCCGGTGCTATCGATGAAACGGCGGTCGCAGCGAGCGTGAATCCTGCTAGAACCGTCGGAGCATGCGTTTCCGACTCGATTGCGCCACCCGATGAGGAAAGAAGACGGGAAAAAGAAACACGTTCAGCGACTCCTCTGACGAATGCGAAAGGCACGGGTGAGAGCCGAGTATCTTTATCAACGGCAAATAACCCGGAACTTTCCCTGGCGAAGAGCCGCGTGCTTACGCTGGAAACGATGAATCAGCTTCCCCGCAAATCGCGCGGAAGATCGATTCACGGAGTACTACTTTCCGGGAATTCATGGGAGTCGGGGAGTCCCCGGAGGGAAACTCCGCCGATGGGGAGGGATTTATTGGCCGCATGGCCGCGCCTGGCTTTAGCAGTCCTTCGAGGTATCGGACATCTTAACTCCAGGGTCCAAAGCCAGGCTCTTGCGGTGCTTCGAATTATCAGACGCGCGAACTCCGTGGTCCAAAGCCGGGCTTTAGTGGCACTCCCAAGCATCAGGCATGCGAACTCCATGGCCCTGGAATTGCCGAGTCGTTGGGTGGCTGACTTCAAGCGAGATTGGAATGCCATGATTGAAGCGATGGCATTCAGAGAACAGAGAAGATCGCTGCTCCGCTGGCTACGGGAGCCGATTCATGCAAATTCATGGCGCCGGGCAGGAACGAGCCCGCTCAAAACCCGCCGCGGTTTTCATTCATAGCCCCCGCATTGATTCAGCTTAGTTAGTAATGCATCTGCTTTGCGCGCGAGGGCGTGAAATCATTTGAGAGCGCGAGTTGCTGTTCGGCCAGACCTAAAAATCGAACCGCCGATCTGAGTACCGCCACTACAAAAGATTTTGTTGACGGTTGGGCGTCAGAGGTGGCGGACCGGGAGGAGGCGTATCGGAAGGTTTTCTTAGTGTGGGTTTTCCTTGGATCGCAGGTGGGCCGACGATTTCTCTTAACTTGAGTGCGCGAAGGCGGTCTTGAACCAGCTGAAACTCGGCGGTGGTGATGATGGCCCCGTCTTGATGTGGGAGGATTCTTGCGATTTCTTTGTTCATGGATTCGAGGCGCTCGGGGAGCGGAGGATATTCACTGAAGGCTTGGGGAATTTTCTTGGCCGCGGACGTCGGGGAGAAGCTGCGTTCGAGGAAGCGGAGGAGACATTCAGGATCGTAGCCGGACTTGTAAAGGTACTCGAGACCGTAAAAGTCGGCGGCGCGCTGGGAGTCGCGCTGGAATTTGAGGTAGGTGACGGCGATCGAGAGGTCGAAGCCCTGATAGTTTCCGTAACCTCCCCAGCCTCCGGGACCGAGGAGCATCAAGGGGAATGTGGAGAGCTGCATCGTGGTGGGAACTGTGGCGAGCTCCATAAGTCGGCCCTTAGTCGCCTCCTTGGTCGAGGAACGCATCGCGGTATGCGCGATGCCGCGGGCCAGCACGCCGGCGAGTTCGGCTTCGCCATTGACCTGAAGAATCAGGCCGGTGTTGACGTACAGGAAGCCGCCTGGCAGGACGAAGCCATTGACTACCTCCGATTCGATCACGCGGACGGAAACGGGGACGCGGGCATCGGAGTTGGCGGCGATTTTTTGAAGGAGGCGATTTACGTAGTCAGTGACGACGGGATCGGCGAGAAGTCTTGAACTACGCTCGACTGCCTGCGCCAACTGCTTTCCTAGGGCCTGCTCCTTGTCCAGAGAGAAGAGATTGACACCTTTGCCGACGTCTCGCTGACCGATGGCATTGAGGTCCTCGTCGGAGTGGGATGGTTTGAGTTGCGGGGCGGGATGGGCGCGGAGGTTGGAACCGGAGCAAAAAGCCGCAAGGACGAAGAGGACGATTGCGATTGGAGAATGGGATTTCATGTTGATGGCGCCAGCACGGGACCAGCAGGCCCGAAAACGAAGAGGGGCACGATGTATCGCGCCCCTACAAATTCAGGATAAGAAAGCATTGGAGATCAGGGTTGGGTGTCGGGGCGACGCTTCAGGGTTGGGCGGTCGTCGTCGGGGGTGCTGCTGGGGTCGGTGGTTGTGGGTGGCGTTTTAGATTGCTCGGTTTTGGTGCGCAGGGTGGGCTTGCCGGCGACGTTGTCGGTGGCCTTGCGGGAGAACATGATGCCGCGGAGGCGGGACTTTACGGAGTCAAATTCGGAAGTGGTGACGATGTATTCGGACTTCGCCGGGAGAATGCGGGCGATTTCTTTTTGGGCGGCTTCGATGCGCTCAGGTGTTGGCGGATGGGTGGAGAAAACCTTAGGGATGGTACCGGGACGGCGCTTCTCATCGGCCTGGATGCGCTCGAAGAAAGTGACGTAGGCGTTCGGATCGTAGCCGGCCTTGTACATGTACTGGAGGCCGAGGAAATCGGCTTCGCGCTCGGCGTCGCGGCTGAATTTGAGGAAGGTGAGCGGAAGGGCGAGATTCAACCCTTGATAGATGCCGTAGCCGGCCCAGCCGCCCGGACCGAGGAGCATCAGGGGGATGGTGGCCAACTGCATGAGTTCCCCTTTGGAGGCGTTCTTGGTGCCGTGGCGCGCGGTGACGTGAGAGATTTCGTGGGCCATGACGCCGGCCAGTTCGGCCTCTTCCTGGGCGCGAAGGATCAAGCCGCTATTGACGTAGAAAAAGCCGCCGGGTAGGGCGAAGGCGTTGACTTCGTCGGAGTCGATGACCTTGATGGTGAAGGGTACGCGGGCATCGGAATTGCGGACGAGGTTCTGGCCGACGCGGTTGACGTATTCGGTGACGACGGGATCGTCAATCATCTTGGAAGAGCGTTCGACTTCCTGGGCGAGTTGCTTGCCGAGCGCGATTTCGCGTTCAAGGGAGAAGAGGTTGATACCCTTGCCGACGTTGCGATTGCCGATGGCTTCGACGTCTTCCTTGGAATTCTTGGGGTTCACAGTGTCTTGCTGCTGGACGGGCTGGGAGCCGGGGGCCGGTTGCTGTGCTGCCGGCTGAGTCGAGGCGGGCTGTTGCGCCGGGGGCGAGGGGGTCTTGGAAGGATCCTGAGTTGTGGGAGGTGGAGGGGGATTCTGGCTTTGAGGAGCAGAGAAAGCGGGAGCGGCCATCAGGACAGTTGCCAAAGTGAGTTTCAGAGCCTGCCGGAAGATGTGTGGCATATGGTGGACCTCTGCCTAACCAGGATTATACACCCCTAAATCGCTGGATTGGCCTTTATCATTACAATGACTACGATGTTTGAGGGCGAAGGAAGGTTTCCTGCGCGGAGGAGGTTGGGGTTGATTTAGGGCTGGCGGCGCGAGAACGAGGGGAGTGTACGCTTTGGCGAGTGCGCTGGGGCGATGCGCGGAGGGAGTTGACACTCCGGGCGGGGCACTCTAGAGTCAAAGCCAGACTCATGAGCGTGTCAAAGCTTCAGATCGGGCAACTTTGGAAGAAAGACGGCACCAAGGACATTTACCTGGTAACACGGCTGTATTCCGAGGCGATGAATACCATGGTAATCCTGCGAAAATCGGGCTCGGAGGGTGAAGGGCAAATCCGGGTGCGTGTCGAGCGTGCTGGGGACGGGCAGACTATTCCCGGCTTCTCACCGGCGCAAGAAGACGAGAAGTTCTAACCTTCAGATATAGCTTTCAGGGCTGGCTTTTAGATTGAGCGAACGTCCAGCTTTACCACGTCATTCACACTCATCAATTCTTTTTGAAGAAAAGGCTCGCCGTATTTGACGCCAATCATTTCACCGTAGTGGCGAGCCAGCTGGTTCATCTGGTCCTCGAGACGGTCGATGGCGAGGAAGACTTTGGATTTCTTTGAGCCAGATTTAGGGCCGAATTGCGTGCTGTAGGCGAGGATGGCTTTGTGGCGCTGGGGATATTGGGCGGTAATATCCACGATGAAGGTGGGGCGGACGGCGGCGTAGGCGGTGGAATAGAGAATTTTGTACGGGCGGTAGGGTTCGCCTTCAAGGGGCAACTGCTTGAGGCCGGCGAGGAAGCAGCCTTCATAGCCGAGATTGGAGGCGTGGTAATGATCGGGGTGGCGGGCTTCCCAGTAGGGAAGGATGACGGTTTTGGGGCGAAGTTCGCGGATAACGGAGGCGAGGCGAAGTTTGTGCTGGCGAGATGGCTGGACGTCGGAATCGGGGACGGCGAGGGTGCCGCGCCATTTTGCGCTGAGGAGCTTTGTGGCTTTGGCGGCTTCGCGAGAGCGGGTTTCGGGAGTTCCGCGAGTGCCCATTTCACCGGCGGTGAGATCGAGAATGCCGGTTTTGTAGCCGAGCTGGGCCATTTTTAATAAGGTGCCGCCACAGGTGAGTTCGACGTCATCGGGGTGGGCGGCGATTGCGAGCAGATCGAGATGCATGGAGCCTCCAGATTCTTGAGATTGTAGGGCAGGTGAGGGGATTTTGTATGTGCTGAGTAAAGTTAAGAGAGAGCAGAGATCGGAAATCAGAGATCAGAGATCAGAAATCCGAAAGCAGAGAATCGGACGGAATGCCGGTAGTGCTGGAATGTGCTAGGGTCTGAGATTCGAAGATGATGGAGAACCGGATGAGTTCGGCGGGATCGCTGCTCGGGTGCGTGGCGCTGGTGACAGGGTCGGCGAAACGGCTGGGGCGGGCAGTAGCTTTGCGGCTGGCGGCAGAGGGCGCGGACGTGGTGGTGCATTATCGAACGTCGGCTGCGGAAGCGGAGAGCGCGGTTGCGGAGATCGAAAAGCTGGGGCGGCGAGCGGTGAGCGTCGCGGCGAATCTTGACAGCGTTTCGGAAATCAGGCGGCTCTTCGACGAAACGGCGAAACAGTTTGGACGGCTGGACATTCTGGTGAACAGCGCGGCTAATTTTCTTCCCGCCAGCATTGTGTCCACGACGGAAGAGATTTGGGAGGCTTCGCTGGATTCGAATCTGAAGGCACCGTTTTTCTGTGCGCAGGCGGCGGCGCCGTTGCTCCGGCGGGCGAAGGGGACGATTGTTAATTTTGCGGATACGGGCGGATTGCTGGGATGGCCGGGATACATTCCGCATTCGGTTTCGAAAGCGGGAGTAGTGATGTTGACGAAGGTGCTGGCGAGGGCGCTGGCGCCGGAGGTACGGGTGAACGCCATCGCTCCGGGCACGATTACGATGCCTGGCGATCCGCCGGAGTGGGAGGCGGAGTTCATCAAGCTGGCACCGTTGCAACGGTCGGGGAGTCCGGCGGACATTACGGACACCGTACTGTTTCTGGTGCAGTCGAAATTTGTTACCGGACTGGTGTTGGTGGTTGATGGCGGGCGAACCTTGTGAAGAGCGCATGAGCGGGCGCGGATAGCTGACTTTACTCAACATTTGAAAAAAATCCTTTCCCACTCCGTGCAGAGAAATGCGGCGGGGTGTATTCTATAGTTTCGAATGGCCGCATAAATCTGTCGTGATTGCCGCGCGACGGCCGAACAAGCGAAAGAAGAGGAACGGACAGGATTGATGGACAACGAAATATCAACACAGCCTCATGGGATGGCAGATGTAGAGATTCAGGAATGGCTGGAGTCGCTGGACTCCGTTTTGGAATCGAGCGGGCCGGAAGTGGCGGCGGAGATTCTGGAGCGGCTGCGGGCGCATGCGACGGTGAATGGTATCGATTTGCCTTTCACGGCGAACACTCCTTACGCGAACACGATTCCGCCTCGGCTTGAACCGCTGTTCCCGGGTGACCAGGAACTCGAACGGCGCATCAAGAGCTTGATTCGCTGGAACGCGCTGGCGATGGTGGTGCGCGCGAATCGGGTGGAACACAATATCGGCGGGCATATATCGACGTTTGCGTCGGCGGCCACGCTTTACGAAGTGGGGTTCAACCATTTTTTCCGCGCGAGAAGTGACGAGTTCGAGGGCGACACGGTTTATTTTCAAGGGCATGCGTCGCCCGGAATGTATGCGCGAGCGTTTCTGGAAGGACGCCTGAGCGCACAGAAGCTGGAAAATTTTCGGCGCGAGCTGAAGCCAGGTGGCGGGCTTTCTTCCTATCCACATCCTTGGTTGATGCCGGATTTCTGGGAGTTTCCGACGGTGTCGATGGGCCTGAGCCCGCTGATGGCGATTTATCAGGCTCGGTTCAATCGTTATCTGGAGGATCGCGGGCTGAAGCCGGCGACGGACGCCAAAGTTTGGGCGTTCCTCGGTGACGGTGAAACCGACGAGCCGGAATCGCTGGGAGCGATCACGCTGGCCTCGCGCGAGAAGCTGGACAACCTGATTTTCGTCATCAACTGCAATTTGCAACGGCTGGATGGACCGGTGCGCGGCAACGGACAGATTATCCAGGAGCTGGAATCGGCGTTTCGCGGCGCCCGCTGGAACGTGATCAAGGTTCTGTGGGGCAGCGAGTGGGACCCGATTTTTGAGCGGGACACGGAAGGACTGCTGGTCAAGCGCATGGGCGAGCTGGTGGATGGGGAGTACCAGAAACTGGTGGTTTCATCGGGCGCGTATGTTCGCGAACATTTTTTCGGGAGCGATCCGCGGCTGCTGCAGCTCGTTGAGCCGATGTCGGATGAAAGTTTGCGGCGGCTGCGGCTGGGCGGGCATGACCCGCGGAAAGTCTACGCGGCGTACAAGGCGGCAGTGGAGCACAAGGGCGGGCCGACGGTGATCCTGGCGCGCACGATCAAGGGCTATGGGCTGGGAGAGGCGGGCGAAGGGAAGAACGTCACGCACCAGCAGAAGAAGCTCAATGAAGATGAATTGCGGGAGTTTCGCTCGCGATTCGGGATTCCCCTGAACGATGAAGATTGTATTGAGCTGCCATTTTACCGGCCGGCGGAAGACAGTGTGGAAATTCAATATCTGAGAGCGCGGCGAGAAGCGCTGGGCGGGTACGTTCCGACACGCAGCACGCGTTCGAAGCTGCTGCAGGCGGATCACGACGAATTGTTCAAGGAATTTCATGAGGGCAGCGAGGGCCGTGAAGTTTCAACGACGATGGCGTTCGTGGGCATGTTGCGAAAGATGCTGAAGGATGCGGAGATTGGGAAGCTGATTGTGCCAATCGTTCCGGACGAGGCGCGGACGTTTGGTATGGAATCCTTGTTCCGAACAGTGGGGATTTATTCGAGTGTGGGACAAAAGTATGAGCCGGTGGACGTCAACACGTTGCTTTACTACAAAGAGGCAAAGGACGGGCAGATCCTTGAAGAGGGGATTACTGAGGCCGGGTCAATGGCTTCGTTCATCGCGGCGGGCACAGCGTACGCAACGCACGGGATCAATACCATTCCGTTTTTCATTTATTACTCGATGTTTGGATTTCAGCGAATCGCGGATTTTATCTGGGCTGCGGCGGACATGCGCGTGCGCGGATTCCTGCTGGGCGGGACTTCGGGGCGGACGACGCTTTCCGGCGAGGGATTGCAGCACCAGGACGGGAACAGCCAGGTGCTGGCGCTGCCAGTGCCGAATGTGAAGGCCTACGATCCGGCGTTTGCATATGAGATTGCGGTGATCATCCAGGACGGGATTCGGCGGATGTATAAGGACGGCGAAAACGTATTCTATTACATCACGGTGATGAACGAGCCGTATGCCATGCCGGCGATGCCAGGCGACGTGAAGGAAGGCATTTTGAAGGGCATGTACCGCTTCCGGCGAGCGACGAATTCGAAGTCGAAGTTGCGCGCGCAGCTTTTCGGGAGCGGCGCGATTCTAAACGAAGCGCTGCGAGCCCAGGAGATTCTCGAGACCAAGTATGGAGTGGCGGCCGACGTCTGGAGCGTGACGAGCTACAAGGAACTTTATAAGGACGGCAATGAGTGCGAGCGCTGGAACCGTTTGCATCCAGCGGAAAAGGCGCGCGTGCCGTACGTCACGAAATGCCTGGCGGATGCGCCGGGAGTGTTTGTGGCGGCTTCGGATTACCTGAAGACTTTGCCGAATATGATCAGCAAGTGGATGCCGCGACGACTGGCGTCGCTTGGGACGGATGGGTTCGGGCGCAGCGAAGGGCGCGCTTCCTTGCGGGACTTCTTCGAAGTGGATTCGCGCTTCATTACGCTGGCGACGTTACACGAGCTTTTCGTAGACGGGAAGATCGAGCGTTCACTGCTCGACAAAGCGATTAAGGACCTAGGAATCAATACGGATAAGCCGAATCCGGTCATTTCCTAGGAAGCGAGCGCGGATGTTTCGCAGGGGAAGATATCTCGTGCGACTCGCGGTTGTCGTTCTCGCAGCGGTGGTGGCCAGTTTGGCGCCCGCGAGACAGGCTAGTCCTCCATCGAATGCAAGCTCGGAAGCGCGGCGCCGCGAGTTCACGCAGCGCCTGGTGGCAGCCGCGATAGAGCGTACACACCATGTCGTCCGCTACGAACCTGCCTACGTACGCATTCCGTATCCCGGAGGAGATGTGCCCGCGGATACGGGTGTGTGCACGGATGAGATCATCCGCTCGTACCGGAGTGTTGGCGTCGATCTGCAGAAGGAAGTTCACGAGGACATGGCGCAGAACTTCGATCTCTACCTGCGAAAGTGGAGATGGCTCGCGAGCCATCCGGATGCGAACATCGATCACCGGCGAGTGCCGAACTTGATGGTGTTTTTTGCGCGCAAGGGTGAGTCGCTGCCGCTGTCCGCTCGCGCGGAAGATTATGCGCCGGGAGATGTTGTGACGTGGGATTTGGGCGGGGGCGTGCCCCATGTGGGCATTGTGGTGGACCAGAAATCCGCGTCGAGCGGGCGGTTCATGATCGTCCATAACATCGGCCAGGGGCCGCGGATGGAAGACGTCTTATTCAACTGGAAGATTACTGGCCACTACCGCTACTTTGGTCCGGCGTTGTAGGGTGCGGAGCGCGGACGGCGGCTTGCAGAATTTCTCCCGGCTTGATGCGGCCGGTGGCGAGATTGGCGACGAGTTGGGAGTTGGCGGCAAGAAAGTCGTATTGGCCTAGTTCCTTGGGAAGAACCCAGGCAATTTGTTCGAATGCGCTGGGCAGTAGTTCGGATTCGGAAATCGCCACGGCGTAAAAAAGGATTTCCAACTCCTCGGGCGTCGAAGCGTATTTGTGAACCACGCGGCCGATGGGAACACTTTTCTGAAGTGTGGCGCCGAGTTCTTCTTTCAATTCGCGCGTTAATGCGGCTTCGGGAGCCTCGCCAGGCTCAACCTTTCCGCCCGGGAATTCCCACTTGAGAGGAGAGCTGTCGTTTTTGCGGCGCTGGCCGATCAGCAAGCGCCGATCGGTGCGCTCAATCACAGCCGCGACCACCATCCTCATGCGGCAACATCCCTGATCGTCTTTTGGGATTTCACGATACCTATCTCTACCTCTGCGGACGGGGGTTTATTCCGCGTAATAACTTCTCGAGTTCCATTGCGCCTCTCAGCAACGGCGGACCGGGCGTGTTCAACAATTCATCGCTGATGACATGCACATTCCGATTCCGGATGGCTGGCATGTCCTTCCATGACGCCACGCTGTAGGCCTGATTTGGATCGGCTTTTTTGCCGGTCGCGGCCCATGCGAGGATGATCAGCTCCGGCTTGGACTGCGCGATCTGCTCCTCGGTGACTTTCTCGCCAGCCGGAACCGCCATCTGGCCACCAGCGAGCTGCACGAGCTCCGCTACCCAGGGCGGGGAGGAGATCCGTGGACTTGGCCAGGCCTCGCAATAGATCCTGACCGATGTTTTGGTTTTGCTGGTTCTTTTCTTGAGGGAGGCGAAGGCAGCGCGCATCCTGCGCGCCACCTTTTCGGCCGCGGCCGCTTTCCCGGTGATTCTACCTAGCAGACGAATATCGCTTTCGATATCCGTCAATGTCCGTGGATTCATGGCTAGAAAATTCAGCGGTTGTTCCAGCAGCTTTGCGACGGTTGCCTGTTTGTAAGGGACGGAGCCAATGACGAGCGAGGGTTTCAGATGCAAGATGGCGTCAATGGAATCCATGTGCCAGCAATCGCCGAGCTTGGGAAGTTTGGCGACGGGAGCGACGTCGGCACACCATTTTGTAACTCCTACGAGCAAATGCTTTGCACCGATGGCGCAGAGGATGGATGTGGCGCTTGGGGCGAGAGAGATAACGCGCAAGGGAGCTTGGCGGCTTAGCTTCATGGTCGCTGGAAGAGGATAGCAGAGGGACCAGGTTCCGCGGATGGGCGAGCGTGGATTGACTCTGCATCGCGAGTGTGTTGCACTTCGTTTTCGGATTCGAGGAGGAATCGCGTGCGTCTTGGATGGATTGGGCTTTTCCTTGGTTTTCCGTGGGCGGCAATCGCGCAGACGCAGAGTGTGCCAGCCAAGCCGGACGTCGTGCAATATCACGCCACGATTGACGTGGTGAAATATGTTTATGGGACAGCTCCGCCCGTGGCGCGGCTGCGCCCAGGAAATATTCTTGAGGCGAATTCACTGGACTGCTTTGGCAATGCGATCAAGAAGCCCGGGGACACGCTGGCGCTGACGAAAGGAGACAATCCGCTGACGGGGCCTTTTTTTATCGAGGGCGCGGCGCCGGGGGATACGCTGGTCGTACATATTCTGGATTTGCAGGTGGATGGTGATCAAGGGCTTGGCGCTTTTGCGCCGGGGTTTGGGGCACTGAATCAAACCAATTACACGCCGATGTTGCACGCGCCGCTGCCGGAGAAAATCTGGTTTTATCCGATCGATCACGCCGGCAATACGGCTACGTTTCAGGCGCTGGATTCGAATTACAAGGTGAAGATTCCACTGCATCCATTTCTCGGGTGCATCGGGGTGGCGCCGGCTGGCGGGGAAGCGCGGAGTTCTATCGTGCCCGCGGAATTCGGCGGGAATATGGACGCGCCGGAGGTTTCCGCGGGGAACACGCTGTATTTGCCCGTGAATGTGGCGGGGGCGCTGCTTTATTTTGGCGATGGGCATGCGGTGATGGGCGATGGCGAGATTGCGGGCACAGCGATCGAAGTGCCTATGAAGGTGCGGCTGCAGGTGGACGTTGTGAAAGGGAAGCATTCGAATTGGCCGCGCTTCGAAAATGACAAGGAGATTATGGCGGCGGGGATTTACCGGCCGGTGGACGACGCAGTGAGGATTGCGTTCACGGAATTGGTGGCCTGGATTCACGCGGACTATGGGCTGTCTGAACTGGACGCTTACGAATTGCTTTCTCAAGTGGGCAAGGCGCACCTGACGGAGATGGTGGATCCGAATTATGTGGTGGTGGCGTCGATCGAGAAGAAATATCTACCCCCAAGGAAGTAAGAATGGAACCTTTTATGCGATACAGGTGAGATTGCTACTCCATGCGAGACGTGCTTGAGACAGTTCGCGGGAAGGTTTTCATCCACCCCGTCAGCAAGGAACCCTATGGACGAATCCGGATTCCACGCGCTCCGGAAAAACGCAGGGCATTGAAGGGCAAGCTGTATGACTTTCTCGCGGAAGATGAAGGTGGCAACACATTCACGGTGGCCGAGGACGGGGCGGTCTGGTTTTGGGATCACGAGACAGATGATCTCGTCCATCTCTCCAGCTCCGTCTCCGAGTTTGTCGCCCATTGCATAAATCCCCCACCAATTGAACTGGACCCCAAGAGGGTGAAGTCCGCGTGGGTCGATCCCGCTTTTGCCAAGTCAATCGGCAAAAAAGTGCCTCCGGACGGCTGGATTAAGAAGCCGTCTAAGCCAAAGTAAGCGGCTCGCTTGCACCGCCGCGTTGAAGATTTCGCCGCTCATTGCCATACTTTCGGATATGTTCAGCGAGGCGGTTCTCGATCATTTTCGGAATCCGCGGAATGCGGGAGAGCTTGCCGGCGCCACGGCAGCCGTTGAAGTGAGCAATCCTGTTTGTGGCGATGTACTCAAGCTGGCGGCGCGGGTTGTTGATGGGCGGTTCGAGGAAATGCGTTTTCTCTGCCGCGGTTGCACGACGTCGATCGCTTGCGCATCGCTCTTAACGGAGCAGATGCGTGGCCGCACAGTAAGCGAGGCGCGGGGGATCACCGCCGAAACGCTCTCGGAATCCCTTGGAGTGCTACCCCCAACAACTTTTCACGGAGCGCAACTGGCCGCCGACGCATTGGAGGCGCTTCTTCAAAAACTTGGGGCGGCCAGCCGCTAATTCCCGCCGCCGAGAGCCTTATTCATCGTTTCCGGATCATTCAGATTCAGAACGCAGCCCTCTTCGTTGGTGCGCACTTCATGGATGTCGGCAGGGTGGGCCCAGACTACGGCGCGTGCTCCCGTTTCCAGCGGGGCGCGGAGAAGTTCATCGTACAGGGCGGATGAAAATATTAATGGATGGCCGCGGCGTTCTTCGTAGACGGGGAGCACGATGAGTTTTTTCGACTTATAGAATTGCTCGATCAGCTCATGAACGAGATCGGCGCTGATGAGAGGGTGATCGATCAGGCAGAGCAAGATGCCGTCGGTACCTGGAGGCAGAGTGCGCAGCGCCGCCTGGATGGAACTGAGCTGACCCTTTTCCCAATCTTGATTGATGACGATTTCATCGGGTTTGAGGTCGATGGCTTTGGCGATGGGTTCCGCGTGAGCGCCGAGGACAACGCGACGAACTCCGATCTGGCGATGCGCGGTGGCTTCGAGAAGGTGCTCGAGAAAAGGGCGACCCTGGTAGGCGAGCAGGGCCTTCGGCGAGCCCATTCGGCTCGAGGTCCCGCCGGAGAGGATGACGGCGGCGAGCATGCGCTCCCTTTCAGCGCTCCGTGAGGGCCGGGCGCGATTCGTAGTTCAGTTTCTTGTGCGCGGCGGATTGCGCATTGCGGCGCACGGCGATTAGTTCGGCGACGATGCTGACGGCGATTTCTTCAGGTGAAAGCGCGCCGATTTCCAGGCCCATGGGTGCGAATACGCGTTCGAATTCTTCGGGTTTGTAGCCTTCGGATTCCAGGGCCTTGTAGACGGATAGAACTTTGCGTTTGCTGCCAATCATGCCGACGTAGCGGGCTTCGGTGCGCACGGCCCAGGCCAGGACGCGCATGTCTTCTTTGTGGCCGCGGGTGACGATGAGGAGGTAGGTGGCGGCGTTAGGATGCAATCTTGCGAAGGCTTCTTCGTAACTGGTGTGCACTTCGAGCGCCATGGGAAAGCGTTCTGTGTTCGCGAAGGCCTCTCGATCGTCAACGACGCCAACGGCGAATCCGGCGGCGCTCGCGGCTTTGGCTACCGCCATGGAGACGTGGCCGCCGCCGAAGAGATAGAGCATGGGCTGAGGCAGAATCGGCTCGACGAAGACTTCCAGTGTGCCGCCGCAGATCAGGCCGTTGTCGTAGGTGGCGTCATTGTTGAGATTGAAAACCATTTTGCGCGGGGATTCGTTCTGCATGACTTCCTTGGCGGCGGCCCAGACATCGGCTTCGACGCAGCCGCCGCCGATGGTACCGGCGATGGAACCGTCTTCGCGAACGAGCATGCGAGAGCTTTCGTAGCTGGGGATGGAGCCGTTGGTGTGGACGATGGTGGCGAGGGCCGCGCGACGGCCGGCGCGGCGCAGCTTGACGATTTCTTCAAACAGGTCCACGGATTTCCTCTGGGTTCAGCGTACGGCGCGACAGGTTTGGTGTCAATGCGCGCTGCTTTCTGGACACTATTTCGAGTGAATGCTACCTTTCGAACGCTCAACGCGAGGTTGGAGGAGTGATGAAAGCCATTGTTTTTCGGGAGCACGGTGGGCCTGAGGTTTTGAAATACACGGATGCGCCAGATCCCGTAGTGCGGGCAAATGAGGTGCTTGTTCGCGTGAAGGCGTGCGCGCTGAATCATTTGGATCTGTGGGTGCGGCGGGGAATTCCTGGGGTGCCGTTCCCGTTGCCGCATATTCCAGGGAGTGACGTGGCAGGGGAAATCGCGTCGATTGGGGCGGATGTCACCACGGTGCGGGTTGGACAGAAAGTTGTCCTGGCTCCCGGCGTCAGCTGCGGAAAGTGCGCGGCTTGCATTTCCGGGCAGGATAATCGCTGCAGGCAATTCACGAATCTGGGATACATGATTGACGGCGGGTGCGCGGAGTTTGTGCGCGCTCCTGAAGTAAATTGCATGCCTTATCCGGAGAATCTGAGTTTTGAGGAGGCGGCGTCGATCCCACTGGTGTTTCAAACGGCGTGGCACATGCTGGTTGCGCGGGCGGAGTTACAGCCAGGCGAAGACGTGTTAGTACTTGGCGCGGGAAGCGGGGTAGGGAGCGCTGCGGTTCAGGTGGCGAAATTCTTTGGCGCACGGGTCATCGCGACGGCGGGGAGCGACGAAAAACTTCAGAAGGCGAAGGAGCTTGGCGCGGATCAGCTGATCAACCACAAAACGCAGAAAATTCGGGATGAGGTGCGCCGCATCACGGGGAAGCGGGGCGTGGATGTGGTGTTCGAACACGTCGGAACCGCAACGTGGGATGAAAGCATCGCCAGCCTGGCTCCCTCGGGGCGGCTGGTGACCTGCGGAGCTACCACCGGGTACGACGCGAAGATCGATCTTCGATTTCTATTTAGCCGGCAACTTTCGCTGCTGGGATCGTATATGGGGACCAAGTCGGAGCTGCAGACGGTGATGAAGCTGGTGGCTGCGGGCCGGCTGATGCCGGTGGTCGATCGAGTTTTTCCACTCGCGGAAGCGGCGGCCGCGCATGCTTATCTGGAGTCCAGCTCGCAATTCGGCAAAGTGGTTTTAAAGGTGTAGTGATATTCTCTCAGCGTCGCGCGGATCGAAACAAGGGCGCGGAAAACCATGGCGAGCTTTCAAGCGTATCTTTCGGTGTGGATTTGCAAGTGGCGAGTCAAACGTCGGCTAAGAGGTGTGCGTGACTATCGCCGCGCGCGAGCGATTCTCAAGCCGGATCCGTACAAAGTGCCCGATTCGATTCGCGTGACTGCTGCACAGATGGGCGGCGTTCCTGGGGAGTGGGTCGAGGGTCCGAAGACCGGCGAAACTGTGTTGTTGTATTTTCACGGCGGCGGATATTTTGGGTGCTCCGCACAGACGCACCGGCCGATCACAGCGGGTTTTGCTCTTCAAGGCTTTCGCGTCTACGCGCCGGACTATCGGCTCGCGCCGGAAAACAGATTTCCGGCGGCGGTGGACGACGCGGTAGTCGTGTATCGTGCGCTGCTCGATGCTAGTCACCTGCCGCAGAGCATTGTGGTTGCAGGAGAATCCGCGGGTGGCGGCCTGGCTCTATCTATGATGCTTGCGCTTCGAGCTGCTGGGACTCCGCTTCCTGCTGGCGCTGCTGTTTTTTCTCCCTGGACGGATCTCGCAGCTACGGGAGATTCCGTTCGAACGAACGCGGACCGTTGTGCGATGTTTTCGGGCGACGACATCGCTCCGACGGCGGGCTACTATCTTGGAGACACCGATCCACGCAATCCGCTTGCGTCTCCTCTTTACGCCGATTTGGGCGGACTTCCCCCGCTTCTGATTCACGTGGGGGTGGACGAAGTTCTGTTCGACGACTCGACGCGGCTGGCCGAGCGTGCGCGCGCTGCAGGAGTGACGGTTGAGCTAAAGATATGGCCGGTGGTACCGCATGCCTGGCAACTTGCGCCGCATTTGATTCCGGAAGGGCGTCAATCTTTACGGGAAGCCGGGGAGTTTCTTCGGGCTCAAGTGGCGAAGGCAGATTCCAGCAAAGTGAAGATGAGCTACGCATGAGCGAGACGTTCACACGCGATCCGAATGCATCCGAGATTAGTGTCGAGACGCTGATCATCGGCGCCGGATTTTCCGGGATTTGCATGGGGATCAAGCTGCGCGAAGCGGGGATGAACTCGTTTCTGATCATCGAGAAAAGCGCGGACATTGGCGGGACGTGGTGGGACAACCGCTATCCGGGCTGTGCTTGCGACATTCCGTCGCATTTGTATTCCTTCTCGTTCGAACCTTCAACGGAATGGACGCGGATGTATCCGGGGCAGCGGGAGATTCATGCTTACCTAAAAGGGGTCGTAGAGCGACACGAACTGGCTCCGAATATCCGCCTGAACACGCGGTTTTGCGAAGCGGTGTGGGATGAAGGCACAGGGGAGTGGCTCGCCACAACGCTGGACGGCCTTCGCATCCGGGCTCGCGTGCTGGTTTCGGGGATGGGAGCGTTGCATGTGCCGCGCTATCCGGAGATCAAGGGCATCGAGCGTTTTAAAGGGCCTGCGTTTCATTCGGCAAACTGGAATCACAGCGTGCGACTGGAAGGGAAGAACGTGGCCGTAGTGGGTACGGGCGCTAGCGCGATTCAGTTTGTCCCGCAGATCGCGCCACGGGTTGGGAAACTGCATCTATTTCAGCGCACGCCGCCGTGGATCGTGCCGCGGCTCGATTTTGCATTCAGCGAAAAATGGAAGCGCCGATTCCGCAACATTCCGCCTACGCGCTGGGCGTTGCGGCAGTTCATTTTCTGGCGGCAGGAATTTCGCGTGCTTGGTTTTCTGGGCAACGAAACGATTCGCAAGAAGGCCGAGGAAATCGCCCATCGCCACCGCGAGCGCCAGGTGGAAGATCCCAAAATTCGGGGCGCGTTGACGCCCAACTATCAGCTGGGCTGCAAGCGCGTGCTGGTTTCCGACGATTATTACCCGACGCTGAACCGTTCGAACGTGGAGCTGGTTACCGATGCGATTGCCGAGGTGCGTGAGCAGAGCATCGTAACGGAGAACGGGATCGAGCGGCCCATCGACGTGCTGATTTATGGGACAGGTTTCCGAGCCACGGAACCGCTGATTGGTTGCCGGGTTGTGGGCCGAGGAGGGGTGGAAATACACGAAGCGTGGGGAAAGCGAATGAGCGCCTATTTGGGCGTCACTGTTAATGGGTTTCCGAATTTTTTTATGATGCTTGGGCCCAACACCGGGCTCGGACACAATTCCGTGGTGCTGATGATCGAGGCGCAGGTTCGCTACGCCATGAACTGCCTGAAGCTGATGAAGCGGCGCAATCAGCGCGTGATCGAAGTTCGCGCCGAGAGCCAGGCGCGATTCGTAGAAGAGATCTATCGGCGGATGGGCGGCACGGTATGGCAATCGGGCGGCTGCAAGAGTTGGTATCAAGACCCGACGACGGGTGAGCTCACGACAATCTGGCCGGGTTCTGTGGTTGCGTATCTTCGCCGCACGCGTTCGGTCGCACCCTCCGACTACGAGCTAACGTCCTGATTTCCAAGGCAATAGAGACGATGTTTGTCTAGGCTGCCGCGTTATGCGAAAATGAGGTAGAAGAGGCGACATGAGCACATCGCTGGGCAAACACGTTACGCTTACGAAGCCTGATGATTTTGGGAGTTTGCTGGAAGACGAAGGCATCATCTTCACGCAGCTCGATAAGGCTGTGAACTGGGCACGGAAGAGTTCCATCTGGCCGCTGAGCTTTGGCTTGGCCTGTTGCGCCATCGAGATGATGTCCATGTCTGCCGCGCGCTTCGATGTTGCGCGCTTCGGCTCGGAAGTCTTCCGCCCATCGCCGCGCCAGGCTGACCTGATGATCGTCGCCGGGCGTCTTTCCCAAAAAATGGCCCCGGTGATTCGCCAGCTCTACGATCAAATGCCCGAACCAAAGTGGGTTATTTCCATGGGCGCGTGCGCCACATCGGGCGGCGTCTTCAACAATTACGCCATCGTCCAAGGCTGCAATCAGGTGATCCCCATTGACGTCTACGTGCCCGGTTGCCCTCCACGCCCCGAAGCACTTCTCTACGCCATCCTCCAGCTCCAAAAAAAGATCGACAACGAAAAGGGCTCCTTCAAGCGCGCCCTGAATCTGTCCTAAAGCCGCGGTTTCTCACTCGAATGAAATACCTGGCCGTTCGTTTTGCCCTCATTCCACCGCTCCTAGCTTTGGCCTTGCTGCCGCTCAGCGGTGGCAGAGGCACGCCGCTGCAGCCGCCAACGGCCATGGGTTTCACATTGGTCTGGAGTGATGAGTTCAGTGGCGCCGATGGGTCTTCACCGGATGCGTCGAAATGGACTTACGACAGGGGTGTAGGCGGCAAAGGCTGGGGCAACAACGAGCTGGAGACCTACACGAATCGAACACAGAACGCGCAGATCAAAGGCGGCAACCTCGTCATCACGGCGTTGAAAGAAACTTACGCGGATCCCAGCGATGGCGTCACTCGCAACTACACTTCGGCGCGATTAAAAACGCAGGGGCTGTTCAGCCAGGCATATGGCCGGTTCGAGGCGCGCATCAAGATTCCTACGGGGCCAGGATTGTGGCCTGCGTTCTGGATGCTGGGCAACAACATCAGCGCGGTTGGCTGGCCGAAGTGCGGCGAGATCGACATTATGGAAAACATCGGCAAAGAGCCCGGAACGGTTCACGGTTCTTTGCATGGACCAAGCACGACCGGTCCCACAAGTGACGAGACGGCGCCGTTCAGACTGCCCGCCGGTCAAAATTTCGCGGACGATTTTCACCTGTATGCGGTGGAGTGGGAGCCGGGGACGATCCGATTTTATGTAGATACGAATCTTTACGCAACGTTCCGTCAAGCGCAGTGGCCCGCCAACGGCACATGGACTTTCGATCATCCCTTTTTTATTCTCCTGAATGTGGCCGTTGGCGGGGACTGGCCCGGTTCGCCGGACAATACGACCGTCTTTCCGCAGCAGATGTTGGTAGATTACGTTCGTGTGTACACCAAGCAGTAGCTGCGTGGTGCGCTTCCCGGCGTTAATCTTCTTTCCTTCCGCGTTCCGCGACTTATAATTCCGTGCGTGCAATTCTGAGAGAGAAGGGAACTGCTCCATGACAACGTCTCCCGATTCAGCCCGCCAACTTCTTCGCCATACCGTGGCAACCGTCGCGTACCGCGGAAGCAAAGCACTGCGTGGAGCTCCGGCAGAGTTTGCCAACTCTCGTATCGGCGAAAAGCCGCGCACGCCATCGCAAATCCTTGCGCACATGGGCGACCTATTCGACTGGGCGTTCACGATCGCGCAAGGCAAACAGGAGTGGCACGATTCGACGCCACTGCCATGGAGTGCAGAAGTAGAGCGGTTTTTTGCGGCGATCAAGAAGTTCGATGATTTTCTGGCGTCCTCCGAGCCACTTCACGTTTCAGCAGAAAGCCTCTTCCAAGGGCCGATCGCAGACGCGCTCACTCATGTCGGGCAGATCGCCATGCTGCGCCGGCTGGCGGCTGCGCCAATCAAGGGTGAAAACTACTTCAAAGCGGAGATTGCAGCGGGGCGTGTTGGCTTGGACCAATCTGCGCCACGCCGCGAGTTCGATTGAATAAGCGGCTCCAGAGACCGTGGCTGGGGCAGAGAATTCTCTGTGCCAATGGCCGCGGGACTTTCTTTCGTGCTCCTGCTGTCGCCACCCTTATCGTCGCTTTGCGGACGCGGGAAGTTGTTTGCGGGAACACGGAGAATTAGTTTTTGTGCAGGTTGTTGGCGACCACCGTGCTGTAAACAGAATTCAGAGACTGCTGGAGCAGACGCAATTTCGCCGTATCCCGTTCTTTCTTCATCATCTCTTGCAGGATGGGCTCGAGAAAGCGCCCGTATTTAGCGAGTGTCACAGTATCGTGGGCGGCGATGGCGCGTTCCACGGAACGCTCCGTTTCGGGCGTAACGACTTCCAGCCGCCCTACAAAAACACGCACGGTTTGTGAGGGAGCGGGGCTAATCGAGAGCGGTACCACGGAGTTCACAAAGCTTGTGGGAACGATATACAAAAGGCGGGTACCCTCTTCGAACCAAGAAGTGCGCCACGTTTCGACCATTGCGTGAGCCTCATCCTGGTAGAGTCCCTGGGCGACGAGCAATCCCTCCAGTTCTCTGCCAAGGGAATCGACGCTGTCCGTCAGTGCTGGAGAGGCCAGAAGTAGCTGGTCCTGCAGTGCGCCGGCGATGCGGAATCCCACCTTGTCTCCGCGCCGTTCGAAAAGAATGACATTGGGGATCGCTTCGTCGGTGTGAGATTGTACCAAGAGCTTGCCATCGGGGGTGACGTTCGCTGAGATCGGTGGGGCAAATGACGAGACCCCTCGATAAAAAAGAAATTTTTCTTGTTGCTCGCCGGCCGAGGTCTTCACGAGCAGGGGAGTCGAAGAAGTCTGGCGGGCCGCATAGTAGTGGTTGTAGCTGGTGTCGGCAGGGAAGTTCGCGCGAAGACCGGGCGCTACGGTGACTGAATTCCAAGCAACGCTCCCATCGGCTTGTTTGCTATAGAGAGAGGCATCGTTCAGGGAAGTGCTGGGTTCGACGCGGCTGGCGCGCGGGTACCACTCTGTGATCAAACCTTTGTAGAAACTTACCTTTACGGAAACGGTTTCTTCCTGCGAGTCGTATAAGTAGAGGACGGGAGTCTCCATTCGAACGGTGCCGCGGAGGCCGAGTTTGAAGCCAGCGTTTCGGAAGTGTTCTACGAACGAGGGGAGGTCCGTGGATCCCGTTAAGGGCGACCAGTCTACGGCCTGTCCGTTATCTCCTGCGATTGAGGTAAAGGTGCCCCATTCATGCGCCGTCAGGCTGGAGGAAGCTGGGCAGGCGTCCGTGCCCAGCAGACCGGATGAGAGGGCGAAGCAGCCGGCCAGAAGAACGCAGAAAATCGGCCGTGTTTGAGTTGGCGCCATAGTGGAGCCTCCTAGAGCAGTCAGCGCTTGCGTACAAGTGCGCTGACGGACAAGACGGATCGGGACCGTCAACTGTTAACAGGGAAGAACGGACGGCAGAGAAGTGGGATTGGGGGGCTTCCCACTCGCTTAGTCGGAACGGCGAGCACTGAAGAACTACACTGATGATGACGCGCTCTTAGAGAGATCGCTAAGAATCCACGTTTCCTGATCTCCCAAGCCGCTCACGGAAGTAGTCCTTCCAACCGTCGGGGAGCACCGTCACTTGCAAGGCGCGCCTTAGCGAGGTTACGTCCGCAGCATTGTACCTCTTTGCGACGTAGAGCCGTGTAATCTCCGAAACAGGAACGGCGTTGGGATCTTGGGCAAGCAAGGACATCTCATCGCCCGCGCCGACTTCACCTTCGCGTGTGACGGCGAGATAGAAACCGGTCCGCGCGCTGAGCAGAAATCTCTTGACCATGTCATCGGACTGAAAGCGCACGCCGAGTTTGTAACAGGGCAAGCGGGGCTGCGTGACGATGACCTCTGCGGAGCCGACAGAGAAGCGATCGCCAAGATGGACGAACCGTTCCGTCAAACCATCCGATCCACCATTGACCGTGAAGTTCTCACCAAATATGCCCATGGGGAATGGCAGGCCGGGCAATTCTTTTTTCCAATAGTCGTAGTGGGCAAGGGGGTAGCAGTAAACGGCCTTGAATGCGCCACCGTGGACGGTCAGGTCCGCCTGCCGGTCGCCGTCTAGATTAAGCGTTCGCAGAGCGACTCGGCCTTTGACGGACTCTTTGAAAATACCGGTGGTTACAATTCGGCCGTGCCAGGTGACGTCACGCGGAAGTCCAGTGTTTACGGAGACGATCTTCATTTTTTTTCTCGGTCATTAGTGGCCGAGGTAGACTGGCTTCCGCCATCGAAGCCGTCAGTTCTGTCGCCAAGAGTGAATCTGTATATTCGCACAACTGGGCTGCGCCAGGCGTAAAAGCTCTGCTAGAATCGCTGGCATGAAAAGGCGCGAAATGATTCAAACACTCCCTGCTGCAGCGTTACTCTCAACGGCATCCTGGGCGGGATCGCGTGGAGAGAAGTCTGGCGCAGGGCAAACCTCAACCACTGTTTACGAGCTGCGCATCTATCACGTGTACGAAGGCAAGCTGGATGACTTGCTCCGGCGCTTTCGCGAACACACCATGAAGCTATTCGAGAAGCATGGAATCAAAAACGTGGCGTACTGGACGCCCACGGACGAGCCGCTAAAGGGGAAGACTCTGGTCTACATTCTCGCGCATCCGAGCCGCGAAGCTGCGACGGCCAACTGGCAGGCGTTTCGCGATGACCCGGAATGGCAAAGTGTGCGCGATAAGTCCGAGGCCAATGGCAAGCTGGTGGAGAAGATCGACTCCACGTTTCTCACTCTGACGGATTTCTCACCACCCCTCAGCTGAGCTTGGGTCGTGGAAATGCCTTGCACCGCCATTCTGAGCTCGGATCTAAGCTTCCGAAATCGCTTGTAGTGTTTCGGGGAAATGGGCTGGGGTCGCTGTTCCACCTGCCCAGTGCAACACGGTTCCTGGAACGCTGCCTTCTTTGCGAACGTAACCCATACCGACGACGCGAGGCGGGTCCCAGATCCTTGCGGCGCGAGTGACGTAGCCAAGCTCCTTGGCGTCAAGCGAAAGCGTGGCGCCCGCTTCAGGTACCATATCGCCGGTGAAGATCAATCCGGTGCGCTGGCGATTCACCTGTCCGCGCGAACGCACGCGCTCCACTATTTCCTGGCCGGTATAGCAGCCCTTCGTATAGCTGATGTGGGTGTCCTGCAATCCCGCCTCGTGGGGAATTTGCTTCTCGCCGAAATCATAGCCAAACCAAGGCACGCCCTGTGTCAGTCGAATGGCGCTCAAGGCGGAATAGCCGATGGGGGTGCCGCCATGTTTCCGCGTGACCTCCAAGAAAACCTGCCAAAGGGCCGCCAGATTTTCCTGCTGGACGATGAATTCCGCGCCGGCGATTCCGGCAGGCGAACGCTTCACAATCCTGCAGGGAATCGAATCGACGGCACCATCGATGGAAGTGAGATCACGGAGGGGAATGATGTCCACGCCGGATAGTTCTTGGACAACTGCTGCGGCTTTCGGACCCTCCAGCGCCAGAGTGGCAAAACGGTGGCTCTCGTCGGCAAGCGTCACGTTATCCATGATGATGTATTTGTCCAGCCACTCGATCAACCGTTCGCGAATCATGGCGTGGGAAACGCAAAACAGTTTGTCGGCAAACGCATAAGTCTCAATTTCCGCGAGAATATGTCCTTGCGGATTCAGGAGCAGCGAAACATTGCCTTGTCCGGGAGAGAGATCCTTGATGTTATTTGTGAGGATAGCGTTCAGGTAGCGCACGCGGTCGGGCCCGGTGAAGGAAAGGTAGGCGCGATAGTTTTTATCGATCAGCGCGAGGCTGTCGCGCGAAGCGCGGTACTCGGAGGCAGGGTCACCAAAGTCGTCAGGAAGAGCGCACCCAAACCATGCGCCCATTTTTGTGCCCGCGCGCAAATGCGCCGCGGCTAGCGGTGTATCCAGTGCGGCGCCTGTTGCACTCGTTTCCATTTGTCGTCGCAGTTTCCTTTCTTCAGTCTATCAAAGTGCGCCCGGGCACGCGCAGCCGCGCCAGGAAATCCATCCGGTTCCGATGATACAATCACATTCATGAGCGACGGGTTGCCAACACTGAATGCCGCTACCGAAGGGTTGATTCACATCACCATTCCTGTGGGGATGCTCCAATGCAATTGCTCCATCATCGGGGATCCGGTGAGCCGCGAGGCGCTGGTGATCGATCCCGGTGATGAAGTCAACCGTATCCTGGACCTCCTCGGCCGTCACAAACTTACCGTTAAAGCCATCGTCAGCACGCACGCGCATATCGATCACGTTGGAGGACTCTGCAAACTGCACCGCTACACGGGCGCGCCGGTACTTATGCATCGCGACGACTTACCTCTCTACCAAGCGATGGAAATGCAGGCTGCTTTTCTGGGGGTCCACCCTCCCGATCTTACTGAAATCGATCAGCTGTTGAAGGAAGGCGACTCGCTTCACTGGGGCTCGTTCGAAGCGCAGGTGATTCATACGCCGGGCCACACTCCGGGAAGCGTCTCGCTTTATCTTCCGCACGATACCGGCAAGGTCACGCCGGCTGGGGAGCTAAAGCGCATTACGGTGAAAGATGAAGCGGGAGAGGAAGTCTCCATCGCTCAACTGCTGAAACAGAGTGTTTCCAAGAATCTCCCGGCAGAAAACGGGGACACGGATCAGGCACCGACCATCGTAGCCCCCGATGAGGCTGTAAAAATTATGAAGCCAGTGCCGCAGCTCTTCTCCGGAGACACGCTTTTTGCCGGAAGTATCGGGCGCACTGATTTGTGGGGAGGCTCCCTGGACCAAATCATGAAATCGCTGCGGACGAAGCTCATGGGATTGCCCGATGAGACGGTTGTGTACCCTGGGCACGGACCCGTGACTACCATCGGCCACGAGCGCGAACTGAATCCGTTCTTGCGCCCGGAGTAGAGCTTCTGGAGAAACCATCCCTTCAGTTTTGCGTTTTTTGTTTGGCCAGCCGCAACTCTTCCATCACCGATTGCACCAACTCCTTCGCGTGCACCAGCTCCTGATTGATCATCCGCAAGTCCATCGCCGGAACCGCGGGATTACGCTGGCTTGTACAATAGACTCCGTGCTGGCCAACGAGAACAAGCGCATTGGTCAAGCGGTCCAGCGAGACCGCAAGGCGCCCCCGATCGCGTCCAAGCATCTGCTCGAAATGTTCCAACTCCTCTTTATGTTCCTCAAAGGCCGACATCGTTCGATTTCCTCTTCCCGGCTCCCCGAGATGGAGTTGCACATCGGGCACACCGGGTTCGCACCAAACTTTACCGCATCGCGCGCGCGGAACATAATTCGCTAAAGCCACAATGTAGCAAGTTACTTCTTCTTTGTGGCAGGAGTTTGATCTTTGCAGTTAGCGTCCGGTCTCTCAGCGTTCTTGGGAAGGGACTGGGCTGGAGCAGCCAACCGATGCGACGTTCCGACCTGGTTCAGCATAACGAGCGGGGAAAAGGCGCAACCACGCGCACCTCACAGATTGTTTTTGGTGAGAGGCAGCACTTGTTGCGGGTGCTCGACTCCCTGGAGGGCACGGATCTGCCGATCGCCCGGCTGCAGCAGGAGCGGCGCATCCTGGAAGAATTGATTCACGCGCGCACCCGGGATCTGAATCAAATCAATACGGCGTGGGACGAAAAAATTGGCCTGGTCTTGAGCGCGGATGCCAAGCCGGAAATGCTGGAAAAACTTGTGAAGCAGGCGCCCGCGGAGGACTTTTACCTGCTGCGGTTAATCAGCGAACACCCGCGAGCCAATGCCAAAACGTTGCACAAGCTGGCAAAACATTCCTACGGAGCGATCCGAGAAAACGTTGCGCGCCATCCTAACGCGGACGCCACAACGCTGACGTGGCTCAGCAAGGACCGCAGCCAGCCGCTCTGGTATCTGGTAGCTTTCAATCCCAATACGCCGACGCCGCTGCAGCGCCGCCTGCGCGATCGCCTGAAACGCCTGGGCGAAAACCAAGCTTCCAAGTAAATCCCAATTTCCGCTCAGGAAGTGAGCATTCGGCCGCGCTCGTGCTAGCGGAGCTGTGTCTGGTGAGACTGTGGAGGCCGGGCTCGTTTCCAGATCTCTTGAGCTAATGAACCGCGATGGAAACGGTCGCAGTGGTACGACCGAAGGCGTTCGTGGCGTAGAGAGTATAGGTGGTTGAGACGGCAGGAGTGACCGAAACGCTGGTGCCGCGAACGGCGCCGATTTCTGGTGACACTATGGTGTAAGAAGCCCCCGTGACTTGCCAAGACAGTGTAACTGGAGTTCCTGCGGCGACGGAATTAGCGCTCGCGGTGAAAGAAGTGATTTGTGGCGACGGGCCTGTGGGAATGTTGTTCTGCGTGTAGAGCGGAGTCATCTGAATTACTTCGAAGTCAGAAGCCGTAACCTGGCCCAGATTGTGCAGATCGTTGTTGTCCCAGCGATCGTCGGGCGCGCCACTGAGGTACATGTTCGAACCATTATCGGCCATGATCATGCCGTATTTTTTCAAGGCATTGAGGATTACCTGGTTTGCAGCGGAAAACCCGGAGACATCAAAGCCGGCCTTCAGCCGCACGCGCATGCCCATGGGTGCTGCCGAGGGATTGCCGGAAGTAGACGCCCAGTGGGAAGCGGGCGGGATAAAGGCCGGGCTGCTATTTTGCAACGTAAAGCGAAACGCGTGGCGGACCTGGCCGGCGGAAACTTCATCGTAACGAACGAGGCCTGGGAAAATTGGAAGCCCAGCGGCGTCGGCGCTGGTCCAGGTGAAGGGCCGCTGCTCATCCGAAAGCAGATCCCAGACTGCGGCGGAACCGGCGTTCCAGGAATTTCCTGACACCACCGAGCTGTAAAGTTCGTAGAGAAAGCAAGTCGAATTGTCGAGAACGAGAACGTGGCGGTCTCCGTTGCCGGGATTTGGGTAGCCTTCGATCGGGGCGGTCACGGGGATGGGCATGGGCCCCTGGTCGCTTTCGCTGCCATACGCGGAGAAGTTGATGGTGACGGGTGCTTGTTGGCTGCCAACGACGAGATAGGGAATGCCGATCGTGGAGCCTTGATATTGTCCTGCGCCGAAGTCAGGGTGCATGCCGGTGCCGCTGCCGATGAAAGAGATGATGGCGCTCGAGTTTGGATCAACCGGAGCGGAAGAGATGTCTTTGTTCCAGAGGTTATCGGCAGGGAAGGGCAAGAATCCTCCAAGGCTGGCGCCCTGACCGAGGTTCATAGAGCTGCAACTGGACGCTTGGGTTGAGCCGGTTACCTGCAAATTTACTGAAGCGGATGTGCTGCTTCCAGGATTGGGATTACTGACACTGATGGCGTAAGTGCCCGCGGAACTTAATACTCCTGTGGCGGTGAGTTGAGTTGCGGATACAAAAGTTGTTTGAAGCGGCGTCGTGCCCAAGAGGACTTGCGCGCCGTTCACAAACTTGCCTCCCGTAACTGCGAGAGTGAAAGTTCCCGTGCCAACGCTGGAGGGATTAATCCCCGTGAGCACAGGGATCGGATTCAAAATGCTAACGCTGCTAGACCCGTTGGCGGAGGAGTCCGCCGAACTTGTTGCACGTACCGAGATTGGATTGGGACTCGGAAGAGCCAACGGCGCCGTATAAGTTCCGCTCGTGTTTATGGTTCCGAGGGCTGCCGAGCCACCGACAGCGCCGTTCACAGACCAGGTCACCGAGGTGTTGGAAGTACCGGAAACCTTGGCGCTGAATGGGAAGGAGTCACCCGCGCGGATGTTTGCGCTGGAGGGCGACACCACTACGCTGACCGAAGGCGGAGGGGGCGATGGCTGTTTGGTTGGTGAAGTGGAGGCGGCACAGCCAGCAATCGAGAGTGCGAGAAATACCGAGTTTAGATGTAGAGCTCTGCGCATATTTTCGGGTACACCCGAGGAGCCGTTCGAACGTGCTGTCAGTTTGGGGCACGGAGCGGCCGGAGGATACTGGACGAAAGGGCAGAAGTAGGTCGATGTCCTGGAGATGGGCCGTCAAAGGATGGGCACTAATAACATCTCATGGAGTCGGGTGTGTGCGCGTCCTTCGCAGGCTGCCAAAAGACGGGCTTCAGATTCTCTTATGCGCTTTAATTTGTCGGGAGGCCAATCTGCCAAAAGAGAAAACTCAAAATATCGGTGTTTTCGTCAATGATCTTGTTGACGGGGCGGCCACCGGAGTGGCCGGATTTGGTGTCGTAGAGGACCAGAATGGGATGGTCTGAACCGGAAGCGGCTTGCAGCCGTGCGGCCATTTTCCGAGCGTGCAATGGCGCTACGCGGGTATCGCCATCGCCGGTGACGAAAAGCGCTGCGGGATACTTTGTGCCACTCACGACGCGATGATAGGGAGAGTAGGCGTAGAGATAAGCGAATTGATCGGGATTGTCAGTGCTGCCGTATTCGGAGACCCAGTAGGGAGCTTCGAAGAACTTTTGGTAGCGGAGCATGTCGAGAAGGGGATAGCCACAGACGACAGCGCGAAAGAGGTCGGGACGCTGGGTCATGGCGGCGCCGACGAGCAGGCCGCCGTTGCTGGTGCCGTCAATCGCGAGCCTGGAACTGGAGGTGTACTTGCTGGCGATGAGGAATTCAGCGGCGGCAATGAAATCGTCGAAAACGGTTTGCTTTTTTCCGAACATCCCGGCGTGGTGCCAATCCTCGCCAAATTCTCCACCGCCGCGAAGGTTGGCATCGGCAAAGATTCCACCGTGCTCAGCCCAGAGGATTGCAAGCGGCCAGTAGTAAGGCGTTTCGCTGAGATCAAAACCGCCATAGCCGGTGAGCAGAACGGGATTCGAACCGTCCAGCGTCAAGCCCTTTTTGTGGAACAGGAACATGGGGATCGGTGTCTTGTCCTTGGACGGATACCAGACTTGTTCAATTTCGAATGTGCCGGTGTCCAATGAAACTTTGTCCCTGGCCCAGACCTCGGATTTGGCCTGCGTGACGTCGTAGCGGATAATAGCAGGCGGAAATGAATAGGATTCGAACGAAAAGAAGAGTTCCGGGCTTTCCCATCGGCCTTTGGTCGAGCTCACGGAGCCGAGAGCAGGAAGCGCGATAGATGATTCTACCTTGCCATTGGCGTCGAAGACCTCCAGCTCGGACGTGGCGTTGTGCGTGTACTGGCCGATGAGCTTCCCGCCGGAAGCCGCGATGGATTCCAAGTGCACGCCGCTCTCTGGAACAAATTCGTGCCAGTGTTCGCGTTGAGGCGTGGCCAGGCTGGTGGAAAAAATGCGCCACTGCGGCGCTTTCCAATTCGTGAGAACGAACAGGCGATCTCCCGCAAACTCCGGATAAAAAACCGCGTTCTCGGCATTTTCGGCGGCGACGATCGGGCCGTTTTGTTTTACGTTTTGGACGTAAAGCTCCGTTCTCTCCGATCCAGAGCCATAAATGATAACGTAGACGAGGTAAGCGCCGTCTTCCGATAGTGCTAGCCCGATGCCCTTGTCCTTGGTGAGGCCCTTGCCAAAAATCATCTGATCCTTAGCGGGATCGCCACCCATGCGGTGTACGAAAGCGCGAGGTCCCTCCGGAGTGACAAGGGAATAGTAGACGGACTTATTGTCGGTGGTGAATTCGAGAGAATCATATCGGCCCTTTGGGAAGGCGTCAGGGAGCGACTGCATAGTGTCTACGTCCAGCACGCGCGGGGTAATTTCATCCTGCCCGCCGTCGCGGCGGCCGTAGAAGACGAATTTTCCGTCACGGCTGACGCTCTCCAAGGTCACGCTTGCGGAGTGATCCGCGGTCCAGGGCAGGGGATCCACCAGAACTTCGTCCGGTGCGTTCAAACCGCGCCGGACATATAGGACGTAGAGGTCCTGCCCGGCCAGCCGCTTCCGGAAAAAATAACGCCCGCCTCGTTCCATGGGCGCTTCGAAAGAGTCGGTGTGCAGGAGTTCGCCGAGACGCTTGTTGATTTGTCCTCGGCCGGGAAGTTTCGAAAGCACCGCGTCCGCACATTTTTGTTCCGCGGCAATCCACGCGCGCGTTTCCGGGCTGTTTTGATCCTCGAGCCAGCGATAGGGGTCGGCCACAACGGTGTTGCCGTAGGTGTCTTTCGCTGAATCGAGTCGCGCCGCGGGCGGACACTTTGCGGTTGGTGCGGCTTCCTGCGCGGCAGTAAATCCTGCAATCCACAGCGCGAGTCCGAGCACAAATCCTCCCCGCAGAGCGCAGAGCCAGCGAGTGATTGCCCTGTGGCGGACGCGCGGGATTCGGTTCAAATTCGCACTCACAAAGCCCTCCTCGACTTCTCCGGAAACCGGATATTATCACCGAATCCGTGGGAGGGCCGACGGCCTTCGATAGTAGAATTGATTCGCGTTGTGTTGACGAAAAACTCCGTGATCCTCAGGTGAGAATGCCTGCGAATGACACGCCATCTAGCAGCGTGATTGCAATCTTGCGCAACTCCAAACTGCGCATCGCATTTATATCCGCGGTGGTTTTGATCCCTTGCTTGTGGCATCCACGCATCGAGGCGGGTGATCTGGCAAGCCACGTCTATAACTCGTGGCTTGCCCAGTTGATCGAGAAAGGCCAGGCGCCGGGGCTCTATTTAGAGCGGCAATGGAATAATATTCTGTTCGACTACTGCTTGGAGCACACCGCGAATGTTGTGGGTTTTCCGGCGGCCCAGAAAATTGTGGTTGGCGCCTGCGTGCTGATTTTTTTCTGGGGAGTTTTCGCGCTGATCGCTCCCATCACAGAGCGCCTGCCGTGGTTCCTCACGCCCTGCATTGCGATGCTGGCCTACGGCTACTCGTTCAACATGGGTTTTCTGAACTATTATCTGTCGATTGGATTGGCCTGCTTCAGCCTGGCGTTTTTCTGGCGGGGGAAGGGAATGGATTGGATCGCCGGAATGGCGCTTACGCCGTTGGTGCTGCTCGCTCATCCGATTGGCTTCGTCTGGCTGATCGGAACGCTGGCGTACGTGCAAATCAGGAAGAGGCTACCAGGTCGGTGGAAATTGGGTCTGCCTATGGCGGCTGTGGCTGGCCTTTTCGCGCTTTACTGGTATCTGGCGCACAACGCCGCCAGGTTCACGGCGGATTGGGATCGCGGGCCGTTCTACCTCTATAACGGTGCCGATCAATTGGCGCTCTATGGACAACGGTATGTCTGGCTTGCGGCAGCTCTGTTTTTTTTCGGAATATTCTGCGTGGTGTTCCAGGCCATCGCGCGGGGCCGAGAAAAGGAATCCTGGAAGTCTTCCGCTTTGCTGTTCGAATTGTATTTCGTAAGCTTCTTCGCCACCGCGCTGCTGCCGGAAAATCTTCGCGTCTCTCTCTATGCGGGATGGGTCGGGTTGCTGGGTTCCCGGCTGACGAGCATCTCGGCGGTTTTTGGTTTGTGCATTCTGGGTTTTCTGAAGCCCAGGAAGTGGCACGCCGCGGGCTTTGGGATATGCGCCATCATGTTCTTTGGCTTCTTGTACCGGGATGCGAAGTGGATCAATCAATTGGAGGCCAACGCAGAATCCTTAGTGAGGTCATTGCCGCCCGGAACGAGGGTGGTAGCGACAATCTGGGCGCCCGCAGGATCGCGCGTAGCGTTTGTCGGGCATGTCGTCGATCGGGCGTGCATCGGGCATTGCTTCAACTATGCCAACTATGAGCCTTCCTCAGGACAATTCCGGGTGCGCGTGCGGCCTGGGAGTCGTGTGGTTACGGATTCCTCGGACGATTCCGAAGATATGTCAGCAGGGCAGTACGATGTCCGGGACGAGGATCTTCCTCTGAAGCAAATCTACCAGTGCGACCCGGCCGACCTGACGAAGTTGTGCATCCGCGACCTGCAAGCAGGAGAAAAAATTGGCCGAATCGGCTATCACCCGCCGGAGTGAATACGCGCAACCATCATGGTCGCCGGAACAGAATACTCACGGAGCGTTTCGATCCAGACAGCGCCGGTGCTTGTAGGAACGGACTGCTTGTCAGTCCTATTCCGGAGACGAATTAACGCACGCTGGTGAAAGCGAGATACACAGCCAACGCCAAGCCTGCGCCCGCCAGAACCAGAGCCAGAACGATGGCCAGCCGGGACGGCCGGCCCACGATCAAGACTCCTTCACTGAACTGCTGAACGTAGCGCACATGGTGCCAGGAAGCGATGATGTTGAGCAGTACACCGAGTAGAACCAGACCCACACCCAAAGGAAGGGACAGAACCGAGGGTGCTGCGGGGGCCCCGCCGCGAGCCGACTCCAACTCCCGAAGGAACAGGCCGAAGCGAGCGACGACGAAACCAAAGGCCATGAGGGCTAGGCCGGTGCGAATCCACGCGAGGAAGGTACGCTCCGCGGCGAGGTAGACGCGAGGATCTCGAGCAGGATCGTCAGCTGGCATGTGGGTCGTGGCCGGGCCCTTTTCCCAGCGTGAAGAGTTGGAGGATAGCACCATTGGGATTGCGGATGTCCGGCTGGGGCTGGAGACAAATTGGCTCTTGCAACAGTCCAATATCTGGTAGAATTGGCCGAAGGTGAGAGACAATGCTTCCACTCCATCTCCAGCCGCAAAGCCACGTTCCGCTCTATATCCAACTCCGAGATCAATTGCGCGCGCTCGTCCATGCGGGTGATTTGCGCCCGGGCGATCGCATACCCGCCAGCCGCGAACTGGCCATCATGCTCGGCGTGCACCGCACCACGGTGGCGAACGCCTACGCCGAATTAGAATCGGAAGGACTCATCCAGGGCCACGTCGGCCGCGGAACGTTTATCAAAGGCAACGGCAACGGCCTGAAGATTACGCCGCCCGCTCCACCGGTATTGAATGGGAACGAGGGAGTGCGCTGGGAGCTGTTGTTTGCGGATGAACGCGGTGAAGAGGTTCTGAGCCGTTTGACAGCCAGCGCGCCCGTGGATGCGCTTTCTTTTGTGATGGCGCGGCCAGCGCAGGAATTTTTCCCGATCGAGGAGCTACAGACTTGTGTGAACGCCGTGCTACGGCGCGAGGGCGCGGAAGTTTTAAATCTGGGCCCTTCCGACGGCTACCCGCCGTTGAAAGAGGCGCTTCTCGAGATGCTGCATCACGATGGCATCGCCGCCAAGGATGAAAACCTCCTGATCACGGACGGCTGCCAGCAATCGTTTGATTTGATCAGCAAAGCGTTTGTGCGGCCCGGCGATTCGGTGATCATGGAAAATCCGACCTATCCTGGAGCGGTGGCGATTTTCCACGGGGCGCGTGCGCGTTGCTTGAGCGTTCCAGTGCGGACGCATGCGGAACCCGGAACTCCGCTGGGACTGGACCTGGAAGCGCTGGAAGCGACGCTGGCGGCAAATCGCGTCAAGCTGATCCTGCTCACGCCGGACTTCCAGAATCCTACGGGAACGTCGATGCCGCTGGCTTCTCGGCGCAAGGTGTTGGAGCTGGCTGGACGCCACCAGGTGCCAGTGGTGGAAGACCATATTTACGCGCGGCTGAATGCACGGGAAGAACGGATCCCGTCCCTGAAGCAGCTCGATCGTTCCAACATCGTCATTCACATCGACAGCTTTGCGAAAGTGGCGTTTCCTGGATTGCGGGTGGGGTGGATTGTCGCTCCGCCAGCGGCTATCGAACGCCTGCGTGTGGTGAAGCAGACGACAGACCTGCACACGGATCAACTGGCGCAAGCCACGCTTGCGGAATTCTTGCGTCGTGGACTCTTCACCAAGCACCTTGCCAAGATGCGCAAGGTATACACTTCACGGTTGGCCGCTCTGGACGAGGCTTTGCGGAAGAATATGCCCGAGGGCACGCGCTGGACGCGGCCAGAGGGTGGCATGTGTTTGTGGCTGGAACTGCCCATTGGATTCGACGCCAGCGAGCTGCTCATTCACGTGAAGGAACGCGGCGTATTGTTTGCTCCGGGCCGCTATTTTTACGTGCAAGCTCCGCTGCCGAACACCCTGAGGCTTGGATTTGCTAGCCTGGATGAAAAACAGATTGCGCGCGGAGTGGCTACTCTGGCGGAGTTGTTGAAGGTCGAGATGCGCAAGCGCCAACGTGGCGTGCGGCGTGCGGAACGCAGCCGCGTAGCCCTGGTTTGACGGAACGAAGTCGAGGAGTTGCGAAGAAGCACGTACGGAAAGGCGGACGGGTTCAAAATTTGAGCGACATCATCAGGCTGGAGCCCAATCCTTCGAACAAGTGTTTTGGCTGCGGCGGCGACAATCCCGGCGGGATGAAATTGACGTTCGAACAGGACAACGTCAATCGCAAGATCGTGGGCCGGTTTACTTTGGGTGAGAGGTACCAGGGTGGCGGGGGATTCGCGCATGGCGGGATCATCGCGATGCTTCTTGATGAGGCCATGGGAAAAGTTTGCCGCTTTCGAGACGTTCTCGCGGTGACCGCGGAATTGACCGTCGAGTACCTAAAGCCGGTGAGCGTCGAGAAGGAGATTATGGTCGAGAGTCACGAAGCGGAGCAAAAGGGAAGAAATCTATTCTTGGTGGGCGAGATTCGAAATACGGCAGGTGAAATTCTTGCAAAAGGGCGCGGACGATTCGTGGTGATCGGACAAAAGTGAAAAAGTTTGGCGGAGCACTCCGTCGATAAGCTCAGGGATTGAGAGGAGAAGCACAATGGACGCGAAGAAAGTAAACGGCAGCGGGAACGGAAGCAAGGGATCCAGTGAATGGCGCGTGAAAGTCGGTCTGGCAGAGATGTTGAAGGGTGGCGTCATCATGGACGTCACCAACGCGGAACAGGCTAAGATTGCCGAGAAAGCTGGCGCTTGCGCGGTGATGGCGCTGGAGCGCGTGCCGTCGGATATCCGCAAAGAAGGCGGAGTGGCGCGCATGGCGTCGATCAAGGTGATCCGCGAGATTATGGCCACGGTGACGATTCCGGTGATGGCCAAGGTGCGTATCGGACATTTCGTCGAAGCGGAAGTGCTGCAGGCGCTCGAAGTGGACTTCATCGATGAGAGCGAAGTGCTGACACCTGCCGACGAAGAAAATCACATCTGGAAGCATGATTACCGCGTGCCTTTCGTTTGCGGCGCACGAAATCTGGGCGAAGCGCTGCGACGGATCGCCGAGGGCGCGGCCATGATTCGAACAAAGGGCGAAGCCGGCTCTGGAAACGTGGTGGAAGCTGTTCGCCACATGCGCACGATCGTCAGCCAAATGAAGAAACTGACGACCATGCGCGACGATGAACTGATGCGTGAAGCCAAGGAGCTTGGCGCCCCGCTCGATCTTATTCGCCAGGTTGCCAAGACAGGGAAGCTCCCGGTGCCGAATTTCTCCGCAGGCGGGATTGCGACGCCCGCCGACGCGGCATTGGTGCGCAAGCTGGGCGCGGAGGCCGTGTTCGTCGGTTCCGGTATTTTCAAGTCCAGCGACCCGGAGACGCGCGCGAAAGCCGTCGTCAAGGCCACCACACATTTCGAAGATCCCAAGATTGTGCTGGAAGCACACGAAGAGCTAGGCGAAGCCATGAAGGGACTCGATATTCGTCAAATGGAAGAGAAGGACATGCTGTCGACGCGCGGATGGTGAAGAATGAAATTGAGCGTTCGACGCGACAGGAAACAGATATTTGGTCAGCGTTTTACGCGTGGGACGATTGAATGGGGCATCCCTATGGTGTGCCTGGAGTGCGTTGGCATACCAATGTTCGGATGGTTCGCCGTACTAGTAATGGTAGTGCCCGCGACGCTAGTGGGTGTGCTTGCCGGCGCCGCCATAGAGCATTTCTTAGTCTCCGATAAAACAAGCGCGAATTGAATTTGTTGAAGACACGCGTGATTCTAAAAGTCGATAGGGGAGCCAGTAAAGTGAAGATTGGAATTCTGGCGGTACAAGGAGACTTCGAGGCTCACGCCGCGATGCTGGAGAGGCTCGGCGTGGAAACAACGGAAATCCGCACGCCCGCGCAACTTGATGGCTGTGAGGGACTGATCCTTCCGGGCGGAGAGAGCACCACTCAACTTCAGTTTCTCCAGGAAGAGGGCCTTAGCGAGGCCATTCAGAAATTTGCGGCGCGCGGCGGGGCGATCTTTGGAACATGTGCCGGTGCGATTTTGCTCGCCACGGAAGTCCAGAATCCTCAGCAGGATTCGCTGAAGCTCGTGGACATGACCGTTCTAAGAAATGGATATGGCCGGCAAGTCGCGAGTGATGTGGTCCGCGGCCATTCGAATCTCAAGCGTGAACCTCTCGAAATGGTTTTCATTCGCGGGCCGATCATTCAGCGGACCGGTCCGGGCGTCGAAGTTCTCGCGGAATTCGCAGGGAAGCCCGCTCTTGTGCAATGCGGCCAACTCCTGGCCGCCACTTTCCATCCGGAACTGACCGACGACACAACCGTGCATGAACATTTTCTCCAGCTTGCAGCACCGGGGAGCAACCAATTGTTGGGCAGCCTGAAGGCCTGACCGTGAATCCGGCCGAGAAGGCGAAGCTTGCTGCTCGAACGTTCAGCCGCACGAAGGTGCTGTTCGTTTGTGTGGGGAATGCCTGCCGGAGTCCGATGGCCGAGGCCATCGCGCGGTATGACGCCGCGGATGTCATGGACGCTTCAAGCGCGGGCTTGAGCCCCATGGGCGCCATACCGGAACTGACCAGACAAACCCTGAAGAACAATGGCTATACGGCGGATGGTTTGACATCGAACAGAATTACATTGGAAGCCTTCGAGGCCGCGGATATCATCGTCAACATGACGGGCAAGCAAAGGGAAGAAGCATTTCCTGAACATGCTTTCTCGCCTCATGACAAAATCGAGGATTGGATCGTGCGAGATCCGTTTGGCGCGGATTCGGATACATACCAGAGAGTCTTCGAAGGCATCCAAAGGCGTGTGGGCCAGCTTGCCAAAGGTCTGAGAGATAAGAGAGAGCATCGGGGAGAAGCGGTCTAGGAGTTCCATTGCGGCGGGAAAAGACGAGCGTATCGCAAGAAGACTATCTGAAGGCTATCTGGGAAATGCTCGAAGAAGACCAGACGCCGATTAGCGCGCGGCTTGCCGAGGAGCTGCGCGTCACTCCGCCCGCGGTGACCGCGGCGTTGAAACGCATGACGCGCGACGGCCATGTCCGCGTCGAGCGCAGCGGACGGATCGATCTTACGCAAAAAGGCCGGAAAATCGCGGAACGACTGGCGCTGCGGCACCAGCTTGCGGAAATGCTTCTGACCGAAGTGATCGGACTCTCATGGTCGAAAGCTCATGATGAAGCGGAGCGCCTCGAGCATGGCATCTCGCCAGAAGTGGAGGCTCTTCTGCTGAAGCGTTTCGGAAACAAGAAAAGCTGCCCACACGGCGTTCCCATGCGTGGGGGAGTAGCGAAGTTGCGGAAGCAAGGGGCGGTGCTGCTCGCGGACTTGCGCGCCAAGGAAGCCGCTGAAATACTTTGCGTTTACGAAAAAGACGCGCAGTTCCTTGAATTCCTGGAGCACCTTCGCCTGCGGCCATCAACTACCGTGGAAGTCTTGAAACGCGAATACGACGAAACAATGACGCTGCGCACGGGTGGGAAAACCGTGCATCTGGGGAAACCGGCCACAAGCCGCATCTGGGTTCAAAGACTCAACGGTTGAGCTGATCCTTTTAGTCATCTAAGCTAAACAGTTCGACATTTGCAATTCCTATTGCCGTTCGTCGAGTAATGCTTTCAGACGCGCATAACCCGCACGACTAACGGGTAGTCGTACGCCATCCGTCAGGATGGCAATCCTACTCTCTTTGGCGTAAGGCTCGATGCGCACAACACGTTCCAGATTCACGATATAAGAGCGATGAATTCGAACAAAGTTCGCCGGGTTGAGGCAGGCTTCGAGGCCGGCAATCGTCTGCTGTTTGAGATGTTTTTTCCCTTGAGCGGCCAAAGCCACGTAATCATCTTGCGCTTCCGCATAATCGAGCTTCCCAACTGGAATTAGCGTGACCTTTGTGCCGTCTTTGACAACGAGGCGCTCGAGAAATTGCTGGGGCGGACGCGCGGCGGCAGAAAGTTCCGCTGCCGCGGGCATTTTTTCGCCGAGCCGGGTTTTCGCGCGTTTGACCGCGGCGTCGAAGCGGTCACGCCCGATGGGTTTCAATAAATAGTCTACCGCGTGGACATCAAAAGCGCGCATGGCGTATTGGTCGTACGCGGTGACAAAAATAACCGGTACGTCGGTGCCAATCAGTTCCAGCACATCAAATCCTGTCAGCTTGGGCATCTGGACATCGAGAAAGATCAAGTTTGGTTTGTGTTCCGCCACAGCTTTCACCGCTTCCATGCCATTCGCGCACTCAGCGGCAATTTCAATCTCCGCATGGGATTGCAGAAACTCACGAATGACGTGGCGCGCGAGCTCTTCATCATCAACGATCAGCGCCTTCCATGACTTGACTGGTGAGGCACTCATGCTTTTTCCTCGCTCTCCACGGGAAGGGACAGGCTGACCTGAAACAGTTCACCTTCGGTGTTCACGCGAAGGCTGGCTTCTTTTCCGTAACGCGCTTCGAGGCGCTGCTGGACATTTTTCAATCCCAAGCCGCCCGAACGGCGAGGGGGCGCATCGGGATCCCAGGAATTCTCGACGACAATCGCCAGTCGGCCGTTTTGCCGCTCCGCGCTAAGCCGGACGTTGCCGCCTTCCGGGAGGCTCGCGATCCCATGTTTCACGGCATTTTCGACAAGAGGCTGGAGCAACAGGGGTGGAAGCATGCAGGACCTGGATTCTTCCTGGATGTTTTCCTGCATGTTTAGTCGGTCGCCGAAGCGGATTTTCTCGATCGCCAGATATTTTTGAAGCAGTTCGAGCTCTTCTGAAAAGTGGACGACCGCTTTCTCGCCCAATCCGAGAGTCAAGCGCAAGAAATCGCCAAGCAGGACACACATGTCTCTCGCGCGGACCGGATCGACGCTGGTTAAAGCACTGATGGAATTGAGGCTATTGAAGAGGAAATGCGGATTGATCTGGGCTTTCAAGGCTTTTAGTTCTGCATCGCGCGCCTGGATGCTGGTCTGCATGGCGCGCGCCTCGTGCTCGTGGGTGGCCTCCTGCGCGAGAGCGACGTAATGAAACGATACCGCCAGGAGATAGAACACGCATCCCGCGCCATAAACGATTGCAGCTCTCTCTGCAAAACGACCTTCAATACCTTGCAATGAGGGGAAGAAAGACAGTGCACGTGCAAGAAGTTTTCCCAGGCCCAGCCACAACAGGCTGAGGATCTGCGCGGCCACCACGTGGGTTGCCAGAAGCCGCCACAGGGGCGTGCGTTCAATGGGGGCGATTCGACACGAATACCACGCCGGCAGGGAAATCACCTCCCCCACCGAGGCGAGCCCGAACCCGATGAGGCCTGCCTCCAGCCAGGTTAGACCTCCCGGTGTCTGCAGAACGAATGCCAGGACTGCGGCAATAGGTAGCGCGGCAACTTTGTAAATTCGGTGCTGGTTCTTCAGTGCGGTATTGAGATTCATGGAGGCGTCTCAGTTTTTGATTTCGACGCCCCCGAAGATTACCGCGCCTGTGAGAATCAAAACCTTGCGGCGGGGATCGCTAAGGTCCACGGTTCGTCCAACGCGAGTCTTGTCTGCTATGCCGCCGAAAATAGGAGTTCCGCGAAACGCCACTTGCCAACTGTCGGGCACGCGAATTTCGATTCCGCCGAAGATGGCATTAATATCCAACGTAGCTTCCTCAGCCTGCATGTTGGCCTCAGTTAAATCGATTTCGACGCCGCCAAAAATCGCGTTGATGTGCCCCCCTTGAAAATCCTGGCTGGTTACCCTGCGCTCGACACCGCCAAAAATGGCGGAATCTTCCAAAGTTGTGCGCGGGTCCCCTCCAATCGGTGGGGCGGAGGGATTCCTTCGCGCTTCAATCGCGCCCCACATCAACATCAGGCCTGCGGCGATGAGTAAAACCGGCCAGATATCGTTCCAGCCAAAGTGCCCGATTCCCAGCTGATTGAGCTGAAGGAAAACCCCTACGGTGATCAGCACTATGCCCCAGAGCCGGTGCTCCCGCCTCATGAGACTTGGGATGCCAGCGCAAACAAGAAGCAGCGGCCAGAATCTCCACAGACGGTCAACCGAGATAATTCCCATGTGGTCAAGAAGGAGGGCGATTCCGGCGAGAACCAGGAATGCACCCCAGAAGATGCCGCTTGTGCCTCGACGACCGAGATGTATGCCAACCGCAATCGGGCCGCGCCGAGGCCAACGGCCGTCGGGGCCCGGCTTGGCGCTGTCCGTAGCGTCGCGGTGAATCCGGTCGCGGAGATCGTCGGCAAACTTGCGGGCGTCGGATTTGTTCTCGTCACTCATCACTGGTCTCCCATCGCCGGAGAGCCTGAGCCGCACTGGTACGCACCTAATTTCCCCCAGAAAGCATCCCGCAACAACACTGCCCCTATGATGATGAGAATCACCGGCCAGAATGATACCAACAATTGCAGCAGGCCCGAGAAAAACCCAGAGTGATCAAACACATAAGCCTGAAAAGCGTGGATCGCTGCCAGAATCAGCGCTGGCAGCATTCCCGTTGTCTGGGCCCCCGCTGTGCCTGCGGAACTCGTAATTTGCCCTGTGACCGCGTCCAGATTTACGAAAAGAATCAAGAATCCTAGAACGAGGAGGGTCGCACCTGTAATCGACTTCAGTCCTGAAGGAGAACTGCGCTTTGCCGGCATGTTGGCCTCCCGTGGAGCGATTTCCTCGCCCCTAGGTGAGGATAGGGGCCGGGCCAGGGGGCCGCATCTGGAAATCGGCGGGAACGCCGGATTTACCGGCGAATGGCGGCCCCTGGCAGGGGAAAAGGGGCAGGGGGAATAGTCGTTTCCAAAGAGCGCCCTGAAGTTTGCTTGCAAAATCCGTCAAATCGCATTAGGGTATGCGACACGCGTTGTCGCAATAGCCTGCCAAACGTTCGCTATCAGGTTACGAGGAGTTTGCGGATGACTGCATCGTTGGGGAAGGCCACCCATTCTCGCGGGGAACGTTGGCGCTGGATTCTGTATGTGGCATTTGCGCTAGCGGGCGCTCTGCTTACCTTCGTGGGCGCGCGGGCACAACAAAAAGCTACGGATGAAGCCACCTTCCGCAAACTCATTGACAACTATTGTGCTGCGTGGAGCGCGGGTAACGCGGAAGCGCCGGCAAAATTCTACGCCAAGGAGAACGGCCTGGTTTTCTACGACGTCGCTCCCTTTGCCTATCACAGTTGGAAAGAGTATCAGGCGGGCGTACAAAAGGAGTTTCTGGAGAGCGCTGAGAGTGTTAATTTGACCGCCGGTAAGGATCTAAAGGTCACGCGGCGCGGAACGATCGCGTGGACGACGGTGCCAATGCATTTGACGGAGAAGACAAAAGACGGTAAGACTACGGACCTGGATCTTCGATATACGGGGATTTGGGAGAAGCGCGGCGCAAGCTGGGTGCTCGTTCATGAGCATCTTTCTGTGCCGCTCGCGGGAAACTAAAGTCTTGACGACGAGGGCTGGGCGAATTTCGCCCATTGCGCAAGAGATGTTCAAGACACTTCAGTATTACTGGAATGCGGCCAGGGGCTATCGCCTCAATCCATGGAAAAGCCCGTACCTGCGCTGGCGGTTTGAAACCTTCCTGGGCAAAGAGGGCGCCAATCTGACTCCCAGCAAGTTCTTTCATCTTGCGTGGAAATACCGCGATCATATGGAACGCTTCGTGGACTGGGCCGCGGAGCGACGCCGATTCCAACGCCGGCGCCACGCCTGAGAATCCTCTCGCATTGCATTCCTTAGAGCAACTGACTCACGCCGTCACCTTGCGGCGTATAATGATGTTTGAGAGGAGGATCCATGGAAGAGCTGAAGATCCTCCAGAAGACAGATGCATTGTACGAAGCCCGATGGTGGGAAGCGGAGCCCGCTGGGCGAGTGCACTGTTACCTTTGCCCCCGCCACTGCCACATACATCCTGGCCAGGCCGGCTTCTGCTTCATTCGAATCAATCAAGGCGGAAAACTTTATAGCCTCGGATACGGGGCGCCTGCAGCCTTGCAAATCGACCCTATCGAGAAAAAACCCCTGAGCCATTTCTTGCCTGGCACACGAGTTTTCAGCATGGGCACGGCTGGGTGCAACATGGGCTGCTTTTTCTGCCAGAACTGGGACATCTCGAAGTCGCGTTCCGATCAGGTTCATTCGCGGCACATTCCTCCGGAAGATGTGCCGCTGCTGGCGCTGAAATATGGGTGCGAATCCATTGCGTTCACATACAACGAGCCGACCATCTGGGGCGAATATGTCATCGACATCTGCAAGGCAGCGAAGAAGCATGGCCTCAAGACGGTTATGGTCACGAACGGCTACATCACTTACGACGCTTTCCACGATATTTATGACCACGTGGACTCGGCAAATGTCGATCTGAAGGCGTTCACCGAGAAGTTTTACGGGAAAATCACGCTGACGCATCTTCAGCCGGTTCTCGACACACTCGAGTGGCTGAAGAACGAGACTAAAGTTTGGTTCGAAATTACAAACCTGATGATCCCAACTCTAAATGATGACCCCGTGGAGATTCGCAAGCTCTCAGAGTGGATCCTTACCCACCTGGGCCCAGACGTGCCCCTGCACTTCACCGCGTTTCACCCGGACTTCAAGCTGCAGGATAAGCCGCGGACTCCGGCCGCGACGCTCGACCGGGCGAGACAGATCGCATTGGATGCCGGCCTGCACTATGTCTATGAGGGAAATATCTACAGCGATGGTGCAAACACGTATTGTCCGCAGTGCAGCGAATTACTGGTGCGTCGCTCCTGGCACGATGTTCTCGAGAACCATCTAAAGGCCGGCGCATGCCCGAAGTGCGGATTGAAGATTGCCGGTGTCTGGGCAAATGAAACCAAAAAACGTGGATCTCCGCGGGGCCTGTCCGCAATGACTCGGGCTTACGGCCATTTGAATCTGTGAGTCTCTCTTACTACTGTTGATGGAAGGAATAGAAACCGGGTCCTACCCGCATGCCATGGTGCCAGGCGACCGGAAACGCCCACCATATCAACGTGCCCAGAAGCCCCTGAAAGAATGCGAGCGAAAGAATGTTGCGCTCGCGCGCGAAAAGCCACGACATTACCGTCCCGCCAAACCAGGTGATCGGAATGAGCACTGGATTGGGCCAATGCAAGGCTCCAAAGATGGCGCCAGAAATGAGCGACGCGCGAATGGGGCTGTCCGTTGCGGTGAGGAGGCGATTAGTCGCGTAGGAGTTCAGGCCCACCTGTTGCAACAGGCAGAAAGACATGTATCCGAAGAAACGCTGGGGAATCAGGAGATGCTCGGTCGGGCGGCTCAGTCCGCCAAGGAAAACTCCAATGATGCAAAGCGCCAGAACGCATGGCACGAAGAAAACGGCCGATTGTTTGGTCGCGCTCCAAAAGTTATCCGCGCGCCAGCCCAGGGTTTTTGGCGTGTCTTTGTGAAATAGAAAACTGGCAATAAGCCAGGCAGGAAAAATGAGCCAGGAATGCTTGTACGTCGACTGAAGCTGCCAGATGAATGCACCGACCAGCGCGCAGAAGGCCATCACTTCGGCCAGGTTCAGAAGACGAGAGTCCGCGTTTAGCCGCATTCCGTTATTCCGCGAGCTGTTCCTCGTCCGGATGGCTGAAGTCTAGAAGCCTTAACACGCCCTCAAATAATCTGTCTATTTCCGGCTCGGTGACTTGATGCGGCGCAAGGAGTTCTTGCAGATCAAAGTCTGGAAACCCGCGGTTGGTTACGCGCGCGGGGAGCAATTCACGCAAGCGGCGCGAATCGATGGTTCCCAGCGATCGAATCTCTTCAAAGACGACGCGCCGTAAGGGATCCTGGAACACTCCCGGTTCCAACAGCCGGCAGATTTCCAGGCGAGTCCCCGGCTTAAGCAGTACGGAACAGAGCAGCCGCAGCGTATCTCTCTCCAAGGGGATATTGCCTTCCGGTTCCTGGTTATGCGTGCGAGGTTTCATTATTTCGCTCTGATAAAATGAGATGATACGAGCTGGGACTAGGTTGTGTTTGAAGGGACGGAGCGCATGCAGCAGAAACACCGAGTCATCATTCTGGGTGGTGGATTTGGGGGACTGGCGGCTGCGAAAAATCTGAAACGAGCGCCCGTCGAGGTCACACTCATCGACCGCAGGAATTTTCATTTATTCCAGCCACTCATGTATCAAATTGCGACGGGCTCGCTTTCGCCCGGAGACATCGCCGCTCCCCTTCGCAGTGTCCTGAGCAAGCAGAAGAACACGCAGGTGCTTCTCGGTGATGCCGTGGATGTGGACCCCGATGCCAGGCGCGTGATCCTCCGCGATGGGGCTTCGTTCGAATACGATACTCTCATCGTAGCGACCGGCTCGCAGACATCCTACTACGGCAACGATTCCTGGCGCGAATGGGCCCCCAGCCTGAAATCCGTCGAGGAAGCCACCGCCATTCGCCACAAGATTCTCTACGCGTTCGAACGCGCCGAGCGTGCCGAGACGGAAGTCGAGGCCCGCGCCTGGCTCACCTTTGTGATTGTCGGCGCCGGCGCGACTGGCATGGAGCTCTCCGGAGCACTCGCCGAAATTGCCACGGAGACCTTGCGACACGATTTTCGAAAAATCAACCCGACCGAAGCGCGAATCATTTTAATGGAGGGGGCTCCCCGCGTTCTGGGAGCTTTCCCCGAGGATTTATCCGCCAAGGCCGAGAAGCTGGTAACCCGTCTCGGCGTGGAAGTCATCAAGGGCGTCATGGTTACAAACATCAACGCCGATGGTGTCACCTTCAAGCGGGGCGATTCCATTGAGCAACTCGCCGCGAGGACCGTGCTGTGGGCTGGCGGCGTCACGGCCACGCCGTTTGGGACCAAACTTGCCGAGCGCACCAGGGCCGAAACGGACCGCAGCGGCCGAATCACCGTAAATCCGGATTTAACCATTCCAAAGTACCCAGATATTTTCATCCTTGGCGACCTGGCCAGCGCGATGGACAAGGAAGGGAAGCCACTGCCCGGAGTAGCCCAGGTTGCCATGCAGGGCGGTGCGTATGCTGCGAAAGCCATTCGAATGCGGCTCTCTGGCGATACCGAACTGCCGCCATTTCACTATTTCAATAAAGGCGATATGGCCGTTATCGGCCGAGCCGCTGCGGTAGCCAACATCTTTGGCTTTCACGTCTCCGGCTTGCCCGCCTGGCTGATCTGGCTCTTTATCCACCTCATCTACATCGTTGAGTTTCAGAGTCGCGTACTCGTCTTCATTCAGTGGGGATTCGAATACCTCACGTTCAGCCGCGGCGCGCGACTGATTACCGGCGAAGCCGCTACGGATTCCGTTGACGGGTCTCACGCCGGTAGACCTAAACGGGAATGTTAATGGGTGAATAAAGCGCCCGTTGCTTCAATTGCGGTCCCGCCCGCGAACGGTTGCGGACTATTCTTTTCCAGATAGGAGAACTGCACCCCGCCCGAGGACACGCCAGTTATGTCGCAAAGTAATCCCATTTCAAGCAAACGCTGGCTGCTCCTCGTTTCGGGCATCCTTGTTCTTTTGCTCCTCATCGCGGCGGGGTTTCTCTTTTCCCGCGAACGCCACAGTGAAGAGCTCCTTCGACGTACGATCGTGAAAACCCTTGGCGAGCAATTTAAGAGTGACGTTGAGCTCAGAGCCATTCACGTCAAGATCTTTCCCCGTTTTGCCGTCGCGGGTGAAGGCCTGAGCCTTCACTACCATGGCCGTCTGGATACGCCGCCCCTGATCCGCGTCGAACATTTCAGTTTCGCCATCGGCATCCTTGGCCTGCTTCGGCCCGTGAAGCACATTCCTCTTGTGCGAATCGATCAAATGACCATCACCATCCCGCCACGCGATTCCAGGCAAGAACGCACTCCCAACCTCGAACCCAGCCAGAATAGGGCCTCGAGTCCTGCGGTCATCGTCGATCAGGTGATTTGCACGGCCACGAATATCGTCATTCTTCCCAAAAAAGCTGGCAAGGAGCCGCTCGTCTGGGACATCCACGAACTCTTTCTCGATTCGCTGCGCGTGGATAAGCCTGTCGCTTTCCACGGCCATCTCACAAATGGCAAACCGGTCGGAGAAATTGAAACTCACGGGACATTCGGTCCATGGGATGTGGATGATCCGGGTGGCAGCCCCGTGTCTGGCGAATACAAATTCTCTGACGCGGACCTCGATCCCTTTCCAGGTATAGCAGGCACTTTGTCCTCGACGGGAAAGTTTTCCGGCGTGCTTTCAGAGCTTCAGGTTCAAGGGCAAACTGATACGCCCAATTTTTCGTTGGACAAGGTAGGGAAGCCGGTTTCCTTGCACACGGACTACTCCGCAACAGTCGACGGCACCAACGGCGATACCTACCTCCAGCCAGTGAACGGCATCCTTGTTCGCTCGCTCATTGTCGCCGAGGGCAGCATTGTGAACGTTCCCGAGAAAAAGGGCCATCTCATCACCCTGGACGCAAGCGTTCCCAACGGACGTATTCAGGATTTCCTGGGCCTGGCCATTAATTCCGATACGCCGCTGATGACTGGTCCCGTCAAGATTAAAGCAAAGATCATCCTTCCTCCCGGAAAGGAAAGGCCTATTGAAAAAATAATCATCGATGGCGACTTTGGCGTCGGCGATGCTAAATGGAATAGCCCGGCGATTCGCGAGCAGCTGGAGTCCCTCAGCCGTCACGGCGAGGGTAAGCCCGCGGACACAGACGCCGGCAGCTCCGTCTCGGATCTCCGTGGCAGCTTCCACTTGGAAAAAGGCGTGATCCGCTTTAGCAGCCTGACCTTCATCGTTCCTGGTGCGGCGATCGACCTGGCCGGCACTTATGCGCTCCACGATGGCACTCTCAATTTCAACGGCCAACTTCGCCTTCAAGCCAAACTCTCACAGACCATGACGGGCGCAAAATCCTTCTTCCTGAAAGCATTCGATCCCTTCTTCAAGAAGGACGGCGCCGGAGCAGTGCTCCCCATTACGATCACCGGCACTCGCGACAAGCCGATCTTCGGCGTCTCCGTCTTGCACAAAACCATCCAGAAGCAGATCGACGCCGGTAGAGATAAGCAAGCTGGCAAGAATCCCCTAAACTAGCGGGTGTCTGCCGGACTCAGATGTGTCCTCTATGGCGTTACACCCTTTCCCCTGCGGTCCAGCGCGCATCAATCGCTTTCCGGTAATTCTTTTATGCTTCTGGCGAGCTTCTCGACTTGCTCTTTGTATTGCTGAAGCGTATTGACGCTCATCTTCGAGATCATCTCAGGTACGAAGGGCAATACGGCCCCCACCACCATCTGCGATTCCAGGTGCTGACGAATGAGAATCTCCAGGACATGTCTGGATTCAGCCAGTTCCTTCTCAACTTCCCACAGTCTTGCACGCAACTCTTCGTTCGTCATTTTCATTCTCCAGAATGTTTCGCCCGGCGCTCACGAACGAGCGCTCGACAGTGGACTCTACTTTATAGTTTATGCGCGGGAACGCGCTCAGCGACGAAAAGATCTTAACGTAATGTTCAGGAATTTATGGGTGGATTAAAACCTGCTTGGTGGACTTTCGGATGGTGCCGGGGGCCAGAATCGAACTGGCTACGCCCGCCTTTTCAGGGCGGCGCTCTACCAATGAGCTACCCCGGCACAAGTGGTCTAGAAATTGTAGGGGCGATGCCAGGTTGTGTCAAATTCGACGCAAAGAGTCTTGGTAAATCACTCTGCGGATTGATCGAATTCGCGCATCCAATTCCGATTCTTGAGAACTTCGCGAGGCTTGGTGCCATCGGGAGGTCCGACAATGCCGTCCTTCTCCATGAGGTCAATCAGACGCGCTGCACGGCCGTAGCCGATGCGCAGGCGCCGCTGCAGCGTGGAAGTGGATGCGCGTCCGGCATCGCAGACCACGCGAATCGCGTCTTGATAAAGAGCGTCGTCGACATCCTCCCCTCCGTCGGCATCGCCTTCCGCCGCGCCCTCGGTCTTGGCGTTCTCATCTTTCGGTGCTTCGAGGAGTTCTTCCTGATACTTGGCCTGCGCCTGCTCGCGCCAGAAGTCGCATACCGCCGTAATTTCATCCTCGCTCACCAACGGGCCATGAATGCGATGCAGACGCGCCGAACCGGCCGGGAGATACAGCATGTCGCCCTTGCCAAGGAGCGATTCGGAACCGTTCGAATCGAGAATGGTCCTTGAGTCCACTTTGCTGGCCACGCGGAACGAAATGCGGGCAGGGAAGTTTGCCTTAATCAAGCCGGTAATCACATCCACCGACGGCCGCTGCGTCGCGAGAATCAGGTGAATTCCCACTGCGCGCGCCATCTGCGCCAGCCGCGTGATGGACTCTTCGACGTTGTTCGTATCCACCATCATCAGATCCGCCAGCTCATCGATAACAATCACCAGGTAGGGGAGTGGTTTATGCTCGCTCTCTTCCAGATTGTCGAACAGCGAAAGCGACTGCTCTTTCTTGAAAGTGCGGTTGTACTGGTCGATGTTTCGAACGCCCCGTTGCGCCAGCAGCTTCAGCCGGTTCTCCATCTCGCGCGTGGCATTCCGCAGCACGTTGGAGGCAATCTTGGGATCGGTCACCACGGGCGCAATCAAGTGCGGAATGTTTTCGTATAGATTCAGTTCCAAACGCTTTGGATCGACCAGCACCATCTTCACTTCGTCGGGGCTCGCCTTATACAGAATCGACATCATCAGCGAGTTGATGAACACGCTCTTGCCCGTGCCCGTGGAACCCGCGATGAGCAAGTGCGGCATGGCCGCCAGATCCGTGATTCGAATGCGTCCATGCAAATCGCGGCCCATCGCCAGCGTCAGCTTGCTCGGCGAATTCAGGAACTCCGGTGCTTCAATCACATCACGCAGCGCGATCGTTTGGCGGTTAAGGTTCGGGACTTCGATTCCAATCGTCGATTTCCCCGGAATGCGTTCGATCAAGATCGATTCAGCCTGCAGCGCCAGGCACAAATCCTCTGTCAGCCCCGTAATCCGGCTGTACTTGATCCCTGCTTCCGGCTTGAATTCGAACGTTGTGACCACCGGGCCGGGGTTGATCTGCGTCACGCGCCCTTGTATGTCGAATTCCAGGCACTTCTCCTCAATCGCGCGCGCCCGATCCTTCAGTTCGGCCTCATCCAGCTTCTGGCTGCGTTCTCCCTCCCGAAGCAGCGTAGGGGAGGGCAGTCTGTAGTTCTGATGGCCTTTGGCAATCTTGGGCTCACCCGATTTCTTCGCGGCCGACTTTTCCGTCTCACGGTTGAGCACAAAAATTGGCGCTTTGCGCTCTTTGTCTTTCTTTTCTTCAATGTCCTCTTCTGCTGTCCCCGTGCTGCCTTTGAAGATGTCGCTTTCGTCGGCGAAGCGAATGGTCTTCGGCGGCTCGTTCAGCACTTCACCCTTGCCGATGGATTGTTGTGGAACGGGTTTTCTCCCTCTGAGTCGCGATTCCTCTACGCGACGGCGCATCCGTTGCTGCTGGCGCTCATCGCGCCACGCGTACCATCGCGCTTGAGCTTTATGCAATATCCCCAGCCGTTCCACAGCCCCGATCGGCCCCTTCGGGCTGGTTGCCCATGCGTGAGTTCCCGCAAACGAAAAACGTGTGGTCATGAAAATCGCCGTAATCAGTACGGCAAACGCAATCAGATAGGCGCCCCAATTGAACCCACTGCGCAACCCCCCGGCCAACAGCGTCCCCAAGAAGCCCCCCGCGGGAACGGCGCCACGAACGGCCGGTATGGGGAGCAAGCCGAGAAGGGAAGGCACCGAGAGGAGCAGGAGCCCGTATCCCACCAGGGTCGCCACATGGGAACCGATGGCGTGGCTACGAAACCACTTCCAGCCAAGAACCAATAGCCCCGCTGGCAAAAGAAACGCCGCAAAGCCGAACATCTGAAACAACAAATCGGATCCATAAGCTCCCGCAGGGCCTATCCAATTACGCGTGAGATGGTCCTCAGTTCGCGGGGCGCTGACGTTAAATGAGCTGTCGATCGGTTGATAGGTAAGCAGCGCAAGCGCCATCAACACAGCAGAGATCAGGCACAAAAATCCTATCAGCTCGTTGAGCCGTTTGTTTTCCGTAGGTGTCAGAAAGCGCAAGAATTTCTCCTCAGCTTTTGGGGAAGGCTGAGTGCCGCGGCGGGTGCTGGCGCTATCGCGATCCCGCTGGAGGAACGTTCGAACGAAGAAATCATATCAAACGGCGGCCGGCAGACAACAAATACTTTCAGCGTGTGTGTTCGCAAAACACGCGGTTGGGCAAATCCTGCGGCCACCTAGCCTCCCAGTCGGGATGCCCAATACAAAACGGCGCTGCCCAAAATAATCCGGTATACCGCAAATGGCGCAAACCCTCTCCGCCTCACCCAGGCCATGAACCACGCGACACTGCCGTAAGCAACGATAAACGAAACCACAAAACCGATCGCCAGCACCACCCATCCATGTGGATTAATCTGCGAAACGCCAACTGGATTCTCTCCCCTCCCGAGCAGCGACTTCAAAAGTGTATAACCCGTCGCCGCGACCATCGTCGGAAACGACAAGAAGAACGAAAACTCCAGCGCTGAGGCTCTGGACATTCCTGCGAGTTGGCCCCCCGCGATAGTCGACATCGATCGCGACGTCCCTGGAAAGACTGCCGAGAAAATCTGGCAGACGCCAATCCATATCGCTTGGCCCATGCTCATGTCCTCCATGTGCCATGTATTGATCCGCGTTCCCGTTGCGCCCAATCCTGCCGTCTCCGACGTGGAATTCAGTTCGTCCACAATCCACATGATGATCCCGCCGATGAGAAGTGAGCTTCCGATGACGTAGGGGCTTTCGAGATGCTTCCCGATGACCTTGATCAGCAATAGGGAAGGGATAGAAGTCACCACGAACGCCAGCATCACCAGGCTAAGCGGGTGCGTCAGCCAGGTACGGTCGTGTCGTTCGCCGCTCGGGAACGTAGACCAGAGCTTGACGAAGCGCTGCCGAAAATAGATTGGCAAAGTAAGGATGGCGCCGAGCTGAATCACGATTGAGTACATCTTCCAATAGCCGCTGGCAAGATCGATGTGTAGCAACGCCTCCGACAGCCGCAAATGCGCCGTCGAACTGACCGGCAAAAACTCTGTCAACCCTTCCACGATTCCTAGCAGCACGGACAGAACGTAATCGTTCAATTCTTTTCTCCAGGGTGTGGTGCGCTTTTGGGCGGCACCAATCTTTTGCGCATCTCGTAGGCGTCCAACCGGCCCAGATAGTACCGTTTCAACATCGCTTCGATACCATATCCGTGGCGCTGCCAGAAGGCAATCGCCACCTCATTCTCGATTGCGGTTTCCAGCAAGATGGTGCGCACCCCGCGCAATGAAAGATTCCGCTCACTTTCTCCCAGCAGTGCGGTACCCGCGCCGCGCCGCCGGTGAGTCTCCGCTATGTCCAGCGTGATGATGTGGGCAAGAGGAGGGTTCTCCTCCGTCAAAATAAATCCGACGATGCGCGATACCTCCGTCGCGACCAGGCAATCAGCGGAAGGTAATTTCAGAAAATAATTCAGCATCGTTTTGGAGTAAGAAATCCCGGCAGGGAAGCACGCCTGGTCCAGGCGGTACAGCGCGGAAAAGTCGTGCGGCTCGTAAGACCGCAGCGTCACCGGCCCGGCAAGCGCGGCGCCGGGTGCCAGGTCTCGGGATGTGCGCCCCTTCGCCATCAGTGCTCAGATGGCATTTTCAATCCTAGCGCCTTCACGGTAACCTCGTCCGGAACATTGTGGCCGTTCTGCTTCGTCACCACGCCGAATCCGCCGCTGTAGTCCCACATTGTCCAGCCGATGCCATGTTTCTCCAGAGACTTTCGCACGTCGGAAATCCACGCCGCGCGATCCTCGGCCTTCGCCGCTTTTCTGTACGCCCCAAATTCGTTGCACACCAGGACAATGCCCCAGCGTTCCCCCCATGCCGCCACCTGATCAAACTCCGCGTCCATCCGTGCCCCATTCCACTGGTCCATCCCGTAGCGTGCGACTTGCAATCTCTTGGCTGGATCGGGCACGCCCGCAGCCGCTTCCAGCACATTCTGCGCGTTCGAGGGGTACGGCAGGCCTTTCACGAAGTGCCAGTAATTCTCTCCCCACGTCGCGCCTTGATGTGTAAAAACGTGCGGCGAATAGAAGTGAAAATTGTAAATGATGTTGGGGTCGCGTAGCGGCTCGATGAACAGTAAATCGTCGTCATCCGACCACCGCGCTCCGGCCACGATGATCGTCTGCCGCGGAGCGCCCTCGCGAATCGCGACCGCCAACCGCGATTGAATCCCAGACCACCGGTAACTGTCGCGGCCCTCCGGCTCGTTCAGAACTTCAAAAAACACCAGGTCGGGATCGAGATTCGAGTAGTGCTGCGCCAGCCCGCGCCAGAAATCCGCAAACTGCTCGACAAAATCATTATCGGCCGCGAGTTTATCCTTGAAGTCCGAAGCTGGATGGGCATCAATCATTACCGCCAATCCCTGATCCACAATCATCTTCACCGCGGCATCCAGGTATTTCAGATATTCCGTCGGTATCTGATCCGCTTGTTTGCCACGGAACATTGGTTGGGGATTCACGCTCAGCCGTACGTGGTCAAATCCCATCGCCTTGATCAACGCAATGTCCTGCGCCGTGTTCCACGTCTCAAAATGTTCTTTGGTGTACCCCTTTGCGTCGTAAACCTGCGCAAACCATTCGCTCAAATTAATTCCATGACGCAAATGCTGCGCACGCCGCTGTGCAAGGCTGGAGTCCGGAGGCGCCTGCGCAAAACTGGCAGGTAGGGCAGAAGAGAACGCACCAAACAGAATTAGAGCTGCTGCAAGAAAACGCGGGGGCACGATAAATCGTGCCCCCGTTGGTACTTCGAGTCCTTGTCGATCGTTCATAGTTTGACGGTGACGGTCTTCACCTCGGTGTAATTGGACAGCCCATATTCGCCAAGTTCGCGCCCGATCCCCGACTGCTTGAATCCGCCGAACGGCGCGCCCGCGTCGAACACATCAAAGCAATTCACCCATACTGTGCCCGCGCGAACGCTGTCCGCGATGGCATGCGCCTTGGTAATGTCCTTGGTCCACACGGCGGCCGCAAGCCCATACAAAGTCTTGTTCGCCCGCTCGACCACTTCGCTCAGGTCCTTGAACTTCAGGATGGACATTACCGGCCCGAAGATCTCTTCCTGCGCGATCTTCATGTTGTCCTGCACGTCGGTAAAAATAGTGGGCTCGATGAAGTAGCCTTTGTCGCCCACGCGGTTGCCGCCCGTAGCCAGCTTGGCCTTGTCTTGTTTCCCTGCGTCGATGTAGCCCATGATCTTATTGAACTGGTCCTGGTCCACCTGCGGTCCCTGTTCCGTTTTCTTGTCGAAGGGACTACCCACCGTGCGTCTCTTCGCGCGTGCCACGGACTTCTCGACGAATTCGTCGTAGGCCTTCTCTTCGACAAACAGCCGCGAACCCGCGCAGCAGCACTGCCCCTGATTGAAAAACAGCGCCTGGTGCGATCCTTCAACGGCTTCATCCATATCCGCGTCCGCGAACACGATGTTGGGGCTCTTGCCGCCCAGTTCCAGCGTTACGCGCTTCAGGTTGGTATCCGCCGCGGCGCGCATGATCAAGTGGCCCACTTCCGTTGACCCGGTGAACGCCACCTTGTCCACGTCCATGTGCCGTGCAAGCGCCGCTCCCGCCGTTGGTCCGTATCCTGGCAGCAAATTCAGCACGCCATCCGGAAAGCCCGCCTCCATGGCCAGCTCGCCAACACGCAGCGCCGTCAGCGGCGTCTGCTCCGCCGGCTTCATCACCACCGTGCAACCCGCCGCCAGCGCCGGCCCCAGTTTCCAAGCCTGCATCAGGAGCGGGAAATTCCACGGAATAATCTGCCCGACCACGCCCACGGGTTCTAACTTCGTGTAGCAGAAATAGTTGCCATTCACCGGTATGGTCTTCCCCTGAATCTTGTCCGCCCAGCCCGCGTAATACCGGTAACACGCGATCGTCAGATTAAGATCCGCCGCGCGAGCCACGTGTGCGGGCTTGCCGTTATCTAGCGCTTCGAGTTGCGCCAGCTCATCGGCGTGCTTCTCAATCAAGTCCGCCAGCTTGTTCATCAAGTTCCCGCGCTGTGAAGCGCTCATCTTCCGCCACGGTCCCTTTTCAAATGCCGCCCGCGCCGCCGTCACTGCCTTGTCGACGTCCGCTGCATCGGCCTCCGCCACTTGCGTAATCACTTCGCCCGTCGATGGATTGATCGTCGGAAAAGTTTTTCCCGAAACGCTGTCCACCCACTTTCCGTTGATTAGTAGTTTTGTCGGTCCAATCTTGACATTCGGTTCCATCACAGCCGTTGCCGTAGCCATTTTGAATTCCTCCTAAGTTGGTGCTCGTGCCGAAAGGTAGGTGCGGAAGAGGACCCCTCGAGCGCCGCCAGGCGCGAGCCTACTGCGAAGGGAAGCGTATACCCGCGAACCGCGAGAGGCAAGCGGCTCTAAGTGAACCTGCGCCCCGGCCACCGAAACTACAGGAAAGACCTGATACTAAGTCAAGGTAAACACTGGATTCCCAACGCCCGCCATTTGATGCACGATACACCACAATCAAGAGAGCGGCCGCTTCCGTGGTCAGGGCCCTCACCCTGGTAACCCCGAACTCATTAGCCCTGACACGGAGGCGGCTCACCCTAATCCTGTTACGAAGCCTCTGCATTTCTCGTTTTTGTGGCACAGCCGATCCTGTTCCGATCAGAACGCAATCTATCTCTTCCGGCCCGGGCGCTCGCTCGCCCACTGAACGCGCCTTTGCCGGATCTCCTGAAATATCGGGGACTCTGGACCAATAACAAACCATAGGATTTTCGGCTCATTGCTGAAATGAATGATATAAAACTTGTGGTCCTGTTCTTCCACCTCCACACGATCATGGGGGCATTCCTCGATAAATCGAGCTAGCTCCTCGGCGTTGGCTTCGCGAATTGGCAATAGCTGAACGGCCACTTTTCCAATCACCGCGGTATCCGAAACCGCTTCGACCAATTCCTTGAGATCCGCTGTTTTGATCGCGAAGGCACCTGACCAACCGTTCGGCATTCTTGCACTCCTAAGGACGGGGACGCTGAATCAGTTCACCAACTGGCTCCATTACGCCCTTCCCGTTGGACGCCGGCGGCTGGCGCGGTTAGCTGGGTGGCTTCGCCTGGTTTCGTCACGTACGCTGCCAGCAGCAAGCTGGCCCCGAGAAGCAACGCCGCCAAACCGTAGGGAGCGCCCGGAACATGCAGTCCCGCGCCCGAAGAAATCGCCACCGCGAAAACTTGCGTGAACAGGATTGGCCCGGCCATGCCCGTGACGGCCCGAAGTGAGTTGATCGCCCCTTGCAGCTTTCCTTGGGACGAAGGATCGACGTGGCGCGACATCAGCGATTGTATCGCCGGTGCGGCGATGCCCCATAGGGCAATGAAAGGAACGACGGCCATGATCATCCAGCCGCGGGTGGCGAGGGCGAACCCTGCAAAGCCCAGTGTGCCGAAGACCAAGCCGCTGAGAAGGCTGCGGCGTTGTCCGAAGCGCTTCACAATCGGTCCGACGAGCGTCCCCGAAACGATGGCCGCGCAGACTCCCACAAGGGAAAGGGAGAGGCCGACTCCGCCCCGGTCCCAGCCGTAGCGGTACATGGTGTAAAGCGCCCACATGGAGGGTAGGGAATTGTGCGCGAGATAGTAGAGGGTGGTGACGACCGAGAGGCCCGCGAGCTCCGCCTGCGAGCGCAAGAGTTTCAGTGACCCCAGCGGATTCGCCATATGCCACGCGGACTTGGCGCGGCGTTCGGGCGGCAGCGATTCGGGAAGAACGAAATAACCGTAGAGCGCGTTGCCAAAACTAAGCGCCGCGGCGGCCCAGAACGGAAAACGCAGATTGATGTTGCCGAGATAGCCGCCAATGGCGGGGCCAATGACAAAGCCGAGCCCAAACGCCGCGCTGACAAGGCCAAACGGTTTGGCGCGCTCTTCCGGCTTGGTCACATCGGTGATGTAAGCAAACGCCGTGGACACGTTCGAGGTGGTAATACCCGAAATCAGGCGGCCGACGAAAAGCCAGCGCAGCGACGGTGCCAGCGCCATGAAAACGTAGTCGATGCTCAGGCCGAAACAAGAAATAAGGATGACGGGCCGGCGCCCGAAGCGATCCGACCATGCTCCCAGAATGGGTGAAAAAATAAACTGCATGGTAGCCCATGCGAATCCGAAGTAGCCGGTAATCGCCGAAGCGCGGGCGAAGTCGCCGCCCTCGAATTGCCGAATGAGATCGGGAAGAACCGGCGCAATGATGCCGAACGCCAGAAAATCGAATGCCACCATGATCAGAATGAAAATAAACGCGGCGCGGCCAGGATTCGGAGCAAGCGGAGAAGAGGGAGAAGACAATCGAGGCTCCTGATGACGAAAGATTGTAGCGAGGAATCCGCACCCTCGCTACAACAACCAGTTGAGGAATTCAGCCCTGCAACCGGCTGCCATCCAATCCTGGAAGGAAATGCGCGTTGTGTATTGTAAGAATTTTACCGGGCAAACGCTGGACGCCGGTGCGCTGTGCTGGCGCTCAGATTTCCAGGATAACGGGAAGAATCAGCGGCCGCTTAGAGGTCTGTTTGCTGATGTAGCGCTTCAGGTCCACGCGAATTTTTTCCTTGATGACGCCCCAGTCGGATTTTTCTTCGGCGTTGGATTCCTCGACCGTCTTCATGATGACCACGCGCGCTCCGGCGATCAGTTCCTGCCCGTTGTCGCTCATCAATCCGCGCGTCACGATTTCCGGATGCGACTCCATCTTGCCCGTGTGCTTGTCAATGGCGATGATCGGCACCACGATGCCGTCTTCCGAAAGATGCTTTCGGTCGCGAATAACTACGTCTTCAATTTCGGCAAGAGAGCCGGAGTCCACGCAAACGCGTCCCGCCGTCACCGGATCGCGCCGGTACGCACCGTCCTCCGTGAACTCAATCTGCTGACCATCTTCGATCAGCAAAATTTCGCCGGAGACCACGCCCAATTGGCTCGCCAGCGCTGCGTGGCGGAACAGGTGCCGGTACTCGCCGTGCACTGGAATGAAATACTTCGGTCGCACCAGTTGCAGCAGAAGCTTTTGTTCTTCCTGGCTGGCGTGCCCGGAAACGTGAATGATTCCCGCAGAATTGTCGTAGTAAACGAGCGCACGCCTCCGGAACATGTGGTCCAGCATGCGAAAAATGGATTTCTCATTTCCGGGAATGATGCGTGCCGAAAGAATGACGCTGTCGTTTTCGTCCACGGAGACGAAACGATGATTGTCTACGGCAATCCGCGAAAGCGAAGACATCGGCTCCGCTTGCGTGCCGCTCGCCAGAATGATGATGCGCTTGGGATCGAATCCGCGAATGTCCTGCTGACGGACGACCATGCCGTCCGGAATGCGCAAAAGTTCCAGCGAGTGAGCGATCTCCACGTTGTCGACCATGCTGCGGCCGACAAACGCAATTTTACGATTCACTCGAGCGGCGATGTCAATGACCTGCTGAATCCGGTGAATGGACGAAGCGAAGCACGACAGGATCACGCGCCGCGGCGCCGAACGGCACAACTCTTCAACACGCGGAACAATCGCTCGCTCCGAAGGCGTAAATCCTGGCCGCTCGACATTCGTCGAATCGCTGAAGAGCGCCAGCACGCCCTCGCTTCCATACTTAGCGAACGTGTGCAGATCAAACGGCGCGCCGCCCACTGGCGTCTGGTCGATCTTGAAGTCTCCGGTGTGAATCACAACTCCGGCCGGTGTCCGGACGGCCAACGCCACGCAATCCACTGTGCTGTGCGTAACGGAAATAAATTCAATTTCGTATGGACCAATCTCCACGAGCCGGCCGGGAATCACTTCGCGAAGCGTCGTGGATTCCAGCAGCCCCGCTTCATCCAGGCGTTTCTTTACCAGCGCCAGCGTGAAGCGCGTCCCATACACCGGGACATTCAGGTCGCGCAGAATATACGGCAGCGCGCCAATGTGATCTTCGTGGCCGTGCGTCAGCACAATGGCGCGCACATGGGCGCGGTTCTGCTTCAAATAGGAAATATCTGGGATAACCAGGTCGACGCCCAGCAATTCCGATTCGGGGAACATCATGCCCGCGTCGATGACGAGAATGTCGTCGCCCGACCGCAGCGCCATCATGTTCATTCCGAATTCGCCGAGACCACCCAGAGGTATAGCTGTGAGGGCTTGTGAGGACTTGCTCAATGACGCGTCAGCTCCGGGACGCAAACGAGAATCGTATCATAAGGACGTGACTGGTGACTCGCGACTGGCGGCGGCTGCGTGGGGCACAAAAAAAGCCAAGTCATTCAGCGGTCAGGACCGGTCGAAAAGGCATGCGCGATGGAAACGAGGATGACGGCGCCGAGCACGGCGGCAGCGAGTGAGTAGAGAAAGCCGCCGCCCAAAATTCCCAGCTTTATGAAAATCCAGCCGCCAATGTAGGAACCGATCAAGCCGAGGAGGATGTCACCGATGCAACCAAAGCCTCGGCCGCGCGCAATTTTCCCGGCGAGCCATCCGGCAACCAGGCCGAAGAGGAGCCATGAAACGAAGCCGTGCGATTCGAACCAGACCCGAACTGACCGTTCTGTAATCACTTGTTCCGCAAACATTAAGCCTCCTGATCTGGCACCGATTGTATCCGATATAGCAGCCAAGGCAATCCAGCGCGCGAGGGAATTCTGTTCTTACCGCGATGCAGGCTGTTGCTGCGTCATGCAATGGAGCGTACCGAGTCCCAGCACGAGATCGCGGCAGGCAATCCCCACGACTTCCCGATCGGGAAACAGACCCGCGAGAGTGTTCAGCGCTACGCGATCATTCGAATCATTGAAGGTCGGAACGATCACGATTTTGTTGGCGATGTAGAAATTCGCGTAACTCGCGGGCAGCCGCTGGCCGTCGAAATAGATCGGTGCGGGCATGGGGAGTGTCTCCACCCTAAGGGGCCGCCCATCCTGGTCCTTCATCGTTTGCAGAAGAGCCAGATTCTCCTGCAACGGAAAATAGTTGGCGTCATTGGGATCTTCTTCCACGATGGTCACAACGGTCGTTGGATTCACGAAGCGCGTCAAATCATCGACGTGGCCGTGGGTGTCGTCCCCAGCGACACCGTTTTTCAGCCAGAGCACGCTGGTCACACCGAGATACTCGCGGAACACTTGCGCATAGTCTTGTTTCGTAAAGCCGGGATTTCTTTCCTGAACTTTGCTTAACAGGCATTCCTCTGTCGTGAGGAGAGTCCCTCGGCCATTGACGTCAATGCTCCCGCCCTCGAGCACCACCCGCCGCCCTTTGTGTTCCGGAAGAAATATCTTGTGCTTTAGTCTCTGATTGGCTTTGGTGACGACAGCGGCGTCCTTCTTATGATTCGAATATTTTGCCCACCCGTTAAAGACAAAATGATTGAACACGACTTCTCCGGCTTCCTTCAGCACGCAGATGGGCCCGGAGTCACGCATCCAGCCGCGATCGGTGGGCACGCGGAAAAACGCGACGGCGTCTAGATTCGCGCCGGACTTTTTTAGGATGCTTCGAACGCGCGATTCCGACGCGCCGTTCTCCACGAGAAGATAGACCCGCTCGATTTTCGACAAATGCCGGACGATTTCCGCGAAAGCCCAGGGAATCGGCGCAAATTTCCCAGGCCAGTCCGTTAATTCATGCGGCCAGCCCAGCCACGTAGCGTCGTGCTGCTCCCATTCGGCGGGCATTCGAAAGCCGAGGGCGCAGGGTGTTTTGGATCGCGGCGGTGTGCTCATTGGAAAAGAGAATTTAACACAGAGATCGGTGAGGTCACAGAGATCACGAAGATTAAAAAACCGAAGCCGTCGCTCAATGAGAGATCATTCTCTGTCCAGCCAGCGGTTCAGGATTGGCGTGTAAGCATCGATGCGGCGGTCGCGAAGGAAGGGCCAGTTGCGGCGGGTGTCTTCGCTTTTGGCGGGATCACATTCGACAACAAGGATTTCTTCTTTGTTGTCTGCGGCTTGGGAAACAATCTGGCCGAAGGGATCGGCCACAAAAGAATTTCCCCAGAATTCCAGTCCGGGATCGCCCTTCTCTGGCTTGCCTTCGAATCCAACGCGATTAACGACGGCAGCGTAGACTCCGTTGGCAATCGCGTGAGAGCGCTGGATCGTGCGCCAGGCATCAAGTTGTGCGGCGCCGAGCTGCGCCTTTTCATGAGAGTGCCAGCCAATGCTCGTGGGGTAAAAAATCACTTCCGCGCCGCTCAGCGCCGTGATTCGCGATCCTTCCGGATACCACTGGTCCCAGCAGATCTGCACGCCGATTTTTGCATACCTGGTCTGAAAATTCGGGAAACCGAGATCGCCAGGCGTGAAATAAAATTTTTCATAGTAGAGAGGATCGTCGGGGATATGCATCTTGCGGTATTTGCCGAGAAAACTCCCGTCGGCATCCAGAACCGCGCAGGTATTGTGATAAACGCCTGGGGCGCGGCGTTCGAAAAGCGAAACCACCAGCACCACTTTCTTTTCCTTGGCGATTTGCGCCAATTTTTCCGTTGTTGGGCCCGGCACGGCTTCCGCAAGATTAAAAAGTTCGGCGTCCTCGGTGCGGCAGAAATATTCGCCGTGAAATAATTCGTGCATGCAGATGATCTGCGCGCCGCCCGCGGCCGCTTCGCGGATTTTCTCGATGGCGCGCGCCAGGTTTTCATCGCTGTTGGCCGTGCATTTCATCTGCACCAGCCCGATGGTGAATTTGTTGGCCATGAATTTTAGTTTAACATGAGCAAGAAAAAATATTCGCGCGCGTTTTGCGCTATCATTTGTTCCGGATTTGTAATATCAATCTGCAAGACGTTCCAGCACCTTCGCGCGTAAGATGCTCGAGAGAAAATCATTCGCATTACCCAGATACTCTTTCATGGTCGAGGAGACGTAATGGCGAAGCAGCGAAAAAAGACGGTGACCGGACGCGTGCTGCACGACCCGGTGAAGGATAAACTCCGGCCGATGTTCCCGCTGGACTTATCCAAATGCCGCACCGTCGATGAACTTGTCCGTGCCATGGGCGATACCGCTTTTACCGGGCGCCAAATCGGCGACGCCGCCGACGTACTCGAAATCATGGCGCGCGACAAGGATTGCTTCGTGGTGATGACCCTTTCCGGTGCGCTCACCGTCGGAAAAATGGGTTTGGTTTTCTGCGACCTGATCGAATCCGGCATCGTAAAGGCTATCGTTTCTACCGGCGCGCTTATGGCCCACGGCCTGGTGGAAGCGACGGGCTACAAACATTTCCGGTACAACGACAAAATGGATGACCGGGAGCTGTTTCACGCGGGATACAACCGCGTTTATGATTCGCTGGAGCCGGAAACGAACCTGGATCACGTCGAGGAAGTGATGGACCATATTCTCGACGAATGGGACGCGGAAGACGTGGTGTGCAGCTGGAAGGTTCACCGGCGCATCGGCGAGTTTCTTCACAAGGGTTCGCAAGGGCGGGGAATTCTGAAGTCCGCGTATCTCCATAATGTTCCGGTGTTCGTGCCGGCCTTCAGCGATTCGGAGCTGGGGATCGACTTTGCGCTGCACAAGATCTCGCGGCAGAGAGACAAGCGGCCGCTCCTGCGCTTTGATCCCTTCGAGGATTTCGAGAAATTCGCAGACACCATGCTGTCCACGAAGCGCATGGGACTTTTCACCGTGGGCGGCGGCGTGCCACGCAACTGGTCGCAACAATTTGGCGTGTATGCCGAACTGCTCGCGCGGCGCGGCTACAAGAAAATTCCGTTGAAACGCTACAACTATGGTGTGCGGATCTGCCCAGAGCCGGTCCACTGGGGCGGCCTCAGCGGCAGCACGTATACGGAAGCTGTTTCCTGGGGGAAATTCGTGCCGCCCGAAGAAGGCGGAAAGTTTGCGGAAGTTTTCGATGACGCCACGGTGGCGCTGCCGTTGATCGTCAGGGCAGTGCTGGAGCGCATCGGCCATTTCAAGAAAACCTGACCGGGCAATTTCAAACGCAATCGCTACCAGGCTTGTGATTGATCGAACAGAAGAACAGACCGCTTCGGAAGGCGGTCCCTAGGTGAACTAGTCGTCTTCGCCGATGAGGATGGCCGCGCCCAGAACAGTGGTCCACAGGCCGCGCTTGTCGCCGACGGCGGATTGCGTGACGTTCATGGTGCGGACGATTTTGTTGGAGATGCGGTAGACTTCTTTTTTCTCGTCAAAGCTCAAATCCGGATCAAATTCCACGTTCAGAGTGGTCGCGAGCATTTCCGCGGCGAGTTCTTCGGCGTATTCTCCGGCCACTTCTTCGGTTTCGCCGAACGAATGATGCTCGGACAAGTATCCGTACATGGATTTGTCGCTCGGCAGCGCCAACCCGATACTCGCAGCGATCAGCCGATGCGCTTCCTTGGTGGAGTTTTCGCTGATGACCGTGAACGCCACTTGGCCGGGTTTGATGTGCTTCAATCCTTCGCTTCGCGAAATCAATTTGCAGTTGGGAGGAAAAATCGAAGAGACGCGGACAATGTTGCATGCCGCAATCCCTGCGTTCCGCAGGGCAAGCTCGAAGCTCGAAAGCCTTTCGCGATGTTTACCGACGCCTTTGGTGAGGAATATTTTCTTAGCAACGAACGCCATGGTGCCGGTTGGCCGTGCCTCCGTGAGTAGAATATGCGCGAAAAATTTTCTCGCTTTGGAAAAGTAACAAGAAGGTATTGGAGTGTCAATGCATTTCATGCCTTCGCAGCGGCGCAGCGCGCGCAAATGTGAATAGGAGATGAAAGCTTGGCCAGGAAGGGATCATTCGGAGCTGAAGTGACGCAACAATTTGCCGAGCGGCTTGCATACCGCCAGGAGTTTTCCAAGATCATCGGCGGTGAAATCGGGGCCGGCACTTTTCGCCGTTGTGCCTTTTCGGCTGATCTGAATGACACCGATCACCTTTCCTTCGGCAAGGATAGGAGCGCTGATGATTTTCTGGATCGATTCGGCAGTTTCGGAGTTGATTTTCACCCCTTCAAAAACATTAGCGTGCCTCGTGGTGATGAAATTGTTCTCAATCTCGGGCCGGCTGTCGCGCGCGGTCCGCGCGGCCAGCGCGGAATTACTCGACAATGGAATGAAACCTACATTTTTCAAAGCTTCCGGAACCAGAAAATGCAGGTGTCGCCAGCGCGTGGAAACGCCCATGATGGCGACTTCGTCCTTGCGCACCGACAGGTTCTTGGCAATTTTTTCGGCCACGGTAGTCAGCGAAAATTCGGACGCGGAACCCACTTCCGCGCTAAGGGCAGTCGCGATTCGTTCGAGTTCGGTGACAAGACCTGAGGTTGCGCTCATTTGGGTTTTATCTTTTATGGATCTTCAGCCAGCAGGGAGTTGGCCGGGCCGACCCCATCCGTCGATATGGCTATCTTCAAGCCAACACGCTTCGGCAGCAAGAAGTATTCGAATCGTTTGTGCCCGCTGAAAAAACAGGCCAACTTGCATCCCCTCGCGCATCTGCCTATACTGATTTTGCCGCGATTGCTCATCGCTTCTTCGGGTTTGCTGTGGGCAAACCAGGAAGGACTTCCGCGGCGGAGAGGGCATGTCCGCTACGGAAACCCAGCCTGACTCAAGTTATCTCCTCAGAAAGCTTCATTCTTTTACCGGCATACTCCCCGTTGGCGCATTCCTGGCAGAGCATTTCTGGTCCAACAGCGCCGCTTTGGTGAGCCGCGCGAAATACGACGCCACTTCCGAGGAATTGCAGACTATTCCGTTCCGCCTCCTTGTGGAATGGGGAGCCATTTTTCTGCCAATGCTTTTTCACGGCGGCTACGGAATTTATATTTGGATCAAGGGCAAGTCCAACGTCTCCGCCTATCCGTGGGTAGGGAATTGGCTTTACACCACACAGCGTTACACCGGATTGATTGCTTTCGCTTACATCGCATGGCACTTGTATACGGAGCGCTGGCTCACCCACGGCAAGTCCACGTACGAAAATGTTGCCCAGGACATGCAGAATCCCTGGTACCTGGCGTTTTTTGTGATTGGAGTTCTCGCCTCTTCTTTCCATCTCGGCGTGGGAATCTGGAATTTCGCCTGCAAGTGGGGACTCGCTGCCACCGTCAAGGCGCAACAGGCTGCGGGACGCTTCGGCGCACTCGTTGGAGTGACGTTTGGGGTCGTCGGTGTCCTGATCATTCTTAGCTTCCGGTTCGATTGGCATCCCTTCTCCGCGTACCTGCCAAACAAATGAGACAGCCAAAAATTATCGTCGTGGGCGGTGGTCTGGCCGGGCTGATGGCCACCATTCGTGTGGCTGAATCCGGCGTACCGGTTGATCTTTTTTCCATCGTCCCGGTGAAACGGTCGCATTCCGTCTGCGCGCAAGGCGGCATCAACGCGGCAAAGAATCAGAAAGGCGAAGGCGACACCACCGCGAAGCATTTTGATGACACCATTTACGGCGGCGATTTTCTGGCGAATCAGCCGTTGGTGAAACGCATGTGCGAAGCCGCGCCGGGGATCATCGACCTGCTCGATCGCATGGGCGTGATGTTCAATCGCACGCCGGAAGGGTTGCTCGATTACCGTCGCTTTGGCGGAACCCTCTATCACCGCACAGCTTTTGCGGGAGCGACGACCGGCCAGCAATTGCTCTATGCGCTCGATGAGCAGGTGCGGCGCCATGAATCCGAAGGCAAGGTCAAGAAATTCGAAAGCTCGACCTTTTTATCCGCGGTGATTGACGAGGGTGGTGTATGCCGGGGCATTTGCGCGATGGATCTGCGCACGATGGAAGTGAAAACCTTTGTCGCCGACGCGGTGATTTTCGCGACGGGCGGAATTGGCGCAATCTTCGGGCGCTCCACGAATTCCGTGGTTTGCACCGGATCGGCGCAATCCGCGCTTTTGCAGCAGGGCGTTGACTATGCCAACGGCGAATTTATTCAGGTGCATCCGACGGCGATTCCCGGCGAAGACAAGCTGCGGTTGATGAGCGAGTCCGCGAGAGGCGAAGGCGGGCGCGTGTGGGTGCCGCGGAATCCCGCCGAGAAGCGTGCACCGAAAAATATTCCTGAAGCCGAGCGTTTCTATTTCCTGGAAGAGTGGTATCCAAAGTACGGCAACCTAGTGCCGCGCGACATTGCCACGCGTGCGATCCACCGCATCGTCTACCAGGAAAAACTCGGCATCGACGGGCAGCCCGCCGTCTATCTGGACGTAACGCACATCCCACGCGAAACACTGGATCGCAAACTCGAAGGCATCCTGGAAATTTACGAAAAGTTCTGCGGTGTTGATCCTCGCGAAGAGCCAATGAAAGTTTTCCCCGCGATGCACTACACCATGGGCGGAATCTGGGTGAATGCCGAAGATCAGGCGACGAGCGTTCCCGGCATCTACGCAGCGGGTGAATGCGAGTATCAATACCACGGCGCCAATCGGCTAGGCGCCAATTCGCTGGTTTCCTGTATTTTTGGCGGCGGGCTAGCCGGCCCCGCCGCAGTGAAGTACGCGAAGAATCTGCAAGCGGGAGCGGAGTCCACAGCTTCATCGGTTTTTGACCGCGAGAAAAAGCGCCAGGAAGAAAAGAATCAGGCCCTTCTGACGCAGGACGGCTCTGAGAATCCGATTACGATCTGGCGCGAGCTTGGCGACATCATGACGGAGCACGTCACGGTAACGCGCATCAACAAGAACCTCGAGAAGGCCGACGCACAAATCCGCGCGCTCCAGGAACGCTACAAGAAGATCAATCTCAGCGATCGTACCCGCTGGTCCAATCAGACGCTCAATTTCGCCCGTGAGCTGGAAAACATGATTATCCTGGCACGCGTCGTCACTGTGGGGGCGCTGGCCCGCAATGAGTCTCGCGGCGCGCACTATAAGCCCGAGTTTCCGGAGCGTGACGACGCCAACTGGCTGAAGACTACGCGCGCAAAATGGGCAAATAACGAGGTCCAGCTCACTTACGAGCCGGTGGATATATCACTGATCACGCCGCGGCCGCGCCGTTACGACGCCGCGAAGTAAAAAGCATTCGCCAATAGCGGAAGAGGGCTCCATGGCAGACGCAAAACTAGTCATCGTCAAGGTAAAACGGCAGACGGGGCCGAAGGAGCCGGCGCGCTGGGAGGAGTTTTCGCTGAAGTGGCGTCCTTCCATGAACGTCATCATCTGCCTGCGGGATATTGCGGAAAACCCCGTAACGCGCGACGGCAAAAAAACGACCCCGATCTCCTACGATTCGAATTGCCTCGAAGAAATCTGCGGCTCCTGCGCCATGCTCATCAACGGCAAGGCGCGCATGGCGTGCTCCGCGCTGGTGGACCAGCTCGAGCAGCCCATTCGAATCGAGCCGCTCTCAAAATTCCCATTGGTGCGCGATCTCACTGTCGACCGCCAGTTCATGTTCGAAAGCTTGAAGCGCGTGAAGGCCTGGATTCCTATCGACGGCACGTACGACCTGGGCGAAGGCCCGCGCGTTTCGCCCGAAACGCAGGAGCAGGGCTATCCGCTTTCGAACTGCATCTCGTGCGGGAGCTGCCTCGAAGTTTGCCCGCAGGTCAACGAACACAGCCAGTTCATGGGAGCGGCCATCATCAGCCAGGTGCGGCTTTTCAATCTGCACCCCACGGGCGCGATGAACAAGAACGAGCGCCTCGCAGCGCTCATGGGTCCGGGCGGCATCCAGGATTGCGCCAACGCGCAAAACTGCGTGCACGCCTGCCCCAAGAACATTCCGTTGACCGAGTCCATCGCCGCCGTTAATCGCGAAGTCTGGAAGCAAGCGCTTCTCGGCTGGCTGGTGGGGTAACCGCTTGGCGCTCTGAACTCATTTCCGTTACCATCAAACGTTCCGCTTGGGGGAAAAGCATGGTCCGCGCTCTGATGCTCGCTGTTGTGTGTGTTTCGACGATTGGCCTGGTTGGTTTCGCCTTGTCTGCTGATTCCATTTCCGAGAAAGCGCGGAAGCTTCACAGTTCGTCGATCGTCGTGGACACGCACGACGACACCACGCAGCGCTTTCTCGACGGCAAGTTTGATCTCGGCGCCCGCAACTCCACCGGCAGCATTGATATTCCCCGGATGCGCGAAGGCAACCTCAGCGCGATTTTCTTTTCCATCTGGATTCCCAGCAAAGTGACGGGGCCGGAAGCCGTGGATCGCGCCATGGTACAGATCGACGCGGTTCGCGAACAGGTCCGCAAGCACCCCAACGATTTGGTCATGGCCTCCACAGCCGCGGAGATTCGCGAAGCTCGCAAGCAGGGCAAGATCGCCGCGTTGATGGGCGTCGAGGGCGGCCATATGATCAACTCCGACCTCGGTGTGCTGCGCAGCTTTGCGGCTCTCGGTGTCCGCTATATGACCTTGACGCACAGCGGAAACGACGAATGGGCCGACTCTTCCACCGAGAAGCCGGCACACAACGGTCTCACCGATTTTGGCAAAGACGTCGTCCGCGAAATGAATCGGCTGGGCATGATGGTGGACATTTCTCACGTCAGCGACAAGACCTTTTACGACGCCCTGGAAGTCAGCAAGGCCCCGCTCATCGCTTCACACTCCTCCTGCCGGGCCATCTGCGACGCTCGCCGCAATATGACCGATCAGATGATGAAAGACCTGGCGGCAAAGGGCGGCGTGATTCAGATTAACTACCACGTTGGCTTTCTCAGTCAGGAATTTCTGAATGCCGAAGTTGCCAATCCGGAGCTGAATAAGTCCATTGCTCTGGAGGTCACGAAGCGCTGCGGCGAGAATGAAGGCTGCCAGTTGATCGAAGGCGACCGCATCACCCGCGAATATGTCGTGCAAGGCAAACTTCCGCGCGTCGATTACACTAAGATTATCGAGCACATCGACCACGCCGTAAAAATCGCCGGTGTGGACCATGTTGGCCTGGGTTCCGACTTCGACGGCGCAAACATGCCTTATGGTATGGAAGACGCAAGCAAGCTCCCGGTCATCACCGAAGCGCTGCTGAAAAAGGGTTATTCCGAAGGTGATGTGAAGAAAATTCTCGGCGAAAATACGCTCCGCGTCATGACGGAAGTCGAACGCGTTAGCCGCGAGTTGAATAACCAAAAGTAAGGTCAGTGTGGGAAGTTCTGAAAAAAAAGCATAGGGGGACGTTGGAAAATGAAATGCGCAACGTGGTTTATGGCAGTTTTAGGAATCGCAACGCTATTTCTGGGCTGCAAGGCCGAAGCGCCGCCCCCGGAGCAGCCTAAAGCGGAAGCCCCGGCCGCTCCCAAAGCCGAAACGCCACCTCCGGCCCAACCACCTCCCGCTCCGGCGACGAGCCCAGCAACCGAGGCGCCCCACCAGGGCTATGACCGTGCACTTCTTCGCCCCGCGCAACTCAAGGACCAGGCCCCGGACACATACCAAGTGAAGTTTGTCACCACCCGCGGCGATTTCACCGTGACCGTGCATCGCGATTGGGCGCCCATCGGCGCCGATCGCTTCTACAATCTCGTCAAACACCATTTTTTTGACAACGCCAGCTTCTTTCGCGTCGTGCCCAACTTTGTAGTGCAGTTCGGAATCAATGCCAATCCCCCGGTTTCGGCCGCCTGGGCCAATGCAAATATCAAGGACGAGCCCGTGATCGGGAGTAACAAGCGCGGCTACCTGACCTACGCGAAGACGCGCATGCCCAATACCCGCTCGACTCAAATCTTCATCAATCTGAAGGACAACCCCGGGCTCGACGCACAGGGCTTTTCTCCCTTTGGAGTCGTTGATCCTCCAGGAATGAAGGTTGTGGACATGTTTTACGACCAATATGGGGACGACGCCGGTCCCGACCAGGACCAGATCACCAAGCAGGGCAAGCCGTATCTCGACAAGGGCTGGCCCAAGCTGGATTCCATTAAGAGCGCCACGCTGGTTGGGCAGTAAGGGGCCGTAGAACGCCCGAGAATTCAGCGCAGCCATTGATTACTTTTTTCGATGAGACGCATCTAATCTTTGTGAGGCCGAACCTTTGACATCAGGAAGGCCCGGAAAGTATCCTTGAGCTTGATGAATACCTGTTGCCAGAACATGTGTTGTCCCTGCACGCAAAACGCTGCGTGTCGCATGACATCCATCTCTGGCCAGAGGAGTTTCCGGACTTAGTTGTAGCTAATCAAAAAGTTCCGAAGCCCACGTGCCAGAGCCGCTGGTAACGTGGGCTTTTTTGTTTTTGGGCAAGGATTTTCTGGGCATTGACCCGGGGAGCAGGGAATCATGACCGTGGCAGCCATACCGGAAGTCGAGGAACGACATACTCGCGATGCCATTGAAGCGGAAATCAGCCGCTTCGAAGAGTGCGTCCAGCAGTTGCAGAGCGGCGCCATCACCGCGGAACAGTTTCGGCCTTTCCGCTTGAAACACGGCACATACGGGCAGCGGCAACCCGGGTTTCAGATGCTTCGGGTAAAGGTCGCCGCCGGTGTGCTCAAGGCAGATCATCTTCGCGTCCTCGCACGTCTTGCCGACGAATACTCCACGGGACGCGGCCACCTTACCACGCGCGAAAACGTTCAATTCCACTTTGTAAAGCTCGAACACGTGGCCTCGGCGATGCGCCTGCTGGCCGACGCAGGGCTGACCACCCGCGAGGCGTGCGGCAACACCGTGCGCAACGTCACCGCTTGCCCGGTGGCTGGTGTTTGCCCCGGCGAAGCATTTGACGTGACTCCTTATGCGCTTGGAGTTTCGCGCTACCTCCTGCGCCACCCCGATTTTCACGATCTGCCCCGCAAGTTCAAGATTGCCTTTTCCGGCTGCGAAAACGATGGCGATTGCGCGGTTGCCGGGATTCACGATGTCGGCCTCATCGCGCAAGTCCGCGGTTCGAACGGCACGTCACATCGAGGGTTCAAAGTCTTGGTCGGCGGCGGGCTGGGCAGTTTACCAACGGAAAGCGCCGTACTTTCGGATTTCGTCCCGGAAGAAGAACTGCTGCCCACCATTGAAGCCGTGTTGCGCGTCTTCACAGAAACGGGAAACCGCAAAAATAAACTTCTGGCTCGCCTCAAATACGTCTTGCGCGCGAAAGGTATCGAAGAGTTTCGCCGCCTGGTCGCGGAGAAGCGCAAAGTCTCTCAAGCTCCGGCGGAAAAGTTTGTGGTTCCTTCCCCCATCCAGCCAACGCTGGTCACGATTGCGCCAGCGCCTTTGTCTTCATCGGCGGCGGTTACGCAAATCGATCCTGATTACGACCGCTGGGCGGAATCCAATCTGATGTCTCAGCGCCAAGCTGGATACGGCGCCATCTGGATCAAGCTTTCCGCCGGAACGTTCTATAGCAACCAGATGCGCGGCCTTGGGGACGTTTTGGAAAAGAACGAACTGACCGGCGTGCGCATTGCTGTGAATCAGGATCTCGTTATCCCCTGGGTGCCCTTTGACCGCGTGCGCGCGGTCTATGATGATCTTCGCGCGTTCGACCTGGCCACTCCCGGGGCGCGCACCATTTCCGACGTTACGGGCTGCCCGGGCGCCACCACCTGCAATCTTGGCATCACGCGTTCGCTCACGCTGGCGGAAGTACTCTCGCGCGAACTGAACGGCTACACCGACCCGGAAATCCAGAAACTCCGTATCAAGATCAGCGGCTGCCCCAATTCCTGCGGTCACCATCACATTGCCGATATCGGTTTTTACGGTAACGTTCGAAAGATTGGCGATCAACAAGCGCCTTATTACCAGCTCCTGCTTGGCGGGAAAGTGGATTCGAATGGCGTGCGCTTTGCTCGCCAGATCATGGCCGTGCCCGCGCGTCCGATTCCCACCATCATTCGCGAGCTGCTGCTGTTCTACCAGCAGGAGCGCCAGTCAAAAGAAACTTTCTCCGATTGGGTCGCGCACACCCCGGATAAGGTTATCGCCGAACAATTAAAACCGTTCGCCGACGTTACCAGCAGCGCCGAAGACATTTTTGTCGACTGGGGCGACACAGAGACCTATTCGCTCAAGCTTGGCCGCGGGGAGTGCGTGGCATGAGCGGCACCGTCTATCTCATCGGCGCAGGCCCGGGTGATCCCGAGTTGCTCACCTTGAAGGCTGCACGCTTGCTCGCTCATGCGGACGTTGTCCTTCACGATGCGTTGGTCAGTCGCGAAGTCCTAGCCTTAATTTCGCCGGCCGCAGAGCTCATCGATGTCGGCAAGCGCGCCGGCCGCAAACTTCTCACGCAGGACGAAATCAATGCGCTCCTTGTTAGCTATGCGCAAACACCGGGAACCGTTGTTCGCTTGAAGGGCGGCGATCCTTCGATCTTCGGCCGCGCCGGTGAAGAGATCGAGTCGCTGCGCAAATCCGGGATCCCCTGCGAAATCGTTCCCGGCATCACCGCCGCGCTAGGAGCCGCTGCAGCCGCGGGAATTTCGCTGACCGATCGTCGCGTCGCCTCTCAAATCCTGCTGACAACGTTTTCGCGTGGCACGGATGGCAGCGTGATGGAGTGGGGCTGCGTCACAAGCACGACTACGCTGGTTCTTTACATGCCGAGCGCCGATTACGCCGAAGTTTCACAAAGACTGCTCGATGGCGGCCTCCCAGCGGATCTTCCGTGTGTGATTGTTTCGAACGCTACTGGCGTTTCTCAGGAACTATGCTGGTCCAACGTAGGGAGCCTCGCCAGCGATAAAAAGTTGCCCGCGCCAGCCCTCTTGATTGTGGGCCGCGTGGCTTCGCACGAAGTTCAAGAGCTGAGCGCGTCGTTCTGGGATCGTTCCCGAAAAAATCTAAATCCGCAGCGCGTGTCGGTAATTTAGTTTGCAAAGGAGCAGACCAATGAGTGCAGAACCGAAATCAGCTAGCAGTGAAAGCCGCTGGAAGTTGTCGTTAGATACATGGGCCGTGCTTGCCGCGTTTCTCGCGGCTCTTTTGATTCGTGCGGGCGTTTTCAAGCATGTCCCCTGGTGAAGATTCCTGGAAAAATGGAGACGATGAAACATGGCTGATGTAATCACAGTTCCACAGGTCCAGCCGGTACAGCCGGCGCTGAAATTCTTGCGCGTGATTCCCGGCGTCCTCTTGCTCGCGGCCATCGGCTACGCAGGCAAACTGCTCGAACAAAATGTCGGCGGCTACGCTAAAGCTCACCATTGGACGTTTCCAAATATCGAATACGTTCTCTGGGCCATTATTCTCGGCCTGCTCGTCTCCAATACCGTCGGCGTCCCGGAACTTTTCCGCGCAGGCGTAGCCACCTACGAATTCTGGCTGAAGGCCGGCATCGTTTTGCTCGGCGCGCGATTCCTTCTCGGAGACATCCTCAAGCTCGGCGGAGTCAGCCTCGTCCTCGTCGCTATTGAAATCACCGGCGCCATCGCCTTCATGACGTTTCTTGGCCGAATCTTCAAGCTGAAGCCCAAACTCACCACGCTTCTGGCGGTAGGCTCAGCTGTTTGCGGCGTCAGCGCCATCATCGCCACCAAAGGCGCCATCGATGCCGACGACGAAGATTCCTCCTTTTCCATCGCCGCAATTCTGGCTCTTGGCGCGCTCGCGCTCTTCACTTTTCCGCTGATCGGACACTTTCTCCATCTCAGCGACCGCGCCTATGGTCTGTGGGCCGGCCTCGCCGTGGACAACACCGCCGAAGCCACCGCCGCAGGCGCGCTGTACTCCGACGCCGCCGCCAAGCTCGCCGTTCTCGTCAAGTCCACACGTAATGCCATGATCGGCTTTGTCGTTCTCGCCTACGCCATCTATTGGGCCAGCCAGGGCCAGGCCAAATCGGTAGGGAATAAGGCCGCCTTCCTGTGGCAGAAGTTCCCGAAGTTTGTTCTCGGCTTCCTGCTGATCTCCGTGCTTGCTACCTATCATTTCTTCAACAAGGACCAGGTCGGGGCGCTCGCCAATCTTTCGCGCTGGGCGTTCTTGCTCACGTTCGCGGGCGTCGGGCTGCGCACCAATTTCAGCGACATGCGCAAGCAGGGCCTGCGGCCGTTCGCGGTGGGAGCCATCGGCGAAGTGGTGATTGCAGGGTTTACCCTGGGGCTCGTTTACGGCGCGAGTAAAATCTTCGGCTGGTAGTAGGGATTGCGCGAGGGAGGTCGATTGCCGTAGAAACGCTGGCGAGATGAAGCTAATCGGCCCGCCGCTGCTGCACGCCTTTCGCTGCCCCCAAAATCAAATTGTACGCGGCTTGCCGCGAGACACCCGTTTTGTCCTTTTCGCCGTAGGGTGTTGACGCCACGCCGAACGCCGCTACCTTTTCATACTTGAACATTTCGGTTAGAGCGGCAGCAAGCTCGAGGCTTGTCGGTCCGCCAGGAACAGTCAGGGGGTGGCCGGGCACTTCGCGCGGATCGAGTCCATCCATGTCCACGTGAATGTAGATGACGTCGGTGGCTTCGGAAAGGCGCTTCATCGCGCTGTGAAGATTCGCAGAGCGCGCTCTAACGTCCTCCAAGGTGAGCTGCTGAATTTCAGAGCGGTCGAGAAGCTCCTGTTCGAGGGGGTCGGTATCGCGCACGCAGACCTCGACGATGTGACGAGTAGGAACGGCTGGCTCCAAACCGGTCTTGAGGCGCATGCGCGTGAGGCACTGCCCGGCGGCGATGGCCACGGGCATGCCGCCGAGCATGCCGCTCAGCGTCGTCTCTGGAGTGTTGAAATCACCGTGGGCGTCAACGAAGACCATACCCACGCGCAAGGGCTTCCCGCTGGGGCCGGAATGCTGCAGCCCGCTGAGCATTCCTAGAATCGAACTACAATTCGCGAGGAGCCCCACCGGCAAAAAACCGTTGCGGCGCTCGTCGGCAACGACTTTCGCAAGCTGGGCCTCGGCTAAAGCGAGACGGTTCCAGGAGCCATAGGCCTTCTCCTCGTCGACGGAGAGCGCCACTGGAGACGAGACATGAGTTGGAAAGCCTTGATCCTCAAGGAGCTTGCGGAGGCCGCCTTGCTCCAGGTAGTCAGGACCGCCGGAGAGTTCGGGGACGTTTCGCTCGCCCACATAAGGCATCTTGACCAGCGCCACGAGTACCGGATTTCCGTTCTTATATTTAATTTGGGCGAATGAAACTCCCAGCAGCGGCAGCAGGCCCAGAAGCAATAGCGTCATCCCGCGTTTCATCATAGCGTTCTGTGAGATCCCGGAGCTTCGAAGTTAAAGCCCAAGAACGGTAACGAGTTCGCGCACCGAGGCCGATGACTTTTGCAGAGAGGCATTTTCCTCGGGCGTCAGCTTGATTTGGATGATCTCTTCGACGCCCTTCGCACCGAGTTTCACGGGCACGCCGACGAACAGTCCTTTGATCCCATACTCTCCGTCGAGGTAAACGGCGCAGGGTAGAATTTTCTTCTTGTCCTTGAGAATAGCTTCAACCATTTCCACGGCTGCTGCGGAGGGAGCGTAGTACGCCGAGCCGGTTTTTAGTAAGTTCACGATTTCCGCGCCGCCTTTGCGGGTGCGTTCAACGATCGCGTCGATGCGCTCTTTGGGCAAAAGGTCCGGGAGAGGGATTCCAGCCACTGTGGAATACCGCGGCAGCGGCACCATGTCGTCTCCATGCCCGCCAAGCACGAAGGAGTGAACGTTCTCCACGCTGACCTTGCACTCCATCGCCACAAACGTGCTCATCCGCGCCGAATCCAGCACGCCGGCCATGCCCAGCACGCGGCTCTTAGGGAAACCGCTCACCTTCAGCGCCGCTTGTGCCATGGCATCCAGCGGATTTGTCACCACGATGATGATGCAGTTCGGCGAATGCTTCACGATCTGCTCGACAACGGCCTTTACCACGTCGTAGTTGGCCTTCAGCAAATCGTCCCGGCTCATACCTGGTTTGCGCGGAAATCCCGCGGTGATCACCACCACGTCGCTGCCCGCGGTCGCAGAATAATCGTCGCTCGCGGTGGAAATTCCCGTTCCGCGCGAATCCGTCCGCGTGATCGGCCCGGATTCCATCATGTCTAGCGCCTTACCCGCCGGCGGCCCATCCAGAATATCCGTCAGCACCACGTCGGCCAGCTCTTTGTCCACAATTCGCTGTGCCGTCGTCGACCCCACAAACCCGCCCCCCACCACTGTCACCTTTTTTCTACTCATGCCTCTCCTCGTCTCCTCCGAAGGTTTCTCTGCGATCTCTGTGTCTCTGCGTTAGTTTTGGTTTTCTTTAGTCTCGACTACCGCGCCGCCGCCACGCCCTTCATGTTCTCAATAATCGCCGACGCAAACGCTGACGTCCCCACTTTCGTCGCACCGGGCATCAGCCGCTCGAGGTCGTAAGTTACGCGCTTCTGCTGAATCGTTCGCGCAATGCCGTCCTCGATCAGTGTCGCCGCTTCCTTCCACCCCAGAAACTCAAACATCATCGCCCCAGAAAGCATGACCGAACTCGGGTTAATCACATCCTTATCCGCATATTTCGGGGCAGTACCGTGCGTAGCTTCAAAAACGCCGAATCCATCGCCGATATTCGATCCAGGCGCCATCCCCAAACCACCCACCTGCGCCGCGCAAGCATCCGACAAATAATCCCCATTCAAGTTAGACGTCGCCAGCACGCTGTACTCATCCGGCCGCAGCAGCACTTGCTGGAACACAGAATCCGCAATGCGGTCGTTGATCATCAGCTTCTGCTTCCACTGTCCCTTGCCGTGCGTTGCGTAAATCGCGTCCAGAATCTGCTTTACTTCCCCGTAGACTGCTTTCTTGAACGCGTCCGTAGCCTGTTCCAGCCCTGGCTCGATCAGCGCCGCGTTCTGTTCCACGGTCAGCGCCGGATTCTTGTCCAGATTGTCCACGATCCAGCTCTCGCGCTCGGTAATCGTCTGCGAGCGGAATTCTTCACGCGCCAGGTCGTAGCCCCAGTCGCGGAACGCGCCTTCTGTAAATTTCTGAATATTGCCCTTATGCACCAGCGTCACGCTCTTGCGCTTGTTGGCCAGCGCATATTTGATCGCCCGTCGCACCAGCCGCTTCGTGCCTGTCGGTGAAATCGGCTTGATCCCCACCCCCGAATCCCAGCGAATCTGCTTCTTCCCATCCTTCAACATCACGTTATTCAAAAACTCCAGCAGTTGCTTCGCCTCCGGCGATCCGGATTTCCACTCAATGCCGATGTACACATCCTCGGTATTCTCCCGGAAAATAAATACGTTCATTTTTTCTGGTTCGCGCACGGGGGAGGGAACTCCCTGAAAGTAGCGCACCGGTCGCTCGCAGGAATACAAATCCAGAATCTGCCGCAGCGCCACATTTAGGGAACGGATGCCACCGCCTACCGGAGTCGTCAGCGGCCCTTTGATAGCCACTCGAAAATCCCGGATCGCATCCACGGTTTCGCCCGGCAGCCACTCTTTAAAAGCGTTGAACGCTTTCTCACCCGCGAAAACTTCGAACCACGCCACACGCCGCTTTCCGGCGTAAGCCTGCTCCACCGCTGCGTCGAACACCCGCCGTGACGCCTTCCAGATGTCCCGCCCCGTTCCATCCCCTTCGATGAAGGGGATGATCGGCATATCTGGTACCTGAAGCTCGCCTCCGCTGTATCCGATCGGCTTGCCTTCGGATGGAACAGCTTTCCCGTTATACGAACTCTTCATGAACGCGGCTCCTTGGAATAAATTCGACTGCGCTACGGTCACGTGAGGGAAGAGATGTGCCCCGGGCGACCAGCGCCCCGCAACCCGGCAGGCTCGGGTGAATTGCAGAACATATCACACTCACGCAGCAGGATAGTATAATCGCGCCCGAATCTGATTTTGCAAAATAGGAGAGAAAACCATGATGATGGACTGGAATCAATATCATAAAGAGCTTGGCGCCCGAATCGGCGAGCTGATGAAACTCTCGCCGGACACGGTTCGCGGGTATCAGACTCTCAGCGCCGCCAATTCGAAGACCAGTATCCTGGGCGAAAAGACTCGTCAGCTGATCTCTTTGGCCGTCGCGATCACCACCCACTGCGATGGCTGCATCGTGGTGCACACGGAGGCCGCTCTCAAGGCCGGCGCTTCGAAGGAAGAAATTGCCGAAGCACTCGGCGTCGCCGTCGGCATGAATGCCGGTGCCGCCCTCGTGTACTCCACCCGCGTCCTCGACGCCGTCGACGCCAAATCCGCCGCCGCCCACGCCGGCTGACTCCTGGCGCACTTACGATGGGACTGTGCCGCAAAAAGCCGATCTCTGTTCTCTGATCACTTTCTTAGTCGTAATACTCCTGGCCAAGATGCGTGATCAGATCCTCACCCTTCATCCAACGGAGCGTGTTCTTTAGCTTCATGGATTGAATGAACAGGTCGTGCTCCGGGTACAGTCCCGGCGCGGTCATCGGTGATTTGAAATAAAAGCTCAGCCATTCCTGAATGCCGCGCATCCCCGCGCGTTGCGCCAGGTCCAGGAACAGAACCAGATCGAGCACAATCGGCGCCGCCAGAATCGAATCGCGGCAGAGGAAGTCCACCTTGATCTGCATCGGGTAGCCCAGCCACCCGAAGATGTCGATGTTGTCCCAGCCTTCTTTATTATCTCCGCGCGGCGGATAGTAGTTGATGCGCACTTTATGAAACATCTTCCCGTACAACTGCGGATACAATTTCGGCTGCAGGATGTACTCCAGCACGCTCAACTTCGATTCTTCCTTCGTTTTGAACGAGCCGGGATCCTCCAGGACTTCGCCGTCTCGATTTCCCAGAATATTGGTCGAAAACCATCCGTCCAGCCCCAGCATCCGCGCCTTGAACGCCGGCGCCAGCACGGTCTTCATCAACGTCTGCCCGGTCTTGAAATCCTTCCCCGCAATCGCCACGTTGTGATCGTGCGCCAGCGTTTGAATCGCCGGAATGTCCACGCTCAGGTTCGGCGCGCCGTTCGCATAGGGAACTCCGCTCGTCACCGACGCCCACGCATACAGCATGGACGGCGCGATCTCCGGGGAATTCGACTTCATGCCGTCGACAAATTTTTCCGGTGTCGAATGCACCTCGCTCGGCTTTAGGAAACTCTCCGTGGACCCGCACCAGCAAGTCACCAGCCGTGTTGCTCGCGAGGTCTTCCGGAAATTCGCGATGTCTTCCTTGATTTGCAGCGCCAGTTCGTACTTGTTCTTGCCTTTCTTGATGTTCGGTCCATCAATCATCTTCACGAAATCGCGGTCGAACGCCGCTTTCATCGGCTTGATCGTCGAAAGGAATGGTTTCACCTTTTCAAGGTCCTGCGGATTCAACACTCCGGCATTGGCCGCGGATTGGTACGCGTTATCCTTGAAAATGTCCCATCCGCCAAACGCGATATCCTCCAGCTCCGCCAGCGGCACGAATTCCTTGATCTGCGGCGTCCGCCCGTCCGTGCGTTTCCCCAGTCGAATGGTGCCCAGCTGCGTGAGCGATCCCACCGGTTGCGCCTTGCCCTTGCGGACCAGCTCCACTCCCGCCATGAACGTCGTACTGACTGCGCCCATGCCCGGCAGCAGAACTCCCAGTTTCCCCTTGGCAGGCGCGATTTTAGAAGGCTTATCCATGCAACTCCTTTTGATGAACGATCGCCGCGCGATCGAGAGAGAAATTTGAATTGGTACAAGAGCCTTTGCAGCAGAAGCGCGCCGCATCCACAAACAAAACAGTAATGATGAGGGAAGAACCCGGGATTTGCAAATGGCAGCTCGAAAAAAACCGGATATTTTTCGGGACGAACCTGCAGAAAGTTGGTCTCAGTCTCTTCTACGGTCTCTATGAACCTTCAGGACAAGGGCAAGTTAATTGTGTTCCGCCAGCGAGTCGCAGCGGAGGTAGAGTGAGCTAAAGGACGAGCCATCGTCCGCGACGGAGGAATCTTAAATGAAGTCTTCAATCCGATATGGACAGTTATTGCTTGTCTTGGCCGTACTCATCACCGGCGCCACTGTTTTCAGCGCCGGACTAGGCGCCCAGGATGACGGCTGGCAAATCGTACGCGCTGATTACGGCTTCAAGAACCAGCGCAGCGACGTCACCGACATTCTCAAGGATTTGATCGCACGCGGCGGTGTGGATGGACGAGTTGCGGTCAACAATCAAACCATGGGCGGGGATCCAGCCGTCGGCAAGGATAAATCGCTGCGCATCTTCGCCAGGAACAGAAGGAATGAAGAGCGCGAATTCTCCTTCAATGAAGGCGCTTTCGTGGACGTGCGTATGTTTGCCGTTCGCCGCGACGATTGGGACGATCGCCCGGGAAACGCTGGTGGTCGCTACCCTTACGATTCGAATGGCCTGCAGATCATCCGCGGCTTTTATGGCGTGCAGGGAAGGACGGCTGATGTCACCGAGCACCTCCGGCGCAGGTCGCGCGACGGCGTCCTCACGCTTCTTGTGAGTAACAACGAATTGGGCGAAGATCCCGTTCCCGGCGCGGACAAGATTTTAATTGTGGTCTACAGATTCCGCGGCCAGGAGACGGCCACCGCCGCGCGTGAAGGAAATACGCTCACGATTCCATAGCCGGTTGTTGCTGTCACTCAATGCCGAATTATTGCGGTCGCTGGCCGCTGCGGGATGGCAATCTAGAACCACTCGCTCCGGTACGCGATCCACCAGCTGACTACTCCTATGGGGATCAACGCCGCGAGCGCCCACCAGAGCGGCAACGCGAGGTCCGCAATCAGTCCCAACGCGCCATAAGTGAGCCAGAACACCTTTCGCTGCATAGCTCTATTCTACCGCCGGGCCGCGGGAAGCTTTCCGCCAATGTCGAGGCGTTGTGCTGGTTTGCGCCGCTTCCCAACTGCTCGCGACCATAATCGTCTTTCAGTGCCGGGCCCTCGGCCGGCGGAGCTCGTACACCAAATAGGCAACGACTGCGAGGTTGATCAGCAGGGCGAAAACCTTCCCGGCGCTTGCGTGCTTGAAGAGTTCGTAGAGTTCGAGCGGCAGGAAGGAAGCAGTTGTGATAATCGTGAAGTACTCGGCCCAGCGTTTCCTGAACGCCAAACCCAATCCTTCGGTGAAAAATATCCCCGCGTAGATGAATGTCCCCACGCTCAGCTCTTTCAACCGCCGATCGTCCATGATCGACAGTTTCTCCAGCAGTTTGAGAATAAAATGATTGTGCGGATCGACCTGGAAGGCGGCGATCCAATGCTCGATGCTCGCGGCCACATCTTTATGCAATAGCTTGAGAGCCCCGACGCCCACCGCGATCAGCGCAAAAGCTTTCAATAGTTTGAACGCGGCAATGAGCAGCAGCCCGCGTCCTTGCGATGGTTTCTTCGGCATTTTCTCGTTCAGCAGATGTAAGCTGACCGTGAATTGTACCTTAGCACGCCTCCGAAGAACTGCTTTCGAATGCCCGCGCGGACTTAGCTTGGAAGATCACCCGTGCCGCTCGGCGCGGGCAATTCCGCATTCGCGTAACCGCTGATTTCGCACGCCAGTGATATTTCCGTGGATTCCGGTTTTTCCCATTCCATTGCATTCCTCCCGACTAATCTTCGTTCCCAACTTGTTTTCAACTTCGCGGCGCTCACGGCAACACGAACGCAACCACGTAGTCGCCTTGCTTGGTGCCCAATTTGCCGTGGCCTCCCGCCGCGATCACCAGATATTGTTTGCCCTTAATGCTGTACGTCATCGGTGTAGCCTGGCCGCCTGCAGGCAACTCGTATTTCCACAATTCTTTCCCGGAATCGGAGTCGAATGCGCGCAAATAGTTGTCCATGGCCGCCGCAGTGAATACCAAACCGCCCGCCGTCACCATGGGCCCTCCCAGAGTAACCGTTCCCGTATTCATTCCCGGGATGAAAGTTCCCAGAGGCACATCCCAGACTTTTTTCCCGGAGAACAGATCAACGGCGGCAACCGTGCCCCACGGCGGCGCATTGCACGGGAGACCGCTCGGCGATAGCAGCGGCGTTCGAAACATTGCGAAAGGCGCACCCGTTTGCCGCGCGAATTCGCCGTGCAGCCGGTCGGAATCGCTGGCGTTCTTGCGCGCATCTGCCAGCTCCGCTTGCGGTATAAGCTTCACGAACATCGGCAGCCGGTTAGTGTCCATGAACAGCAAATGACGCTGGGCATCATATGCGGCGCTTCCCCAGTTCACGCCGCCCACGTTGCTGGGATATACCAGCGTGCCCTGTAAGCTGGGTGGCGTATAAATGTCTCCCCACCGTGCCGCTTTCATCTTGTCCACGCACCACTGCCGCTCCTGCTCGTCCTTGCCCCAGGCATTCTCGGGCGTCAATTTTTCCGGAACCACGGAGATTGTCGACGCCGGCTGCGTCGGCCAGGACTCTTCCCCCGGAATGTCGGTCTTCAGCACGGGACGCTCCTCAATCGGAAGCAGCGGAGCACCAGTCAAGCGGTTCAGAATGAAAACGCGGCCCATTTTCGTGGTGATGGCGATCGCCGGCGTACCGTCCTTCCAGGCAAACAGCGTGGGTTGCGAAGCCACGTCGTAATCCCACAAATCGTGATGCACCACCTGGAAGCCCCAGACAAATTCCCCTGTGCTGGCGCGCAACGCCACCACGGAATTGGCCCACTTATTGTCGCCCTTTCGAATCCCGCCATAGTAATCGGGACTGGCGCTTCCCGTCGGAACGAAAACCTGATCGCGGTCAGTATCGACGGAAAGCGTAGACCAGGCATTGCCTGCGCCGGTACGCGGCGTCGTCTGATACGCCCACGGCGCAATCGGATCCCACGTCCATCGGAGCTTTCCGGTTCGAACGTCGAACGCTCGAACAATGCCGCGCTCCACGGTGACCGCCCGATTGTCGCCCATCGAAGAGCCGGTGATGACCAGGTCTTTATAAATCGCGGGAGCCGAAGTCACCTGATAGTCGCCGGGATCGCGCAGCCTTACGCTATTTGTAAGGTCCACTTCGCCGGCGATCCCAAAGTCTGCACACGGTTTTCCAGTCGCGCCGTCAAGCGCAATCAACCGCGCATCGAGTGTGCCGATGAAGATCCGCAAAACGCAGGGTTGCCCCGCCTTTGCGGCTGGTTCGCGCCACGCGGCCACGCCCCGCGAAGTCACTTCCGACGCCCCGTAAGGCAGCTCCAGCTTGGGATCGAATTCCCAGAGCTTGGCGCCGGTCTCCGGATTCAGAGCCATAACCTGGTCGAACGGCGTGCTGAGAAATAGCTTCCCATCGATCAGAATGGGTGTCGCTTCGAACGCCGCTTTGTGGTCGAGTTCTTCGTCGTGCGGGAATGCGCCGGTCCGCGCGGTCCAGGCGACTTGCAGTTGCGTAACATTGCCGCGGTCAATTTGCGCCGCCGGAGAATACCGCGTGCCGCCGGCATCCCTGCCATAGTTCGGCCAGCCCGCGTCGGGCTTTGCTTGCCCACGCGACTGCGCGACCAGCCACAAAAAAAAGAATCCGATCACCATCCACCGAAGCGGGCACGATATTCTTGTGTTTTTCATGCGCTGAGGAATACCTCACAAATCGGGACTCACGCAACGAACTTGGGATGAACGGGCCTGGCGCTGGGACGAACGGGAATCCGTGACCGTCAGCCTGTTCCTGTGATTGACGGGTACACAAGATTGTAGGAATACTACACATAGGGAACGAACCTGAGATGCGGACCAACATCGAGATCAACGACCGCTTGATGCGCAAAGTTATGCACTCCACCAAGGCGCGCACCAAGCGCGCTACAGTCGAAGCCGGCTTGCGGCTCCTCATTCAAACGCGCGCGCAGATGTCCATCCGCCGTCTTCGCGGCAAAGTCCAATGGGACGGCGATTTGGACCGCTCACGTCGGCACCCCTGACCTCGGCGCTTCTACGAAACTTCCTCCCGGCAGTACCTTCTGGTCCACTCACTGCTCTTCATGGGAGTTTAAGCAATTCCGGTCTTTGCGTGACATACCGCCGCGACCAGCGCAGCTCCGTATTGTCATGCAGCACCACTTTGTATTCCCCGTGAAACCACGGCAGCATCTCCCGAATGGCCTCCAGCCGTACCACCGTTCCTCGATTGATGCGAACGAATAGCTTTGGATTCAGTGTATTCTGCAGCGCATCCAGCGTGCTCCGCAGGGTGTGCGTTTTCTTCCCGCAGTGCAGCAGCACGTAATTTCGGTCTGCCTCCACCCAGGCGATCTCCTTGACCGCCAGGAAAATAGCGCGGGAATCCTCCTCAATCAGAATCCGTTCCGGAAATGCTTTCTCGCGCTCCAGTTGCTCGAGCATCGCCTGGACCCGCGAAGAGAAACCATCCGTGGATTGCTCGTGCTGCGCTCGGGCTCTCTGCAACGCCTCGCGGAATCGCTGTTCACTGACTGGTTTCAAAAGGTAATCGAACGCATGTACTTCGAACGCCCGCAGAGCGAACCGGTCATGCGCGGTGATAAAAATGACGCGGGGCAGCGGAATCTTGGCGGAATCGAGCGCTCGGATCACCGCAAACCCGTCTAGCCCCGGCATCTGCACATCCAGAAAAACCAGGTCGGGGCGGTGTTTTTTTATCGCCGCCACCGCAGCCTCGCCGCTCTCTGCTTCGCCGGCGATCTCCAGGCTGTCTTCCTCGCGCAGCAGGCGCAGAATTTTGCGGCGCGCAGGCGCTTCGTCGTCCACTACCAGGACTCGAAGTGGCGGCTTCAGGCTCATTCGACGGCTTGTGACGGTTGATTCGAATGATGCAGTGGGACGCGCAATGTCACTTCCGCGCCGCCGGTAGGCCGGTTAACAATCGAAAACTGCTGCCCGTCGCCGTAAAGTTGCGCCAGCCGGTCGCGAATATTCGAAAGCCCCACTCCTCTTCCAAACACGCTGGAAGAATCCAGCTCCCCAAGGCCGGCGCCAGTGTCGAGGACCTGCAGAATCAGGCTGCCGTTTTCCCGCTGCGCGGAGACCGACAGCTCCATGGCCGCAGCTCCGGACTTCATTCCATGCCGCAGCGAGTTTTCCAGCAGCGGCTGCAGGATGAGCTGAGGCACCAGCGAATTGCTCAACGACGGATCGATCGAATACGTCACGTGCAGTTTCTTTTCGAAGCGCTTCTGCATCAGGTCCATGTACAGCCGCGTGATCTCCAGCTCTTCCGAAAGCGGGATCTCATGCGCGCGCGATGCGCGCAGCGTTAGCCGTAGCAATTCGCTCAGTTGCGTGATCATCGCATCGGCCGCGCGCACGTCCTCGTACATCACCGCGGATATCGTGTTCAGCGTGTTGAATAGAAAATGCGGTTGCAATTGTAGCCGCAGGTTCTCCAGTTGCGCCTGGGCCAGTTTTGTCTGCAGTTCAGCCGCCGCCAGTTTTTCCGCCTGCGACAGTCGGTACCGTTCGAACGCGTAGTAAGCCAGCACGATCACCGTGTAGCCCACGAAGTCGTTCGAGAACTCCATAGCATACCGGTAGGTCATGATGCCGTAGTCGTACGGCCCCATCCCCAGCGGTGGGGCCAGGATCTGCCGGCTGACCGCCATCAACGTAGTGTGCAGAAAAGAAAAAACGATCGCGCCCGAAATGTGCAACGCGACGCGACGCAACCATCCCACGCATTCGAACAGATAGTAGCGCGCAAAAAGAAGTACAAACGGAAGCAGCAGGAATACCGAATAAACGCCGGTGCTCTCTTCCAGAAGCCGAGTCCCAAACGTCCCCGCGCGCTGCCGGGAAAGATCGTCCAGGTATCTGTACTCCACGGCACTGACACAGATTCCCGTATAGATGAGGAACAGGATGGTCCATACGCGAACGCGGGACAGCCGCGGCGGTTTCGCGATGGAAAGAACAGTCGTCATTGCAGGAATGTCTCGAGGAAGATTATGCGCCAACAGCAGCGCGTGCGGGAAGGCCAGACGATTCGAATGGGCGACAAAAATTGCAAAGCCCGGTAGCTACGAGCAAATCACTGCCGTCGCCGGCCGGATGTATCCAACGAGCTGATCATGGTTACCGCCACCAGCAGCACAATTGCTCCAACCAGAGCGTAAACAATCACGACCCTCTCCTGAAGATTCGGGCTGGAGAGTTGCAGGCGGACGGCCAAAGACAACAGCCTTTATTTTCAAAGAGTTATGCAAAAACGAATATGCAGAATGGTCGCCAAATGCGGACAATTGTGCGCCGCTTTGCACGACAGACAGGTACTAAAACTAAGTGCTCAGTACCCAGACTTCTTGGACTTTATAGGAGTGATTTTCAGCTCTTGCTCAACCGGATTGAGCCGTCACCAGTATGAATCGTCAGTGGCTGGCCCCCGCCATTCATCTTGCCTCGAATCTCGGATTTGCTGAAAGTGCCTTCCACCGTAACGGGAATTCCCAGGCTGATGTGCCCGTCGCCCGTCGTCGCTTCAATGTTGGCCTGGAAATCAGCGGGGAGCACGATATCCACGCTGCCGTCCCCGGTTCGAACGGACCAGCTCGTCGCCATCTTCGAGCCAGGCAAGACGCGCGTGTCCACGCTGCCGTCCCCCGTTTTTACGCTCAACGCATCGAAGCGCCCCACGATTCGAATGTGGCCGTCTCCCGAGTCGGCTTCGACCTTGCCATCCAGGTCCCGCGCCTCAATCGACCCATCGCCCGTCCTCAAGCGGATGTCGCCCTTTAACGTATCCACGCTGATGCTGCCGTCGTTGGTGTGCAGATCAATCTGCCCATTGAGAGAATTAGCTTTCACCGACCCGTCGCCCGTGTGGACATTCACTTTCCCGTTGATGGAATCGGCCTGCACCGATCCATCGCCCGTTTCCACCTGCAGGTCAGCCTCGCGGGGCATCCGCACTTCGATATGCAATTTCTGGCTGTTCTTGCCCCAGGAGAAGCCCCAATGCCCGGTAATCCGCGCCGTCAACTCGACCTTATCGCCGTCCTGTCGCGAGTCCACTCGCAGGCTCTTGCCCAGTTCGTAGCCCTGGTACTCCACGCGAAATTCGACCTGCTTGGTGTCCCCCGTGGTAACGCGCACGCTGCCGTCATTGGTATCCACACGCACGTTGGCCCGCCCCGACACCACGTAGGACTTCACCACTTCCTCGGCCTTTGCCCGCGGCGCGGTTGCTGCCAGCGTCAAAAGGGCCGCACAGGCCATTCCCAGTCGAAGGCCGGTGAAACGGTAGGGGAGTAGAGTCATGGATAAAAGCCTCCGTAATACAAATATCGCATTCTGAGACTAGATACGACATCGCGGGTCGAAATGTTCCCCACCATGAATGGGGTGAGGAGGTGCCCTCATTCTAGCGCTGTAACCATTTGAATGCCTTGAGCAATGCGCACCGTTGCTGGTAAACTACCACTGGTAGAGACATGAGCGCCCAAACTAAACAGAAGAAGGCTGCCCGGGAAATTGCGGCCATCATGTATGCCTCTCTCCAACAATTTCCCCAGGACGAACAACAAAAACGGCTTCAACAAATACAAAAATAGCCGGCAAATCTAGCCGCAAGCCGAGCGGTAAATCTCCCAAGCTTTCTTCCACTCGGGGGATCCGTCCTTCACCCCGGCGCGCCTCAACTGCTCGCTAAACGCCCTCTCATCCCTGGTTTCGATCGCCCTCAGCGCGCAGCCTTTACCAGTGCCCGCTTCTTCTGCGCTTCTTTGGCGGCGCTGGGGCCGCGCCCGCTCACCAACCGCGTGTGCTCGTCCATTACCTCTTTCACAGCGGGGTCAATTGCTTCGGGCTCACCGAGTGCCCGCGTTGAGGTCTCTTCGGGTCTATTTTTCTGGCGCATCGCTCCCGCTCACTCTGTTTCAAACTGATGAACCAATTTCTATTCCCCCCAGTCCAGCCGACCACGAGTTTTGTGAGCCAACCAACGGCTTGCGAAGTGCCGCCCAGATCTCCCTCAATCTCCATTTCACCGCCGCGCGGCAGCCTTTTTGGAAGTTACGGATCTCAACTTTGCCGCGCCGGGCTTGGGACGTAGGGCAGCCAGGAACTGCTCCGTGGGCAAGGTATTGATGACGTCGTGCTTCTCCAGCCAGCCGCGCCGGGCCATGGTTACCCCATACCGGATAAAGGAGAGATTGGCGGCGCTATGTGAATCTGTGGAGATGACGACCTTGACTCCGCGATCCTTGCACATCCGCAAATACACATCCTTCAGGTCGAGGCGGTCGGGGTAAGAGTTGCACTCCATGGCGACGCCGTTTTTCGCGCAAGCTTCCAAAATCTTCTCCATATCGTAGTCGATGGGGTCGCGGCGCAGCAGAAGCCGTCCAGTGGGGTGGGCGATGATCTGGGTGTAAGGATTTTCGATGGCGGCGAGCATGCGCTCGGTCATTTCAGCGCGGTCAAGATTGAAATAGGAATGGACTGAGCACACCACCACTTCAAGTTGCGCAAGGATTTCGTCGGAATAGTCGAGCGAGCCGTCTTTCAGGATGTCCACTTCGGCGCCCGCCAGCAGCCGAATGCCCAGGCGTTTGTCGTTTGCGGCGTGGATTTTCTTGATATGCGCGGCCATGCGCTTTTCGTCGAGGCCGTTGGCTACCGTGACGGCTTTCGAATGATCCGTAATGGCGATGTATTGGTGGCCGAGCTGCCTCGCGGCTTCGGCCATTTCTTCGATGGAGTTTTTTCCATCGCTGGCGGTGCTGTGCATCTGCAGGTCGCCCTTCATACCCGCGAGCGTGATCAGATGAGGAAGCTTGTGGTGTTCCGCCGCGGCGATTTCCCCGGCGTTTTCGCGGAGTTCGGGCGGGATGAAGTCCAGCTTCAGCTTCGAATAAATCTCTTCTTCGGTGCGGCCGGCGACGCGCTTTTCGGCTTTCAGAGTGGCCAGCGCGTATTCGTTCAGCGTGTAGCCCATGTCGTTCGCGCGGCCGCGCAGCGTCACGTTGTGCTCTTTCGAACCCGTAAAATAAAGAAGCGCCGCGCCGAAGTTTTCTTTCTCCAGCAAACGAACATCGACTTGCAGACCGTTTTGCAGCGTAAAGCTGACCTTGTTTTCTCCGTGCGCCAGGGTCTGGTCGATCCCCGGAAACTCCAGAATATGTTTGGCCAGAGCGTCGACATGTTTTTGCGAAGTGTGGCCATCGGCCAGAGTAACCAGCAAATCGAGGTCGCCGACCGTTTCCTTGCCGCGCCGCAGCGATCCCGCGGGCGTGACGTCATGGACGGCTTTTCCGGCTTTCTTGATGTGCGCGACGATCGCCATCGCCGCATCTTCCGCGACGTCAATGTGAAAACGCCCGGAAGATTTCTTGAAGACCTCCACGGCTTTCAATATGTTCTGTTCGCTTTTTTCGCCGAACCCCGGCAAATCGCGCAGCTTTCCTTCTTTGGCGATGCGCTCGACGTCCGCCACCGTGCCGGCCTTGAAGTTCGACCAAAGAAACGCCACTTTCTTCGGCCCCAGCGACTGCAGTTGCAGCACATCGAGAAGCGTCGCCGGATATTTCTTCAGCAGTTTTTTGCGTAGCGCGTAATCGCCGGTCTCCACGATTTCCGCCAAATGCGCGGCCATCCCGTCGCCGATCCCCGGGAGTTCCTTCAATTTCTTCGGATCTTTTACCATCTCCTCGATGGAATCCGGCAGGCCGTCGATCAGTTCCGCGGCCTTCTCGTAGCTGCGGTACCGGCCGATGATGGCGCCGTCGATTTCCAGGAGTTGCGCGGTCTCGCGCAGGATGCGAGCGATCTGTTTGTTGTCCATGATGGGACGATATTATAAGCCTGCGAGCCGGAGGTAAATGAGGTAAAGAAAATAGAGGATGTAGAGGATGTAGAAGCGCGGAAACGTCTCCTTCACCGTCCCATGCAAGTTTATGCGGGACCAAACGTCGGCCAGGGCTCCGGCTTCTAACTAAAATTTATCTACACTCCAAAAAAAAATGGCCGGCAGAGGGGCGCTCCCTGCCGGCCGGATGATGGCTTTACGGCTTAACCGCCTGCTTTGGAGACTTCGGCTGCCTGGGGCCCTTTGGGTCCCTGGACAATTTCGAATTGCACCGTGTCTCCTTCTTGCAAAGTGCGATAGCCATCCCCAGTGATGGCGGAATAGTGTACGAAAACGTCTGGACCATCATCGCGCCCAATGAAGCCATACCCCTTGGAATTATTGAACCACTTGACGGTGCCTTGCAATTCGAGTGCCTCCTGACAGGCGTTAGAAGTTATACCAAACTGAATCGAGCACACAGTCCCGAACCCGTGTGAGTACAAATTGCGCGGAGTGTACCAGAATCAAAGTTCGAGTCAATAGAACATTATTCTTTTATAGCAACCATCATGTCGGAGTTATACCTGTACAAAAACGATTCAAACGAATTTCAGCTTTTCTGTCGTTGCTCTGGAGCAAGGAAACGAAAATAAAATAGAATGCCGGCGACGGATTTTGCGTCGCGGAGTTTTCCCGTTCGAATCATCTCTTCTAATTTCTTGCGGTTATAGGGGCGGGAAATTATTTTCTCGTCTTCCTCGGGTTCCGCTTCGCCGGCGGCGAGCCCTTTGGCCAGGAGAATGTACATTTTTTCTTCGAGAAAGCCCGGAGTGGGGAACATATACAGGAAAACCCTTAGGGACTTTGCGCGGTAGCCAGTTTCTTCGATCAGTTCTCGGGCGGCCGCCTCGCGAGGACTCTCGCCGGCGTCGATCCGGCCGGCCACCAGCTCCCAGAGATACTGGTGGGCGGCGTGCCGGTATTGCTGGATCAGCAGGATGCGGCCGTCGGGGAGCACAGGGAGAACGACGACGGAGCCGGGATGGGTGATGACTTCGCGCGTGGTTCGAACGCCGCTGGGTTCGATGACTTCGTCGCGGCGGATTCCGAAGATCGGTCCGTCGTAGACAATTTTGCTGCTCAGGACTTTGGCTTTTTTCAAGTGCGGTTTCGCTGATGATTTTTTCATTTGTATGTTCCTTCTCGCTGCGGTTCGTGGGACATGATACCGAGAAAAAGGAAATTCGCCAGCGGCTGCGCGGGACTCATCCCGTTTGCTTGGGGTTCGTCGTGCGCCTATACTCGGCGCTGGCACAAAAATGGCGATCAACACCATCATCGTGGATGACGAGAAGCCGGCGCGGGACGAGCTGGCGTTTTTGTTGAAGGGTTTTCCGGAGATCAATGTGATCGGGCAGGGAAAGAACGGCGTGGAAGCCGTTTCGCTGATCAAGGAACATTCTCCGGACCTGGTTTTTCTCGATGTGCAGATGCCAGGGTTAGATGGATTCGGAGTTTTGAAAAAGCTGGTCGAACGAAAAATGAAAGTGCCGCACGTGGTTTTTGCGACGGCTTTCGATCACTACGCGGTGCAGGCGTTCGATGTAAACGCGGTGGACTACGTTTTAAAACCGTTCGATAAGGCGCGTATTTCGAAAGCCATCCAGCGCGCGCGGAAGGAGATTGAGGCGCACACCAGCCCGACCGAACGGCTCGAACAATTGGTGCTGCAGCTAGGCACAGGGAAACAGGGTTCCGCGCCGCCGGTAAAACTGCTGGTGAAATCGCAGCAGCGGCTGCTGCTGGTAGGCGCCGAAGATCTGGTTTTTGCTTCGATCCAGGACGGCGTGATTTCCGTGACCGCCAAAGACACCGAAGGCACTTCAAACTATCGCACGCTCGAAGAACTAAACGCCGCGCTCGATTCCGAATCCTTCTGGCGCCCGCACCGCTCCTACCTGGTGAACATTCACCACATCAAAGAAGTCGTGCCGTGGTTCAAATCCGGCTACATGCTGAAAATGAACGACAAAAAAGCCACGGAAATTCCCGTGAGCCGCGCCCAAACGAAACGCTTGCGTGAGCTTTTTAAGTTATAATCAGTTTCAGAGAGAATCGCAGAGACCAAAGGGAAAATAAGGGATGCGAATGTTCCCCAATTCACTGCCGACCCAAACACTTCCAGCCGAATCTGAGAATTCCAGTTCAATACTAGTGGTGCTATCAGATTTCGCCACCGCAGTGACCTCCATACTAGTCTTATTCGGGATCGCAACGATTTGCAGGCGGATTTGGCCGGATCGAACGTACTTGCCAGATTTTGTCGCCGTTTTCGTGTTTATTGCTTGGATTGTTTTGCTCTCGAAGCTTAAGATTTTCCCTGGACGTGACACGGCTGGTGCCAAGGCGAATTCCTCCGTTTATTCCTTTGTGAAGACCTTTCTCTACTTCTCGGTTTTCTTTTCGCTGTTTGACATATGGAGACATGAGTTTCGCGGAGCGCGCAGCTTAGTGACGAATGGCATCAGTGGATTGCTGGTCGCGGGTCTTATGGCAGTATTTGGTGGAGACTCTAAAACGTTTGGAGCAAGCGATAATACCTAGATACCGTTTTCATTGTTAGCTAGCCCTCGCATTTCAACCAACTGCAAAGTGCCAATCGTTTATCTTGAATTGCTCGCTAATTCCGCCAATTCATGGAGGTGGAGGTGCACCAGGGCTGCCCTCGGGGGGCCTTTGCCGCAGGTCAAAAATAGCCCTTGCAATATACTCCCGATCTGGTATCATACTCTTAGGGCAAATTGTGCTTCAGGCAACTTGCCCTTTTTCTTTGCCCGGTAGCCGGCCGCGGATCGCTCTGGTTTTCAACCTTCTGAAAACTCAACTAGAACATACGGGCTCTTCCAGCCTCGCGGTCGTCCTGCGCCCGCAGAGTCTCAGGGAAAAAAGCAGATTCCTCGGGCAAAACTGGCCCTCGGAATGACAGGTTTACCCTACGTCTCGCCAATACTCGTTTTTTAAGGACTATCATGATGAAAAACATAAAACCCAATGCCGAACTCGTCTGGAAACAATTTGAAGATCTAGTCGTTCCGCGTCTGCGCCTGAACATCGTGGATCGCGCGGTCTATTCGCATCTACTGCGCCACAGCCGGCTGGAAGGGAAGGTGCGGCTGCAGTTTTCCATTCCCTGGCTGGCCCGAGCGGCGCGGCTCACAACAACCCGGATCCCCTCGACACTCCGCCCGCACTCGAAGCGATTGTGCTTAAGTGCCTCTCGAAATCTCCCGACGGCCGTTTCCAGACGGCAACCGATCTCCTGCAGGCGCTTGAAAGAGTGTCAACAGGTGGTGCCATCATTGTCGTCCATGGAAGAAAACGGCACACAGCCGCTGTGGCTATTGCTGCCAGTCTGCTTGTCATCTGCGCTGCAGGCCTCGGCATGTATCTGAAAGGGTCCAAGAAAGGCGGAATTGATTCCATAGCCGTTCTACCTCTTGAGAATCGGAGCAACGATCCCGAGGCGGACTACATTTCCGATGGAGTCACCGAGAGCATCAACGACAGCCTGGCGCGGTTGCCTAGTCTGAAGGTGATTCCGCACAGTGTCGCTTACCGTTACAAAGGCAAGCGATGGATGTCCAAAAGATTGGTGAAGCACTTGGCGTGCAATCCATACTCACGGGCCGCGTCGCGCAGCGAGGCGACGACCTTACCATTGGCGTCGAACTCGACGACGTGCGGAACGGCACACAGCTTTGGGGGCAGCAATACAACCGCAAGCTGGCCGATCTGCTGGCGGTGCAAAACGACATCGCCAGGGAGGTTTCTCAACGGTTGCGCTCGCAACTTTCCGCAGCGGATCAGCAAAAGTTGACGAAAGGCTCAACGGACAATCCCGAGGCCTACCAATTTTATCTCAAGGGCAAGTACTTCACGAACAAATTTACCAAAGATGGGTTTGGCAAAGGTCTGGACTATTTCCATCAGGCCATCGCTATCGATCCCAACTATGGGCTGGCCTACAACGGTTTGGCTTACAACTACATCAATCAGGTCGATTGGTTCATACCTCCCAGCGATGCGGGGCCCAAAGCCAGAGACGCCGCCAACAGGGCATTGGCGATCGACGATGCGGACGCCGACGCTCATGTTTCACGCGCAATCATTGCCCACTGGTACGAGTGGGATTGGGTTGCCGCGGAAAGAGAGTTCAAACGAGCCATAGAATTGAATCCCAACGACTCGGAGGCTCACGGGTACTACTCCTGGTTCCTGGCACCAATGGGGCGAAAGGACGAGGCAGTTGCGGAAGCCAAGCGATCTCAGCAACTCGATCCACTCTCCTCGTTAGCGAACTTCATCGTCGGATCGGCTTTGGTCTTTACACGACAATGGGACCCGGCGATTGAGCAAGTGCGTAGTGCCAAGGAGCTTGACCCAACTTTCTGGTTTGCTCCCTGTTTCTTGGGCCGGGCTTATGAATATAAAGGAAGACTGCCGGAGGCGATTGCCGAGTTTCAGCGCGCGCTCGAACTGGAGAAGGACAATCCCGAGATTTGGTCAGGCCTTGGACACGCCTATGCTTTGTTGGGGAACAGGACCAAAGCGCAAAGGTATTGGATCATTTGAAAGGGTTATCGGCGCACAGCTACGTCGCGCCATTCAACTTTGCAGTCATTTATGCGGGCCTGGGAGAAAAGGATCAGGCAATCGCATGGCTCAATCGGGCCTATGCAGACCGATCGTATTATATGGCGGTTTATCTGACAACGGAGGCGCGTCTGGATAGCCTCCGCTCAGACCCACGCTTTGCTGAACTCCTGCGGCGCGTCGGACTACCAGAGTAGCGTAAGCCGTTCGCTGCGCCCGTCGGCGCGGGTGCGGGCTCAATCTTGCTACTAACCTCATGAATTTGGGACGATTCCACTTATCCGGTAAGTGGTTTGTCATGCGCTTCGCCGTTAGCGAAAAACGCCTGTCGTCCTAACTCGGAACAAATAGAGCTAAAGTCTTTTCAGTTGCTGTGCTTTGTGAGTTTGCTGTCAAGCACTGCAACCAAGGGCTTACCTTCAGTCGTTGGTTGGACACCGGTTTCGCGCACGATATTAGTTGCGGTTAGCGTCTTGCCGTAGAGGCGGTGGTTCGCATCATTGTCTGGTTCGACCGTTGCGCCTCCCAGGGATACGCCAGCGAACAATCCCTTGGCCTTCCCGTAGGTCAGAATGTCGGCGTCCGACGCACTAGCCGCGGTGGCGCCGGGGCCCGCCGCTGCAGTCGCATCCGTACCCATCTTGGTCTTCCCGTTCAGAATCTGATCTACGACTTTCGGAGTCATGAGCAGAAGGACGAAATCAGTGGACGAGCCACCTATCTGCAGACCAGCGCTCATACCGCCGACTGAATACATCGCAGGGGTTGACCACTTGCCCTCGAAGTTTTGGCCACCTCGACAGAGCAAGGGGCCGCGGCCCCCGCTGCCGCCGATACCGATACCGAACTTCTTTACGTTAGGTAAAATGAGCACGCAATCAGCCTTTGACAACAAATCCGGTGAGATGTCTTTGCTGTTGAGAAAACCCTGTAACACGAGGGTGGCTTGCCGAAGTGTGTCTTCGTCCTTCTCCTTGTCCCCAGCAAACACAGGCAGAATCATCAACAGCATTATGGAAGTGAGGAAGCAAGACAAAGCTTTCCTGTTAATCCGCGCACTCGTTTTTTTAGACGCAGTTCGTAGCATGGGCCCCTTCCTTTCTGATTTAAGGTGTTGCCTGGCCGAATCTTGACCGAGCCCCCACAGGCGTATTAAGAAGAGTAACGCAGAGGTTAGCGGGTTGGGAACTGTCAATCCATACAGGGGCGGACCATCAACGTGATTCAGGGGCATAGAGAGCCGTGAAAGGCACGGGGAAGTTGTGGCACTGGCAAATCGGAAGTAATCCCCCAACAATCCAATTCCACTTGCCTATATAGTCGCTTTATCGGAGATGTGAAGTAATACTTCACTTGGACGGTTAGTGCGTTTATCGGGAGTTAGGCCATTACTTCCGGGTTGCCGACAACTCGCCCAGAACCATGTTTTTGACGCGTACCGTAGCCCCAGGCATCCAAGTGTCTTCCTAACGAACGTGGCTGTGCCTAGCCACAATCACAAACACCGAAATTAGATCGTCATATTAGAAATTATATTAGTGCGAAAGCTGACTAGACGGTGATCGTCGTGCCGTCGAACTTGGTGAATGTAAAACCACTAAAGGGCTCGTTATAGGTTGCGCGCTGGTCCCGCAGGATGCTGATCGTGACTGCTTCGCCGAGCAGTAAAGCTTGCTGGGCATCCGAGCGCCAGTGCACTCCGGCCATGTCGCGCCCTAAGGCAACATTGTTGGCGAGTTTATTCAGTTCGCCACCCACATTGATCTTCCCTGCGTCAGGACCAGTGTAAGCGAGCAAACTCTGACCATCATCGGAAGCTACCACCGGCTTGGGTATTACGAAGGTTTCGTCGAAGAAGGCCTTCAGGGCGGTAACGCAAGCGCCCGCGAGCACGCCATGCCCTTCGCCGTAAGACGGATGCTGGGGATTCCCTTCGGGGAAGGCGGCCGGCAAGAGGTATGAGCCCGGGTTCTTTGCGGAGATCTGACCGATTGCTGCGGAGTTCAGAACATCACTGTGGATGGGGTATTTTGCCACTCCCGTGATCGTGTTGTGGACAAGGCCTCCGTACGCCACGGGCCGCAAAGCCCGGTGCACGAACCACTTCTGATACCACATCGCCTTGAGCGCCCGGTTCGAGACTTCGCCCAGCAAATCTTGAATATGTTGAGGTCCGAAGGTTTGAACCCCCGCCTGATTCGCTATTTTGAGGTATGGGTTCCCCAGATTGAACGGTGCCTTGTTTCCTAGAAGCCATTGTGACGCGAACAGATAAGCTTGGTAGGCAAAGTCTGCATGGACCCAGGCCCCGAGGTCGCGACCGTTCTTGAGGTAAGTGGTAGTAGGCAAAACGTTATTGGCTGGGAAAGGTCCCTGCCCGTTTTGCACCTCCAGCCAGGAAGTGAAGTCCGTTAGATAGTCTTTGTCAGCGACGTAGGTATTGTACTTCTGCGCGACGCTGAGTGTTCCAAAGATCACCGGCAGGAGGAAAAACTGAGAGATGTAGGGCCCGATCAGGTCGCCCGGCGTAGAACCGCGGAACAAAGTGCTTGCAGTGATCTTCCCGTTCACTTTCGGTCCTCGGAAGTCGGAAAGTTTGTTCAGGTCAGTGATCGCCGCTGCGGTAATTGGCTCGTTCCCGTATTGAGAGAAGGGGATGTCGCGGGCTAAGGCCATCCAGTAGTCTTCTACCATCTCGCCTGCCCTCTCCGCGCTAGCCAGGGCAGGTGAGGGCGGGATGGTCAGTTGCCCGCTATCGGTGCCTTCCAGATCAAAAGCCAGCCCTCCCTGAGGGCCCTGCAGCTTCACATTTCCTCCGAGTGGAATTTCCGCGAAATCCTCGGGATCGCCGGTCTTCACGGCCGTCAACAACGCGCGGTATGCGGCCCTATCAACTTCGCCGATGCTGTCATGGGGCAGACCTTGGGAATAATTACCGATAAAGTTGTCATACCGGGCTTCGTCGCCGTTATTGATCTGGCGTGGAGTTGGAACCTTGCGTTCGGCAGTCGCTGCCTTCAACCGAATTTGAAAAGATCGCCCTCTACGCGACGAATCATCATCGTCATCGTCGTCGTCGTGGTCAGAGATGCGGGCGACGCGGCGAGCTTCGGCATTCTCAGTTAACAACAACGCGGGAAAGCCGACACTTGCGGCCGCGACAACAGTAGAAGTGCCGGCACGACCCAAGAATGAGCGTCTGCTCAGGGAATTAGATGTCGAGTCCGTTGCCAAATCCTGAGCCTCCGCTTTGCCGTCCAATCGATCTTGAATCTCCTCAGGGTGTTTCTCCGCCTGGTTTTCGCTCATATAACCTCTCTTAGTGCCCTTCGCTCATTGCCGTTTTTGTCCGCCACGGGGTCGGGAAATCCTTTCCAAGAAGGCAGACGAAAATACAGTGAGGAAAGGGAGTGGAAAAAGTGAAGTAACTCTGCTTCCGCCAAGCCGGAAGTGTCAAGCAAAAAGTCAGTAAAAAGATAAGAGAGGAGCGTCGTAAGAAACGATTGTTCAGACCAAGCTCATGATAAGTGCCAATGAGGGACACCCCCGCGCCAATCCAGTACCTCATTGGCCAGTAGCTGTTGCGGCTCTTTCCACCTCACTTCTCGTCATGGTGCAGAGTCTACAGTTGGTTCTGGTCGTGTGATGAGCTAACCGGAAGTTATTTCGCCCCAGAAGCGTGCTAGCTCCTGGTAAGTCGCCTTACCGGACAATGGGATCGGGGCCAATTTCACTTGTACGATAACCGCGTTAACCAGGACCTATTCGGAGATGATGCGGTCGGCCCATTCGACCAGTGAAACGAAAATGGCAGGATTGCCGAAC
>Ga0210397_10000044_pt1 | contig 111022 bp, 113 predicted proteins | sample IncBWH2OmetaG_FD_160126 | JGI IMG/M metagenome (GOLD analysis project Ga0210397, IMG submission 160126) | Forest soil microbial communities from Barre Woods Harvard Forest LTER site, Petersham, Massachusetts, United States - Inc-BW-H-2-O ... | reverse complement strand
ATGCCCAGGCCAATGCCGCTGGCGCCGCCGGTGACGAAGGCGGTACGTCCTTTGAAGTCTTTCATGACTATTCCGCGGCTTGCTGGAATTCGAGGCTGTCGAAGGTCGCGGCCAATGCCGCGCCGCCGGGCTTGGCTTTCAGCCGGCCGAGGATGGCCTCGCGCGACTGCGTGCGGCCGAAATCGGCCTGCGTCACGGCGTGCCATTCGATCATCTGGTTCCAGACGGGGTCGATGACGCTGCTGCCGGGCACGCTGGCGCCGCCCTCGGTGCGCAGCGTCAGGCTGCGCAGTTCGGAGACCAGGGTCGCGAGATAGGCGACGTGGATCGCCTCGTCGGTGCGGATGCGCTCGACGAGATCGGCGGCGTGGTTGGCGGCCGGGCGGCGGTCGGTGAAGTTCGCGGGATCGCGCATGATGCCCTGGCAGAAGGAGAAGAAGCTCTCGGCCTTCACCTCGATCATCAGCACGTTCATCAGCAGCAGGATCCACTCCTCGTATTCCTTGGGGATCTGCGGCATGCGGCGGCCGGTCTCCGGGCGCGCGATGCTGGCCGGCACCTCAGGGATCGCATAGGCGTCCTTGCCGAACAGCGCGTCGCGCACCGCGAACCACATGTCGTCATGGCCGCCGATGCCGAGCGCCTTCTGGCCGCCTTCGTCATAGCCATGCGCCGCCAGCAGGCCCTTGTTGAGATGGCCGATGCAGAGGCCGGAAATGTCCTCGACCGCGATCTGCTGGAAATCGGGCGCCACGGCCTGTGCCAGCATGCCGCCCCGCGCCTCGATGATGCCGGTGATGGTGAGCGAGTTCCACAAGGTCTCGCCGAAGCCATGCCCGAGCAGGAACTTCTGCTGCTCGACGGTTGGATAGGGGCCGCGCTTGAGCAGGCGTGTCGAGGCGTCGATCAGCGGTGCGCCGCGTTTTTTCAACTCGCCCTGCCACGCCGCGACGGCCGGCCAGCGGTTCAGCGTGCGCGGCGAGACATAGGTTCCCGCCTGGTCGAAACCGCCATGCAGACGGTAGCCGGCCTCGATTTGCAGCTGCGCATAGTCGTGGTCGGCCATGATCTCGTCGCGCGTATAGGTCAGCTTCGCCATGGTCGAAAATTCCTCCGGGGCGCGAACAGCGGAGCCGCGCTGGCACTGATAGTTTGTCAGTCATGCGTCGCTGTCAACGCGGGCGTTACATCGCCGACACCATCCGGACAGCACGGATCGAAACAAATTGTGTAGCGTTTTGAACCTGTTGCGAAAGGTTCGGACACAGTTTCGCGACATGCCACGCAGAGCATGGCCGTGCGGATCGCCCCGAGGCATCCGTCCCCAAAACCAAGGAGTACAGCATGAGACAAAGAATCGTGTTTGCGGCGGCGTTTGGCGTCGCCATGGGTATCGGCATCGCCACGGCCTTGGCCGGGACGCCCGGCTACTACGTGTCGGGCGAAGGCGGCGTCTCGTTGCCGCCCGACCTGCACCTGAACGACGTCGCGCTGGGGACGCAGCATGAGAGTTTCGGCACCGGCTTCGCGGCCGGCGGCGCGCTCGGCTACGACTACGGCGATGGCTGGCGGCTCGAGTTGAACTCGCTCTACCAGCACACCGACCTCAGCCGGCTCGACGGCGCGGCGGCGACCGGCCATCTGTCGTCGACCACGGTGATGGCGAACGCGACCTATGACCTGCTGAGCAACCAGCAGTTCACGCCTTATGTCGGGGCCGGGCTTGGCATGGCCAATGTCGGCGGCCAGGTGGGCGGGCTTTCGGGCCGCGACTGGAAGCCGGCCTACCAGGCCGAAGCGGGCCTGCGCACCGACGTCAACGACAATACGTCGCTGTTCGGCGAATACCGTTTCAGCCAGAGCGAATCGGTGCTCATGGCCGATGCCGGCGACAGCGCACACCAGCACTTCACCGACCACGCGTTGCTGGCGGGGTTGAGCTTCAAGCTGAACTGAACGGACGCGTCTACCGAGGTGCCCGGGGGCGGGCATCTCGGCGGAGGCGGGGGATGCGTCAGGGTTTCAGCGCTTTCACCAGGAACCGCGTCAGGTTGTCGAGGACTTCCTCGCGCTTGCGCTGCGAGCGGGCGCCTTCGCTGGCGACCTGGTGGATGGCGCCGAGGATCGCCTGGCCGACGATGTCGGCGTCGTAGCTGGTGCAGGCCTGGCCGCTGCGCATCGCTTCGCGCACGACCTCGGCCCAGTCGAAGCCCCAGCGCACCAGCAGCGGCGTCGCCTGCACGCCTTCGGCATCGATCACCAACTCGTCGGTCATCGCCGCCGCGAGCACGCCGGGATGTTCGGCGGAATATTCGTAGACCGCCTTGAGGTTCGCCGCGATGGTGCTCTCCAGCGTCTTCTCGTCCGGCTGGCGCAGGCGCATGTATTCATGAAGCTCTTCGCGCGCATCGTCGACGAAGGCGAGGAAGCATGCCTTCTTGTCGGGATAGTGCAGGTAGAAGGTGCCGTGGCCGAGACCGGCCTCGCGCGCGATATCCTGTGGCCGCGTGGCGTGATAGCCGCGCTCGACGAAGAGCTTGCGCGCCGAGCGCTTGAGCTTGCCCAGGCTTTCCGGCCGGCGCCGCACGGGGCGCTGATCGGCCGCGATCGTGGTGAGCGTATCGTGATCCATGCCGGACAACTTCCCTCGCGTTTACACCTTAAGTCAATGATGCGGCTTCTGCCCGTGCCGGCGCCGCGCTAGACTAGGACAAATCGAAGGAGGATCGCGATGCGCAGACTCATGGGCCTCATGGCAGCGGCGGCAGCCCTGTTCGCAGTGACGACGCCGTCATTTTCCATGGGCGGAGGCGGAGGCGGTGGCGGCGGCGGCGGCAATATGGGCGGCGGCTACAGCGGCGGCGGCACGACGACGCTCGACGAATACACGGTCGCGGTGCGGCTCATCAAGCACGAGAAATACGCCGACGCGATTCCGCATCTGCTGATGGCGCATGTCGACAAGCCCAATGACGCCGACATCCTCAACTATCTGGGCTTCACCAACCGCATGACGGGCAATTACGACTCGTCGATGAACTATTACAAGCAGGCGCTCGCCATCGATCCGAACCACAAGGGCGTGCACGAATATCTCGGCGAGCTGTACCTGCAGCTGCACGACCAGGCGTCGGCACAGCACGAACTCGACACGCTGGCGAGCCTGTGCCCGTCGGGCTGCGACGAGCGCGACACGCTGACCAAGGCGATCGCGGCCTATGTGCCGCCGGCGGGAGCCGCGGCGCCCACCGCCACGGCAGCGCCGGCAACCACACCGGCCAGCAACTAAGCCGCCGCCTTCTTCTGCTGGAGCGCGCGCCAGACGCGCTCCGGCGTCGCCGGCATGTCGATGTGCAGGACGCCAAGCGCGTCGGCGATGGCGCTCATGATCGCCGGCAGCGCGCCGACCGTGCCGGCCTCGCCGCAGCCCTTGGCGCCGAGATCGTTGGTGACGCAGGGAATCTCTTCGTATTTGAAGTCGATGTCCGGCATGTCCGAGGCGCGCGGCATCGCATAGTCGCTGAAGCTCGCGGTCAGGAGCTGGCCGCTCGACTCGTCATAGACCATGTTCTCGAGCAGCGCCTGGCCGAGGCCCTGCACCACGCCGCCATGGACCTGGCCGGCGACCAGCATCGGATTGATGACCCGGCCGAAATCGTCGAGCACGTGATAGGACAGTATCCTGGTGTCGCCGGTGTCGGGATCGACCTCGACTTCGCAGACATGGCAGCCATTCGGGAAGGTCGAGGCCTTGCCGTTGTACATCGCGTCGCTGTCGAGGCCGTTCTCGAAGCCCGGCAGCTTCTCGCGCTTGAGGGTGACGGCCAGCTCGCCGACCGTGATGGTCCGATCGCCTCCGGCGACGGTGAACCTGCCGACGCCTTCGACGACCGCGAAGCCGACACCCTTGCCGCCGGCCTGCAGCACCTGGCCCGCGGCGGCCTTGCCCTTCTCGATCACCGTGTCGGAGGTCAGCATCAGCGCGCCGCCGGACATGTTGAGCGAGCGCGAGCCGCCGGTGCCGCCGCCGTTCACCCATTCCGTGTCGCCCTGCTTGACGGTGATGGATTCGAACGGCACGCCGAGCTTCTCGGCGACGAGTTGGGCGAACGAGGTCTCGTGGCCCTGCCCGTTCGACTGCGTGCCGCAATAGAGCTCGACGCCGCCGTTCTCGGTGAACTTGATCGCCGCCGGCTCCTGGCCCGCGGCGCCGGTGATCTCGACGTAGTAGGCGAAGCCGAAGCCGCGCAGCAGGCCGCGTTTCGCAGACGCCGCCTTGCGGGCCGCGAAGCCCGCCTGGCCGGCGCGGGCGAGGCCCTCTTCGAGCAGGCGCGGATAATCGCCGGAATCGTATTTGACGCCCCACGGATTGGCGTAGGGCAGTTCCGCCGGCGACGGCAGGTTGCGCTTGCGGATCTCGGTCGCGCTGAGCCCGGTCTTGGCGGCGGCGACGTCCATCAGCCGCTCCATCAGATAGGCAGCCTCCGGGCGGCCGGCGCCGCGATAGGCGTCGACCGGCGCGGAGTTGGAGAAGTAGCCCTTGATGTTGGCGAAGGCCTTTGGCACGCGATAGACGCCGCCGAAGATGCGGCTGCCGGCCAGGGTCGGGATGAACGGTGCGTACACGGACAAATAGCCGCCCATATTGGCGGTGCCGACGAAGCGCAGGGCAAGTATCCGGCCGTCCTTGTCGAGCGCGAGTTCGCCGGTGGTGATCATGTCGCGGCCATGATCGTCGGCGAGGAAACTCTCGGTGCGCTCGGCGCTCCAGCGCACCGGGCGGCCGATCTTCCTGGCGCCGATCAGCACGGCCGGCTGCTCGGGATAGAGGAAGCCCTTCATGCCGAAGCCGCCGCCGACGTCCCTGGTGATGACGCGCAGCTTTTCCGGCGGCACGTTGAGGATGCGCTGCGCCAGGCCGCCGCGAATGTTGGCCGCGCCCTGCGAGGTGACGTAGAGGACGTAGTCGTCCTTCGCCGCGTCGTAGACGCCGATCGCATTGCGCGTCTCCATCGGCATGGCGCTGACGCGGTTCTGCACCACCTGCAGCGAGACGGTGTGCGCGGCGCCGGCGAAGGCCGCCGCGGTGCCGGCCTCGTCGCCGTCGGCCCAGTCGAAGCTCAGATTGCCCGGCGCCTCATCCCAGATCTGCGCGCCGTTCGGCGCGGCGCCGAGCGTGCCGGCGGCATCGAGCGTCTCGTATTCGACGGCGACCAGCTCGGCCGCGTCCTTGGCCTGGGCGTAGGTCTCGGCGATCACCATGGCGACGGCTTCGCCGGTGAAGGTGATGCGGTCCTTGGCGAGGATCGGCTTGGGCGAGGTTTTGGTCGAGGAGCCGTCGCGGCTCTTGATCGGCGCCATCAGCGGCATCGGACCGGCGCCAAACGCCTCGATGTCCTCAAAGGTCAGCACGTCGACGACGCCGGGCGCTTCCTTGGCGGCCGAAACGTCGATGGAGACGATCCTGGCGTGAGCCTGGGCGCTCCGGTGGAAACAGGCGAAGGTTTCGTTGTCGAAATGGAGGTCGTCCGTGTACTGGCCCTGGCCGGTGATGAAACGGATATCCTCGGTGCGCTTGACGGACTGGCCGACGCCGAATTTCATGTGCAGGCTCGCTTTTTGGGATTGCCGAGTTCTTTCAGATACTTAGGCTATTTTCGGCAACATAATTGTTCTTCGTTTTTTTGCAAAAGAGGGGCAACCCTCCACCGCGAAGTGCGGTTCCCCTCCCCCGTAACAACGGGGCGGAATGAGGTCGGCACTAGTTCTTGTAGCCCGGGTCGACGCGGTCGCATTTGCGGCGCAGCGCCGGCCAGGCCAGCGCCCCGACCATGCCGTTGAAGGCACCCTTGCCCTGCATCGCGGTCTTCTCCGGCACGCCCTGGTTCGGCCAGTTGGGCAGCGCGCCGCCGGCCAGGGCGCGGACCTGCATCGAGCAGGCGCGCTCCAGATAGTACATGCGCAGGAAGGCGTCGGCGCAATTCTTGCCGAGCGCCAGCGTGCCGTGATTGCGCAGCATCATCGCGTTCTTCTCGCCGATGTCGGCGACGAGGCGGTCGCGCTCGTCGAGGTCGAGCGCCACGCCTTCATAGTCGTGATAGGCGATCTCGCCCGAGATCATCATGGCGTGCTGGTCGAGCGGCAAAAGGCCGTCCTTCTGCGCCGAGACGGCGACGCCGTCGGTGGTGTGCAGATGGATGACGCAGCCGGCGTCCTCGCGGTTCATGTGCAGCGCCGAGTGGATGGTGAAGCCGGCGGCGTTCACCGGGAACGGCGACTCGCCGATCTTGTTGCCGTCGACGTCGATCTTGACGAGGCTCGAGGCGGTGATTTCCTCGAACAGCAGGCCGTAGGGATTGATCAGGAAGTGATGCTCCGGCCCCGGCACGCGGGCCGAGATGTGGGTGAAGATCATGTCGTCCCAGCCATGCATCGCGACCAGGCGGTAGGTGGCGGCGAGGTCCTCGCGCACGGCCCATTCCTCGGCCGACACCTTGCCGCGCAGCGAGGCGACGTCGTCGGCGGTCGGCATTGTTCGGGCAGCGGCGCTCATGGTTCTCTCCGGCGAATGGCGAAGCACAAGATTGGACCCGGCAGGGCCATCCGTCAAACCTCAGCGGACGCGCTTTACAGCGGTTTTCCAGCCTTCGTACAGCGTGTTGCGCGCCGAGGTCTTCATCGCCGGCTTGAAGCGGCGGTCCAGCGCCCAGCGGGCGGCGATGTCTTTGGTATCCTTGAACAGACCGGCGGCAAGGCCGGCAAGATAGGCGGCGCCGAGGGCGGTGGTCTCGACCACAAGCGGGCGGTCGACGGTGAGGCCCGTGAGGTCGGCGAGGCGCTGGCAGAACCAGTCGTTGCGCACCATGCCGCCATCGACCTTCAGCGCCCGGGGGGCGCGCAGGCCGGAGCGTTTCATGTCCTTCGCCATCGCCTCCAGCAGGTCGCGGGTCTGGAAGCACACCGCGTCGAGCGCGGCGCGCGCGATCTCGGCGACGCCCATGTCGCGCGTCAGGCCGAAGATGGCGCCGCGCGCTTCGGGGTCCCAATAGGGCGCGCCGAGGCCGGTGAAGGCCGGCACGAAATAGAGGCCTTCGGCGTCTTTCGCGGTGCGGGCGAGCGCCTCGACCTCCTCGGCGCTCTTGATGACGCCGAGCGCGTCGCGCAGCCACTGCACCACGGCGCCGGCGACGAAGATGCTGCCTTCGATGGCGTAGGCCGTCTTCTTGCCGATGCGGTAGGCGCTGGTCGCGAGCAGGCGGTTCTTCGACACCGGCACCGTGGCGCCGGTATTGACCAGCGCGAAGCAGCCGGTGCCGTAGGTCGACTTGACGTCGCCGGGATTGAAACAGGCCTGGCCGAAGGCGGCCGCCTGCTGGTCGCCGGCGACGCCGAGGATCGGGATGGCGGCACCGAGCAGCGCCGCATCGGTGGCGCCGAAATCGCCGGCGCTGCCCCGAACCTCGGGCAGCGCCCGCGCCGGCACGCCGAACAGCTTCAGCAACTGCGCGTCCCAGGCCAGCGTCTTCAGGTTGAGCAGCATGGTGCGCGAGGCGTTGGTCACGTCGGTGGCGTGCACCCTGCCGCCGGTAAGCTTGAAGATCAGCCAGGCGTCGATGGTGCCGAGCGCGATCTCGCCGGCCTCGGCGCGGCGACGCGCGCCGGGGATGTGGTCCAGCAGCCATTCCATCTTGGTGCCGGAGAAATAGGGATCGAGCAGCAGACCGGTCTTCGCCGTGATCTTCGGCTCCAGCTTCCTGGCCTTGAGCGCGCGGCAGCGCTCCGCGGTGCGCCGGTCCTGCCAGACGATGGCGTTGTGCAGCGCCTTGCCGCTGCGCCGATCCCAGATGACGGTGGTTTCACGCTGGTTGGTGATGCCGATCGCCGCGACCGACGCCGCCGGCACGCCCTTGAGCGCGGCGCGGCAGCAGCCGAGCGTCGCCTGCCAGATTTCCTCCGCGTCGTGCTCAACCCAGCCATTGGCCGGGTAAATCTGGCGCAATTCGACGGCATGCGACGCGACGGGGCGCGCATTGGCGTCGAACAGGATGGCGCGCGTCGAGGTCGTGCCCTGGTCGATCGCCAGGATGTAGGGTTCTTCGCTCATGAGCATATTTGAAGAGGGGACATGGTTCGAACCGGGACAATCTCAGGGTTTGCCTGGGGACTAGATTAACACGCTGTTAACACCGATTTGCTACTCGTTACAGGCGGCCCAGAAAGGGCCGATGCAGAAGGCATTCGGGGCAGAAATTGGGGCTCACCGCGCACGACATGAGCGACATGGGGCGTCTGGCCCAGCTCGCCGTCAATCCGCAAGGCACCAGCCGCGAGGAGATCTACCTCGCCGTCGCCTCGCTCTACCGCATCCAGGGCACGGGCCTGAACCAGCGCGAGCGCGCGCTGATGCACGAAATCCTGCGCCGCCTGACGCGCGACGTCGAGATGGCGATCCGCATCGCGCTGGCCGAGCGCCTCGCCGACGACACCACCGCGCCGCACGATCTCATCCTGCTGCTCGCCGACGACCGCATCGAGGTGGCGCGGCCGCTGCTGCTGCGCAGCCCGCTGCTGACCGACGGCGATTTCCTCAAGCTGATCACCGCCGGCAGCCAGGCGCATCACGAAGCCGTCGCGACGCGCGCCCATATCGGCGAGCCGGTGACCGACGTGCTCGCCGGCAGCGACGCGGAATCGGTGCTGGTGGCGCTGGTGCGCAACGCCACCGCGAAGATATCGTCGCAGGCCTTCGAGACCCTGGTCGAGAAATCGCGCCACATCGAGGGCCTGCAGGAGCCGCTGACGACGCGCTCCGACCTGCCGCCGGTCCTGGCCACGCGCATGTGCGAATGGGTCAGCGACGCGCTGAAGACCTATATCGCCCGGAACTACGCCATCGCGCCCGAGAGGCTGACGACGGCGATGAGCGAGGCGGCGAGCCTGATCCAGAGCGAGCCGGCCGCGCCGCGCACGCCGCCCGCCGAGAGCGCGCAGAAACTGATCGAGAAGCTCGCCTCCTCCGGACAGCTCAAGGCCGGCTTCCTGCTGCGCGTGCTGCACCAGGGCCAGCTCGACCTGTTCGACCTGGCGCTGGCCAAGCTGGTGGGCCTGCCGCTGCCCGAACTGCGCAACAAATTCTACGACGGCGGCCCGCGCGCGGTGGCGCTGGCCTGCCGCGGCGTCGGCATCGACCGCTGCGTCTTCAACACCGTGTACAACCTGTCGCGGCAGGCCCGCGACATGCGCGCCACGCTGAGCCATGGCGACCTCGCCGAGGTCGACCGCGTCTTCACGACGGTGTCCAAGCCGGCGGCGCTGACCGAACTGGCCAGTCTCAAGTTCAATTAGCCGGCGCAGCCTGCTAGAACGGCCGCATGATCGATCCGTTCGGCCGGCATATTTCCTATCTGCGCATCTCGGTGACCGACCGCTGCGACTTCCGCTGCGTCTATTGCATGACCGAGCACATGACGTTCCTGCCCAAGGCCGACGTGCTGACGCTCGAGGAGATCGAGCGGCTGGCGCTGGCCTTCGTGCACAAGGGCGTCCAGCGGCTGCGCATCACCGGCGGCGAGCCCCTGGTGCGGCGCGGCGTCATCGGCCTGTTCGACCGGCTGGGGGCGCAGATCGGCAAGACCAACCTCAAGGAAGTCACGCTGACCACCAATGGCAGCCAGCTGACGCGCTTCGCGCGCGACCTGGCCGCGGCGGGCGTGAGGCGCGTCAACGTCTCGCTCGACACCCGCGACGAAGACACGTTCCGCGCCATCACGCGTTGGGGCCGGCTCGGCCAGGTGCTGGACGGCATCGATGCCGCCGACGCGGCCGGGCTCAAGGTCAAGATCAACACCGTGGCGCTCAAGGGCGTCAACGAGGACGAGATCGAGAGCCTGATGCTGTGGGCGCATGGCCGCGGCTTCGACATCACCCTGATCGAGACCATGCCGATGGGCGAGATCGACGGCGACCGGGTCGGGCAATACCTGCCGCTGTCGCTGGTGCGGGCACGGCTGGCGCGCGGCTACACGCTGGAAGAGACCGACTACACGACGGGCGGACCGGCGCGCTATGCGCGCGTCGCCGAAACCGGCGGCCGCATCGGCTTTATCACCCCGCTGACGCACAATTTCTGCGAGAGCTGCAACCGCGTGCGGCTGACCTGCAGCGGGACGCTCTACATGTGCCTGGGCCAGGACGACGCCGCCGACCTGCGCACGCCGCTGCGCGCCGCGCCGGACGATGCGCAGCTGGCCCGCGCCATCGACGCGGCCATCGCGCGCAAGCCCAAGGGGCACGACTTCATCATCGACCGGCGCCACCGGGGCCCGGCGCTCGAGCGGCACATGTCGCTGACGGGCGGCTGAGCCATGGCACAGGCGCTTCATTTCGTGGCCGCCGCGGCGCCCGACGCCCAGGCCGCGCTCGGCCTGATGCGCCAGCGTTATGCCGATGCCGGCGCCGACAAGAGCGACGTCGTCATCGCGCTCGGCGGCGACGGGTTCATGCTGCAGACGCTGCATAACTTCCTCAGCCGCAAGAAGCCGATCTACGGCATGAACCTGGGCTCGGTCGGCTTCCTGATGAACGAATTCCGCGACGACGACCTGGAGCAGCGGCTGGCGGCGGCCGAGTCCGCCCTGCTCCATCCCTTGCGCATGCGCGCCGAAGGCGCCAAGGGCGTCACCGAAGCGCTGGCCTTCAACGAGGTCTCGCTGCTGCGCCAGACGCGGCAGGCGGCCAAGATCCGCATCCTGGTCGACGAGAAGACGCGCACGCCCGAGTTGATCTGCGACGGCGTGCTGGTCTCCACCCCGGCCGGCAGCACCGCGTACAATCTGTCGGCGCATGGCCCCATCCTGCCGATCGACGCGGACCTCTTGGCGCTGACGCCGATCAGCGCCTTTCGGCCGCGGCGCTGGCGCGGCGCCCTGCTGTCGCACCGCGCCAGGGTGCGCTTCGAGATCCTCGAGGGCGGCAAGCGCCCGGTCAGCGCCGTCGCCGACGACCTGGAAGTGCGCGACGTCACCGCGGTCGACGTGGCGGAGGACCGCAGCATCGGCATGACCATGCTGTTCGATGCCGGCCACAGCCTGGATGAACGTATCCTTGCCGAGCAGTTCGTCGATTAACCTTCGACGGGGTTCACAGGACATTAACGCGTCGCGGGTAGTTTTCCCCACTGGGGAACTACGCCCGGGCGTTGGTGCGGCGGACATGAGCGGCTACAGGTTTGACAGGCTGAAAGTTCTGGTGGTCGACGACAACCAGCATATGCGCAAGCTCGTCGTCGCGATCCTGCAGGCGTTCGGCGTCGTGCAGATCTTCGAAGCCGCCGACGGCGACCGCGCCTGGACCATGCTGCGCGAGGCCAATCCCGACGTCGTCATCCTCGACTGGATGATGGAGGGACTGACCGGCATCGAGGTCGTCAAGATGGTGCGGACCTCGCCCCAGACGCCCAATCCCTTCGTGCCGATCATCATGCTGACCGGCTACACGCAGCTCGATCACGTGCGCCAGGCGCGCGACGCCGGCGCCAACGAATTCCTCGCCAAACCCGTCTCGGTGAAAGCCGTCATGTCGCGCCTCGTCGCGGTAATCGAGCAGCCGCGCCCCTATGTGCGCACCAAGGCCTATTTCGGACCCTGCCGCCGGCGCCGCGGCAAGGAAGAATACCGCGGCCCCGAGCGCCGGGCGACGGAATTGACGGCAGCGGACAACGCCGCCTGAACGCGGCAGAGAGAAAACCATGGCACGCCAACTCCCGATCGAAATCTTCATGCCGCCGAACATGCTCAAGGCCAAGGTCGGCAGCGCCATCGGCGGCATCGACATGGCCGCCATCAAGCGCGCCGAGGCCGCGATGGAGACGCTCAAGGTCGAATTCCATGACTGGCTGGCGGAAGACGTGGCGAAGCTCGGCACCAGCCGCGACGCCTTCGCGGCGGCGCCCACCACCGCCAGCCGCGAGGACCTGTTCCGCGCCGCGCACGACCTCAAGGGCCAGGCCGACACCTTCGAATATCCCATGATCGCGCGCATGGCCGCCTCACTGACCCGGCTGATCGACGCGACCAGCGCCGCGGCGGTGCTGCCGCTCGGCCTGGTCGACGCGCATGTCGCCGCCATCCGCGTCGTCTTCCGCGACAAGATCAAGACCACGACCGACAAGATGGCGACCGTGCTGGTCGACGAACTCGACGCCCGCGTCAGCGAGACGATCGCCGGCGGATAGATTTCAGCGTCGCTGCGGACAGAACTGTCGGGATATAGCGGAAGTGTGGTCTGCACCAACTCGGTTCAGGGGGGAGGTGGCCTAATTTGACGGATCTGGCATCTTATGGTCACAGACCCGATGCCAACTATGCGCCCCGATCCTCGCTTCTACTTTCGCGGCCCTCGGATCCACGCCCAAGGCGATCAACCTTTTGACATCCATGCCATCGGGTGAGACGGCGCAGTTAAGGGCACAGACCACATCAACAGGCCCATGACTCCCATCCTTCGGCCACATGCCAACCTGACATGAATAAGGCGCTCTGAGGGACGCCCCTTCGGGCGTGCTATTGCCTGCCATGCCCGCCGACACGATTAGCAAGAGGGCAGCGATGACGCTCACTTGCTCGTCTACTCCACCAATTCAATCAACGTCCAAAGCCTATCAGAAACACCCGCCGCCATGGCAGGGTAACGCGCAAGGTCCGGTGAATGCGAACCATGTTGTAGTGCGCAAAGTGCAGCGCAACGAACGCAATTTCTTCGCGAAAATAAATTAGGCGCGCCGCGACGATGGGCGGTGGGCGTCGCGACGCCTCACTTGGCAAAAGCTCTTACATAGCCTCGCGCATATTGGCGGAGGTCTGGGCGTAGCCGGCGTCGTCGCGGATTTTGAGAATCTGGCCGTCGGGGCCGTTCTCGATCCAGGGCGTCACGGGCAGCACCGGCGTCGCCCGGGCGGTGGCGATGGCGGCGGCGACCGTCTTGGAATTATCCAGCTTCATCAGGTTGAGCTTGGTCGGGAAGATCACGTTCCATTTCTTGCGGTCGGAGATCGCGCCGGTGGGCGTGATCCAGATCGAGTCGACGGATTCATGGCCGTCATGGCTGCCGGCATGGCCGACCGGCGAGACCGCGAGGAAGAAATGCGTGTCGAAGCGCTTGGGCATGTTGGCGGGCGTGATCCAGTGGGCGAAATGGATGAGCTGGTCGAGCGCGAGGCGAAGCTGTTCCCGGGCGAGCACGTCGGCGAGGACCGCTTCGCGCTTGTCGAGCAGCTGACGGTAGTGCTGCAACTCGCTGAGCCGCTCCGCCGAGACGAAACCGCCGGTGCGGGCGTCGCGCGCCAACAGGATGCCGGATTCCTCGAAGGCTTCGCGGATGGCGCCGGCGCCCAGCGCGCGCATCTGCGGCGTCCAGTCCTGGCCGCCGTCGCAGTGCGCGGCGAGCGCCGCGTCGCTGTCGCCCTTCTCCAGCTTGCCGCCGGGAAAGACCAGCGCGCCGGCGACGAAGTCGATCTGGTGATGGCGCTTGACCATGAAGACCTCAAGCCCCGCCTCGCCGTCGCGCAGCAGAAGGATGGTGGCGGCAAGCACCGGCACGGCGGCCGGCTTGGCAGGTTCGGACATGGTTCCTCGCTCTATTTCTCCAACTCTAGCGAGTGATCGCCGCCGCCGCCAAGCTGACGCTCAAAGCCGCGGCGAGAACCACGAACAGGCCGCCCGTACCCATCGCGGCGACCGCGCCGCCGCAGGCCAGCGGTCCGAAGATCGAGCCGAGGCCGAACAGCAGCACCAATCCTGCCGCAGCGGCAACGCGGTTTTGCGGCGCGACGGCGTCGTTGGTGTGGGCGCAGGAGATCGCATACATCGGGAACACCAGCGCGCCGGTCAGCGCCGAGGCGAGGTATTTGGCGGCGTCGCCATGGCCGTCGGCCCACAGGCCTAACAGCGCGACGGCGATGCCGCCGGCCGACATCAGCCCGATCGTCAGGCGCCGTCCCGTCACGTCGGACAGCCAGCCGAGCGGAAACTGCAGCAGGCCGCCGCCGATCATCGCCAGCGCCATGTAGAGGCTGACCTGGTGCAGGTCGAAGCCGCTGCGCTGGGCGTAGTTCGGCCCGAAGGTGAAGACGATGGACCAGGTGACGCCCGACAGCACGGTGGCGATGGCGCCGAGCGGCGAGGCAAGGAACAGCCTGACGATGTTGAACGGCTCGGGCGGGGCGCGGTGGGGCGCGGTGCCGCGCGCCAGCAGCACCGGCGCCGTGCCGACCGCGAACAGGCCGGCCGCCAGCAGGAAGGGCAGCGCGGTCCTGGGATCGCCGGCGCTGAGCAGGGCCTGCGCCAGGGTCATCGCGATCAGCTGCACCACCATGTAGATGCTGAAGACGCGGCCGCGCTTTTCGTTGTCGACGCGGTCGTGGATCCAGCTCTCGGCGCCGATATACAGGCTCGACAGCGCGAAGCCCGAGACCATGCGGAACACCGCCCAGGCCACCGGCGTCACCACGAAGGCATGCGCCGCGATCACGGCGGCGGCGCACAGCGCCCCGATCCCCATCGTGTTGACGTGCCCGAGCCGGCCGATGACGGCGCGGCTGGCGAGCGGCGCGGCGGAGTAGCCGACATAGTAACTCGCCATGACGATGCCGATGGTCACGGGATGAAAGGCCTCGAGGCCGGCGCGCACGCTGAGCAGGCTCGTCTGCAGGCCGTTGGCGGTCTGCACGAAGAAGGCGGTGAGGATGACGGCCCAGACGGAGGCCACGGCGCGGCGCATGAAGTCCCCTTGAACCTGCGTGCATAATGGGCCGAACGGCAAAGTGAAAGCGGCCGGTCGGGAACGTCCGTCGCTTTACGTCCTTATCGATACGGACCCAGGAGCAAACCGTCATGAAACTCGCATTCCCCGGCGAAACCGCCCAATACCGTGCCGCCCGCGACACGCTGCTCAACCAAGAAATCGCGCTGCGCCGCGAGATGGAAGCGCTGGCGGCGGCGCGGCGGGCGCTGCCGCCGGGCGGTCTGGTGCCGGAGGACTATACGTTCGAAGAGATGGGCGCGGACGGCAAGCCCGTGACGGTCAGGCTGTCGGAGCTGTTCGCGCCGGGCCGCGATTCACTGATCGTCTACAACATGATGTTCCCGCGCCATAAAAGAGACGACCGGCCGAAGGCCGCGACCGGCATCACGGCGGAACTGCCGCGCGAGGAAGGCCCCTGCCCGTCCTGCGTCGCCTTCCTCGACCAGATCGACGGCGCCGCCGGGCATCTGCGGCAGACCCACAATCACGTGGTCGTCGCCAAGGCGCCGATCGCGCGCGTCGCGGCCTTCGCGCGCGATCGCGGCTGGAAGCATCTGCGCCTGCTGTCGTCGGGCATGAGCCGTTTCAAGCGCGACTATGGCGCCGAGGACCCGGAGGGCCAGCAGCAGCCGATGACGAACGTCTTCCAGCGCGGCGCGGACGGCATCCGCCATTTCTGGAGCTCGGAGATGCTCTATGCGCCGGCCGATCCCGGTCAAAACCCGCGCCACATGGGCACGGCCGAGCCGCTCTGGACGCTGCAGGACTTCACGCCGGAAGGCCGCGCCCAGACCTGGCACGAGCAGCTGGATTACGCCTGCTGCCACTGAGCGCAGCGGCGCGTCAGTTGACGGCGCGCGTGTCGCCGGCGGGGCCGAGCGAGGACAGCACGTCCATGACGGCGGGGCTCAACAGGAACGGCGTTGCGGGCGTGGCGCCATCGGCGTCGGTATCGCTCGAGAAGAAGCCGTGGCCGGGGCGCCAGGAGGCAAAGCTCGCCAGCAGCGAATCGGTGTTCGGCGTGCCGGCAAGGCCGGCGCCATCGATGACGGTCGTGGGCACAGGTTCGCTGACGGGCTTGGCCGGCGCAGTGTCGAGCGCGGCGCTGCCGTTGGGCTGCTGGAGCGCCCAGTTGTAGACCTCGCGCACCGTCTTGGCGGTGCCGTTGGCGTGATAGAAGACGTTGCGGTTGGCGTCGGCGGCCGCCGGGAACGCATGGGCCGCGTTGGCGTCCGGCTGGCTGTCGCTCATGCGGATCAGCTTGCAGGCGGCGTCCGGCCCCAGGAAGTGCGCGGCATAGAGTTCGCCGCCGCAGACGTCGCGGCCGAGATTGCCTTGCAGCGTGGCGCGCGTCGCCTGCGCGAACTCGCCTTCCATCAGCGAGGCGACCTGCGGATCCTTGCGCAGGGCAAGAATTGCCGAGCGGTCGGCGGAATTTGACGTGTGAAAACGGCCGTCCGGCCCTTGCGTGATCGCGTTGGCGAACGAGGCGAGGCCGTGCTTGGCGCCGTAGGTCTTGACCACGCCGAGCCAGGTCTGTTCGACGAACTGGAACAGGCCGGCGGCCGAGGACGTGCCCGCCTGGGCCGCGGGTTTCAGGCTCGATTCGCGCATCGCGGTGCCGAGCAGATAGTTGAAATCGGCGCCCGTCGCCGCGGCGGCGCGTTGCAGCGCGCCCAGGATCTGGGAGCGGTCGGTCGTGGCGGTTGCGGCTTCTGCCAGCATGGTAACGGGTTCTCCTGCGAACACAGGAGCAAGCGCCGTGCCAGTTTGGGTTAACGCGCGTTTACGAAATCGCGGATGAACGCGGCGCGCGCGGACGCGTCATAGGGCACTGCCGCGCTGTGGCCCCAGACCGGCCCGGGCCAGGCGGGATCGCCGGGGCTGCGCGCCACGACATGGACGTGCAATTGCGAAACCAGGTTGCCGAGCGCGCCGATGTTGATCTTGGCGGCACCGGTGAGCGCCTTGAGCGTGCGTGCGGCGCGCGAAATTTCTTCGCCGAGCGCGGCGCGGTCGCTTGCGGCGAGGTCGAACAGTTCGACGGCGTCGGCGCAGCGCGGCACCAGGACCAGCCAGCGATAGCGCGCGTCGTTCATCAGCAGGATGCGCGACAGCTCCCAGTCCGCGACCAAGGCGGTGTCGGCGGCGAGGCGCGGGTGCAGAAGGAAATCGGTCATCGCTTTGCCCGTGATGCTTTGTTTGGCGCGCAATTTACAGGTGAAGCCGAAATACGTTTCACCCTATTGCGCTTACGCAAAATCGAACATAACCCATTCCGTCGGAGGCGGGAGAGCCTGTGCGCATCGGGATCATCGGCTGCGGCGTCGCGGGCCAGGCCGCCGCCATCGCGCTGGCGCGGGACGGGCACGACGTCACCCTCGTCGAGCGCTTCGCTGTGGCACGGCCGGTCGGCGCGGGGCTGCTGCTGCAGCCGTCGGGGCTGCTGGTGCTGGAGCGCCTGGGCGCACGCGACGCGGCCGAAGCCTGGGGCGCGCGGATCCAGGCGCTCGATGGGCGCACGCCGCGCGGCCGGCGCGTGCTCGATCTCAACTACGGCGCACAGCACGGGCTCGGCATCCATCGCGCAGCGCTGTTCGACGTGCTGCACGCACGCGTGAAGACGAGCGGCGCGGAATTGCGGCTCGATTTCGAGGTCGCGGCCGTCGAGCAGGACGCGGCGGCGACGCTGGTGTCGAAGACCGGCGCGCGCGCGGGACCGTTCGAGCTGGTGCTCGATTGCGCCGGGGCGCATGACGCGGCGCGGGACGGGCTTGGCCTCGAATGCAAGGCGCCGCTGTATCCCTGGGGGGCGCTGTGGTGCGCGGTGCCGGACCGCGCCGGAACCTGGACCGAGCGGCTGCGGCAGACCTATGACGGGGCCCACACGATGATGGGCGTGCTGCCCATCGGCCGCGCCCCGGACGCGCCCGGTCCGCATGTCGCGTGGTTCTGGAGCCTGAAGCTGGCCGAGGTCGAAGCGGTGAAGGCGGCGGGACTGGCGGCGCTCAAGCGGAGGGCGCTTGCGGTGTGGCCGCAGATCGGGCGGATCCTCGACGAGATCACGGCGTTCGACCAGCTGGCGCTGGCGACCTATCGCGACGTGGTAATGAAGCCGTGGCACCGCGGCTGCGTGCTGGTGCTGGGCGACGCGGCGCATGGCACCAGTCCGCAGCTCGGACAGGGCGCCAACCTGGCGCTGATCGACGCGCTCACAATCGCGCATTGCGTGAAGGCGGCGCCCGGCGTCGCGGCGGCGCTGGCGCTGTACGAGAAAATGCGGCGGCCGCATATCGCTTATTACCAACTCGCCTCGCGGGCGTTGACGCCGGCGTTCCAGTCGGACAGCCGCGTCATGGCCTGGCTGCGCGACACCTTCCTGGTCGCGGCGCGCCATATCCCCATCGGCGGCTATGTCACGCGCACGACGCTGTCGGGCGTCCGCAAGCTGCCGTTCGGCCTGTGGCGACTGCCGGGTTAGAGCAGGCCGTGCGGCAGCAGGCCCTGGCGCCAGGCGAGGAAGCCCAGATAGACGCAGTAGGAGAGCACCAGCATCGCGCCCTTGGGCCGGCTGAGGCGCCAGTGCGACGACAGCAGCGGCAGCAGCAGGACGGCGGCGCCCAGCACGACGAAGACGTCGGCGGCGGCGAACACCGGCGAGACCGTCAGCGGCCGCACCAGCGCCGCGATGCCCAGGACGCCGAAGACATTGAAGACGCTGGCGGCGATGAGATGGCCGATGGCGATCTGGGTGTGGCCGCGCAGCGCGGCGACGGCCGTCACCGCCAGGACCGGCAGCGATGCAGCGAGCGCGACCACGGTCAGCGCGACGGTCGCCACCGGCAGATGCCAGATGCCGCCGAGGCCGAGCGCGCCGCCGACCATGAAATGGGCACCGAGCACCAGGCAAAGGGCGCCGACGACCAGCGCGAACAGGCCGCCGCCGGCCGAGGGCCGTTCGCCGGCCGAGCGCTTCTCGGCCTCGGCGCAGGCCACCGAATGCAGCGGCGAGCGGCGCCAGTCCGAAACGATCGCCACGACGGCGTAGACGACAAAGCCGCCAACCAGCAGGGCGCCTTCGCGGCGGCCGATCGTGCCGTGCAGCGCCAGCAGCACCAGCGCGGCAGCGGCCAGCAGCAGCGCGCCGCCGTCGCGCAGCACGACCTTGGGTGCGCTCGGCATCGGCTGGATCAGGGCGCCGAGGCCGAGGATCAGGAGCAGGTTGATCAGCGTGGCGCCGATGACCGCGCCCACCGCCATGTCGGGAAGGTTCGACGCCGCGCCCTGCACGGCGACGGCCAGCACCGGCGACGCGGTGCCGAACGACAGCGCGAACAGGCCGATAACGACGGGCGAGGCGCCGAGCGCGCGCTTGAGGGTGACGCCGCCGCGGATCACCGCTTCGCCGCCGAGCGCCAGCAGCGCCAGCCCTGCTCCCACCACCCACAACGCCATGTGCAAATTCACGACTGCCCCGCGCCTGTCCTCGCCGTCATGGAAAGCGCCGCGGGTCGAAGGCCGGGATTTCGGCCGCGTGTTCCAGAACGAGACGGGACATGGTCTCGGCGACTGCCGGTGCAAAGAGGATACCGTTGCGATACTGGCCGGTGGCGGCGAACAGCCGGCCGATTTTCGTGCGGCCGAGGATGGGCTGGCCGTCGGGCGAGCCGGGACGCAGGCCGGCCCAGCGCTCGACCACCTCCCAGCTGGCCAGCGCCGGCATCAGGGCGATGGCGCGGCGCGAAAGCCAGCCCGCCGCGGCATCGGTGACGGCGGTGTCGAAGCCGACCTCGGCGACCGTGGCGCCGACCAGCAGGCGGCCGGCGCGGGGCACCAGATAGACGCCGTTGCCCCAGACCACGTGGCTGGGCAGCGCGGTGCCGGCGGGCGGCGCGACGGCGATCATCTCCCCCTTGACCGGACGGACCGGCGGCAGCGCGTCCGGCGGCAGGCCGCCGAGTTCGCCCGACCAGGCGCCGGCCGCGATGACGAAGGCGTCGGCCTCATAGCGGCCGAACGGGGTGTGGAGCGCCACGGCTTCGTCGCCGCGGACCTCGAAGCGGATGGCAGGCTCGTTGACGCTGAGTGTGCCGCCGGCGCGGACGAAGGCGGCGGCGAGCGCCTGGCCGAGGGCGCGGCTGTCGACCTGGGCTTCGTCCGACGCCCAGAGCGCGCCCGCGATGTCGGGCGTCAACATCGGCTCTTTCTCCAGCGCCTGCGCGGGGTTCAGGCGGTCGACGCCGCTCCAGGTCTCGAACGCGGCAGCTTCCGCCGGCGTGCGCGCGACCAGCAGCGCGCCGCTGCGGCGGTAGAAGATCGCCTGGCCGGAAGCGGCTTCGAGTTCACTGGCAAAGCCGGGCCACAAGCAGCTGGAATGTCGAGCGAACTCCCCTTCGACGGTCTGGGCGCCACCGAGTTCGCCGGCGACCGCGATCATGCCGGCTGCGGCCCAGGTGGCGCCTTGCGCCGGCTGGCTTCGCTCCAGGATCGTCACTTCGGCACCGGCCTGGCGTAGCCGCCAGCCGAGGCCGAGGCCGGCGACGCCGGCGCCGATGATGACGACCTTCAAGGCCGATGCACCGCAGCCGTCGCGACGCGGCCACCGACGGCAATAAAGCACAACATACCAACAATGTAGGCGATGGCGCTAAACCAATCCGGGAACACGCAGGCGAGCGCGAAAGCGATGAAAAGCTCGGTCTTTTCAACCAGCCGGCCCACCCGGCCGAAATAGACGATGACGGGGTCCTGCCCGACGGGCTGGGCGGCAGCACTCGCGGCGCCGGCCCGGGCCACCAGACCCAGCATCAGGAACATCGCCGCCAGCGCGCGGCCCGGCGCCGCCAGGGCGAAGGCGAAGGGGATGGCGGCGGTGACGGTCAGGTCCAGCACCGACTTGAGATAGGCGCCGAACACGGTCTCGCCGTTGAGGCGCGCGACCCGACCGTCCAGCACGTCGAACAGCCTTGCGGCGACAAGGAACAAGAGCCCGACGAGGTAGTAGCGCCGGCTGATGTCGAACAGCGCCACGCCGCCGCTCAGGAAGGCGGCCACGGTCAGCCGGTTGGCGCCGACGCCAAGGCCCGCCACAAGCGCCGTCGCGGGCGCAATGTAGCCATCCAGGCGGCGGCGAAGAACGGCGTCGAGCATGGTGAGGACTTATGGGGTTGAGCGGGTGCGGTCAAACCATACGACCAAGCCTTCTTTGTGACCGCCTTGGCCAAAAGCCTCCGGTGGCCAGATCGCTGCGTCGGCCATGCCTATACGGCGTATCCCTGTTCCGCTTTTCGATGGCTCGGCATCGCGCCACTTGAGGCCAGAGGGGAGTAACCAAACGCCCTGCGCCGACGTATAGTCAGCGCAGAGAAGATCGGAGATCGGAACCATGGAAAAAGCCACCTTCGGCGCCGGATGCTTCTGGGGCGTCGAATCGTTCTTTCGCGACGTGCCGGGCGTCAGCGACGCGGTTTCCGGCTATGCCGGCGGCATCAACGCCAATCCCACCTATCGCCAGGTGTGCAGCGGCGCCACCAACCACGCCGAAGTCGTGCAGGTGACGTTCGATCCGGCCAAGGTCGGGTATGAGAAGCTGGTCGACCTGTTCTTCAAGATGCACAACCCGACGCAGCTCAACTATCAGGGCCCGGACCACGGCACGCAGTACCGCACGGTGATCTTCACCCATTCGCCCGAGCAGGCGCGCATCGCCCGGGCGAAGATCGCCGAGCTGACGGCGTCGGGCCGCTTCAAGAAGCCGATCGTGACGACGGTGGAGGACGCGCCGACCTTCTGGCCGGCCGAGGACTATCACCAGCGCTATTTCGAGAAGAATGGCGGCTCGTGCCATGTGAGCTATGCGGAGCTCGAGCACTCATGAAAGTATCGGGGGGATTAGCGGGGGCGTTGCTCATCATGGCAGTTGGAATGGTCTCGAATGTCGCGTTCGGGCAGTTGGAACGCGGCGACCGCTATTCGGGCACGCGTTGGGCGACGCGCTCGCCGGTCCTGGGCCAGCACGGCATGGCGGCGACCGCCGTGCCGGCGGCCTCGCTGGTGGCGATCGACATCCTGAAGAAAGGCGGCAGCGCCGTGGACGCTGCGATCGCGGCCAACGCGACGCTGGGCCTGATGGAACCGGTGTCGAACGGCGTTGGCGGCGATCTGTTCGCGATCGTCTGGGACCCCAAGACGAAGAAGCTCTACGGCTATAATGGTTCGGGCCATTCGGCCAGGGGCCGCGACCTCGCCAAGCTGATCGCGGAGATCAAGGCGGTGTCGGCGAAGACCGGCACGCCCTACGTGCCGCATATCCCCAAATTCGGTTCGCTGTCGATCACCGTGCCGGGCACGGTCGACGCCTGGGGCGCGCTGCACGCCAGATTCGGCAAGCTGCCGCTGGCCGAGGACCTGGCGCCGGCGATTGCCTATGCGCAAAACGGATTTCCAGTGACGCAGCTGATCGCGCTGTACTGGAAGGGCAACATGGCGGCGTTCGACCGCGCCGGCGCGCTGATCGAGGAGCATGACAACGCGCGGCACACCTATCTGGTGAACGGCAAGACGCCGGCCGAAGGCGAGATCTTCCGCAATCCGGACCTCGCGCACACCCTGTCGCTGATCGCCAAGGGCGGGCGCGACGCCTATTACAAGGGCGAGATCGCCCATAAGATCGACGCCTATTTCCGCCGCATCGGCGGCGACCTGCGCTACGAGGATTTCGCCAGCCATCACGGCGAATGGGTCGAGCCGCTCGGCGTCAATTACCGCGGTTACGACGTTTATGAGCTGCCGCCCAATTCGCAGGGCGCCGCCGCGCTGCAGATGCTGCAGATCCTCAAAGGCTTCGACCTCAGGAAGATGGGCGCCGGCTCGGCCGACACGCTGACGGCGATGCTGGAGGCCAAGCGGCTGACCTATGAGGATCTCGCGAAATACTACGCCGATCCGGCGTTTGCGAAGATCCCGATGAAGGAACTGCTGTCCGACGCCTATGCCGACGCGCGGCGCAAGCTGATCAATCTTGCGAAAGCCAATCCCAATGTCGGGCCGGGCGATCCCAGGCTCGGCCAGGGCGACACCACCTATTTCACCACTGCCGACAAGGACGGGATGATGGTCTCCATCATCCAGTCGAACTATCGCGGCATGGGTTCGGGACTGGTGGCCGACGGGCTCGGCTTCATGTTCCAGGATCGCGGCGAGCTGTTCTCGCTCGATCCTGCCGCGGCCAATGTCTACGCGCCGGGCAAGCGGCCGTTCCAGACCATCATTCCCGGCTTCGTGATGAAGGACGGCGCGCCGTTCCTTGCCTTCGGCCTGATGGGCGGCGACATGCAGCCCCAGGGCCATGTCCAGGTGCTGACCGACATCATCGACTTCGGCATGAACGTGCAGGAGGCCGGCGACGCGGCGCGCTGGTACCATCACGGCGGCAGCGAGGTGACGGGCGAGCCGCCGAGCGGCAACGTCGTGGAGATGGAATCAGGCTTCGATCCCGCGGTGAAGGCGGCGCTGGCGGCACGTGGCTACGAGATCAAGCCGGGCACGGGCGCGTTTGGGGGATACCAGGCGATCATGTGGGACGCCAAGAACCGCGTCTATTGGGGCGGTTCGGAGATGCGCAAGGACGGCATGGCGATCGGGTATTGAGGGCGCCCATTAAAGTTGGCGCGCGTCGATGCCTTGCGTCTCGAGAAGCCTCACCGCCTGCTTGTCGAACGAAACAAACGTCTCGCCGCCAAGTTGCCGTCCTTCAAATGCGATTACGCCGTCCGCGAAATCGCCGCCCACGTCAAGGATTGCCAATCCGGCTTCGACGGCGGGACGATTGACGATGACGTTGGCGCTGGCGGTCAATGCTCGGATCGCATCGGCGACAGAGGCGGCCGAAAGATGGTAACGCTGCGTCAGCACCCAAGCCAACTCACATAGCGCCGACATGCCAATGGCGACGACAGCGGCGTTTTGCAGTTCGGTTTGTGCGATTTTGGCCTGTCTCGGATCGTCTTCGATGATCGCACGGATCAGCAGATTTGTGTCCGCGGCGATTTTCACAGCTTGCCGGCCCAGGCATCCTCTGTCGCGCGCTTGATCTCTTCGATTGTCAGCTTCGGTTGACCGGGCCGCTTCAGCATGCCGAATACATCGGAAATCTTGCCCGTAGGCCTAGCCCTCAGTTGCACCACACCGTTCGGTAGCTTCTCGACGGTGACCTTATGGCCATTGGCAACGCCGAGATGCTGGAGGACATCCTTTCGGAACGTTACTTGGCCCTTTGCGGTGATCGTGAGGTCGTTCTGTGCCATACCGGAAAGTAAGGTAAAAATGCCTTACTGTCAAGCTATTGCTGCTCCTGCGCGCTCGAAAGCCCACTCAGGTTCATCGCGAACGGCGCCGCCGAGGCGCACCAGATCTGGCGCTTGGGCGGAAGCTGCGCGCGCTGCTTGATGGCGCCCCAGCGCAGCGAAACGGTCGGCGGGTTGTCGGGCACGCTGGCATAGATCGGCGTGCCGCAGGCGCCGCAGAAGGTTTGCAGGCGCCTTGTGCCGCTGTCGGCGACCTTGACGTATCGCGCAAGCGCGCCGCGCAGGAGACGAAAATTTGCCGTGGGCGTCGGCAGCGTCACGCGGTAGGGCGAACCGCTCAGCATCTGGCAGTCGGTGCAGTGGCAGATGCCGACCATGGCGGGGTCGACCTCCGCTTCGTAGGCGATAGCGCCGCAGTGACAGCCGCCGTCGACTTTCATGGCGCACTCCCGTGCTGGGCGAGCGCCGCGCGCTCCGCCGCTTCCTCGTTCAGTCGCATCGTCACCAGCACGACGATCATGGCGGCGAAGCTGGTCAGCGTGCCGGGCAGCCAGATGATCAGGCCGCCGTAATGCTGGTCGTTCAGCGCCGTCATGGCGAAGATGCGGCCGCAGATCGCGTAGACGGGATAGTAGTCCGACGTCGACAGCGACAGGATGGCGCCGAGCACCATCTGCGGCAGCTCGATGATCAGGATCATGGCGCCGCGCATCAGGTGGCTGAGGCGCGCCGGCGGCTTGGGCCGGGGATCGAGCACCAGCGACCAGAACATCACGCCGTTGAGCGCCATCGTCCAGTTCATCAGGTCGTAGAGATTGGCGTCGAGCATGACACGGGTGTGGATCGCGGGCAGCAGCCAGAAATAGAGCAGCCCGACGAACAGGATCGGCGCCACCGCCGGATGCTGCAAAACGTTCAGCGCGCGACGCAGCGGCTTGGCGTCCACAATCGGCGTCAGGAAGCCCGGCATGCCGGCGCGGATGACGGGGCCGGAGGCGCCGAGCGCGATCAGGAAGGCGCCGGCGTGATGCAGCACGAAATGAGCGGCGCGATGGACGAAGAACATGTGCTGCGCGAGGTAATCCAGATGGGTCTGGAGCACGACGTAGAAGGAGAGCACGCCGGCGACGAAACAGGCGGCGCGCCAGAGCGCGGGGCGCTCGGCGGCGGCGAGGCGGCGCCAGCCGCGCATGAACCAGGCCAGCGTCAGCGCGGTGGCGAGGAACACCGGCCAGGAGAACTCCCATGGGAGCCAGAACGGCAGCTGCGCCGGGAACAGGCGGCAGGCGATGTCGAGCGCGGCGCCGACGGCGAGCAAGGCGCCGTAGGCAAACCAGTCGTTGCGCGGACGGGCCAGGGAAAGCGCGGTCATCGCGCTCCTTATAAATCGCAGGCGCCCGGCTTTGCGAGGCGATTGGTCACAGCGGCGCGGCGGGCGGCGCACCGGCGCGGACGGCGCGTCCGTGCTAATCCGCGCGCATGAAACTCGCGCGCTGCGCCGCCCTCGCCTTCGTGCTTTTGGCCGCCGCCTGCGGCCGGCAGGCTTCGACCTGGCACGGCACCGACGTGACGGGCGCGATGCCGGCGCTCGACTTCACGCTGACGCGCGCCAATGACGGCGCGGCGGTGCGCGCGGCCGACTATCGCGGCAAGGTCGCGATCCTCTATTTCGGCTACACGCATTGCCCGGACATCTGCCCGACGACGCTGGCCAATCTCGCCGAGGTGCTGCAGAAGCTGGGCGCGCGCGCCGGCGAGGTCCGCGTGCTGTTCGTCACCGTCGATCCCGGCCGCGACACGCCGGCCGCGATGGCGGGCTATGTGCGGTCGTTCGCGCCGCAGATCGACGGCCTGCGCGGCACGCCGGACGAACTGACGGCGCTGACGCGGCGCTATCGCGTGGCGTTCAGCGTGACGCCGGCCGGCGCGGGGCAGCCTTACGACGTCATGCACTCCAACGCGGTGTTCTTCTTCGACAAGAAGGGGCGCGCGCGCCTGGTGGCGACCGCGACGGACGACGTCGCAGGGGTCACGGCGGATGTGAAGCGGCTGCTGGATTAGATGTGCAGCGCCTTCTTGTCGGCGTCGAGCACGGCCTCGTGCAGCATTTCCGACAGCGTCGGATGCGGGAAGACGGTGTGGGCGAGCTCAGCGTCGGTGAGTTCGCCGGTCATCGCCACGGTGTAGCTGTTGATCAGCTCAGTGACTTCGGCACCGATCATGTGCGCGCCGAGCATCTCGCCGGTCTCGGCGTCGAACACGGTCTTGACCAGGCCTTCGGCTTCGCCGAGCGCGATGGCCTTGCCGTTGCCGATGAAGGGGAATTTACCGATCTTGAGCTTGCGGCCGGTGGCTTTCGCTTTCGCCTCCGTCAGGCCGACGCTGGCGATCTGCGGCCAGCAATAGGTGCAGCCGGGCACTTTGGAGACATCGAGCGGATGCACGCCCTTCACGCCGGCGATGCGCTCGGCGACGATGACGCCTTCATGCATCGCCTTGTGCGCCAGCCAGGGCGCGCCGACGAGGTCGCCGATGGCCCAGACGCCGGGCGCGCCGGTGGCGCCCCATTGGTCGATCACCACATGAGTCTTGTCGATCTTCACGCCGGCGGCTTCGAGGCCGAGATTCTCGACATTGCCGACGATGCCGACGGCGAGGATGACGCGCTCGACGGCGATCGTCTCTGTCTTGCCGTCCTTGGTCTTCAGCGTCGCGGTGACGCTGTCCTTGCCCTTGTCGAGTTTCTCGACCGTGGTGCCGAGCTTGAGCTTCATGCCCTGCTTCACGAAAGCCTTGGCGGCGAACGCCGAAATCTCCTCGTCCTCGACCGGCAGCACGCGGTCGAGCACCTCGACCACGGTCACCTCGGCGCCAAGCGTGCGATAGAAGCTGGCGAACTCGATCCCGATGGCGCCGGAGCCGACGATCAGCAGCGATTTGGGGAAGGACGGCGGCACCATCGCCTCGCGATAGGTCCAGACGAGCTTTCCGTCCGGCTCCAGGCCTGGAAACGTGCGGGCCCGCGCGCCGGTGGCGAGGACGATGTTCTTGGCGGCGACCGCCTCGGTCTTGCCGTCCTTGGTGACGGCGAGCTTGCCCTGCCCCGCCAGTTTCGCCTCGCCGGCGATGACGGCGATCTTGTGCTTCTTCATCAGGAAGCCGACGCCGTTCGACAATTGCTGCGAGACCTTGCGTGAACGATCGACGATCTTGGCGATATCGAACTTGAAATTGTCGGCGCTGAAGCCGAACTCGCCGAGCCGGTGCATCAGATGCCAGATCTCGCTGGAGCGCAGCAGCGCCTTGGTCGGGATGCAGCCCCAGTTGAGGCAGATGCCGCCGAGCCGGTCGCGCTCGACAATGGCGGTCTTGAGGCCGAGCTGGGCGCAGCGGATGGCGCAGACATAGCCGCCCGGGCCAGCGCCCACCACGACGACGTCGAAGGTTTCAGCCAAGATTGCCTCCGAAAATGCTGAGCGCCAGGACAGCCGCCAACGCCGGCGCCAGGAAGAAGATCGCGTAGATGGCGGATATCAGAACGAATTTGAGCGTCGTCTTGACCCAGCCCTGGGCGTAGAAACGCTTCATGGCGAGGAAGACGTAGATCGACATCCCGATGAAGACCGCCCAGGCGACGATTCCGCCGGGAACGACCTGCGCCAATCCGACCGCCGCCATCAGGACCACGAACGCGAAGGTGTGAATGCTGAACGAGAAGACGACGTGGTCGACGAGATAGAAATCCTTGCGGCGGCGGATATGGAACAGGGCGAGCAGCAGGGCGTAGAGCGGCAGCAGCAGGAACAGCGCGCGCGGAATCCAGGTCGTGAGCGGTTCGTTGAGCGCGGCGGGGTCCGCTGCGATCTCGCCCATGACAGTGTCGAATTTGCGCAGGTACCACTGCGTGTCCGTGTCGACGTCCCGCTTGGAGTCGGAGATCGAGGAAACCTGAAGCTGCCGGCGCGCGGCATCGGGCAACGGGGCATGGTACCGCCCGATCGGCGCGAAGAAATGTGCCTTGTAATCGAACACGAAGACGCCGCCGGGCTGCGACGCCCGCTCCTTCGAAATGGGAAGCAGCGGCTTGATCAGGCCCCGGACGTCGGGATCGCTGGCGGTATCGGCGTTATAGGCCGGGTTTGGGATGAAGGCGTTGCCCCCGACATAGACCACTTTCACCGGCTTGGCCGTGACGTCGATTTGCAGGATCGCGATCTTGGTGACGCTCAACAGGACGAAGAACACCAGCGTGACGAAGAGATAGAGCCGGATCGCCGGCACGAAGGGCTGGGTGCGGCCTTCGCGGAACGCCTTGGGCAATTCGCCCGGCTCGATCAGCAGGGCGCGCGCCGTGCGCATGATGCGGCTGTCGAAATTGACGACATCCTTGACGAAGGCATAGAGCAATTCGTGGACGGAACGGTGGCCGCTCAGCCTGGGCTGGCCGCAGACGGCGCAATAGGGGCCGAGCAGCGGGCTGGCGCAACTGGCGCAGGTGGCGGCGTTGCCGCCACGCGCGGCGAGCGCCGAGGCCGCGGCCTCCACCGCCGCGGCGGCGCCCGTCTCCAGAATGGCTTCGACATCCCCGGTCATGGCCGCACTATAGCAGCATCGCCGCCGGCTCTTCGATGAAACCCTTGAACGCCTGCAGGAAACGCGCACCGGTGGCGCCGTCGATCACGCGGTGGTCGCAGGACAGCGTCACCGTCATCATGGTGGCGACCTCGACCGCGTCGCGGGCGACGACGGCGCGCTTCTCGCCGGCGCCGACCGCCAGGATCGCGGCCTGGGGCGGATTGATCACGGCGGTGAAGTCCTTGATGCCGAACATGCCCAGATTGGAGATCGAGAAGCCGCCGCCCTCGAATTCCGATGGCTTGAGCTTCTTGGCGCGGGCGCGCTCTGCCAGCGCCTTCACTTCGTTGGAAATCACCGCGAGGCCTTTACCCTCGGCGGCGAAGACGATGGGCGTGATGAGGCCGAAATCGAGCGCCACCGCGACGCCGACATCGGCGTGCTTGTGGCGCAGCATGGCGCTGTCGGTCCAGCTGGCGTTGACCTCGGGCACGCGCATCAGCGCGAGCGCCGACGCCTTGACGACGAAGTCGTTGACCGAGAGCTTGAAGCCGTTCTCTTTCGGCGAGGTGGCATTCAGGCGCGCGCGCATCGCCATCAGATTGTCGATGCGGCAATCGACGGTCAGGTAATAGTGCGGGATCAGCGTCTTCGCCGAGGTCAGGCGGCGGGCGATCGCCTTGCGCATCGCATCATGCGGGATTTCCTCGTAATCCTCCGGCTTGAAATAGGCGCGCGCGTCGGGCAGCGGCGCGATGCCGGCGATGGAGGGCGCAGCGGCGAGCGGCGGCGACGCGGGCGGCGCTGCTTTCGCGGCCGGCGCGGGGGCGGCAGCCGGCCTGGCGCCGGGCTTCGCGGCTTCGACATCGGCCTTGACGATGCGGCCGCGTGGGCCGGAGCCGTGGACCGCCGCGAGATCGACGCCTTTTTGCTCGGCGATGCGGCGAGCGAGCGGCGAGGCGAAGAGGCGGTCCTTGCCCTCGGGCTTCGGCGCGGGCGTCGCCGCACCCTCACCCGGCGTCGGCACGCTGTCGCTATCGCCAGCGGGGGCGACGGAGATTTTGGCTGTCGGAGCAGGTTCCGTCTTCTTCGGCGCGGCTTCAGAGCCGACGGCCGACTTGATCGATTGCATCGCCGTGGCGATGTCGACCTTGGCGCCCGCGTCTTCGCCTTCGCCCAGCAGCGTCGCGATGGGGGCGTTGACCTTCACGCCCTCGGCGCCTTCGGGCACCAGGAGCTTGCCGATACGGCCCTCGTCGACGGCTTCGAACTCCATCGTCGCCTTGTCGGTTTCGATCTCGGCCAGGATGTCGCCGGACTTCACCGTATCGCCTTCCTTGACCAGCCATTTGGCGAGCTTGCCCTCCTCCATGGTCGGCGACAGCGCGGGCATGAGGATTTGCGTGGCCACTAGCGGCTCTCCAGGGGCGCAAGGTCGCCCGCGTTCTTTTCCCATTCCCTGCCGTCGAACTCAGTCGTGCTGACCGAGGCGAAGGAATCCGGCGCATCCAGACAGCGGAAATTGACACTATAGCCGTCCGGATGCGAGCGCGGCACGTAGAAGGATTTGACGCCGCACACCGCGCAGAACAGATGCTTCGCCGCGCCGGTGTTGAAGGTGTAAGTCGTGATCTTGTCCGCGCCGCGGGTCAGCCGGAAGTCCTTAGCGCCGACAATCAGGTGCAGGTAGCCGGTGCGGTGGCACATCGAGCAATTGCAATCGACAAGCTCGATCTCGTCCGGCGTGCGCACGTCGAACCGCACCGCGCCGCAATGGCAGCCGCCGGTTCGCCAGGCACCTTTTTTTTGATGTGTTGTCATCACACCCTCAACCGTCATGGCCGCCCTTGAGGCGGCCATCCAACTTGCCCGTCCGACCCGCGTCACGCACAGGCGCTCGCAAGTTGGATGGGCGGGTCGAGCCCGCCCATGACGGGGTGGAGGTGGAGGTAAGGGATGTCATCGGTAGCACACCGCCTTGACCGCGGCGACGACGTCCTCGACATGCGGCAGGGCGAGCTTTTCGAGATTGGCGGCGTAGGGCATCGGCACGTCCTTGCCGTTGACCTTGGTCGGCGGCGCGTCGAGCCAGTCGAAGGCCTGCTCCACCACCTGGGCGCAGATCTCCGAGCCGATGGAGCAGATCGGCCAGCCCTGCTCGACCGTCACGATGCGGTTGGTCTTCTTCACCGAGGCGAGGACGGCGGGGATGTCGAGCGGACGCAGCGTGCGCAGGTCGATGATTTCCGCATCGATGCCTTCGGCGACGAGCTTCTCATTGGCTTCGAGCGCCAGGCCGACGCAGATCGAATAGGCGACGATGGTGACGTCCTTGCCGGTTTTGACGACGCGCGCCTTGCCGATCGGCAGCACGAAATCGTCCAGCTTGGGCACGGGGAACGAGCGGCCATAGGCGATCTCATTCTCCAGGAAGATGACGGGATTGGGATCGCGGATCGCGGCCTTGAGCAGGCCCTTGGCGTCGGCGGCGAAATAAGGCGCGATCACCTTGATGCCGGGGACGTGGGCGTACCACGACGAATAGTCCTGGCTGTGCTGCGCGCCGACGCGGGCGGCGGGGCCGTTGGGACCGCGGAAGACAATGGGCGAACTCATCTGGCCGCCCGACATGTAGCGCGTCTTGCCCGCGGAATTGATGATCTGGTCGATCGCCTGCATGGCGAAATTCCAGGTCATGAATTCGACGATGGGGCGCAGGCCGGCGAACGCCGCGCCGACGCCGAGGCCGGTGAAGCCGTGCTCGGTGATCGGGGTGTCGATGACGCGGCGGGCGCCGAACTCCTCGAGCAAGCCCTGACTGACCTTGTAGGCGCCCTGGTACTGCGCCACCTCCTCGCCCATCAGGAAGACGGTGTCGTCGCGGCGCATCTCCTCGGCCATGGCGTCGCGCAGGGCTTCGCGCACCGTGATGGTGACCATCTCGGTGCCTTCGGGGATTTCGGAGTTCTCATCCTTCGGGGCCGGCTGTGCCGGCACCTCAGGATGACGCGCTGGCGTGGGATTTGCCGGCGCTTCGGTCTTCGCCGCCGGCTTGGCTTTGGGCGCGTCATCCCGAGGAGCAGGCGCAGCCTGCGTCCCGAGGGATGAATCGTCCCCGACCAGCGTCGCGATGGGGGCATTGACCTTCACGCCTTCCGTGCCTTCGGCGACGAGCAGCTTGCCGATGGTGCCTTCGTCGACGGCTTCGAATTCCATCGTCGCCTTGTCGGTCTCGATCTCGGCGAGGATGTCGCCCGACTTGACGGTGTCGCCTTCCTTGACCAGCCATTTGGCCAATTTGCCTTCCTCCATCGTCGGAGAAAGCGCCGGCATCAATATCTGGATGCTCATGCATCACCCCGGCGGCAGAGTCTCTTCGGCGCGTGGACACGCGCCGGATGGATGGCCCGGACAAGCCGGGCCATGACGGCGAAGGGAGTGGGCGACAGCGCGGGCATGAGGATCTGGATGGACATCGGCGCTACGCCATCACGTCGGTGTAGAGCTCGGCCGCGTCGGGCTCGGGGCTTTCGGTGGCGAACTCGGCCGCGGCGTTGACGATGCCGCGGATGTCCTTGTCGATGGCTTTCAGGTCGTCCTCGCTGGCGAGCTTCCGGGCGACCAGCTTTTGCCCCAGATGCTCGATGGGATCGCGTTTCTCGCGCACCGCCGTGACTTCCTCGCGGGTGCGGTATTTGGCGGGGTCCGACATGGAGTGGCCCCGATAGCGGTAGGTCTTCATCTCCAGGATGATCGGGCCGTTGCCGGCGCGGCAATGCGCCAGCGCCTTCCTGGCGGCCGCCTGCACGGCTTCGACATCCATGCCGTCGACCTGCTCGCCGGGAATGTTGAACGAGGCACCGCGCTTGAAGAAATGGGTCTCGGCGCTCGAACGCTCGACGCTGGTGCCCATGGCGTACTGGTTGTTCTCGATCACATAGACAACCGGCAGCTTCCACAGCTCGGCCATGTTGAAGGCCTCGTAGACCTGGCCCTGGTTGGAGGCGCCATCGCCGAAATAGGTGATGCTGACCGCGTCGTTGCCGCGGTATTTGTTGGCGAAGGCGAGGCCGGTACCGAGCGGCACCTGGGCGCCGACGATGCCGTGGCCACCGTAGAATTGCTTCTCGGCGCTGAACATGTGCATCGAGCCGCCCTTGCCCTTGGAATAGCCGCTGGCGCGGCCGGTAAGCTCCGACATGACGGCTTTGGGGTCCATGCCGCAGGCCAGCATGTGGCCGTGGTCGCGATAGGCGGTGATGACCTGGTCGCCGTCCTTCTGCGCCGCCTGCATGCCGACGACGACCGCCTCCTGGCCGATATAGAGGTGGCAGAAGCCGCCGATCAGGCCCATGCCATAGAGCTGGCCGGCCTTCTCCTCGAAGCGGCGGATCAGCAGCATGTCCTTGTAGAATTGGCTCAGCGAGACCGAATTCGATCCCGGGTCGGCACTTTTGACACCGGTTTCCGCAGCCTTCTTGGGGTCGTTCATCGGGGTGCGACCTTCGGGTGCGCCGGTGCGGGAAAAGTCATGGCGCGTTTTGGCAAGCGCAGCCTGCTTTGGCAAGCATTGACGGTTTGTCAGCGCCTATTGGCCCTTGCGCGGAACGGCGACCTGGCCGGGCGCGCCGATCATCAGGCGGGCGCGGGCCAGTTCCTCGACGAGGTCGCTGTCGCCGGAGCCGGGCCGCATCAGGGCGATGCGGTGCTCAAGCCGGGCACGCGCGTCCTGGGCCTGCGCGAGGCGCTCGCGCTGGACGCCGAGGCGGGCCTGGACGTCGGACAACGCCAGAACGCCGCGCTCGCCCCAGACCGCGTAGTAGCCGAAATAGGCGACGACGGCGATGCTGATCGCCGGCAGCACGGACATGGCGAAGAAACGGGTGACGCTGCGCCTGATTCGCATGGCCTGACCGAATCACGGACTGATTCGGGCGGTCAAGCGGTTTTTCGTTAATGCGTGGGCGGGGACGTTAAGACATGGCGGCAGCGACACGGAACTCGGAGGCTTCATCCTGCAAACCGGCGCGCCGCATCGCGGCGTGGCGGACGCGGAGGATGCGGACTTCGTCCAGGCGCTCGTTGTAGCGATAGAAAACAACGTACGGATAGGGCGTCACCGGATAGGAGCACACACCGCGCTCGCGTGTCATGCGGCCGATCCTCGGATTTTCAGTCACGAGGTCTATGATTTTTTGAATGCGATCGGCGACATCTTGGGCAGAATTGGCGCTGTCACGCGCGATGTATTCATGAATCTCATCGATCTGGCGCAAGGCTCGCGGAAGAACGCGCCTCGTTGTCACGTCCTGCGCCTGAAAATGTGACGTATCTCTTCCTCGGTCGCGAATTCTCCCCGTTCTTCCTCCGCAAGGCCTTCGCGGATGTCGGCGAGTTCTTCTTCGTTCAATTCATAGAATCCGTCACGCTCTTGTTCGAGCGCGAGCAAAATATCGAGAGCCTGTGCCTGCCGATCCGGGGTCCAGCTCCGCATACGAGCGAAAACAGCTTCAAGGTCTTCTTCCGTCATGCGCCGATTATAGCCGATCCCGCAACCGTGCGTCAGCTTCGCAGCACGGATTTTCCCGCGTAGGTTGCCTGATCGCCGAGCTGCTCCTCGATGCGCAGGAGCTGGTTGTATTTGGCGAGGCGGTCGGAACGGGCGAGCGAGCCGGTCTTGATCTGGCCGCAGTTCGTGGCGACGGCGAGGTCGGCGATGGTGGTGTCCTCGGTCTCGCCGGAGCGATGGGACATCACGGCGCGATAGGCGCTGCGATGCGCCGCGTCGACGGCGTCGAGCGTCTCGGTCAGCGAGCCGATCTGGTTGACCTTGATCAGGATGGCGTTGGCGACGCCTTTCCCGATGCCTTCGGCGAGACGCCTGGTGTTGGTGACGAAGAGATCGTCGCCGACGAGCTGGACTTTGCGGCCGAGCGCCCTGGTGATGGCGGCCCAGCCGTCCCAATCGTCCTCCGCCATGCCGTCCTCGATCGAGGCTATGGGATAGCGGGCGCAAAGGTCTTCGTAGAATTCGACCATGCCGGCGGCGTCGAGCGATTTGCCCTCGCCCGTCAATTCGTACTTGCCGTTCTTGAAGAACTCGGTCGAGGCCGGGTCCATCGCCAGCATGACGTCGTCGCCGGGCTTGTAGCCGGCCTTCTCGATGGCGCGCATGACGAAGGCGAGCGCTTCGTCGGCGCTTTTCAGGTTGGGCGCAAAACCGCCCTCGTCGCCGACATTGGTGTTGTGGCCGGCATCGTGCAGCGCCTTCTTCAGCGTTTGGAACACTTCGGCGCCCATGCGCAGCGCCTCACGGAAGCTCGGCGCGCCGACCGGCATGATCATGAATTCCTGGAAGTCGATGGGATTGTCGGCATGCACGCCGCCATTGACAATGTTCATCAGCGGCACCGGCAGCGTCTGCGCCTTGGCGCCGCCGACATATCTGTAGAGCGGCAGATTGGCCGCGGCCGCGCCGGCCTTGGCGACGGCGAGCGAGACGCCGAGGATCGCATTGGCGCCCAGCCGCGCCTTGTTCTGGGTTCCATCGAGCGTACACATCAAGCGGTCGAGGCGAATCTGGTCCTCGGCTTCCATGCCGCACAGTGTGTCGAAAATTTCACCATTCACCGCAGCGACGGCGTTCTCGACGCCCTTGCCGCCATAGCGCTTGCCGCCGTCGCGAAGTTCCACCGCTTCATGCGCGCCGGTGGAAGCGCCGGACGGCACGGCGGCGCGGCCGAAGGAGCCATCTTCGAGCCGCACATCGACCTCGACCGTCGGGTTCCCGCGGCTGTCCAGAATCTCGCGGCCGGTGATGTCGATAATCGCGGTCATGTCGCCCCCGTCACGGAAATGTCCAATTCGGGTTGCTTTAAGGGATCGGTCACGCGCCAGCAAGCGCGCGACGGAGAGGGATCATCGGCGCGTTCAACCAGCGCCCCCCAAACGGAGTTTGTTCAATGTCCTTGTCCCGTATCCTTTTTGCCGCCGCCGCCGCGAGCCTGCTTGCGACGTCGGCCTATGCCGAGTCGCCAGCCGAGGCGGCGACCCACATGCCCGCGCCCACCGACAACGGCATGGGCATGGGCGGCGGTCACGGCGGTGGCGGCATGCGCCACTTCCTCAGCGACGACGAACGCATGATGTTCATGGTCGACATGCACAAAGCGGTCGCCGGCATGAGCGACGACCAGAAGCATGCCTATCGCGACCAGCAGCGGGCCCGTTTCACGGCGATGTCGGAGGCCGACCGCGCCAAGTTCAAGGCCGATCTCGACGCCCGCTGGGCGGCGCTGCCGGCGGACCAGAAGACGCAGATCGCCGCGATGATGCAGGCGCGCATGGCGGCGCACCAGGGCGGCGGCGGCCAGTAACGGCCCACCAGCGAATCCTGTAAGCTGATCCCATAAGGCTCCCGCGCAGCGTGCGCGGGAGTTCAGCTTTCGGGGACCAACGCCATGATCGTATTTCCAGCCGAACTCCTGAGTGCCGCCGTCGCCGTCCTGGCGGTGATCTTCATTTTCTACACCGGCATCAACGTGGCGCGGGTGCGCGGCGAGACCAAGATCGCGGCGCCGGCCGTCACCGGCCATCCCAAGCTCGACTGCGCCTATCGCGTGCAGCTGAACACCATCGAGCAGGCGGTGCTGTTCTTCCCGCTGCTGTGGATCTCGACGTCGTATTTCCACATGCTGGCCTGGCTGCCGGCAGTGTTCGGGCTGATCTGGATCGTCGGCCGCTTCCTTTACATGCAAGGCTACATGGCGGCGCCGGACAAGCGCAGCACCGGCTTTTTGATCACCTCGCTGGCGACGCTCGGCCTTCTGATCCTGTCGGTGATCGGCATCGTGCAGGCCTGGATCGCGGTCCACGCCGTCTGATTGCCGGCCAGGGCCGGTCGGGAGCAGCCGAGACGTGATTTGGATCGCTCACAGCGGAGCCGCGTCATGACCCGTCCGGCCGGCACGTCGGACCTTGGTCGCGGCGGCGGCGCGCGGCTGGCGCTCGTCACCGGCGCGTCCTCCGGCATCGGCCGGGCGTTTGCCCGGCGGCTCGGCGCCGAGGGGTACGACCTCGTGGTCGTGGCCCGCCGGCGCGATCGGCTCGAAGAACTCGTCGCCGCGCTGCCGAACGTCGAGGTCCGTCCCCTGGTCGCCGACCTCGGCACCGATGCCGGTGTCGCGGCCGTCGCCGAGATCTGCACCGGCCGGGAACTCTCCATGCTCGTCAACAACGCCGGCGTCGCGCACTATATGCCGTTCAGCCAGCTGCCGGCCGACAAGGCGAGCGAGCTTCTGCACGTGAAGGTCGTCGCGCCGACGATGCTGGCGCGCGCCGCCGTCCCCGGCATGGTCGCGCGAGGCGAAGGCACCATCGTCAACGTGGCGGGCATGCTGGCGTTCAGCGGCCCGGCGCCGAACGAAACGCTGCCGCTTCGCCGGGCCGTGTACACCGCAACGCTGGCCCACATCGTCGCGCTGTCGCAAGCGCTGCACGAGGAGCTGAAGTCTCAAGGCTTGCGGATACAAGCGCTCTGCCCGGGCGTCGTCGCGACCGAGTTCCACGAACGCCAAGGGCTCGATCTCAGCGCGGTGCGCCGCATGTCGGCAGACGACGTCGTGACCGCCAGCTTGCGAGGGCTCGCCATCGGCGAGGTCATCTGCGCGCCCGGCGTCGAACGGGCCGACCTGCTCGACGCGGTGTTCAAAGCCGACCTCGCGGCGTTTGCCGCGCAATCGGCGCAGCTTGCCGAGCGTTACCGCACGCCGTGAGCGGGGGCGGAGCGCGGCATCGTCAGGCAAATCCCAGATCGGTGAGCCAGTCGCGGAAATGTTCGGTCCAGCGATCGGACGGAAAGCCCTGCTTGACCATGCCGAAGCCGTGGGCCCCGCGCCGGTAGATGTGCAGTTCGGCGGAGCGCCGGGCGTCCGTCCAGTCCGCGTAAAGACCCTCCACGACGCGATAGAGCAGGAAGTCGTCCTGCGCGATGCAGGTAAACAGCGGCGGCGCATCGGCCGGTACCGGCCGTCCCAGCGTTTCGCCGCCATAGATCGCCGCGACGAAGGCGAGCGGCGTCGCGCGCGGCTCCATCGCGACATCGACCACCAGGAACGCGCCGGCCGAGAAGCCGAGCATGCCGACCTTCGCTGGATCCACGTCCCATTGCCTGGCCCGCTCGCGAACGATGGCGAACGCGCGGCGTCCATCGTCCGCCGCAGCCGCGCGCGCATCGCTGAAGGCCTCGGGCGGGATGATTTCGCCCATGGCGCGGAACGCGGTCTTTCCCGTACGGCTCAGATCGATCCGCGAATACACCTGCGCCATCTCGGCGTCGTAGTCGGCCTGCGCCGCGGGCGTGGCCCGCACGCGATACTTCAAAAGGAAAGCGGTATAGCCATGCGCCGCGAGCCAGCGCGCGACATCGAGCCCTTCATGCTCCCACGCCAGAATGCGCCAGCCGCCGCCCGGGCACACGACGACACCGACGCCGTTGGGCTTGGCGGGCCGGAACACGGTGAGTGTCGGCTCGGACACATTGCGCAGCATCACCGCGTCGGCGGCGACGCCCACCGGCGCGCGGTATTGCGCCTCCTGTCCCACGCCTTCCAGCTTTGTGGGCGGTCCATCGGGCCAAAGGCGGATCGTTTCTTCGGGCTGGGCGGTCACGTCTGTCCCTTTCGCTTGGCGGCGAGAATGCCGAATCTCAAAGGCTCTAGTTCCGGTACGGACGCTTGGCGATTCGGTCGATCTCGACCAGTTCGCCAAGCAGCGCCGGCATGTCGCGCAGATAGATCATGTTCGGGCCGTCCGACGGCGCGGAATCGGGATCCTGGTGGGTCTCCATGAACACGGCGGCGACACCGATCGCCACGGCGGCGCGCGCCAAATAGGGCGCCATGTCGCGGTTGCCGCCCGACTTGTCGCCCTCCCCGCCCGGCCGCGCGACGGCGTGGGTCGCATCCATCACGATGGGCGCGCCGAACTTCGCCATCAGCGGCAGCCCTGTCATGTCGACCACGAGCGTGTTGTAGCCGAAGCTGGCGCCGCGCTCGGTCAGGAGCACGTTGGGATTGCCGGCGCCCGTGATCTTCGCCAGCACGTTCTTCATGTCCCAGGGCGCGAGGAAGGGCCCCTTCTTCACATTGACCACCTTGCCCGTCAGCGCGGCGGCGACAAGCAGATCGGTCTGCCGCGACAGGAAGGCCGGAATTTGCAGGATGTCCACGGCCTCGGCGGCGATGGCACATTGCTCGATCTCGTGTACGTCGGTGAGCACCGCGAGGCCGTAGCGCGAACGGATGTCGGCGAAGATCGGCAAAGCTTCCTTGAGGCCGACGCCGCGCTTGCCCGAGCCGCTGGTCCGGTTGGCCTTGTCGAAACTGGTCTTGTAGATCAGGCCGACGCCGGCCTTGGCGGCCATTTCCTTCAGCGCCGCCGCCATCTCGAAGGCATGCTCGCGGCTCTCCAGCGCGCAGGGGCCGGCGATGATCGACAGCTTGCGCGCATTGCCGATCTCGACGGAGCCGACCTTGACGACGGCATTGGGCTGAACGGCGGTCATGCGGCGGTCCTTCCATCGGGCCGCGCGTTATACGACAAATCGGCGGCTACGGGACCGTATAACGCAGCGCGCTGACGCCGGCCAAGGGTGACAGGACGTCCATCACGTCCCAGAAGGTCGTGGAATCGACGCGCACGACATCGCCGGGACGGATCATCGTGGCCTCGTCCGCGGCGAGCCGGCGTTCGCCGCTTTCGCCCTGGTGCCGGACATAGACGACGCTCTGCACCGCCTTGGGCGTGAAGCCGCCGGCGAGGGCGACGGCGCTCACGGCACTGAGGCCGTTGGCGAAGGGATATTCGCCGGGCTTCTGTACCTCGCCGACGACGTAGAACGGGCGGTAGGTCGTGACCTCGACGGCGACATGCGGATCGTTCAGGTAGCCCTGCGCCAGCGCCGCGTCGATATTGCCTTCGACGTCGTGCGCCGTCAGGCCGCCCGCCTTGATCTGGCCGATCAGCGGCAGGCGCACGAAACCCGTGGCATCGATCTGGTATTCGCCGCCCAAATCGTCCTCGCCAAAGACGATGACGCGAACCTTGTCGCCGGTGCCGAGCCGGTAATCCGTCCCGCCATCGGCAGGCGACGGCTCGCCGCTGGCTGCCGCCGGGGCCATGCCGAGCGCCAGCGCGGCGACGCAAGCCACCGCGAGCGCGTGCAACCACGGCCGAAAAGAGCGAAGCGCCAGATCCATGCCGCCACCTTAAGTGACTGTTCTTTCTGAATCCCTACGGTTTTAGCGGCGCGGTAAACCAGCGGTTAATGCTGCGGCGCCGGGGCGCCGAACGGCAAGGATTTGTAAACACGACTGCATCCGAAGCGGGCGGCACGCGCATCTCAAAGGGGCAAGACAGACGGGAGACGACGGCGATGGGCGCAATTGTGACACGGGCCAGGCCGCTTTTGCTGGCGCTGGCCTCCACCGGCGCGGCGGTGCTCGCCTTCGCGCTCCTGCGCGGCATCGGTTGCGGGCCGGACCTCAGCATAATGGCGGCCATGATTCTGGCCGGATCGCTCAATATCCGGAGCCTTGTGTCATTGAAGGACGACCTCGTCCTTCCTACATCCCGGCAGGCGCTTGGGGAGCACTAGCCATGACCATGTCGGATGCCGCCGCCGGACCTTATCTGGTGGCCACCGCGCCGCCGCCCGAAAAGGGCCGCTCGCTGCTGCAGATGCTGTTCAAGCGCCAGGCCAACGAGTTCGAGAGCATTCCTCGGCCCGCTTTCGAACTGCCGGTGTGGGAGTGGAAAAGCGTCTTCGGCCGCAATTTCGTGGTCAGCGATCCCGCCGGCGTCAAGCGCGTGCTGCTCGACAATGTCGCCAACTATCCCAAGACCGAGATGGAGACCAAGATGCTGGGCGCCATCGTCGGCGACGGTCTCCTGGTCTCCCAAGGCGACAAATGGAAGTCGCATCGCCGGCTGATGGCGCCGAGCTTCGACTTCAAATCCATCGTCGCCTATTCGCCGGCGATGGTCGCCGCGGCCGAGGGCTTCGCGGACGGCTGGGCGGCGAAGGGCAGCGGCGCCGTGGTCGACATCGCCGAGGCGATGACGCATCTGACGCTGGAACTGATCTCCACCACGATGTTCTCCGCCGACAGCGAAGAGCTCGGCGCGCTGGTCGACAGCTCGCTGCGCAAGATGGGCGAGGCGCTCGATTTCGGCGTCGCCGACATCCTGCCGCTGATCGGGCCGCCGCGCATGAAACGCAAGATGGCCCGCATCCAGGCCAATTTCCAGGCGATGGACGCGACGATGCAACGTCTCATCGGCGCCCGCGAAAAGATGCAGGGCGATAGCCCGCGCGACCTGCTCGACCGGCTGATCGCGGCGCGCGACGGCGAGACCGGCGTGCGCCTCAGCAATGACGAGGTGCGCGACGAGATCGTGATCATCTTCCTGGCCGGGCACGAGACCACCGCACTGGCGCTGACCTACACCTGGTACCTGCTGTCGCAGCATCCCGAGGTCGAGGCCAGGCTGCACGACGAACTGAAACGCGTGCTCGGCGGCCGCGCGCCGACGCATGACGATCTCGCCAACCTGCCCTACACGCGCATGGTGCTGGAGGAGTCGATGCGACTCTATCCGCCGGCGCCGGGGCTTTCCAATCGCGCCGTGCTGGAGGAGGACGAGATCTGCGGCGTGCGGATCCCGAAGGGCGTGCAGGTCACGATCGCGCCCTGGGTAATCCACCGCCATCGCCTGTTATGGGAGAGGCCCGAGACCTTCGATCCCGAGCGGTTCTCGCCCGCGCGCAGCGCCGGACGGTCCCGCTTCGCCTATTTGCCGTTCGGCGGCGGACCGCGCGTCTGCATCGGCATGGCGCTGGCGATGACCGAAGGCATGCTGATCCTGGCCACGCTGGCGCAGCGCTACCGCCTCAAGCTGGTCTCCGGCCAGGACATCGTGCTGCAGCACCGTATCACCATGCGGCCGCGCGACGGCATCAAGATGATCCTGTCGCCCAGGAAAAGCTGATATCGCGCGCGGCTTTCGCTAGCCCGGGGGAACTTCGGCGCTAAGGACAAATACGGCCTCCCCTGTTCGGGCCCGGCAAAGCGCGGTAAGATAGCGTTAACCATTTCAACACACTGGACAAAGCGCAGAGCGTCCATGGGACTGATGCCGACCGACAAGGCTCGCGCCGAACTGTTTCTGGCGCCGTTCGTGACCTGGCACCTGGTCCGCCCGGTGGCGCTGCTGCTTGCCGAGTTTGCGCTCTACGGCGTCTGCGTGTTCTGCGCCGTGGTCAGCACCGGCCTCGCCGCCAAGTTCGGCTTTGCCTTCGTCGCCGGCATCCTGACCGCGACGCTCGGCATCATCGGGCACGACTGCGCCCATCGCGGCGGCACGCGCCACCAATGGCTGAACCGGCTGATCGCGACGATCGGCTTTTTGCCGGCACTGCATCCCATCGGCCGCTGGGCGCACCATCACAACCAGGTGCATCATCGCTACACGGCGCAGATCGGCGTCGACAACGCCTTTTCGCCGATGACGGTGGAGGCCTATCGCGCGGCCACGCCGCTGCGCCGGGCCTATTACCGATACCAGCGCAGCCTCGCGGGCCACGCCACCTATTACCTGATCGACATCTGGCTGCTGCAGATATTCCTGCCGTCGGCGCAGGAGCGCGCAACGTTCCGGACCCGCGACTATCTCGACTTCGCCTTCGTCTATGCGTGGCTTATCGCCCTCGTCGGCGGCTTGACGTTCGCCGCGCACGCGCTGAACGGGCAGAGCTATGGCGCGGCGTTCGCCAACGCGGCGGTGTTCGGCCTCGCGATCCCGTTCCTGTTGTGGAACCTCTACATCTCCTTCGTGACGGTGATACAGCACACCGGTCCCGCGGTGCGCTGGTCGATGCCGACCGGACGGCCCACGACGCCGGAGCAGAAGATGCGCGGCACGGTGCACATCGTGTTCTGGGAGGCGATCGACCTGTTGTTCCACCGCCTGATGCAGCACACCGCGCATCACCTCAATCCGATCATTCCGATGTATTCGCTCAAGGGCGCGCAGGGGAGTCTGGAAAAGCTGCGCGACGACGTCCTGGTGGTGCATTGGACGCCGGCCTATCACTGGCGGCTGATGCGAACCTGCAAGCTCTACGATCCGGCGGCCGACGGCTGGTGCGATTTCGCGTTCCAGCCGACCGTGTAGGATCGCGGCAAGGGTCGGTTAACCTTGGGCCCCGGTAACCGCGTTTCGGCGCGCACAATCGCGCGGTTGTAATCGTTCGTTAGCCCAACAAAACCACACTGCGCCCGGAGCCTCCTGGAGCCGGCGCGACCTTGGACGTTGCAGATGCACTTTCCGTTTCGGCGGCCGGCCGCGCGCCGGCGGCGTCGGTGCCGCAGCGCTCCTTCGCCCATGGCATGACGCTGTTCGCGGTCTATGGCGCGCTCTACCTCGCCACCCTGGCGGGCGCGCTGGCGCCGTTCCCCGTATCGCTGAGCCTCGCTTTCGCCATCGCCAACGGCGTCTTCATCGCCATGGTCTTCATCCTCGGCCACGATTGCTGCCATGGCGCGCTGGTGCCGGGATCGCGCTGGAACGCCTGGCTGGGGCGGATCGCCTTCCTGCCGGTGCTGCATTCGGCGAGCCTGTGGCGCCTCGCGCACAACCAGCGCCATCACGGCCGCACCAACCTCAAGGGCTTCGACCCGGTCTGGACGCCGATGGCGCTCAGCGAATACCGCGCCGCCTCGCCGGCGCGGCGCTGGCGCGAGCGTCTCTATCGCGGGTTCTTCGGGCCGCTCGTCTACTACCACGTCGCGGTGTGGCTGCCGATGCTGCTGCTGCCCGTCGGCCGGCAGGCGCGGGCGCAATGGCGGCGGCATGTGGCGGATTCGCTGTTCGTATTCGCGGGCGGCGCGGCACTGATCGCGGCGATCCTGTTCGCGGGCCACGCGCTGGCGCCGGCGCGCGCGCTCTGGCTGGTGGCGGTTCTGGGCTGGGCCGTGCCGTTCGCGATGTGGAGCTATCTCGCCGCGGTGACGACCTATCTCAACCACACCCATCCGGACATCCCGTGGTTCGACGGCGAGGATGCGTGGCGCGCCGCCAACGGCAATCTGCGCGGCACGGCGCATGTCAAGATGCCGGTCGATTTCCTGCCGCTCTATTCCGACGTCATGGCGCACACGGCGCATCACGTGAACCCGTCCAGCCCGGTCTATGCGCTGCCGGCCGAGCAGGCCCTGCTCAAGGCCAGGTTCGGCGAGCAGATCCACGACTACATGCTGTCGGTCGATGCCTATCGGCGCATCGTCAAGGCCTGCAAGCTGTTCGACTTCGAGCGCATGTGCTGGGTCGATTTCGACGGCACGCCGACCGGTCCGGCATTCGCCGCCGACTAGTTTCAATTCACGCGCGAGCGGCGTGGAATGCGCGCGCCGTCGCCATTGGACGCGCCGGTTTCGCTGTGGCCTGATGGCTGCCGCGAAGCGTGGAGCGCTCATGGTCAATCTCGAAGACAGGCCCGTGCTGCTGGAGATCGCGGACGGCGTGGCGGCGATCACGCTGAACCGCCCCAAGGCCTACAACGCGCTCAACCTGGCGCTGACCGATGCGTTCCTCGACGCGCTGATCGCCTGCGACCAGGACCAGGGCGTGCGCGCCGTGCTGGTGACCGGCAGCGGGCCGGCGTTCTGTTCCGGCGGCGACATCCGCCAGATGCGCGATGCGGTGGAGGCGCGCGGCAATGCCGGCGCGTATCTCAAGATGCTGACGGTGCGCTTTCACGGCGTGATCGCGACCATGGCGCAGATGCGCAAACCCGTGATCACGGCGGTGAACGGCGTCGCTGCCGGCGGCGGCCTCAGCGTGGCGCTGGCCGGCGACATCGTGGTGGCCTCGGACGCGGCGCGCTTCACGGTCGCCTACACCGCCATCGGCGCGGTCACGGATGGCGGGCTCAGCTACAACCTGCCGCGCCTGGTGGGGCCGAAGCTGGCGTTCGAGCTGACCTGCAGCAACCGCATGCTGTCGGCGCAGGCGGCCAAGGACCTGCACATCGTCAGCCATATCTATCCGCACACGGAGTTCCTGTCGCGGGCCCGGGCTTATGCCGGGGAACTGGCGACAATGCCGACCGAATCGCTGGCGCAGGCCAAGCACCTCTACGCCGTGTCGGCGAACAACGGGCTGGAGACGCAGATGGAGCAGGAACGCCAGGCGATCTCCGCCTGCGGCCGCACCGCCGATTTCAGCGAGGGGATCGATGCGTTCCTGAACAAGCGCAAGGCGCGGTTCATCGGGCGGTAGGCGCGGAGGCCTGGAAACGAAGATTGCCAAGAGTATTCTGCGAGGTCTTGCGCAGGCTTTAGCTCATGCAGACGGGAGCGCGGTAAGAGCAAATATCGCGTCCACTATCCAAAGAGCGCCAACACGGGCCCGAAGCGGGATAAGACTCGCAAATCGGAAAACAATTGTCATCCCCGGCCGAGCGAAGCGAGGGGAAGGGGACCCAGGATTGGCAGCGCTTGAGGCTCTCGTAATCCTGGGTCCCCTTCCCTCGCCGCGCAAAGGGCGCGGCTCGCCGGGGATGACAATTAGTTTTAACACTCCTCACCACGCGTGCTCGTTATTTGCTCGCGTCCACCGTCGTCGATGGAGGAATAAACGGAAGCGAAAATTTTACGCGACTGATCGAACTGTTTTCCGTCGTTGCCTGCTTTTTCGCGCCAATGTTAGCACCCACAACCTGAATGCCAATGGAGGCACCGGCACCCCTTTCCAGCTGATCCTTACTGGCCGCCGTTATGGCTACATCAAACTCAAGCGACTGAATGTTCTTCTCGCCCAAACCTAAATGAGCCCAAACTGGATTTATGGCCGCCACAATACCTTTCGTCTTCAGTCGGTCTTGCGCATTCTTGATGCCAGAGACAATTTCGACAATTGAGTCGCTCACAAAATCTTCTAGATTCATCAGATGGCCCCTCGCGATCGGCATCTACCACAATTCAAACCAACCGGCTCTTCGCGACCGCCGCCGCCACGAACGACGTGAACAGCGGGTGCGGTTCCAGGGGGCGGGATTTCAGTTCGGGGTGGAATTGCACGCCGATGAACCACGGGTGGTCGGGGATTTCCATGATCTCGGGGAGGCGCCCGTCGGGCGACCAGCCGGAGACTTGAAAGCCGTGCTCGCCGAGCATGCGGGCGTATTCGGTGTTGACCTCGAAGCGGTGGCGGTGGCGCTCGCTGATCTCGGTGGCGCCGCCATAGACTTCGCTGACGCGGCTGCCGGGCGTCAGCACGGCGGTGTAGGCGCCCAGCCGCATCGTGCCGCCGAGGTCGCCGCCCTCGCTGCGCGTCTCGGTGGCATTGCCTTTGGTCCATTCCGTCATCAGCCCGATTACCGGGTGCCTGGGATGGCCGATCTCGGTCGTGCCGGCGCCGTCGAGGCCGGCGAGGTCGCGCGCGGTCTCGATCACCGCCATGTGCAGGCCGTAGCAGATGCCGAAGAACGGCACCTTGCGCTCGCGGGCGAACCTGACCGCGTGGATCTTGCCTTCGGTGCCGCGCTCGCCGAAGCCGCCGGGCACCAGGATGGCGTTGACGTTCTCCAGGAAGCTGGGCGCGTCGGGACGCTCGAAGATCTCGCTGTCGATCCAGTCGAGATGGACCTTGACGTTGTTGGCGATGCCGCCATGCACCAGCGCCTCGGACAGCGACTTGTAGGAGTCCTTGACCTGCATGTACTTGCCGACGATGGCGATGCGCACCTCGCCTTCCGGATTCTTGACGCGCTCCAGAACCTCCTGCCAGCGGGCCAGGTCGGGTGGCGGGGCATCGTCGATGCCGAACACTTTGAGGATCTGGGTGTCGAGGCCGGCGGCGTGATAGGCCATCGGCACGCGATAGATGGTGTCGAGATCGAGCGCGGGAATGACGCGCTCGGCCGGCACGTTGCAGAACTGGCCGATCTTGCGGCGGTCCTCGTCGGGGATCGGATGGCTGGCGCGGCACAACAGGATGTCGGGCTGGATGCCGATGGCGCGCAGCTCCTTGACCGAATGCTGCGTCGGCTTGGTCTTGAGCTCGCCGGCGGCCTCGATATAGGGCACCAGGGTGAGGTGCACGAAGGCGGTCTGGCCGCGCGGCAGGTCGTTGTGCAGCTGGCGAATGGCCTCGAAGAACGGCAGGCCCTCGATGTCGCCGACCGTGCCGCCGATCTCCACCAGCAGAAAGTCGAGATCGCCGATATCGGTGAGGACGAACTCCTTGATCATGTCGGTGACGTGCGGGATGACCTGCACGGTACGCCCGAGATAGCCGCCCTTGCGCTCCTTCTCGATCACCTGGCTGTAGATGCGCCCCGAGGTCACGTTGTCGGACTTGGCCGCCGAGACGCCGGTGAAGCGCTCGTAATGGCCGAGGTCGAGATCGGTCTCGGCCCCGTCGTCGGTGACGTAGACCTCGCCGTGCTGGAACGGCGACATGGTCCCCGGATCCACGTTGAGATAGGGGTCCAGCTTCCGCAAACGGACTTTGTACCCGCGAGCTTGCAACAAAGCTCCGAGTGCGGCGGACGCAAGACCTTTTCCCAAGGAAGAGACCACGCCGCCGGTGATGAAGATCAACCGCGCCATGGAAGGCCAACATGTCGAAAGAGGTGCGCACACTCAAGGAGAAAATCAGTTATTTTTTTCGCGCGCGGATTCCCCGCGAAAAGGCATGTTTTGCGCGGCTCAGGCCCGCGATCCGGCCGGCGCGCGCGCAGCTTTCGCGCGACTCGGCAGGGACGCGGCGCCGTCCGCCACCGGCAGCGACAGGCCGACCTTGACCCGGTCGAGCACGACATGGGTCTCGTAGCGCGCGACATTCTGGCCGGCTTCGAACCAGGTGCGGGCGAATTCGCCATACGCCTCCATGCTCGTCGCGGTCACCACCAGGATGAAATCGGTGCTGCCGGTGACGTGATAGCACTGCTGGACCTGCGGCTGGCCGCGCATCTGGCGCTTGAAGCGGTCGAGCTGCGACGGCGCACCGGCCGCGCTCAGGGTCACGACGCAGGTGATCGGCACGCCAAGCGCCTTGCCGTCGAGCAGCGCCACCTCCGCCGCGATGGCGCCGGTCCGGCGCAGGCGCTTGAGGCGGCGCTGCACCGCGGCGGCGGAGAGCCCGACCTCGGCGCCGATGGACTGGGCGATGCGGCGCGTGTCGTTCTGGTAGAGCGCGAGAATCTTGCGGTCGATGCGGTCCATTGGCCCTGCCGAAGCGAATTTTGCGGGCAAACCGCAACCTTGCACGCCGTTACGCGGCAAAGCTGCAGTTTTGCGAGGTTAAGCTACCACACCAAACCGGAGTGCCCTATGCCGATGCGTTACGCTGCGATCGCCATCCTGACCCTCGCCGTACTTGCCACGCCGGCGCGCGCGGCGCCGCCGGACCTGCATGACGGCTGGCGCATTGCTGCGCCCGAAGCGGTCGGCCTTGATCCTGCGCCCTTGGCGGGCCTCGCGGCCGCGATCGCGCGCGGCGACGATCCCAAGACCACCAGCGTCCTCGTCGTGCGCGACGGCGAGCTCGTCTATGAGGCGTATTTCGGCGAGGGCGGCCCCGATCTGCTGAACAACACGCGCTCGGCGACCAAGATTTTCGCGGCGCTGGCGGTCGGCACCGCCATTCGCGACGGCGCGATCCCGTCGCAGCAGGCGCCGGCCTTCGCCTTCCTCGCGGACCTGAGGCCGTTCCGCAACGACACGGCCGACAAGCAGGCGATCACCATCGCGGACATGCTGAGCATGTCGTCGGCACTCGACTGCGACGACAGCGTCGATGCCAGTCCGGGCAACGAGGACCATATGCATCCGCAGCCGAACTGGACGCGCTGGGCGGTGGACCTGCCGACGCTGCCGAACTACGCGCGCGACGCGGCCGGCTACGGCCCCTGGCGCTATTGCACGGCGAACGCGTTTCTCGTCGGCCAGATCGTGCAGCGCGCGACGCACACGCCGGTCGACAAATACATCGAGGCGAACCTGCTGCGGCCACTGGGCATCGTGCGGCAGAACTGGTCCCGTTCGCCTGCGGGCGAGATCATGACGGGTGGCGGGCTCGAACTGCGCAGCCGCGATCTGGCCAAGGTGGCGTGGATGCTGAGCGATGGGGGGCGCTGGCAGGGACGACAGATCGTGCCGTCGGCCTGGGCCCACGCCATGCTGACGATCCGCCGCCGCTCGCGGCCGGACCAGAGCTACGGCTATTTCGTCTTCGCAGGCACCTACAAAGGCGCGTGCGGGCCACTGCCGGTCTGGTACATGGCCGGCAATGGCGGCAGCCAGGTGCTCATGCTGCCGGCGCAGCGCACCGCGATCGTCGTCACGCGAACGAATTACAATGTGCCGGGCACGTCGCTGCAGACGCAGGACCTGCTGGAGAAATATGTCCTGGCGGCGCTGCCCTGCGCGGCGCGTCCCCGACGCTAGTGCGGCGTCGGAACCGACGGCTTGGCCGGCAGGTCAGGCTTCACGGGCAGCACATTGGTCGGCGCAGTCGGCGCCGGTGCGGCGAGGAACGAGGTCTCGTTGCGGCCATGCAAGGCCAGCAGGTTCAGTCCCAGACAGGTGAGAAAGAACAGGGCGGCGAGGAACGTCGTGGCGCGGGTCAGCGTGTCGGCGGCGCCGCGCGGCGAGAACAGGCCGCCCAGGCCCGAGCCGCCGCCGCCCATACCCAGCGCACCGCCCTCGGAACGCTGCAGCAGGACGGTAACGACCAGCGCCACCGCGACCAACAATTCCACCGCCATCAGAATAGCTTGCACGTCGGGCCTCACCGCATTCCGGGGGCGCTCCATAGACGAAACCGGCGCGGGAGGGAAGTCCGCGTCGCCGTCGCCACCCTTATGCAACAATTTTGCGCCCGGATTTCGGGCAAAAACAAACTGTTACAGGGGTTTATTCGAGTTCGTGTTTGGCGACTCAGTGGCCGCTGCGGCCGCTGTCCATCGACTGGATGTCCGCGGGCGGGACGGGCGAGCCGCGCGGCTGCGCCACCATTTCCGGCGGCGGGCTATCGCCCTTCAGGCGAAACATGACGCTGGTGAACCACCACGTGGCGAAGGGCACGCCGTCCCTGGTCGCCGGTTGATAGTGCCAGGACCAAACGCCGTCCAGCGCCGCGGCGTCGAGCGGGCAGAAGCCGCTCGAGCGCATCAGGCGCACCTGGCTGACGTGACCGTCTGGCTCGACCCGGACGGCGAGTTGAACCGTGCTTTGCAAGTCAGCGAACAAGCCGGCCCAGGGATAATCCATCGGGTGATCGACGACGTGCGGCGGCGTCTTGCCGGTCCAGTCGAACCTCCCGACCGGACGCGGCAAGACCGGCGGACAGGTGTGGAACAGCCGATCGACGACGGCGTATTCGAGCTCCACGCCGGCCGCGGCGCCGACCAGCAGCAGCACGCCGGCGATGCGGACGCGCGACCAGAATGTGGCGCGCCGCCCCGCGCGTGCCGGATCCGACATGATTGCCCCCAAGGAGGGACAGAGTGGACCCAAACCGCGCCCGCCGCACGCGAAAAGTCGCGGCCGTCAGCGCGCCGCGGCGGTGGCTTCCGACAGGGTACGGGCGCGGATGATGGCGACCGTCGCGTCGATCTCGGACAGGATGTCGTTCGGCGACTTCTCGGCATGAAAGACATGGTTAAGGCTGAGTGCGGCATGCCCCAGGAGATGCATCGCGGCGTTGCGGTCGACGCCGGCCAGAAGTCCTTCGACCGCGGCCAGCACGCTGTCGCACCACTCCACCGCGGTCTCGAAACTGGTGTCGCGGCAGCGCCGGGCGATGCCCTTGGCCAGCATCGCGATCTTCTCCATCTCCTGGGTGTAGGTCATGGCGCCCGGCACGTGCTCCTGCATCAGCCGCCACAGGATCGAGATCTGGAAGGCGTCGCGGCGCAGCTTCTCCGAATTGAGCAGGTCGCGCGCGATGCGCAGCTCGGCGTCGAGGCGCAGCGTCGCCGCTTCCACCGACAAGCGGTCCTGGGCCTTCATCTTGAGGGAATTGGGCGGCTCGAACAGCTCGACATTGGACGGGCGCGTCAAATCCTTGCGCCGGTCCGGGCCGACATAGTCGCTGGTGACGACGAAGCTCTTGCGGCGCTCGACATGCGTGGCGATGCGCTGGCCGAGCAGCGTGGTCGAAAACGGCCGCAGCAGCAAATCGTCGGCGCCGGAGTTGACGACGCGCGTCACTAGGCCGGCGGATTTCTCCCATGCCGTCACGATGATGACGATGAACGGATTGAAGCCGGCCGCACCCTGGCGCAGTTCCTGGATGATGCGGCACAGATCGCCGTCGGCGCCCTGACTTTCGCACAGCGCGAGGTCCGGCGGATGGCGGCGGATCGCGTCGGTGAAGGCGTCCAGCGTGGCGACGGTCTCGATGCGGCGGAAGCCGAGCGTGTACAGCGCCGCGCGCGTGGCGGTGCGGTTCGCCGCTACGGGGTCGTAGACCAGCGTCTCCGTGGATTCATAAAATAGCCGGCCCATGGGCCCCGCGCCGATCCGCCAAATCGTTTCAAACGGGTAACAAATGCCACGCGGCGGGTTAAGGAACGGTGGGAAGACGCGGTTAAGAGCCGTCTCGCGAAGCCGCTACAATTGTAAGGAAGTCGTCTGCCTTGAGGCTGGCGCCGCCGACCAGGGCGCCGCCGACATCGGCCAAGCCCAGGATCTCCTTCGCATTGGTGGGTTTTACCGAACCGCCGTAAAGAATGCGTAACGGCGCCGCCAGGCTTGCTTTTATGTGGGCATGGATCTGCCCGATTTCGCCGACGCTCGCCGTCTTGCCGGTGCCGATCGCCCAGATCGGTTCATAGGCGATGGCGGTGTTCGCAGGCGTGGCACCTGCCGGGACGCTGCCCGCGAGCTGGCGGCTGCAGACATCGTAGGCGTCGCCCGCGTCACGCTCGGCTTCGCTCTCGCCGATGCAGACGATCGCCGTCAGCCCGGCGCGCCAGGCGGCGCGCGCCTTGGCGGCGACGATGGCGTCGGTTTCCGCGTGGTATTGGCGGCGCTCGGAATGGCCGACGATGACGGCGGTGGCGCCGGCGTCGCGCAGCATCTCGGCGCTGACGTCGCCGGTGAAGGCGCCCGAGGCTTCGGCGCGGCAATCCTGGCCGCCGATGGCGACGGCACTGCCGGACGCGGCCGCGGCGGCGCGGGCAATGAGCGTCGCTGGCGGGCAGATCAGGACGTCGCAGGCGGCGGGCCTGGCGGCCAGGGCACGGGCGAGCGCCTCCAGTTCGGCCAGCGCGGCGCCCAGCCCGTTCATCTTCCAATTTCCGGCAATCAGCTGACGCATCGCTTCCTCAGCGCAGAATTTCAATGAGCAGGACCCAGGCATTCAGCACGGTGGAGACGAGCGACACGATGATGCCCGGCACGATCCAATACAGCGCGCCCGGCGCAGCCGCCACCAGCAACGCACCCGAAACGATGAAGGGCAAAACGCAGACCGTCGCGAAAATCGCGCGGCCGACGACGTAGCCTTTCGCGATCTTCGCCGCGCCGCCAAGAACCGGCACCAGGATTCGCAGCGAAGCCAGCGCCATCGCCGCGCCGATGACGAGCAGTTCCGCACCCAGGATTCGGGCTGGCTGACCCGGCACCAGCGCGAAAGAGCTGGCCGCGACGACGCCGGTCGGCGCCACCAGCATCTCGGCGGCGCGGCCGGGCAGCGTCGGGTCGGCGAGAATGCGCACCAGGTTGATCGAAATGGCGACGATCACCAGCCCGACCAGCGCCGCCGAGGCGCCCAGTTCGGCCTGGAAAAAGCCCGACCAATCCGCCATAGACCCCGCCTTGCCCTCGCCGCACCCCCTCCCTATCATCCGCCGCTTTTTGCCGCCACGGCTCCAAACACACTGGATTGTTCATGCTTCAGGAAATGCGCAAATACGCCAAGTCTTGGGTCTCCTCGATCTTCCTCGGCGGCCTCGCGCTCAGCTTCGCAGTCTGGGGCATCGCCGACATCTTCCGCGGCACCCCCGACAGCACCGTCTTCACGGTCGGCTCGACGCAAGTGCCGGTCGAGCAGTTCGCCCGCGACTTCCGCAACGCCCAGCTCAACGAGCGCACCGTGCTGACGCCCGAAGAGAGCAAGCTGATGGGCCAGCAGGTTCTCGACCGCATGACGCTCGGCACCGCGCTCGACAACCTCGCGGCCAGGCTCGGACTGACCGCCAGCGACGCGCGCGTGCGCGCCCAGGTGCAGGCGATCACCGCCTTCAACGGCCCGCTCGGCAGCTTTGACCACGACACCTTCCTGCACGTCATCAACCAGCACGGTTATGGCGAGGACGAATTCATCGCCGTGTCGCGCCGGGACGCGGCCCGCACGCAGATGCTGCGCGCCGTCGAGGGCGGCTACCAGATGCCGCCCGACTATGCGCGCGCGATCTTTGCCTACATCAACGAGGCGCGGGCGGCCGATTACGTCGTCCTGACGCCGGCCTCGCTCGGCGAGACGGCGCCGCCCGACGAGGCTGCGCTGGCGGCCTATGTGAAGGCCCATCCCGAGCGGTTCAGCTCGCCCGAATACCGCACCGTCAGCTATGCCGGCATCGGCGTCGACGACGTGGCGAGCACCATCAGCATCACCGACAAGCAGATCCAGGACGAGATCGACGCCAACAAGGCCGACTACATCGTGCCGGAAAAACGCGAGCTGGAGCAGATCAGCTTCAAGAGCGAAGACGACGCCAAGGCGGCCAAGGCCGCGCTCGACGGCGGCAAGACGTTCGACGCGCTGGCCGCCGAGCGCAAGCTGGCGGCGGCCGACTACAAGCTCGGCCCGGTGGTCGAGGCGGATCTCGACCCGGCGCGCGCCGCCGCGCTGTTCGCGCTGCCGCAGGGCGGCGTCAGCGCCCCGGTCAAGAGCACCTTCGGCTGGGTGCTGATGCATGCCGCCAAGATCACGCCCGGCAGCGCCAAGAGCCATGACGAGGTCAAGCTGGCGCTGCAGCGCAAGCTGGCGATCAGCAAGCTGACCGACATGGCCAATGCCTTCACCGATGCGCTCGGCGGCGGCGGCAGCATCGAAGAGGCCGCGCGCAAGGCCGGCATGCACTATATCCACATCGCGGCGATCGACGCCCAGGGTCTGGCGCCCGACGGCAGCAAGCCGCTGGCGGCCGCGCCGCCCGAATTGCTGGCGAACATCTTCAAGGCCGAAGTCGGCGAGGAAGGCGATCCCTTCCCGACCCAGGACGGCCATTACTACGCGATCAAAGTCGAGGGCGTGACGCCGCCGAAGGTCAAGCCGCTCGACGCGGTGCGCGCGCAAGCGGCGGCGGCGTGGACCGCCGAGCAGCGCCAGGCGCAGCTGCGCGTCAAGGCCGCGGCGCTGGCCGCACGCGCCAATATGGACCGCTCGCTGGCGGCGGTCGCCGCTTCGCTCGGCGCGCCGGTGCAGTCGAGCCCGGCCCTGAACCGCGGCAGCAATACGGGCCTGTTCAGCGCCGCCGTCGTGCGCGCGCTGTACGAGGCGCCGCCGGGCGGCACGGTCTTCATGCCCACCGCCGATGGCGGCTATATCGTGGCGCGCGTCACCGGCGTGGTGCACCCGGTGCCGCCGGACGGCAATCTCGGCTATATGCGCGGCGTCACCCAGCTCTCCGGCGAGATCGCCTCCGACGTCACCGAGACGCTGGCCAAGGCCGAGCAGCAACGCGAAGGGATGACGATCAACCAGAAGCTGGTCGATTCGACGGTCGGCAATTCGGGCTCTGGCTCGTGACCCCGCGATGGCGAGCGAACCCGATTTCACCGCCTTCGCGCGCGCCTACGATGCCGGGCAGGCGCAGGTCGTCTACACCAAGCTGATCGCCGACCTCGAAACGCCGGTCTCGGCGTTCCTCAAGCTCGGCGAAGGCCGCGACAACGCCTTCCTGTTCGAAAGCGTCCAGGGCGGCGAGGCGCGCGGCCGCTATTCCATCATCGGCCTCAAGCCCGACCTGATCTGGCGCTGCCGGCACGGCAGATGCGAGATCAACCGCAGCGCCCGCTCCGCCGCCGACAGCTTCGTGCCCGACGCACTGGCGGACAAGCCGCTGGCGAGCCTTCGGGCACTGATCGGCGAGTGCCGCATGGACCTGCCACCGGGCGTGCCGCCGATGGCCGCGGGGCTGTTCGGCTATCTCGGCTACGACATGGTGCGGCTGATCGAAAAACTGCCCAACGTGCCGGACGATCCGCTCGGCCTGCCCGACGCGATCCTGCTGCGCCCGACGATCATCGCGATCTTCGACACGGTGCGCGACGAGATACTGATCGTGACGCCGGTGTGGCCCGCGAAAGGCATCGACGCGCGCGCCGCCTATGCGCGGGCCGGCGAGCGGCTGCAGGACACGGTCGACGACCTGGAGCGCCCTGCCCCGGCGCCGCCGCCGGTGCCGGAGAACCTGCCGGCGTTCACCCAGATCGAATCCAACACGACGCATGCCGACTATCTCGCCATCGTCGAGCGGGCGAAGGAATACATCCGCGCCGGCGATGTCTTCCAAGTGGTGCCGAGCCAGCGCTTTCGCCGGGCCTTCACGCTGCCGCCGTTCTCGCTCTATCGCGCGCTGCGGCGGCTGAACCCGTCGCCGTTCCTCTACAATCTGGCGTTCCCCGGCTTTTCCATCGTCGGCTCGAGCCCGGAAATCCTGGTCCGGCTGCGCGACGGCGTGGTGACGATCCGCCCCCTCGCGGGGACGCGGCCGCGCGGCAAGACGCCGGCCGAGGACAAGGCGCTGGCCGAAGAGCTGATGAGCGACCCCAAGGAGCGCGCCGAGCACCTGATGCTGGTCGATCTGGGGCGCAACGACGTCGGGCGCGTCGCCAAAACCGGCGAGGTCAAGGTCACCGCCAGCTTCTTCATCGAGCGCTACAGCCATGTCATGCACCTGGTCTCCAACGTCGAGGGCAATATCCGCGGCGGGCTCGACGCCGTCGACGCGCTGAGCGCCGGGCTGCCGGCCGGAACGCTGTCGGGCGCGCCCAAGATCCGCGCCATGGAATTGATCGACGAATTCGAAAAGGAAAAGCGCGGCGCGGTCTATGCCGGCGCCGTCGGCTATTTCGCGGCCGACGGCTCGATGGACACCTGCATCGTGCTGCGCACCGCGGTGGTCAAGGACGGCACGATGTATGTCCAGGCCGGCGGCGGCGTCGTCGCCGACAGCGTGCCGGAAGCCGAGTACCAGGAGACCGTCAGCAAGGCAAAGGCCCTGATGATGGCGGCCGAGGAAGCCGTGCGCTTCGCGACGGCAAGCAAGCGCGGACAGTAGCGATTAAAAAACCGTCGCTGCGCAGAGCTCATGCGTGGGAACAGGGTGTACTAGACGCTACGGCCCGAAGGGGTGGACGCCGCCCTGGCTGCTGAGCTCATAGGCGTCGCGCATGAATTGCTGACCGTCGGAATGCATCTGCTGCCAGCGGCGCTTGGGCAGGCACAGGCGCGACATCATCCGCGAGCCGATGATTGCGGTCTCGCGGCAGATGATCTGGTCGCCGTCGGCGCGGACCGCAACATCCGGCGAGATCACGACCTGCGAGCCCGAATTGGGCGCATTGAACACCGGCTCGCCGGTGGCCGTCTTGGTGGGGACATGCGCGTGGTCCGCCAGATCGCCGGTCGGCGCCGCGCCGACGCGGCCATTGTCGGTCTGGTCGCCGGGCGGCGCCACGGTGTTGGCGGGCGCGGGCGGCGTCTGTGCCGCGGCGCCGAAGGTCAGGAGGCTGGAGGACAGGGCAAGAGCAACAATCAGTCGGCGCATGGCATCGATCCCCATCAAATGCATCGTCACGATAGCATTTTCCGGCCGGCTTGCCGATCACTTTATTTCGTGAGCGCCAGGCGCACGTCACGCTCCGTCTTCAGCCGGATGGCCTCGGACAACGGCACGAGGACGAAGCCATGGGCGCCGGCTTGCGCCGTCCACACTGCCAGGGCGGCCAGGGTCACGTCGTGCGGATGGCCGATGGCGATGGCGACGCCCTGGACCCGCGCCCGGGCCTCGAGCTCCATCAGCTGGGCACCGACCGCGTCGGCCGTCTGCTCGTCGTCGAGGAAGACGTCGCGGCCGGCGCTGGCGACGCCGAAGGCGTGGGCGACGGGCACGACCTCCGTCGCCGGCGTGGTGCGCGAATCGAAGAACAAGAGATGGCGCGCGGCGAGTTCCTCGGCGACCGGGATCAGCGCGCCGCGGTCGGCAGTGAAGCGGCTGCCCATGTGGTTGTTGATGCCGACGGCGCCGGGCACGCGGCCGAGCGCATCGACGAGGCGGCGGCGGATCTCGTCCGGCGCGAGGCCGGTCGTCAGCGCGAAGGGGCCGAGATCGTGGTCGCCCTCCGCCTCCATCGGCATGTGGACGAGGATCTCGTGGCCGCCGCGCAGCGCTTCGGCCGCGAGGAAGGTCGTCGCCTCGGCATAGGGCAGGAAGGAGAGCGTTACCGGCCTGGGCAAGGCGAGCGCGCGGTCGGTGCGCGCGAGATCGGCGCCGAGATCGTCGATCACGATGGCGACCTTGGGATTGCGGACCGGCGGCAGCGCCGGCGCCGCCGGCTCCGGCGCGCGGGCGACGAGCCAGTCGGGAAATTCGTGGGCGACGAGCGGATACAGAACCTGCGGCGCGAAGGGGCTGGCGGCGATGGTCTCGTCGATGCGCAGCGTGACGGAGCCGTCCGGCGGCACGGCGCTCGCCTGGGCGGCGATCACGCCGGGCGGCAGGACGATGGCGAGCAGCGCCGGCACGCCGGCGACGGCTCGGGCGCCGCCAAGGCCGGCGGCGGCAAGCAACAGCAGCCAGAACGCGGCATTGGCGCCGCGGAGCAGCGCGCGCGGCGGCTTCGGTCGCCGCGGACGGCGAATCGGTTTCAGCCGATACATGCGCCTGTGTAGGACGGCGAGGACGGGTGTCAACGAAATCCGCGCCCCGTTCGCTCAAGCGGCTCGGAAACGCCAACCTTTTGATATCCAGTCATCCGAAGTGCCGCAGATCGTGGCGTTCATCGACGACCCAGATCGCGAAAACGCCGCGGCGCAGTGGCGAGAGAACCTGGCGAAAGAACTGGCGGGCGCGGCTTAGCGGAACGCGGCTGGGTCCGCTAACATGCGCTCTAGCAATCCGACCGGCGGGGGCCGTTCATGACACTTTCCGACCTTGCATCGATCGGCAGCCTCGTCAGCGGCATAGCCGTGCTGGTGTCGCTGATCTATCTGGCGCTGCAAATCCGCCAGACCGAGAAGAACCAGCGGGCGCTGATGAACCAGGGCGTCGTCACCCGCGCGGCGGAGTTGCTGACATGGATGGCGCAGCCGGAGATCAGCGACCTCATCATCAAGGTGCGATCCGGAGAAAGGGAATACTCCGCACAGGAGCTCACGAAACTCGGCCTCGTCCTGCGCGCCATGCTGCTCACCGGCCAGGACGCCTATATTCAACGCAAGTCAGGTCTGACCGATCAGGTCACCTTCGATGCAACCATAGGGGGCGTGAAATTCTGGTTGGCGCTGCCCGCCTCACGGGCGCTGTGGAAATTCGACCGCACGACCTACGCGCCGGAATGGATGTCCTATGTCGACAGATTGATCATGGAGACGCCGCTCGCCAAACCGGCGGATATCGCCGCCGTGTTCAAGACCAACCTCGCCGAGGTCCTCGCGTCATGAACCTTTCAGACCTCGCCGCCATCGGCGGCGTCCTCAGCAGTGCGGCGGTCTGCGCATCGCTGATCTATTTGGGGCTCCAGGTGCGCCAGTCGGACCGCCACCAACGCTCGCTGATGGTCCAGGGGATTTCCGTGCGCGGCTCCAACATCGTCATGTTCCTGGCGCAGCCGCACATCAGCGTCCTGCTCGGGAGGGTGACCCAAGGCGAGACCGATTTTTCCCAGACCGAGATCATGCAGCTGAACCTGGTGCTCCGGCTCGTCCTTAGCGATGTTCAGGACGTTTATTTTCAGCACAAGGCAGGGCTCACCGACGAACTTTCCTTCGATGGCGCCAAGAGCATAGCGAGACTGTTCCTGGGATTTCCGCTCATGCGCGTGCTGTGGCTGGGCGCGCGGCCGACATTCCCGGCCGAAATCGCGCGCATGGTGGATGGGCTGGCAGAGGACCTTCCTCTCGCCGCGCCCGCCGATCTTCCGGCCGCATTGAAGCATGGCCTCGCCCAGCTCCACGCGCAGCACTGAACCGCAATCGGGGACTTCCATGACGCTTTCCGACCTTGCATCCATCGGCAGTCTTGTCAGCGGCGTCGCCGTGCTGGGTTCGTTGATCTTTGTGGGATTCCAGCTGCGCCAGAACACCATGCAGTTGATGCGCTCCGAGACCAATCTGACCATGCAACAGGCATCCGCGTGGCGGCTGGCGATCGTGAGCAATCACGATCTGGCCGATATCTGGGTCAAAGGCCGATCCGAGGCGGCCGCATTCGATACGACGGACGAAGCGCGATTCGATCTGTTGCTGGAGGAAACGCTGTGGATGGTGTTCCATATTTGGGACCGTTCGAAACGCGGATTGCTCGATAGCGGCCGTTGGAACAAAAGCAGCGTGGCGTTCCTGGCGGGAATTCTGCTCCCCAGTCGAAGCGCTGCCTGGTGGGAACGCTACAAGATCAATTTCCCGGCGGAATTCTCCGGCGAGATCGATATGGCGATGCGCGCGCGGCGTCCTGCGTCAGAAAGCATCTAACGCAGATCCACTCTTACCTCGGCCGACAATCCCGGGCGTAGCCGCGCCATGTCGGATTGGTTCGGCCGGAGGCGGATGCGCACCGGAACGCGCTGGACAATGCGGGTGAAGTTGCCGGTGGCAGGCTCGAACGGCAGCAGCGCGAATTCCGAGCCGGAGCCGGGCGCGAAGCTTTCGACCTCGCCATCGAGCGTCTCGCCGGCGAGCGCGTCGATGGTGACACGGGCATGCTGGCCGGCGAGCATGCGCGAGGTCTGCGTCTCCTTGAAATTGGCGACGACATAGAGCGTGCCCATCGGCACGACCGTGAGCATCTGCGTGCCGGGCTGGACGTACTCGCCCAGCTGCACCTGGCGGTCGCCGACGACGCCGTCGACGGGGCTGCGGATGATCGTATGGGCGAGATTCTGGCGCGCCAGGACGAGCGCGGCGGCGGCGCGGGCCAGCGCGGCCTGCAGCTGGCCGCGGGTCTGGTCGATGACGGCAAGCTGCGCCTGCGCCGCGGCATAGCCGGCGCGGCTCTTGTCGGCGTCGGCAGCGGCGCCGGCGGCGGTGGCGCGCGCCTGCTCGGCCTGCTGGCGCGAGATATCGCCGCCGGCGACCAGCGCGTCGAAGCGGCGGCGGTCGGCAGCGGCGCGGACATTCTCGGCCTCGGAGGCGCGTATCGCAGCGGCAGCGGCCGCAGAATTCGCGGCGGCGAGATTTTTCTGCGCGCCGAACTGACCGAGCGCGGCCGCCGCGGTCGCGACGTCGGCTTCGGCGCTCGCGACCGCCTGGGCATAGTCGTCGTCGTCGAGGCGTACCAGCGGCTGGCCGGCCTTTACGGTTTGGTTGTCGCGGACCAGGATCGCGGCGACGAGGCCGTGGACCTTGGGCGCGACGATGGTGGAGTCGGCCTTGAGATAGGCATCGTCGGTGGTGACGCTCGACGCCGGCAGCGCGATCCACCAGGCGCCGACGGCGGCGAGGATAATCGCGGCGCCCGCCACGATCGCGGCGCGTTTGGGCAGCGCCCGGACCCGGCCAAGCAGTGTGGGCGTCGCAAGCGGCGGTTCGAAAGTCGCGGTCGTCATTGGCTGGACACCAGTCTGATTTCGCCGGCAAGGTTGAGATCGGTGAGGCCGAGACGCGCCTTGATGCCAGTGCGGGTCGAGGCCAGGAGCTCGTCGGACAATTCCCTGTCTGAGATGGTGCGCGACAGCGACACGGCGCCGGCCATGGCGGCGAGGATCGGGGGCGCCAGACGCTCGGCATCGGCGATGCCGGCCTCGCGCATCCAGCCGGCCAGGGTGTCGGAGAGCGAGCGCACGCCGGCCTCGAAGGCGGCGCGGAATTTCTTCGGCTGGCGCGGCATGTCGGAGTTCAGCGCGGTGATCGGACAGCCATTCGCCGCATCGTCGCGGTGGGCCTGGCCGACATAGAAATCGATGTAGGTCGCCAGCGCGTGCCGGGGCGGCAGGCCCTCGACCATGCGGTGCACGCGGCGCTTCGACTTGGCGAAGATCACGGCCAGCGTCTCGGTCAGGAGCGCCTCCTTCGATTTGAAATGGGCATAGAAGCCTCCATGGGTGAGGCCGGCCGCGCGCATGACCTCGGCGACGCCGAGCCGGTCGGGACCCTTCTCGCGCAAAACAGTCGCGGCGGCCTTGAGCAGCGCCTTGTGGGTCTCATCCTTGTGGTGATCGGCGTAGCGCATCTTGCGGTTCCCAGGTCCGAGCTTTATATGATCATCGTAATACAATCCTGCAAGGGGTCAAGATGAGCGCCGCCGCCCCTGCCGTCCCGGCGGGCCCCCTGCCGATGGCGGCCTACAGCCGCAACCGCAAGCTCTTGATCTTCGGGATCATGGCCTTCGGGCAGTTCATGGCGCTGCTGGACATCCAGATCGTCGCCGCCTCGCTCAATTCCATCCAGTCGGGCCTCTCGGCCGGGCCGGACGAGATCGCCTGGGTGCAGACCGCCTATCTGATGGCCGAGATCGTCATGATCCCGCTCGCCGCCTATCTCAGCCAAGCGCTGTCGACGCGCTGGCTGTTCACCGGCTCGGCCGTGCTCTTCACGCTGGCCAGCCTGATGTGCGGCATGGCGTGGAGCATCCAGTCGATGACAGTGTTCCGCGCCGTGCAGGGCTTCGTCGGCGGCGCCATGGTGCCGACCGTATTCGCCACCGGCTTCGCAATGTTCGACGGCAAGGACCGGGCCATGATCCCCGCGATCCTCGGCGTGGTCTCGACGCTGGCGCCGACGCTGGGGCCGACCATAGGCGGCTGGATCACCGACAGCCTGAGCTGGCACTGGCTGTTCTTCGTCAACATCGTGCCGGGCGCCTTCATCGCCATCGCCCTGCCCCTGCTCGGCAAGGTCGACGAGCCTCACCTGGGCATGCTGAAGCGCATCGATTGGCTGCATGTCGCCTCGCTGGCGACGTTCCTGGGCTGCCTGCAATATGTGCTGGAGGAAGGACCGCGGCATCAGTGGCTCGAAGACCCCACGGTGATGACCGCGGCATGGATCTCGTTCGTCGGGGCACTGGTGTTCTTCGAGCGCTCTTATTATTCGCTGCTGCCGGTGCTCAAGCTGTCGCCGTTCCGCCGCCCGACCTTCGCCATCGCCTGCATACTCAGCGTCGTGATCGGCATGGGCCTCTACGGCGCGACGTTCCTGACGCCGATCTTCCTCGGACGGGTGCGCGGCTTCTCCAGCCTCGAGATCGGCACCACCGTGTTCATCACCGGCTGTTTCATGGCGTTCGGCGCGCCCCTGGCGGCGCGGCTGACCACCATCCTCGACCAGCGCATCGTCATCGCGGTCGGCCTCAGCCTGTTCGCGCTGGCGTGCTGGATGATGGCGGGCGTGACGCCGCAATGGGGCTTCTGGGAATTCTTCTGGCCGCAGGCGATCCGCGGCTTCGCGATCCTTCTGTGCATCGTGCCGTCGGTCGGCATGGCGCTCAACGGTGTGCCGCCGGAGGAGCTCAAATACGCTTCGGGCCTGTTCAACCTGATGCGCAATCTCGGCGGCGCCATCGGCATCGCGATCGCCTCGACGCTGCTGCAGGATTACGGCCTGCTGCACGGCGAGGCGTTCAGCGAGGCGCTGGCCCACGGCAACCAGAGCATGCTGGGCGGCATGATCGGCCGCCTGACGGCGGTGGGCGCCGATGCCGCGCATGCCCGCATGGTGATGTCCGGCGAGATCAGCCAGTTCGTGGCGCAGCAGGCGTTGTCCCAGGCGTTCCAGGACGTCTTCCTGCTGCTCGCGGGCCTCTTCGTGCTGGCGCTGGTTATCGTGCCCTTCGCCAAGGTGCCAAAACTGACGAACGAAGTGCCGCCGGCAGAGATGCATTGAGGTTCGCAGGCAATTGCCACGTCAGCGCACCGAGAGGATCTCCAGCGCGAGCGGCGGCTTGCGGTTGGGGACCTCGACCGTCTCGCCGGCATGGGCGCCAAGGAGCGCCGCGGCAAGCGGCGAGGTATGCGAGATGCGGCCTTTCCTGGCATTGGCTTCATCCTCGCCGACGATCTGCCAGGTCTCGGGCGGGCCGTCATGGCGGCGGATGGTGACCTCGCAGCCGAACACGACTTCGCGGTCGCGCGCATTGTGCTCGACGAGCTGGGCGCTGGCGCGGCGCTGCGTCCAGTAGCGCAGGTCGCGCAACAGCCGCGCCTTGGCGGTCTCATCGGGACCGGCGGCGAGTTCTTCGTTGAGCTCGAACAGTTTCTGCTCGATCAGGCGCAGGCCGCGCGGCGTGACGAGATTGGGATGCGTGCTGACCTGCAGCTCCGGCGGCGCGTCCGGCGGCAGATCGTCCCGTTCCCTGACGAAAGCGCGGCTCATGCGTCAGCCACCCGTATAGCCGCCGATGATCGGCAGGATCTCGCCGGTGATATAGCTGGAGCATTGCGGCGAAGCGAGGAAGACATAGGCCGGCGCGATCTCCTCGGGCTGCGCCGGGCGCTTCATCGGCGTGTCGGCGCCGAATTTGCGGACGGCCTTGGCTTGTTTGTCGGCGGGGTTGAGCGGTGTCCACACCGGGCCGGGCGCCACCGCATTGACGCGGATGCCGCGCGGCACCAGATGCGTCGCCAGCGACCGCGTGAAGGCGCGGATGCCGCCCTTGGTCAGCGAATAGTCGAGCAGGTCCTTGTTGCCGAGGATGCCGGTGACCGAACCGGTGTTGACGATGGCGGCGCCCTGCTTCATGTGCGGCACGCAGCTCTTAGCCATGTGGAAATAGCCATAGAGATTGGTCTTCAGCGTGCGGTCGAAATGCTCTTCGGTGAGGTCCTCGAATTTGTTGACGTGCAGCTGGAAGGCGGCGTTGTTCACCAGCACGTCGAGCCGGCCGAAGGTCTTGAGGACGCGCGCCACGGCTCGGGCGCAGAACTTGGCTTTGGAGACGTCGCCTGCGACGAGAAGGCAGCGGCGGCCTTCGCCCTCGACGGCCGCCTTGGTGCGCGCGGCATCGGCGTGCTCGTCGAGATACAGCACCGCGACGTCGGCGCCCTCGCGCGCGAACAGCACCGCGACGGCGCGGCCGATGCCGGAATCGGCTCCAGTGATAATGGCGACCTTGCCGTCGAGCTTGCCGGAGCCGCGGTAGAACGGCGCATCGTATAGCGGCAGCGGATCAAGTGCGGACTCGTGACCCGGCTTGGCCTGGTGCTGGCGCGGCAGCGGCGGCGCGGGATAACGACGAGCGCCGGCCTGCATCGCCGCTTTCGATTCGCGATGCGGATGGCGCCGGTCGGCGCGCGCCACCTGGCGCTGGATCGCCCGATAGGCAGCGGACGTGGCGGAGGATTTTCTGGCGGCCATGCATGCGGTTCCGGAACGCGAAAAGGTAACCCGAGCGCGGCGATTGGGTTCCCTCAGGCGAGTGCAGCGAGCAGCAATTCCAAGGCCGCCTTGGTGAAGGCCCGCATGTTGGCGACGCGGTCCGTCTGCGCGGTCTCGACGGTGATGGCGCGATTCACCGGACCTGCGACCGCGATGCAGGTATGGCCGGCGGCGTCGCCATAGGGGTTGCCGGTCGGACCGGCGGCGCCGGTTTCGGATAATCCCCAGGTCGCGTTGAAGCGCTCGCGCGCGGTGCGGGCGAGAAGCTGGGCATAAGGCTCGCTCGCCGAGCGCATGCCGGCAACGGCCTCGCGCGGCAGATCCATCAAGAGCACGCGCGCCTTGGCGGTGTAGACGACGGCGCCGCCAGTGAAATAGGCCGAGGCGCCGGGCACTGCGAGCAGCATGGCAGAGAGCAATCCACCACTCGAGGATTCCGCGATCGACACGGTTTCCTTGCGGTCCTTGAGGCGCTGGCCGACCTGTTCGGCAAGGGGAAGGAGGTCATGCATCGGAGTGTCTCGCCTGGCGGATCTCGGTTAAGCATACAGGGGAAGGCGGCGCGAGAAAGTTCCCATTCCAATTTCACCTTGATCCGGCCACGATGGGCTGCGAGAAGCCGCCGAAGCGCGGTCCTTGGGCTGGTGGAACTTACACGCATGGCAGCGACCGTCACGGCCCGCAGACCGCAAGCACGCGCCGTGCGCGCGCCGGCCATTGCGCTGCGGCCGCCGCTGCGCGTGAAGCCGCGCGCGCCCCGCACGCTGGAAGAGACGCTGGTCGCGGTCGGCATCCTGCCGCGCGCCCGCGACCGGGCGATCCACGGCCTGTTGTGGCGCTGGTTCACGCACGAGTCGACGCTGCTGGCGTTGGGCAATGCGGCGGCAAGCGTTGTGCTGGTGCTGCTGGCGCTGACCATGACCGCCGTCGGCATGCAGCTGGCGGTAACGCTGAACGCCGCGGCGACGATCTACGCCGTACTCAACGATGGCATGCCGTATCTCGGCCTGGCGCTGTTCGCATTCGCGTCGCTCAAAGCCGTGCACGCCTATTTCGACCGCCGCGCCAGCCAGCGCAGCCGCGTGCTGGGCTTCGCGCTGGCCTTCGGGTTGCTCGCGGGCGGCATCTGGCTGGAGGTGATGCTCGGCTACGCGGATTTCGTGCCGTGGATGTTCAAGCCGGTGGTGGCGCTGGCCGGCGGCGCCGCGACGGCGCGCGTGACGGCGATCAATGGCGCCCTCGTCTCCTATTTCGAGCCAGCGCTGGCGGGATTGCTGGCGTTGCTGCTGGGCGCCAAGCAGCTCAAGAGCGCGCTGCGGGCCGAGGGTGCGCGCAAGCGCATCGCGCTGGTCGGGCTGGTCGCAACGTTCTGCGCCGCCGCCCTCGCCGCCCAGGCGGGCTACCGCCATTACACCGGCGCCGACAAGCGCGACGGGCTCGGCTTCGCCATCGGCGGCGACGCGGCGACATCGGGCAATCCGGTCTATGGCTCGCTGTTCGCGCCGGGCGTGCCATGCCATGTCTCGAGCCTGTATGGCTGGCGCGACGACCCCTTGGCGCCGGGACGCAGCGAGAAGCATCAGGGCGTCGACCTCGCGGTCAAGCAAGGCACGCCGGTGCATGCCATGGCCGACGGCACGGTGCTGTTCGCCGAGTTCGATGGCGGCCTCGGCAATTTCGTCGCCTTGCAAACCGGCGGCAGCGACACCGCGCCGACCATCGTCAACGGGCACATGGAGACGCTGCTGGTCCACGCCGGCGAGGTGGTGCAGCGCGGCGACATCATCGGGCTCGCCGGCAGCACCGGTCGCTCGACGGGGCCGCATGTGCATCTGCAGCTTTGCCCCGGCGGGCACATGCATCGCGGCGGCTTCGTCTGCGGCGGCTCGACCAATCCGTACGAGAACTGGCCGACGCTGGCCGCGCTGGCACACATGTCCTGCGTCGGCGGGCCGGAAATCTTTTGACCTTGCCTTCCGTTAGGGCCGATCCGCACACTCGCACCCGCTAGCCGGAGTGGGACATGGATTTGAGCTGGAGCGCCGCGGACCTGCGCTTTCGCGACGAGGTTCGCGAATTCCTCGCCGCCGAATTGACGCCGCAGCTGCGCAAGGCGGGCCGTTCGCTGACCAGCGTCTATGCCGACTACGAGGTCGGCATGGCATGGCAGCGCATCCTGCACCGCAAGGGCTGGGTGGCGCCGGCGTGGCCGAAGGAACATGGCGGCTGCGACTGGTCGGTGGCGCAGCGCTATATCTGGGCGAGCGAGCTGGCCGCGGCCGGCGCGCCGCCGATCTCGCCGATGGGCATCGGCATGTGCGGCCCGGTGCTGATCGGTCACGGCACGCAGGAGCAGAAGGCGCATTACCTGCCGCGCATGCTGTCGGGCGCGGATTTCTGGTGCCAGGGCTATTCCGAGCCGGGCTCGGGTTCGGACCTCGCCAGCCTGCAGATGCGCGCGGAGGCCGACGGCGGCGACTTCGTCTGCAACGGCCACAAGATCTGGACGACGCATGCCCATGTCGCGAACATGATTTTCTGCCTGGTGCGGACATCGCGCGAGAAAATCCCGCAACTCGGCATCACCTTCCTGCTGATCGACATGACGGCACCGGGCGTCGACGTGCGGCCGATCGTGTCGCTGAGCGGCGAGCATATCCAGAACGAGATCTTCTTCACCGACGTGCGCGTGCCGCAGGCGAACGCCGTCGGCAGGATCGGCGACGGCTGGACGGTGGCGAAATACCTGATGCAGTTCGAGCGCGGCGGCGGCGTCAGCGCGCCGGGGCTGAAGGTGCGGCTGGGCCGCATCCGCGACATCGCGGCGGCCGAAGGCATCGACGACGAGACCTTCGCGGTCAAGCTGGCGCAGGCGGGAATCGACATTGCAGCACTGGAGGCCGTCGAGCTGCGCGTCATGTCGAGCCTGAGCGGCGGGGCGCCGCCGGGGCCGGAATCCTCGCTGCTCAAGATGGTGTCGACCGAGCTCAGCCAGCGCCTGACGGAGTTGGCGGTGGAGGCGGCCGGCGCCTATGCCGCGCCCTACCAGCCCTTCGCGGTGTCGCCGGGCGGGCCGACGCCGAATTACCGCCCGCCGAGCAATCTGCTGCCGGTCGGACCGGATTATTCCTGGACGGTGGCGGCGAAATATCTCAACGACCGGGCGGGATCGATTTACGCCGGCACCAATGAGGTGCAGCGTAACATCCTGGCAAAAGCGGTATTGGGGCTCTGACGCATGGACCTGCAACTAAGAGACAAGGTGATCTTCGTCGCCGGCGGCAGCCGCGGTATCGGGCTCGGCATCGTCGAGACCTGCCTGAAGGAAGGCGCGCGCGTGGCGCTGACGGCGCGTGGCGCGGAGGCGCTGGAGGCGACGCATAAGCGGCTGGCGGCGCATTACGGCAAGGACCAGGTCTGGTCGATGGCCGGCGACATGCGCGATACGGCGACCATCGAAAAGGCGCTGGCGGCGGTCGAGAAGGATTTCGGACCGCTCTGGGGCGCGGTCGCCAATGTCGGGCTGTTCGAGACCCCGCCCGGCTTCGACGTCGACGACGCCAACTGGGACGGCGCACTGTCGCAAAACCTGGATTCCTCCTACCGCCTGGCGCGCGCCACGTTGAAGCGCATGACGCCGCGCAAGGCCGGCGCGTTCCTGTTCATCTCGTCCATCGCCGGGCTCGGCGCGCTCGGCACGCCGATCACCTACGGCACCGCGAAAGCGGCGATGAACCACCTGTCGAAGGAATTGGCGAAGATCGTCGGCGCTTCGGGCGTGCGCGTGAATACCATCGCGCCGGGCAACATCATCTTCCCGGGCGGCGACTGGGAGGCGCGCTCGACCGGCGAGCGGGCGGAGAACTGGGCGCGCTGGATCAAGCGCGAAGTGCCGATGCGGCGCTACGGCAAGCCCGAGGAAATCGGCGCGGCGGCGGCGTTCCTGCTGAGCCCGATGGCGAGCTTCATCACCGGCGCCGTGCTGCCGGTCGACGGCGGGCAGACGCGCTAGCGCAGTTCCTTTGCCATCGCGTAATTGTGAATCGCGACGCCGTTGAGGACGAAGTCGCGGCGTGCGCTCACGATAAAGCCCTTGCGGGCAAAGAGGGGGCGGGCAAGTTCGCTGGCTTCGGTATAGAGGCGCGGCGCGGCTCGGGCGCGCGCGGTCTCCTCGAGGTGGTCATAGAGTGCCGAGGCGACGCCTTTGCCGACGACATCGGGACGGCAAAAGAGATAATCGATATGGCCGTCAGCTTCGAGGTCGCCAAAGGCGATCGGCTCGTCGCGGCCGTCGACGGCGACGAGGAAGGTGCGGCCGTCGGTCGCCTTCTTCGCGAAGCGCTCGGGCTCGAAGACTTGGGGCGCCCAGGCTTCGACCTGGGCCTGGCTGTAGGCGCGGCGCCCGACCTGGCGCACGGAATCGTAGAACAGCTGCACCAGAGCCGGCGCGTCGCCATCGCGATACGAGCGGATATGCATCACGCGATCTTCTTCAGCGCGCGCGTGAACAGAGCGATCGTGGAGGCATGCAGGAAATCGCCGGTCGCCTTGGGGGCGCGGCCGGCGCAGGCGCGGGCATAGGTGCCTTCGAGGATCGCGCCGAGCTTGTAGCAGGCCAGCACTTCGTACCAGTCGGCGTGGGAGACGTCGCGGACGGTGGCGCGGGCATAGCGTTCGACGATCTCAGCGCGGCTGGGAAAGCCGCTCCACGGCTTGACGGGTCCGAGTTCGGCGCCATCTTCGGGCCACGCCGAGAGCAGCCAGCCCAGATCGATCAGCGGATCGCCCAGCGTGGTCAGCTCCCAATCGACCATGGCCGTGAGCTTCGCCGAATGGCGGTCGAACAGGACATTGCCGAAATGGAAATCGCCGTGGATGATCCCGGGCACGAAGGACTGCGGTTGATGCTTGGCGAGCCAGGCGCCGACCTCGTCCACGCCGGGAATGCCGGAAAGGCCGGGCCAGCCCGGAAATTCGGCGTAGGACTCCAGCTGCCCGCGCCAGCGGCCGACCTGGCGATCGAGAAATTTGTCGAGCTTGCCCAGCCCCTCGAGACCGCGCGCGGCGTAATCGACTTTCGACAGCGCGGCGATGGCATCGACCATCTCGAAACCCATGGCGCGGCGGATCGCGGGATCGCTCGCATGCAGCGGCGGCATTTCCTCGCGCGGCGTGAAGCCTTCGACCGGCTCCATCAGGTAGAACGCAGCGCCGAGGACGCTTTCGTCGCCGCAGGCGGCGATCAGCGCGGGATGACGGACGTCGGTGCCAGCGAGCGCGGCGAGGACGCGGGCCTCGCGGCGCATGGTCTCATTGGAGTTGGCGCGCAGATGCTTGGGCGGTCGGCGCAGGACGAAGCTGCGCCCGGCACGATCGAACTTGAGCAGGATGTTCTGCGTGCCGCCGCCGAGCAGGTGCGCGTTTTCGATGCTACCGCGCGGCAGCCCCTGCCCGTCCATCCAGGCGGACAGCGCCGCCAGCGACAGGAAGCTCTGCCAATCCTGGTCGCCGCGCGGAACGACGGTTTGTGGAAGCTCTTCGGCCATCCCGCAATGCTGGCACAGTTCACGCCGCGGTCAAATTTAGCTTTCCGGCCGGTGCAGGATTTCCAGCGCCTGCTCCGCCAGGCGCGGCGTGCCGTTGACGGCGGGGCGGTCGGAGGGCGCGACGCCGTTCAGGACGCGGCGATAGACGCCCTGGCTGATCGAGGCGAGGCGGAAAATGCCGAAGGCGACATAGAAATTCCAGTTGGGAATGGCGGCGCGCCCGGTGCGGCGGCAATAGGCGTCGCGGTATTCCGCTTCGGTCGGAATGCCGCTGGCGGCGAAGTCGACGCCGACCAGGCTGCCCCAGCTCTGGGCCTCGGAATGCCACAGGAAACAATTGTAGGCGATGTCGGCGAGCGGGTGGCCGATGGTGCAGAGCTCCCAGTCGAGCACCGCGATCAGGCGCGGTTCGCTGGGATGGAACATGGTGTTCTCGAGGCGGTAGTCGCCATGCGCGATGGAGACCGACTTGTCCGGCGGGATCCGTGTCGGCAGCTCGGCGATCAGTTGCTCCATCGCCGGGATGGGTTCGGATTCGGCGCCGCGATATTGCTTGATCCAGCGCGCCACCTGGCGCTCGAAATAGCCGTCGGGCCGGCCGAAACCCGTCAGACCGACGGCCTCGTAGTCGACCTTGTGCAATTTGGCGAGCGTGGCATTGAGGTCGTCGTAGATCGCGGCGCGGTCGGCCTTGCCGACGCCCGGCAGCGTCGCATCGCGAAAGATGCGGCCGTCGAGGAAGTCCATGACGTAGAACGCGGTGCCGATGACGCTCTCGTCGGTGCAGAGATGGCGCATGCGCGGGACGGGCACGCCGGTACCTTCCAGCGCCTTCATGACGCGATATTCGCGGTCGACCTGGTGGGCGCTGGCCAGGAGCTGGCCGGGCGGCTTCTTGCGCAGGACATAGCGCCGCGGGCCGCTCGGCCCCTCGGTCGTCAGCTTGAAGGTCGGGTTGGAGGCGCCGCCCTTGATCTGCTGCACGCGCATGCCCGTGCCGAAACCGTCGATATGCGTCTCCAGATGCGCCTTCAGCTTCGCTTCGTCGAAACGCTGCGCAGGCGCGACCTCGCCGACCAGGTCGTCGCTCATGTCTTCGAAAGCTTGTTGAGCGTTTCGAACAGCGTGCCGTTGGCCATGCCGTCGCGGGTGCCTTCGGGGTCGAGCGTCGCGGCTTTGTCGAGCTCGGCGATCTCCGGCGGGACGTACCAGTGCAGCTTCGTCGAGTGGTAAGCCTCCCACACCACCTTGGCGACCTCGATCGGCGGGATGGCGCGGAACATGCCCTCCTTGGGCGCGTTGGCGGCGATGCCGGGCGGCAGGATCGGCGTGTCGATCAGCCCGGGCAGCACATCGGCGGCACGCACGCCGATCATTTTGAACTCGACGGCGAGCGCCTCGGTCAGGCCCTTCACGGCGTGCTTGGTGGCGGAATAGACCGCGATGCCGGGCATGCCATAGGTCGCCGAGGACGACGAGGTGGTAAAGCACAGCGAGTTCGGCGTCGCCTTGAGATATTTGATGCCCTCGTGGATGCCGATCAGGACGCTGACGAAATTGGTGTTGACCACCGCCATAATATCTTCGAACGACTGAGTCTCGAAGAAGCCGCCGCGGCCGATGCCGGCATTGTTGTAGAGGATGTCGAGCTGGCCGCCGGTATCGGCGGCGAACTCGGCCAGCGCCATGGCGAATTTCTCGCGCTGGGTGACGTCGAGCAGGCCGGTGCGGCAATTGTCGAAGCCGATCTCCTGTTCCAGGGTCTTGAGGCCGTCGCCATTGAGGTCGTAACCGCCGACGAACCAGCCCTTGCCGGCAAACAGCTTGGCCGTCTCGCGGCCCATGCCGGATGCGGCGCCGGTGATGAAGATGGATTTGCGGCCATTGGCTTTGGACATGCGGGCTCCGACGGGCTGAACGGGCGACACGTTAAGCGGGCGTGGGCAGCCGTCAACCGCGGCGCGGTTGACGCTACGCAAGCCGGGCTTGCCCGGCGCCGTGGCCGCCCTACAATCCGTCGCCACGGTACCCGGGAAACAGGACGCCATGACCATCCAGCCGGAAATCGCCGCGCTCGTCGGCGACCTCGACTTCGATCCCGACGCGCTGCACGCCAAATACCTCGCCGAGCGCGACAAGCGCCTGCGCGACGACGGCAATGCGCAGTATGTCGAGGTCAAGGCGCAGTTCTCGCGCTACCTCGAGGACCCTTATGTCGACCCGGGCTTCACGCGCGCGCCGGTGTTCGACGCAGTCGAGTTCGCGATCATCGGCGGCGGCTTCGGCGGCCTGCTGATGGGGGCGCGGCTGCGCGAGGCGGGGTTCGAGAGCATCCGCGTGGTCGAGAGCGCCGGCGATTTCGGCGGCACCTGGTACTGGAACCGCTATCCAGGCGCGATGTGCGACGTCGAATCCTATTGCTACCTGCCGCTGCTCGAAGAGCTGGGCTATCTGCCCAGGCACAAATATTCCTTCGCGCCGGAAATCCTGGAGCACAGCCGGCGCATCGCGCGGCATTACCGGCTCTACGACGACGCGCTGCTGCAGACCGCCATTACCGAGTTGCGCTGGGACGAAGCGGCCGGGCATTGGATCGTCAGCACCGATCGCGGCGACCGCTTCACGGCGAAATATGTCGCGATGGCGAACGGGCCGCTGAGCCGGCCCAAGCTGCCGGGCATTCCCGGCATCAACGATTTCAAGGGCCACACTTTCCACACCAGCCGCTGGGATTATCGCTATACGGGCGGCGACAGCAGCGGCGGCCTCACGGGCCTCGCCGACAAGCGCGTCGGCATCATCGGCACCGGCGCGACCGCCATCCAGTGCGTGCCGCATCTGGGCGAATGGGCCAAGGCGCTTTACGTGTTCCAGCGCACGCCCTCCTCCGTCGACGTGCGCAACAATGCGCCGACGGATCCCGCCTGGGCCGCGTCGCTGGAACCGGGCTGGCAGAAGCGGCGACAGGAGAATTTCAACATCCTGGTCAGCGGCGGCGACCAGGACGAGGACCTCGTCCATGACGGCTGGACCGACATTTTCCGCAATGTGACGGGAACGGCCGCCAAGGAGATGTCGCGCAAGCTTGGCCGCAGGCTGACGGGCGCCGAGCGCGGCGAGGTGATGGCGCTGGCCGATTATCGCAAGATGAACCAGGTGCGAGCGCGGGTGGACGCCATCGTCCGCGATCCGGACACCGCTGCCGCGCTCAAGCCGTGGTACCGGCAGTTCTGCAAGCGGCCCTGCTTCCACGACGAATATCTGCAGACCTTCAACCGGCCCAACGTCACGCTGGTCGACACCAACGGCAAGGGCGTCGAGCGGCTGACGGCGCACGGCGTGGTGGCGAACGGGACCGAGTATCCGGTCGACTGCCTGATCTTCGCCACCGGCTTCGAGGTCGGCACCTCGTACACGCGGCGCGCCGGCTACGACATTGTCGGGCGCGGCGGCAAGACGCTGTCGGAGCATTGGTCGGACGGCCTGCGCACGCTGCACGGCTTGACCACGGCAGGTTTTCCGAACTGCTTCTTTCTCGGCTTCACGCAGGGCGCGATCACCATCAGCGTGCCGCAGGCGCTGAACGAGCAGGCGCAGCACGTGACCTACATGGTGAGCCAGGCGAAGGGGCGCGGCCGCGGCGTGCTGGAGCCGACCGCGGCGGCGCAGGATGCCTATGTCCAGGAGGTGCGCAGCCTGGCGCGCATGGGCCTGCGCTTCTATCGCGAATGCACGCCGGGCTACTACAACAGCGAGGGCGAGGTGGGGAACAAAGGCGGCTTTTTCTCGGACATGTACGGCGCGGGGCCGCTCAAATTCTTCCAGCTGCTCGAGGCGTGGCGGTCGACGGGGCGGCTGGACGGGCTGGAACTGCGCTAAGCGAGGGCCTGCTCCAGATCGGCGATGAGGTCGTCGACGTCCTCGACGCCGACCGAGAGACGCACCAACGAGTCGGAAATGCCGATGGCGGCACGCTGATCCTCGGGGATCGAGGCGTGGGTCATGATGGCGGGGTGCTCGATCAGGCTTTCGACGCCGCCGAGGCTTTCGGCCAAGGTGAAGAGTTGCGTGCGCTCCAGGACGCGCTTGGTCGGCGCGAGCCCACCCTTGACGAAGAACGTCACGATGCCGCCGAAACCGTGCATCTGCCTTTTGGCGAGCGCATGCTGCGGATGGCTTTCGAGCCCGGGATAGATCACGCGTTCGATCCTGGCGTGCTTTTCGAGCCAATGGGCGATCTTGAGCGCGTTGCCGCAATGGCGCTCCATGCGCAGCGACAGCGTTTTCAGGCCGCGCAGGGCAAGGAAACTGTCGAACGGGCCGGCGATGGCGCCGACCGCGTTGTGCAGGAACCGCAATTGACTTGCGAGCGCCGCATCGCCGGTGACGACGCAGCCGCCGACGATGTCGGAGTGGCCGTTGAGATATTTGGTCGTCGAATGCATGACGATGTCGATGCCCAGCTCCAGCGGACGCTGTACCCAGGGGCTGGCGAAGGTATTGTCGGCGGCGGTGATCAGCTTGTGCGTTTTCGCGAGGCCCGCGATAGCGGCGAGATCGGCGAGGCGCAGCAGTGGATTGGTCGGGGTCTCGACCCAGATCATCCTGGTGTTCGGCCGGATCGCGGCTTCGATGGCTTTGAGGTCCGACAGGTCGACGAAGCTGAAAGCGAGGCCGGCGGAGCGCTTGCGCACCTTGTCGAACAGGCGGAACGAGCCGCCATAGAGATCGTCGCTGGCGATGACATGCGCGCCGCTGTCGAGCAGTTCGAGAACGGTGGAGATCGCGGCGAGGCCGGAGGCGAAGGCGAAACCGTCGCTGCCGCTTTCGAGATCGGCGATGCAGCGCTCGAACGCCATGCGGGTCGGATTCTGGCTGCGCGAATATTCGAAGCCCTTGTGGACGCCGGGACTCTCCTGCGCGTAGGTCGAGGTGGCGTAGATCGGCACCATGACGGCCCCGGTGGAGGGGTCGTGATGCTGCCCGGCATGGATGGTGCGGGTGGCGAAGCCCAGGCGATTGCGCCCGTCCTTGGCGTTGCGATCGGTCATGGATGCAGCCGGATGTGGTTTATGAGGTCGATGCGAGTGATCAGGCCGACGAAGGTATCACCCTCGCAGACCAGGGCTACTTCATTGTGCTCGAAGACCGGCAGCAGGGCCGAGAGCGGCGCGCGCACCGGCAAGGTCTTGGGCGCCGACGTCATCGCCTGCTTCACCAACGAGGCGAAACGCGCCGAGCGCTGCGCCTCGGGGCCTTCGACGACGGTCAGGATGTCGCTCTCGTCGACGATGCCGACCAGCGTGCGCTCGACCAACACCGGCAGCTGCGAGACGTCGGCGGAGCGCATGCGGTTGTAGGCGGTGAGCAGCGTGTCCTCGGGGCCGACGGTGACGGTGGCGCCGGTATCGAAACGGCGCGAGATCAGATCGCTGAGATCGCCCTTGAGCGGCTTGTCGGAGAGCCCCTGCTCGATCACCCAGAAATCGTTGTAGACCTTGGAGAGATATTTGTTGCCGCTGTCGCAGACCAGCGTCACGACGCGCTTGGGCGAAGTCTGCGCGCGGCAATAGCGCAGCGCCGCGGCCAGCAGCGTGCCGGACGACGAGCCCGCCAGGATGCCCTCCTTCGAGAGCAATTCGCGCGCCGCCTCGACGCTTTCGCGGTCCGGGATCGAATAGGAGGCCTTGACGAAGGCGAGCTCGCAATTGGCCGGCACGAAATCCTCGCCGATGCCTTCGATGGTCCACGAGCCCGGCTTGATGGTCTCGCCGGTCTGCAGCAGCGGCGTCAGGATCGAGCCCACGGGATCGGCGAGCACCATCGCCGTCTTGGGCGAAGCCTTGGCGAAGAAGCGGCCAAGGCCGGTCAGCGTGCCGCCGGAGCCGACGCCGACCACGACGGCATCGACGTCGCCGTCCATCTGCTCGAAAATCTCGGGGCCCGTCGTCGTCTCATGCGCCAGCGGGTTGGCGGGGTTGACGAACTGGTTGATGAAATGGCCCTGCACTTCGGTCGCGATTCTCTCGGCCATGTCCTGGTAGTAGTCGGGGTGGCCCTTGCCGACATCGGAGCGCGTCAGGCGGACATCGGCGCCGAGCGCGCGCAGGTGCTGGATCTTCTCGCGCGCCATCTTGTCGGGCACCACCAGGATGATCTTATAGCCCTTGAGGACGCCGACCTGGGCGAGGCCGAGCCCGGTGTTGCCGGCAGTGGCCTCGACGATGGTGCCGCCGGGCCTCAGCTTGCCGCTCTTCTCGGCTGCTTCGATCATGGAGAGGCCGATGCGGTCCTTGATCGAGCCGCCGGGATTCTGGCTCTCCAGCTTGGCGAACAGCCGGCAGGGGCCGGTGTCCAGATGCGTCAGTTCGAGCAGCGGCGTGTTGCCGATCATATCGAGCGCGGAACGGACGGGCCTGGGTGCGGTCATAAGAGGACAATCGCTGGGATTCGGCGGCACGATAGCGCGTCCGGCGGCGTGAAAGTGAGCCCTGTGCGCGACGAAAGAAACTGCCAAGGCTTGGCGGCGGCGGCAAACTTCGTTCCCGTCGCGGCCGGGCTGGCGGATATTTCGCGCCGGCGTCAGACGTAGCGCGGAATCGGCCCGCGCTGCGGCGTGGCGCGGTCGGACAGATCGAACATCACCTCGTCGACGTAACACCAGCCCCAGCCCTCGGGCGGGTCGTAGCCTTCGACGATTGGGTGCCGGGTCTTGTGGAAATGCTTGGTCGCGTGGCGGTGCGGAGAGCTGTCGCAGCAGCCGACATGGCCGCAGGTCCGGCAGAGCCGCAGATGCACCCATTGGGAGCCGGTCTTCAGGCATTCCTCGCAACCGAGCGCGCTCGGCGTGACGGTTCGGATCGTGTCCAGATGCGTGCAGCTGTCGGCCATCAGACTTTCTCCGTTGCGATGGGACCGCCATCGGCCAGGTAGGCGTGGATCGCCGAGACGACTTGCGCGCCCTCGCCTACCGAGGCCGCGACGCGCTTGACCGAGCCGGAGCGTACGTCGCCGATGGCGAAAATGCCGGGGTGGTTGGTCTCGAGCGGGCGCGTCTCGGAGGTGCAGACGAAACCCTTGGCGTCGAGCCGGACGTCGCATTGCGACAGCCAGTCGGTGTTGGGATCGGCGCCGATAAAGAGGAAGACGTGGGCGATGGGTTTCTCGGTCTGCACGCCCGAGACGCGGTCGGTCCAGCACACGGCGTTGAGGACGCGTTTGTCGCCCCGCAATTGCGTGATCTCGCTATGCGCAATCAACTCGATATTGGGTTGCGCGGCGATGCGGTCGATCAGGTAGCGCGACATGGTCGCGGCGAGGCCGGCACCGCGCACCAGCATGTAAACCTTCTTCACCTGGCTCGCGAGATAGACCGCGGCCTGGCCCGCCGAATTGCCGCCGCCGACCAGCACCACGTCCTGCCCGGCGCACAGCCGCGCTTCCAGCGGCGAGGCCCAATAGTGGACGTGGCTGCCCTCGAACTCGGCAAGATTGGCGACCGCGAGGCGCTTGTAGCGTGCGCCGGTGGCGATGATGACGGCGCGGGCGCCGGCGGCTTCCTTGTTGGCGAGGTCGAGACGGAAACGTTTGTCCACCTGCGTGAGGTTGATGACCTCGTCGGGGATCGCCATCTCGGCGCCGAATTTCTGCGCCTGGTTGTAGGCGCGCGCCATCAGGGCAATGCCGGTGATGCCGGTAGGAAAGCCCAGATAGTTCTCGATGCGCGCCGAGGCGCCGGCCTGGCCGCCAAAGGCACGGCAGTCGAAGACGACGACGGAGAGACCTTCGGACGCGGCATACACTGCGGCGGCGAGGCCGGCAGGTCCGGCGCCGACCACCGCGACGTCGAACAGCTTGTCCGGATCGACCGCGCTCACCATGCCGAGACAGCGGGCGAGTTCGTCCTCGCCGGGATTGCGCAGCAGCTGGCCGTTGGGACACAGGACGATCGGCAGCTGCCCGGGCTCGACATGAAAACGCTCGACCAGCGCCTTGGCCTGCGGATCGCTGTCGGAATCGAGCCAGACATGCGGATGACCGTTGCGGCCCAGGAAGTTCGCGAGCCTGAGGACGTCGGCCTGACCGGCGCGGCCGACGATGACCGGGCCGCCGGCGCCGGTCTCGAGCAGGCCGACGCGGCGCAGGATCAGCGCCCGCATGATGCGTTCGCCGAGCTCGGCCTCCTCGACCAGCAGATCGCGCAGGCGTTGCGGCCGGATCACGACGGCTTCGACGGCGCTGAGCGCCCTGGCGTCGACCAGCGCCGGCTTGCCGGAGAGCTGCGCCAACTCCCCCATGAAATGGCCCGGCCCATGGGTGACGATGAGCTGGTCGCCGCCGAGACCGTCGCGCTGGGTGATGGCGATCTCGCCGGCGAGCACGATGAAGAAGCCCGGTGAGACCTCGCCGGTGCGGACGATGACGGCGCCGGCGTCGTAGGTTTTGACCTCGCCGAAACGGCGCAGGCGCTCAACCTCGGCGGCCGCCAGCGACGGAAACATCTGGTCGTGACGGGCTTCGATTGTGGACGGGGCGGCGGCCATGGCGGCGGTTTTCCGAACTTGCCGGCGCATCTGAAGGGAGCCGCGCGATATCCGCAAGGCGGCTGCACCGCGGGCGCGCTATGCCGCCCAGAGCCGCCGGACGCCTTGCCAGGGCAGCTGCCAGCGCACCGGACGCGGCGGCAACAGGCGTTCGAGGAGCATCAGCAGCGAGACGGCGGCCATGGCGGCGACGCTCAGCCGGCCGGCAACGAGCGGCACCAGCATCAAGGCCCAGCAGGCGCCGACGCACCACAGGCCCGCGCTCATGCCGTAACGCAGGCAATCGCGCTCGGCGGCCAGGCCAAACGCCGACAGGGCCGGCAGGCGATGGCAGCGATTGAGGCACGCCTGCTTCGCCGGCGTGGCCTGCCACAGCACGGCGAGCGCCGTGGCGCCCCACAGGGCAAGCCAGCTGGGCGCGAGCACCTTGAGCGCGACCGATGCGGCGATCAGCACGGCACCCGCCAGCATCCAGATGCCGCCATAGCCGAACGCGAAGACCAGGGCGGCGCGCCAGCGGCGGCGGCGCAGCGTGCCGCGCCACAGATGGACAAAGGGCTGTGCCAACAGCGGCGGCATCATCGCCAGCAGCATCAGAAGCCAGGGCAGGACGAGGGACGCCGGCGGATGAAAGGCCAGGAAAGTCTCCAGCGCGCGCCAATCGTCCGCCGCGCCGCCGGTCATGCCGCAAATCGCGGGCATGCCGCGCGAACCGCCGGCGACTAGAACCGCGATCCAGCCGACCAGGCTGGCCAGCAGGAGGGGCGGCCACGCGCCGCTCGCGAGCGGCGCCAAGAGCTGCCTGGCGGGCGGCACCTAGCGGCCACCCTTGCGGAGACGGGCCATGCGAATACCCCTTCAGCCGGCTTGCCGCGCGCGGCGCTTATCTTCGGAATTCCAATGGAACAGAGTATCTGTACACCCAACGTCAACACAGAACTCGAATAATTCAACGCTGCACGACGTATTATCCAGACTCGACTATAGATGGATTGAACACGCTCGCCAACCGGACTGCGGCGCCCGCCCGCGCCAGCCACGCGCGGAACGCCGGGCCAGCCGGCGTCTTTCCTTGCAGCGCCCATCCGGCAAAAGTGATACTTGATCCCGCCGCCCCGGGCCCAAAGGCCCCGGCGATCGGCATTTGTGATGGGCTGACGGCCAAAGGATGCGACGTGCTTCTCCTGATCGATAATTACGACAGCTTCACCTACAACCTGTTCCACTATCTGGGGCAGTTGGGAGCGGAGGTCGTGGTCAAGCGCAACGACGAACTCTCCGCCGCCGAGGCGCTGGCGCTGAAGCCCGAATCCATCGTGCTGTCGCCGGGTCCATGCACGCCGAACGAGGCCGGCATCTGCCTCGAGCTGATCAAGCTGGCGGGCGGTCGTGTCCCGATCCTCGGCGTCTGCCTCGGCCACCAGGCTATCGGCCAGGTCTATGGCGGCACCATCGTGCGGGCGCCGGAGCCGATGCACGGCAAGCTGTCCACTATTCATCACACCGGCAAAAGCGTGTTCCGCGGCCTCAACAACGACTTCCTTGCCACGCGCTACCATTCGCTGACCATCGCGCCCGAGAGCATGCCCGCCAGCCTGGAGGTGACGGCGACCAGCACCGACGGCGTCATCCAGGGCATCATGCACAAGAGCCATCCGGTACACGGGGTGCAGTTCCATCCCGAGAGCATCGCCTCGGAAAACGGCCACGCGCTGCTGCAGAACTTCCTGGCGCTCGCCAAGACGGCCGTGCCGGCATGACGGCCGAAGATTTCACGCATCTGCTCAAGCGCGTCGCCGGCGGCGAGACACTGAGCGCCGAGCAGTCGGCCCAGGCGTTCGGCGCGATCATGGCCGGGGAGATCGGCGAGATGCGGATCGCCGCGCTGGTGACGGCCATGGCGGTGCGCAAGCCTACGGTCGATGAGATCGTGGGCGCGGTGCGCGCGATGCGCGGCGCGATGAAGTCGATCGAGGCCAGCCCCTACGCCATCGACCTGTGCGGCACGGGCGGCGACGGAATCGGCACGCTCAACATCTCGACGGCTTGCGCCTTCGTCGTGGCGGCGTGCGGCGTGCCGGTGGCCAAGCACGGCAATCGCGGCTCGTCGAACAGCGGTACCGCCGACTGCCTGGAGGCGCTGGGCGTGAATATTGAGCTGTCACCGGCGGGCGCCTCGCGCTGCCTGCGCGAAGCCGGATTGTGCTTCCTATTCGCGCAGGCCTATCACCCTGCGATGAAATACGCCGCGCCGGTGCGGCGCGAGCTCGGCTTCCGCACCATCTTCAATCTGCTGGGGCCATTGACCAATCCGGCGCGGGTGCGGCGGCAACTGGTCGGGGTGTATGCCAAGGAGTGGTGCGTGCCGTTGGCCGAAGTGCTTGGGCGTCTGGGCGCCGAACGCGCCTGGGTGGTGCATGGCGACGGGCTGGACGACATCGCGATCTCGGGGCCGTCGCATGTCGCGATATTGGAGAACGGCAAGGTCACGACGCGCGATATCGGGCCGGAGGATGCCGGGCTGAGCTGGGCGCCGCTGGCGGCACTCGCCGGTGGCACGGCGGCGGAGAATGCGGCTGCGCTGCGGCGGCTGCTCGACGGCGAGGGCGGCGCCTATCGCGACATCGTGGCGATCAATTCGGCGGCGGCACTGATCGTGGCCGGCAAGGCGCAGGACCTGCGCGAGGGCGCCGCGCTGGCCGCGGGCGCGATCGACACCGGCGCGGCGCGTGCGAGACTCGAAAAGCTCGTCGCGGTGTCGCGGACATGACCATTCTCGACGAGATCGCGGTCTACAAGCGCGCCGAAGTCGCCGCCGCCAAGGCGCGGCTGCCGACGGCGGAGATCGAAACCGCGGCGCGCGCCGCGGGACCGGTGCGCGGCTTTCGCGCCGCGCTGGACGCGAAGAAAGCGGCCGGTGGCTACGGCCTGATCGCCGAAGTGAAAAAGGCGAGCCCGTCCAAGGGGCTGATCCGCGCCGATTTCGATCCCCCTGCCCTGGCGCGCGCCTATGAGCGGGGCGGCGCGGCGTGCCTGTCAATCCTGACCGACACGCCATCGTTCCAGGGCGCGGCCGAATTCCTGATGCAGGCGCGCGCCGCGACCGCGCTGCCGGTGCTGCGCAAGGATTTCATGCTCGACTCGTATCAGGTCGCCGAGGCGCGGGCCTGGGGGGCGGACTGCATCCTCGTCATTCTGGCGATGGTCGGCGACATGACCGCCAAGACGCTGATGATGGATGCCGCGCACTGGAAGATGGACGCGCTGGTGGAAGTGCATGACGAGGCGGAGCTCGAACGCGCGCTGGCGCTCGGCGCACAACTGATCGGCATCAACAATCGCGATTTGAAGACCTTCGTCACCGACCTCGGCGTGACGCTGCGGCTGCTGCCGCGCATTCCCCAGGACAGGCTGGTGGTCGCCGAGAGCGGACTTGGGGCGCCGGCCGACCTGAAGCGGCTCGCCGCTGCCGGGGTCACGAGCTACCTGATAGGCGAGAGCCTGATGCGCGAAGCCGACGTGGCGGCAGCGACAGCCCGGCTGATCGGCGCTGGAACCGGTCCATGACCAAACTGAGCCATCTGGACGATCAGGGCGCGGCGCGCATGGTCGACGTCTCGGCCAAGGCCGCGACGGCGCGCGAGGCGGCGGCCGAGGCGACGATCGTCCTGGCGGCGGCGGCGTTCGAGGCCGTGACGACGGGCGCCGCGAAAAAGGGCGACGCGCTCGCCGCGGCACGGATCGCCGGCATCATGGCGGCCAAGAAGACCAGCGAACTGATCCCGCTGTGCCACCCCCTCGCGCTGACCGGCGCGACCGTCGATTTCGAGCCCGACGCGGCGAGGAGCGCGATCCGCATCGTCGCGCGCGTAAAGACGAACGGCCCCACCGGTGTCGAGATGGAGGCGCTGACGGCGGCGAGCATCGCGGCGCTGACGATCTACGACATGGTCAAGGGGATAGACAAAGGCGCGGTCATCGAGGGCGTGCGGCTGCTGTCCAAATCCGGCGGCAAGAGCGGCGATTACGCGGCCGGTGCGGCGCCCAAGCCGGAGAAGGCCCCTTATCGCTCGGCCGGCATGCGCGGCCGCGCCAAGCCGGTTACGCTGATGGGCGAAGTCTCGGCACCCAAGCGCGACGCCAACCAGCAACGCGACGCCAACCAGCAGCGCGAGGCGTTCCGCATCTTCATGACCTCGCGGCGCCTGCGCGCCACGCAATGGGCCAAGGACGCCGGCGTGCCGGCGTCGGAGATCTATTCGTTCCTCACCGGCAAGACGCGGGCCATGCCCGGCGACGTCTGCGAAAAGCTCGCGCGCGCCGCGCGGACGCGTGTCGAAGACATGTTCAAATGATTTCCGTCGACGAGGCCGTGGCGCGGATCGCCGGCGCATTCGCGCCGCTGGCCGGCGAGACGGTCGCCGTTGGCGACGCAGCAGGGCGAGTGCTGGCCGAAAAAGCCGTGGCGCGGGCGAGCCAGCCGCCGGCTTCGGTGTCGTCGATGGACGGCTATGCGGTGCGCGCCGCGGACGCCGCCAAGCCGGGCACTGTCCTGCGCGTGATCGGAGCCGCGCCGGCGGGACATCCGTTTGCCGGCAGGGTCGGCGCGAACGAAGCGGTGCGCATCTTCACCGGTGGCGTGATGCCGGACGGCGTCGACAGCGTTGTCATCCAGGAAGACGCGGCGGCCGAGGGCGACCACGTCACGTTCAGCGTTGCGGCGGCCGCGGGTCAGCATGTCCGCGCTGCAGGACTCGACTTCAGGGCGGGCGAAACGCTGGTGCCGGCGGGTAGGCGCCTCAACGCACGCGACTTGTCGCTGATCGCGGCGGGCGACGTCGCGCACGTGACCGTGCGGCGGCGGCCACGGATCGTATTCGTCGCCACGGGCGACGAGCTGTCGCTGCCCGGCGCAGCGCGCAAGCCGGGTGGCATTGTCGCCTCGTCGGGTTATGCGCTGGCGGCGATGATCGTGCGCTGGGGCGGCGAGGCGGTGGATCTGGGCATCCTGCCCGACACGGCGGAGGCGGTGGCGGGCATCGCCGACCAGGCAGTGGACGCGGACCTCGTCGTGACGCTTGGCGGCGCCTCGGTCGGCGACCACGACCTGGTGCAGAAGGCGCTGGGCCCCAGAGGCTTCGCGCTCGATTTCTGGAAGATCGCGATGCGGCCCGGCAAGCCGTTGATCTTCGGCCGGCTCGGCAAGACCCCCCTGCTGGGGCTGCCGGGCAATCCGGTATCCACCTTGGTCTGCGCCATGCTGTTCCTGCGACCGGCGATCGCGGCGATGCTGGGGACCCAGGATGAAGCGCCCACGATGACGGCGAAACTGAGAACCGCCCTGAAGGCGAACGACGCAAGGCAGGATTATCTGCGGGCGCGGCTCGCGACGAGCAACGGCGAGCGCGTCGCCGAACCGTTCGCCGTGCAGGACTCCTCGATGCTCAGCGTCCTGGCGCGCGCCGACGCGCTGATCGTACGCGCGCCGCACGCGCCGCCGGCAAAGGCCGGCGACACCGTCTCGATCCTCCTGCTGGATTAAAAAAAGAGCGGGCCAAAGCCCGCTCTCTCTTTTTTAGTGATGATGGCCGTGGGAGCCGCCGCCATGGAAACCGCCACCGTGGAAATGGCCGCCGCCGAACCCGAAACCGAGCGTCACGCCCGGTCCGTAATACGCCGGCCCATAGTAGCCGTCGTAATAGGGATCGCCGTAATAGGGGTAGTGGTGGACGTGCCAGCAGTGAAACCTGTCGCATACGACGCGCGCGGACGCCGGCACCGTGGTCGCGGCTGCGGTGGCGCCGACGACGGCGGCAGCCAGTGCCAACCTGGCGAAAATCCTGTTGAACTTCATCATTGCAACCTCCTGTGGCTGCTCCTCCATGGGAGAAAACGAATGCGCCCGGCATCTGTTCCGGATTGCACCACGGACAAAAAAAGAGCGGGCCGAAGCCCGCTCTCTTTCAGGCCGCGTTCAAATCAGAACGTGACCCACAGGCCGTTGCGCCAATAGCCGCGACCGTCGTGATGGTCGCGCCAGTGGTAGCCATCACGATGATGAAGGCGCCAATCGTCACCGTAGAACCGCACGCCGAGCGTGGCGGGATAGTCGTAACGCGTGGTTTCCTGCCAGCAGTCGCCGAAGCGGTTGCAGACGGTGCGCGCGTCGGCGGCGGTCGTGGTGGCTGCGAGGGCACCGATACCGAGCAATGCGGCCACGGCGCCTGTGGTCATGAACTTGCGAATGGTGGTCATGGGGTTCGTCTCCATGTTGGTAGCGCCTCTCCGGGTCAGTGAACGGCTTTCGCCGAGTCCCGTTCCGGGGAACCTGCATTTTTCCCCCGGATTTGCGCGTTGACGCTTCCAAAGAACTAAAGTAGAACGATTCTCCATGTTGCGGCTTTGTTCGCCCCTGATTTGGGCAGCGGCCTTTGGAGGACATGGAACCCATGCTGACGCGCAAACAATACGAACTGCTGATGTTCATCCATGAGCGGATTCGTGAATCCGGCGTGCCGCCGTCCTTCGACGAGATGAAGGACGCGCTCGACCTCAAGTCCAAGTCGGGCATCCACCGCCTGATCACGGCGCTCGAGGAGCGCGGCTTCCTGCGTCGCATGGAAAAGCGCGCCCGAGCGCTCGAGATCATGAAGCTGCCCGACAACGTCTCGGACACGCTGCGGCCAGCGACGACGCGCAGCCAGTCGCAGCGCGCCGCGCCGCGCCATAGCCGCGGCGACAACCGGATTTCGTCCGACGCACGCATGGCCGGCGGGCCCAGGCGGGCCGTCGGCGACGGCGAGAGTGCCGTCAACGTGCCGCTGGTCGGCCGCATCGCGGCCGGCACGCCGATCGAGGCGCTGCAGAACAAGGTCGGCGAAGTGCCGGTGCCGGGCGGCATGATCGGACGCGGCGATCACTACGCTCTGGAGGTCACCGGCGACTCGATGATCAATGCCGGCATCCTCGACGGCGATACGGTGATCATCATGGAAGCCGACGTGGCGCAGACCGGCGAGATCGTGGTGGCGCTGGTCGACAACCAGGAAGCGACGCTGAAGCGGCTGCGTCGGCGCGGCGATTCGATCGCGCTGGAAGCGGCCAACCCGGCCTATGAGACGCGGCTCTACGGCGCCGACCGGGTGCGCATTCAGGGCAAGCTGGTGGGACTGATCCGCCGGTATTGAGAGGCGCGCGGCGGCGCGCTCCAGGGGCGCGCGCCGCGATCCTGTTCGACGGTTTCGATCCTGAGCGGCGGTCCCAGCCAGACGGCATAACCGTTGTCGCGCGCGACGTCGAAGCGGTCGATCACCAGAAGCGGCCCCTTGCACTTGCGGCGCGTCGGAACGGCGCTGACGACGATGGCGGCGCGGGTGCAATCCTCCGCCAGCGCGTCGATGCGCGCCGCGTCGGCGATGGCGAGGCCCGAGGCCGTGCGCGCGATGCAGCCCAGCGCGTCGCAGCGCACGCCGTCGGCTGCGGTGGCGACGGCATCGATGGCGTCGCGCGCGTCACCGTCGCGCTTGAGCCATTCGGACGCCGAGTAATTGTCCTTGGGCTTGCGGAACAGCTTCAGCATGCCGTCCGGGCCGCGCACGGCGACGGTGAGCCCGTCGCGGGCGACGAGCAGGTCCGGCGGCGTCACGACATAGGCGAGCGCGACGCCGAGCAGAAGCGGCGCAAAGCCGAGCCAGCGCCAGCGGCGGCGCCACAGGCCGAGCCACAGACCGCCAAACGAAACCAGCACCAGCGCGCTCACCGGCCAGGCCGGCATGACGCTGACGGCGCCCGGCAGGCCTGAGACCCAGCGGCCCATCGCCAGCATGACCTCGATGCCGAAGCCCAGCACGCGCAGCGGCCAGGCATCGAGGCCGAATGGCATCAGGAACACGGCGAGCGCGGCGGCGGGCATGGCGATGAAGCCCATCACCGGCATGGCGAGGAGATTGCCGAGCACGGCGTAATGCGTGGCGCGGTCGAAATGATAGATCGCATAGGGCACGGTCGCGATGCTGCCGACGAGGCTGGTCGTGGCGATGCCGCGGATGTAGCGCCGGACATGCTGGAAGCGGCGCGGACCGAAGGCATCGGCGCGCGGGCGCCCCTGCTCCCATTCGGCGACCGCGACCAGGCCGACCACGGCGGCGAACGACATCTGGAAGCCCGGCTCGACCAGGCTTTCGGGGCCGAGCAGCAGGATGATCGTGGCCGCCAGCGCCAGCGTGCGCATGGAGAGCGCCGGACGATCCAGCAGAATTGCGACCAGCATCGTCGCCAGCATGACGAAGGCCCGGGTCGAGGCCGACGAGGCGCCCGAGATCATCAGATAGAAGCTCGCGGCGCCGAGCGCGGCCAGCGCCGCCCATTTCTTGATCGGATAGCGCAGCGCCAGCCAGGGGATCGCGGCCAGCACGGCGCGGACGATCCAGAAGACGCCGAGCCCCACCAGCGCCATGTGCAGGCCGGCGATGGCCAGGACATGCGCGAGGCCGGCGTCGCGCAGGGCCTGCTCGTCTTCCTCGGAGATGGCGCCGCGGTCGCCGGTGATCAGCGCCGAGGCGATGCCGCCGGTGCTGCCGGGCAGGACCGCGTGAACCCGCGCCGTCATGCGGGCGCGCAGAGCTTCGACGAACAGAAGATAGCGGTCGCGCCAGGCCGGCGCGGCGAGCGGCGCGATCGACTTGGGCCGGCCATAGGCATAGCCGACGCCGCCGAGCCGCAGGTAATAGGCGGCGCGGCCGAAATCATAGGCGCCCGGCGCGGCCGGCGACGGCGGCGGCATCAGCACGGCGGTGACGTGCACCCAGCTGCCGGGCGGCGGCAGCGGTGTGGCGGCGCGCACGGTGATGCGGATGCGGGCCGGCAGCGCCTGCGGCACAAAGCGCTTGGCGCGCAGGTCGCCGAGCACGAGGCGAATGCCTTTGCCGCGCAGTTCGGCCTGTTCGATGCGGCCGTCGAGGCCGAGCGGACCGACGCGATGGCTCAGCACAGGCGCGGCCACGATTTCGGTGCGCGCCTTGGCGAGGGCGAAGCCGAAGGCGATGGCGGCGGCCGCGGCAAGCAGGACTCGCAAGGCCGGACGCCGGGTGCCGGCCAGGGCGAAGAGACACGCGATGGCGCCGAGCGCGGCGAGGCCGGCCCAAGGCAGCGGCGGCTCGAACGGCAGCGCGAAGTAGAGCCCGATCCCGGTGCCCAAACCGGCCGGCAGCCACAGAGGCCAGCGCTCGCGCTCAGCCAAGGCGGCGCGGCCGAAGGCGGCAAGGCCGCCGCGCGCGCGGCCGGGCCAGCGCGCGATGCCCAAGACATCGGCCGGCGGCAGCAGACGGCGCATGAGCGGAAGCGGACCTACCCCCACAGGATTCGTTTGCCCGAGCCCGACACAGCCGCCAACGCCGGCCGCCCCAAGCCAAGCACAGGAACGTCGGCCAAGAAACCGCTATCTGCCGGCGCGGCACAGTGCCCCCTCGCGGCTTGGGGCTTTGCGGACGCGCACGCCCCGCTGCGCGCCCGGAGGCAGGTGACGCGGTTAACCGAGAGGGCTTATAGTTGCTGCAGTGCGATATCGACGCGGCGCGCCTCCCCGGCGGCCTTCAAGGAGCAGCCATGAGAGAGAGCAAGATCAGGCCTGTCGGCTCGGCCTCACTGACCTACAAGAACAAGGTGTACGAGCTGCCGACCTATGGCGGCACCGAAGGGCCGGAGGTGGTGGACATCCGCAAGCTCTACGGCGAGGCGGACATCTTCACCTACGATCCGGGCTTTACCTCCACCGCGAGCTGCGAGAGCGACATCACCTTCATCGACGGCGACAAGGGCATCCTGCTCTATCGCGGCTATTCCATCGACCAACTGGCGGACCATTCCGACTTCCTGGAGGTCTGCTATCTGCTGCTGCACGGCGACCTGCCGAGCAAGGAGGAGAAGAGCAAGTTCGACCGCGCCATCACCATGCACACCATGGTGCACGAGCAGCTGGCGCAATTCTTCCGCGGCTTCCGCCGCGACGCGCACCCGATGGCGGTGATGTGCGGCGTGGTCGGCGCGCTCAGCGCCTTCTATCACGACTCGACCGACATCAACGATCCGCGCCAGCGCGAGATCGCCAGCCACCGGCTGATCGCCAAGATGCCGACCATCGCGGCGATGGCGTACAAATACACGACGGGCCAGCCCTTCGTGTATCCGCTCAACTCCCTCGGCTACACCGAGAACTTCCTGCGCATGACGTTCAGCGTGCCGGCCGAGGAGTACAAGGTCAATCCGGTGCTGGCCAAGGCGCTGGACACGATCTTCATCCTGCACGCCGATCACGAGCAGAACGCCTCGACCTCCACCGTGCGGCTCGCGGGCTCCTCGGGCGCCAATCCGTTCGCCTGCATCGCGGCCGGCATCGCCTGCCTGTGGGGCCCGGCGCATGGCGGCGCCAACGAGGCGGCGCTCAAGATGCTGGAGGAGATCGGCACCGTCGACCGCATTCCGGAGTTCATCAAGAAGGCCAAGGACCCCAACGACAATTTCCGCCTGTCGGGCTTCGGCCACCGCGTCTACAAGAACTACGATCCGCGCGCCAAGGCGATGCAGATCCAGTGCCACAAGGTGCTCGACGAAGTCGGCCATGGCGACGATCCGACGCTGAAGGTGGCGATGGCGCTGGAGAAGATCGCGCTGGAGGACGAGTATTTCGTCGCCCGCAAGCTCTATCCCAACATCGACTTCTATTCCGGCATCACGCTGCGCGCGCTCGGCTTTCCCACCTCCATGTTCACGGCGCTGTTCGCGCTCGCCCGCACGGTCGGCTGGATCGCGCAGTGGAAGGAGATGCTGGAGGACCCGCATCAGAAGATCGGCCGGCCGCGCCAGATCTATACCGGCAAGGGCCTGCGCGATTACGTGCCGCTGACGCGGCGCTAGGGTCTGTGCGAACAAGCAAACGCCGCCGGATGGCCGTCCGGCGGCGTTCGCCTGGCCCTCTTGCGCCGGCCTCCGCAAGGCACAGGGCCAAGCGACAGGCACGCTTTTCAAAGCCCCACGGTCCTTGCGATTTTGGCGGCGGCCCGGCCCGGCGTCCTGGGCGAGCATATCTGCCGTCGTCGCGCGGGCGCCTGCGACTGCGCGCCCCGACCTGTTTGCTGACTCGCAGCCGCTTCGGATCGGCACTTTGGGCCGGTCGCGGGTAAAGGCGAGCATGGCTGTTGCTCCGTGGTTACGGTGTGGCAGATATACAACCAAGAGTTGCATTTCAAGGGGTGGGCAGGAAATATTTTCTGACAGATTGTCAGAAACGATCTGAGGTTCGCGCCCTTACCGCGAAACGGTATTTTGGACGTCAGTCCGACGTGAGGAAACCGTCATCGCGCCCAAATGACCTATGATAGGGGGCCATCCAAAAGGGCTCGCCAATCTGTGAGGCCCCAACAATCACCAGGCATATTGAATTGTTCATTTTACAGCACTAAATTGTGAGAGGAGGCTTTGTGGCGTTCGCATTGCCTTTCCTATTCTTCCTCTTCCAACCTCTCGATCTGCGTTCGTAAATCCGTGATATGGGCAACGCTCCATATCTCGAAATGTGGATTGCCTTGCCGATTTCGAATTGCGCGAAACCGCATCCGCGCCAATTGTGCCGTATAAGGCAGCAATTCGTCCCGTCGCGGCGCGTGCATTCCGGCAAATCGGAAACACCACGACATGCAATAAGCCACCAGATCGGCAATCTGCACACCGGTGGTCAGATCGCTATGAACGAAAAATGGCTCGGGTACGATTAACGACGCCCGGTGCCGTCCGATTGCCGTTTCCCTAAAATAGCGATGTGCCTGATCGATGAGTATGTGACTTTGGGACTTTTCGAGTTCGTCGAAGACGACAATGCCTTGCTGCTGTCCGAGTTGATCTTCCAAAAAATAGAAAAATCGCTCGAATAAATAGCCGTAATCTTTTCTAAGCCCGTCCTGCGTCGTCTTTGGAGCATCTTGATCGACCATGCTCACGAAAATCTTGCAGCCATGCCTCTCGCAAATCGTAAAGACGTCCGTGACGTATCCGATCTTCGCGAGAGAAAGCGCCTTCAGGTGATGGACGCTCGCATTCTTGCCACCGTTGTCCAGACATTCCTTCGCTAAGATAGGCACCTCGTGTGGAAGCACTTGGCAATTCAATGTTGCCAATCGGAACGTCTTGGCTTTGAGAATCTTCTTGCCTTTCAGCTCTCGCGCGCCGGCACTGTATCGCCGTCCGAAGTGAGCCACTTCGGTATCATGAAGTTCTTTTATGAGCGGCCACAAAACCCGGTCTTCGATGGCAACTCCTGCGAGGACTTCATAAGGCGACTCCTTGTGGTCCTGCCCGCTCTCGTCGATGAATAAGAACCATGCCATGCGCCATTATATACGGCTTACGGCGTCGGCACAGGTCGTCAGGTGTGTTTCGCCTGAACGAACCCCACGATCGCCCGCGCGGCGCGCATGCTCGGAGCTTCGGCGCCCTGCCCCAATAGCTTCGAGACTTCCTCGAGGTCGGCGATTTGCCGGGCGGCGGCGGCCTTGTCGGTCAGCAGCGGGACGGCGGCGGCGGCGAGGGCCTCGGGCGTGGCCTTGCCTTGCAGGAATTCCGGGACGGCCTCGCGGTCGAGCAACAGGTTCACCAGCGCGAAATATTTGAAGCGGAACAGCACCTGCGCCAGCGCGTAGGTGACGCCGCCGACGCGGTAGGCGACGACCATGGGGGTGCGGGCCAGCGCGAGCTCGGTGGTGACGGTGCCGGAGGCGGCGAGCGCGGCGTCGGCGGCGTCGAAGGCCGCGAACTTGTCGGCTTCGTTCTCGACGATGTGCAGCGGCGCTGGCCAGTCCTCGGCCGCGGCGCGGACGCGGGCGGCGACGTGCGGCACGGTCGGCAACACGGTGACGAGACCGGGCACGCATCTGGCGATTTGCGCGACGGCGGCGCGGAACACCGGCAGGATGAAGCGGATCTCGCTGGAGCGGCTGCCGGGCAGCACGCAGAGCAGCGGCGCCGCGGGCGCGATACCGAGCCGGGCGCGCAGGGCGTCGCCGCCGGCGATGCGCTCGGCCCGCTCGATCACCGGATGGCCCACGAAGACCGTGTGCAAGCCGTATTTCTCGAAGAAGGGCGGCTCGAACGGCAAGAGCGCGAGCAGCAGATCGAAATTGCGCGCCATGGCGCGGGCGCGATATTGCCGGCTGGCCCAGACCTGCGGCGCGACGTAGTCGACGGTCGCGATGTCGGGCGCCAGACGCTTCAGGCGGCGCGCGATGCGGTGGTTGAAGTCCGGGCTGTCGATCAGCACGACGGCGTCCGGCCTTTTCGTCATCGCGACGGCGACGATGTCGGCGACGCGGCGCAGGATGACCGGGATTTTCGGCACCACCTCGCGCAGGCCCATCACCGCGGTGTCCTTGAGCGGGAACAGCGATTTGAGGCCCTCAGCCTCCATCGCCGGGCCGCCCATGCCGAAGATGGAGACGCCATCGCCGGCAACGGCTTTGAGCGCGGCCATGAGCTGGCCGCCGAGCTGGTCGCCGGACGGCTCGCCGGCGATCAGCATCAGGGAAATCGGCCTCGTGGCGGGTACGGTCATGGCGCGACCGCCATGACGAAGATGCCGAACGCGTCGGCGGCTTGCGCGACAGCTTGCTTGTCGAGGACCAAAGCGGTGTGCGCTTCGACGACGATGCCGGCGAGGCCGGCGGCGGCGGCGTTCCTGACCGTGGCGACGCCGATGGTCGGCAGATCGGTCTTGCGGGTCTGCTGCGGTTTGAGCGCCTTGGCCAGCACGCCGCGCGCGCCGGCGGCGGAGAATTTCGTCAGCATCGCATCGGTGCCGTCGCGGCCTTCGATGACGGCGATTTTTCCGCCGCGCACGATCACGGCCTGGCCGACATCGCGCGCGCCCTGCGCCCGCGCCGCGGCCATGGCGAGCGCGATGTCGATCTCATCCTGCGGCGTCGGATGGACTTTTCCCAGGGGACCCGGCGGGATCTGCAGCCAGGGCGCGACGTCGGCGACGCTTTTGACCGCGAGGCCTTCGCGTTCGAACAGGCCGACCATCACATCGAGCAGCGTGTTGTCGCCCTTGCGCATGCCCCAGACGACCGGGAACAGCCAGGACAGGCCCTTGGCGTCGTAGCGCAGCTTGAAGAAATTGGGCCGCGAGACGTAGCCGGCGAAGACAACGTCCTCGCAGGCGTTGGCATGCAGCAAGGCAATCGTCTTGCCGATCTGGCCCATGGACAGGCGCGTATGGGGGAAGTCCAGGACCCAGTCGCCGGTGTCGTGCAGCGCCAGGACGAAGACGGCGCGGCTCTCGGCGCGGGCGCCGAGCGCGATGGCGCGCGGCAGCTCGCCGCCGCCCGCGATAATGCCGAGGCCGTGCGGGGGCGTGCGTTCGATTTGTGCCCGTTCAACCAACGCCGTCACTGCCCGGCCTGTCCGGGCAGCCCATTTTCCTGAAGCCCAAAAATAAAATGGGTCGCCCGCATGAAGCGGGCGATGACAAGTGGGGGATGGCGTGAGCCATACGGACCAACCCTACCCTTCGTCCGATTTCACGCGGGCGGGATCGGCGATGCACAGGCTCTGCTTGGCGTCGGCGAGTATGAAGTCCGCCATCTCCTGGACCTGCTCGACTTCGGGCCAGCGCGCCTTGGCGCGGCGCGCGCGGTCGAACAGCGAGCCGCCGGGGCTGAGGAAAATGGAACGGTAGGCGGCGCGCATCGCATGGATGGATTGGCGCGGCAGGCCGCGCCGTTTCAGGCCTATGAGGTTGAGCCCGCCGAGCACCGCGTGATCGCCGGTCGCCAAGCCATAGGGGATGACGTCGGTGTTCACGCCGGTGATGCCGCCGATCATCGCGCCCTTGCCGACGCGGCAGAATTGCTGCACGGCGCTGAGCCCGCCCAGGATGACGCCCTGGCCGATCTGCGAATGACCGCCGAGCACGGCGCCGTTGACGAAGGTGACGTCGTCGTCGACATGGCAATCGTGGCCGACATGGCTCATCGCCATGAAGTAGCCGTTGCTGCCGACGGTCGTGATGCCGCCGCCGCGACGGCCGCCGCAGCTCATGGTGACGCCTTCGCGGATGACGCAGTCGCTGCCGATCGTCAGCGTGCCGTCGAAAGCGTCGTTGCGGATCTGGCCTTCGCCGCCCAGCACCGCCTGGGGATGCACGACGGTGCGCGCGCCGACCGTCGTGCGGCCCTTGACGACGGCATGGGAGAGCAGGCGCACGCCCTCCCCCAGCACGACGTTGCGTTCGACGATGCAGAAGGGGCCGATCTCGACGCCGGCCGAGAGCGTCGCGCCGTCCTCGACGATCGCGGTGGGATGCACCGCCATGCTCAGCCCGCGTCGCCGGTGCGGATCATCGCGCTGAACTCGGCCTCGGCGCAGAGCGCTTCGCCGACATGGGCCTTGCCTTCGAATTTCCACACCGGGCCGCGGTGCTGCACCGCCCGGACCGAAAGGCGCAGCATGTCGCCGGGCACGACGGGCTTCCTGAAGCGCGCCTTGTCGATGCCCATGAAGAACACCAGCGGCGTCGCCTTGAGCGCCATGGAGTGGACGATGACGGCACCGGCGGTCTGGGCCATTGCTTCCACGATCAGGACGCCCGGCATCACCGAATAGTCCGGGAAGTGGCCGATGAAATGCGGCTCGTTGATGCTGACGGCTTTGTGGCCGACGCCGCTCTCGAACGGCACGATGTCGCTCAGCCGCTCGATCAGCAGAAAAGGCGGCCGGTGCGGCAGCAGCTTCTTGAGCTGCTCCACATCGAGGACGGCGCCGGTCTGACCGCTCTCACCCATGGCCGTCACGTTTCGGCTTCTTTGCCAAATTCGTCAATACGTGCATTTCGCGGATCCATTCGCGCACCGGCTTGGTGGGGGCGCCGCCGTAATCGGCCCCCCCCGGATAGTCGCTGCCCGGCGGGGTGGCGGAGCGCGCCGCGATGCGGGCGCCGTTGCCGATTCGGGTATGGTCGCCGAGCCCGGCCTGGCCGCCGACGATGACGAAATCGCCGAGCACGCAACTGCCCGAGATGCCGACCTGCCCGACCACGATGTCGTGGCGGCCCAGATGCACGTTGTGGCCGACCTGGACGAGGTTGTCGATCTTGCTGCCCTCGCCGATCACCGTGTCGCCGAGGGCGCCGCGGTCGATGGTGGTGCAGGCGCCGATCTCGACCCGGTCCTGGATGATGACGCGGCCAAGCTGCGGGATCTTGACGTGGCCGGCGGAACCGGAGGCGAAGCCGAAGCCGGGCTGGCCGATCTGCGCGCCGGGCAGGATCACGACCTCGTCGCCGAGATAGGCGTTGGACAGGGTGCAATTGCTGCCGATCTCGCAAGCCCGGCCGATGGCGACGCCGCGGCCGATCACCGTGTTGGGGCCGATGCGGGTGCCGTCGCCGATCTCGGCGCCCGGGCCGACGACGACGCCGGGGCCGAAGAGGACGCCGGTGCCGATGACGGCGGTGGGATCGACGGCGGTCTGCTGCGTCCAGGCGACCAGGCTCGATTCGGGATAGAAGAGAAGCGCGGCGGCGGCGAAGGCGTGCTGCACCGAGGCGGCGGGAACGGCGATGAGGCCGGCGCGGGTCTGCAGCGGCCTGGCGGTCTTCTGCGGCACGAAGCAGAAGCCGGCGGCGGTCTCTGCCAGATCGGTCAGGTGCGCGAAGGCGCCGCCGGCGTAGAAGGTCAGGTGCCCGGGGCCGGCGCCGGTGAGACTGGCAAGGTCGTGGACCTTGGCGCCGCCATCGACCTCGGCCGGCAGGGCCGCGCCGGCCGCCCGGCACACCTCGGCGAGCGTGAACGGACCGCGATTGTCGTAGAAACGAGGATCGGCCATCGCGGCGTTCGCAGCTCCTATTGCGGAGCTGCGGCTCCCGGCGGCAGCGGCGTCAGGGCGACCTTCACCATCGGCATGGACTGGTTGAGGCGCTGGATGGCGAGATTGGTGACGTCGACGTCGACGGTGCCGAGGACGACCGCGTTGCGATCGAGCAGCAGGTTGGCGCCGCGCTCGTTCATGATCTTCTGCAGGATCGGGCCGAGAGCGCGCTCGACCTGCTGGCGGGCGACGAGGACGCCGCCCTGGATCAGGTTCTGCTGGCGCTGGACCTCGTCCTGCAGGCTTTTCTGCTTGACCTCGAAGGCGCGGATCTTGCCGGCCTTCACGGCGGGGGAGAGGATGGCGAGCTGCTGCTGCAGCGCGGCCCCTTCGGCGCGCAGCGCGGCGTCCTTGGCCTTGAGGCCGTTCTCGGCCGCGATGGTCAGGCCCTGGACCTGCTTCATGATGTTCTGGCCGACATTGGAGCCGCGCAGGATCGCGGCGCGATCGATGACGAGGATCTTGGGGTTCGGCGTGCCGGCCGGCGGTGGCGGCGGCGCGGCGAGAACGGCCTGCGAGAGGCCGGCGAAAAGAAGCGTTGCCGCGGCAACGCGGGCGATGCGCAATGCGTATGTCATGGTCCTACAACCCCGTTCCTGCACTGAAGTAGATGATCTGCGTCTTGTCGTACGATGTCTTGAGGAATGGAATTCCCAAGTCAATCGTTATCGGTCCGAACGGCGACTTCCAGGCGACCGCAAGGCCGGCCGAAGCGCGCATCGCCAGATTGTCGCGCACGCAGCTCTGCAGCGTGCACGGCGCCACCGGCGTGTCGAGATGGCCGACGGTGCCGAAATCGCTGAACAGCGCCAGGTCGACGCCGTAGCTGTCGGGCAGCAGGCCCGGCAGCTTGATCTGGCCGCTGCCGATGGCGAAGAAATTGCCGCCGACCGCGCCGGTATTGCCCTGCACGATGGTGTCGCGCGGGCCGACGCCGGCCTGGGCGAAGCCGCGGAAGCTGTCGCCGCCCTTGAAGAAGCGCTCCTGGATCGGGATGGTCTGACCGTCATAGCCCGTGATGTAGCCGACCTGCATGTTGATCGAGCCGACCAGGTCGTCCCAGATCACCGGATGGTAGTAGCCGATCGAGGCCTGGTTGCGCAGGTATTTGAGGCTGCCGCCGAGGCCGGCGAATTCCTGGGTCAGCGAGAAGACGATGCCGTGAGTCGGTTTTATCGGATCGTCGAGCGTGTTGTAGACGAAGCTGTACGAAACCAGCGAGGTCTTGGTCTCGCCGGCGGCCAGCTGGACCTCGAGCGGAGCGCTGGCGAACGGCGTGATGCGCGTGATGTTGTAGGTGTAGCGCAGGCCGACGCTGCCATATTCGGAGGTCGGAAAGCCGAAGCGGAAACCGGCCGCGGTGGTATCACCTTCATAGGCCGCCTGCTGGTAGTCGGTGACGACCTTATAGAGGTCGATGCCGGCCGCCAGCGGCCGGTCGAGGAAATAAGGCTCGGTGAAGCTGAACTGGAACTGCTTGCTGATGGTCGAGAGCTGGATGCTGGCGCGGACATACTGGCCGCGGCCGAACAGGTTGCGGTCGGTGTAGCTGAACTCGCCGACGAAGGAGCTGGTCGAGGAATAGCCGGCGCCGAGCGACAGTTCGGCGGTGGACTGCTCGGTGACCTGGACGGTGAGGTTGGTGCGGTCGGGCTGCGAGCCGGGCGACTGCTTGACCGAGACGTCCTTGAAGAAGCCGAGGCCGCGGATGCGGGTGCGCGAGCGGTCGACCAGCACGCGGTTGAAGGCGTCGCCCTCGACCAGGCGGAACTCACGGCGGATGACCTTGTCCAGCGTGCGATTGTTGCCGACGATGTTGATCTTCTCGATGTAGACGCGCGGGCCTTCGTCGATCTTTAGGATGACGTCGATCGAATTGTGATCGCGGTCGCGGGCGATACGCGGATGGACCTCGGCGAAGGCATAGCCCTTGGTGCCGGCGGCGTTGGTCAGCGCGTCGATCGCCTTCTGGATCAGATCGGCGTTGTAGACGTCGCCGGACTGGATCTTGACCAGCGGGCGCAGCGCCGCCGGCGTCAGCTCGCGGATGCCGGACTGGATCTCGACCTTGCCGAACTTGTAGGGCGCGCCTTCGTCCACCGTGAAGGTGATGTAGAAGGCGCGGCGGTCCGAGGTCAGTTCGGCCACGGCCGAGACGACGTGGAAGTCGGCATAGCCGTGGCTGACGTAGAAGCGCCGCAGCATTTCGCGGTCGAAGGTCAGCCGGTCGGGATCGTAATTGTCGTTGGTGGTGAGGAATTTGTACCAGTCGGACTCCTCGGTCGCGACCTGCGCCTTCAGCGTGGCATCGTCATAGACCTTGTTGCCGATGAAGTTGATGCGCGCGACGCCGGTGGACGGGCCCTCGCTGATCGAGAAGATCAGATCGACGCGGTTCTGCGGCCTCTGGATGATCTGCGGGTCGACGCTGGCGGCGAATTTGCCGTTGCGGCGATAGAGTTCGATGATGCGCTGGACGTCGGCCTGCACCTTGGAGCGGGTGAAGACGGTGCGCGGCTTGAGCTGCACCTCCTTCTCGAGGTCCTTCTGCGAGACCTTGCTGTTACCTTCGAAATCGATCTGGTTGATGATCGGGTTCTCGACCACGCTGATGGTCAGCGTCGAGCCGTCGAACCTGGTCTTCACGTCGGCGAACAGGCCGGTCTGATAGAGCGTCTTGACCGCAACGTCGGTGGTCTGTTCGTTGTAGACGTCACCCTCGCGGATGGTGATGTAGGAGATGACGGTCGACGGCTCGATGCGCTGCGTGCCGTAGACGAGGACGTGCCGGATGACCTGCGTCGTTTCCGCCGGCGCCGCGGCGGGCGCGACCGGCGCGGTGGGCGGCGTCGCCGGACGATGCGCCGGCCGTGCCAGCGCCGACGAGCCGGCAACAGCCAGCAGCAGAATCAGCGCCGGAGCCGCACGCGCAATCCTGGCGAACAGGGTGATGTGGCTCATCCAGTCGTCTTCCGGTACTCGTTTAAAGGCTCGACCGCCCGTTTCGGCAGCCCGCCGAGGTTTCAGAAAAGATTCAGCCGAACGAGGTCATTCCATGTCGCCAGGAGGAAAATCCCCAGCACAACCGCCAGCCCGAGCCTGAATCCGACGTCCTGGGCCCGCTCACCGAGCGGACGCCCCAAAACACCTTCGCATGCATAGTACAGAAGATGGCCCCCGTCGAGCAGCGGAATGGGAAAAAGGTTTACCAAGCCGATGCTTACGGAAAGTAGAGCCGCCAGTTGAATCAACGCCAGAAAGCTCACGGCGGCGACCTGGCCGGAGAGCTTGGCGATCCCAAGAGGGCCCGAAAGCTGGCTGCCATTGCCCTTGAACAGCTGGCCGCGCGCCCGGAAGGTGACCGAGACGATGTCGCCGACCTCGCCGAACGCCGCCCCGACAGCGTCAATCGGACCCAGCCGGACCAGGCGCCGCGGCGTGGTGTTCTTGATGCCGAGCTGGCCGACTTTCATCTTGTTATTGAAGGGATCGGTGATCTCGGTCTCGCGCGGCGTCGCCCAGACGGTGAGTTCCTTGCCGGCGCGGCTGAGCACGATGGGCAGATTCTGTCCGGCGCTTAATGAAACGATCTGCTGCAGTTCCTCGTAGCTCGCGATCCGGTCGCCGTCGATCGCGACGATGACGTCGCCGGCCCGGACGCCGGCGCTCTCGGCGACGCTGTGCGGCACGACGGCGGAGACGACGGCCGGCGTCAGGACGCGGCCGACCGCCATGAACATCACCGTCAGGATGACGATGGCCAGGATGAAATTCGCGACAGGTCCGGCGACGACGATCAGGGCGCGCTGCCACAGCGGCTTGTAGGGAAAGGCAACGCCGCGCTCGGCCGGGCTCATGCGCGCAGCCGCCTCGCGGTCGGGCGTCGAGGCACCGTCGGCATCGCCGAAGAACTTCACGAAACCGCCGAGCGGTATCCAGGAAATCTTCCACAGCGTGCCCTTGCGGTCGGTCCATTTGACGATCGCCGGGCCGAAGCCGATCGAGAAGGTCTCGATGCGCACGCCGAACAAGCGCGCCACCGAGAAATGGCCGAGCTCGTGGAAGAACACCACGACGGTGATCAGGAACAGGAAGGCCGGAATGCCGTAGACCGACCAGCTCAAAAGACCTTGCAACGCATCCAACATTATCCGGGGACCTTCTGCGCAGTCAGTTCACGACGCGGCGGCAAATATCATGGGCGCGCGCGCGGGCGCGCCCGTCGGCCGCGAGGACGGCCTCGAGCGTGTCGCAGGGCGCGTTCGCCTCGGGCGATTCGGCCAGCGTGGTCTCGACGACGCGCGGGATGTCGAGAAAGCCGATCTGGCGCTTCAGGAATGCGTCGACCGCGATCTCGTTGGCGGCGTTCAGGATCGTCGGGCTGAGCGCGCCGATGCGCATGCATTCCATGGCAAGGCCGAGGCAGCGGAAACGCTCGTGATCGGGCTTGCGAAAGTCGAGGCGTCCGACGGCGGCGAGATCGAGGCGGCGCGACGGCGAGGCGATGCGGCGCGGCCAGGCCAGCGCGTGGGCGATCGGCGTGCGCATGTCGGGGGCGGAGAGATGGGCCAGCGTCGAGCCGTCTTCATAGGAGACGAGGCAATGGACGATGGATTGCGGATGGACGAGGACGTCGAGCTTATCCGGCGGCAGGGCGAAGAGGAAATGCGCCTCGATCAGCTCGAGGCCTTTGTTCATCAGCGTGGCGCTGTCGACGGAGATCTTGGCGCCCATCGACCAGTTGGGATGCGCGACGGCCTGCTCGACGGTCGCCACCGACATCTGCTGCAGCGTCCAGTCGCGGAACGGGCCGCCCGAGGCGGTCAGCGTGACCTTCTCGACTTCCCTGGCGCCTTCTCCGTTGAGCACCTGGAAGACCGCGTTGTGCTCGGAATCGACGGGAATGACGGCGGCGGTGGAATTGGCGAGGGCGCGATGAAAGACGCCGCCGGCAGCGACGATGCATTCCTTGTTGGCGAGGGCCACGGTGGCGCTGCGGGCGACGGCGGCCAGCGCCGGCTCGAGCGCCGCGGCGCCCATGATCGCGACCATCACCGTGCTGGAGGGCCGCGCGGCGGCTTCGATCACCGCGGCGCGGCCGGCGGCGACTTCGATGCCGCTGCCGCCAAGCGCGCTCTTGAGTTCGCCATAGAGCTTCTCGTCGCCGATGACGGCGAGCCTGGGCTGGATGGCGCGGGCCTGCCGGGCGAGGCCTTCGACGTTGGACTGCGCCGTCAGGGCCTCGACCGGCATGGCGTGCGCGCCGTAATGCTTGCGGGCATGGGCGACGACGTCGAGCGTCGAGACGCCGATCGAGCCGGTGGAGCCCAGAACGGTGACGCTGCGGGCGAGCACGGGCTCCAGCGCCGTGATCTCGAAATCGGGACGCATGGCGGCGAGCGCGTTCAAGGATGAGCTCCAAACATCGGATCGAGTCCGACGACGAGGACGATGAGCGCCAGGAGCGGCGCCGCGAACAGGGTCGAGTCGATGCGGTCGAGGACGCCGCCATGGCCGGGGATGAGCCCGCCGCTGTCCTTGCGCCGGAAGACGCGCTTGACCCAGGATTCGAAGAGGTCGCCGCTGTGGCCCACGACCGCGATCGCGGCGCCGAGCAGCGCGCCCGGCAGCGGGTGGCCGCCGAGCAGGGCGACATAGACCGCTTCGGCCAAAGCGGCGACAGCGACGCCGCCGAGCGTCCCGGCCCAGGTCTTGTTCGGCGACAGCGCCGGCCACAGGCGCGGGCCGCCGACCAGATTGCCGACGATCAGCGCGCCGGTATCGGTCGCCCAGATGGCGACGAACAGGCCGACGATGATCCAGGCGCCGTGCGGCGCGCCGCGCAGCAGTACCAGCGCCAGCATTGCGGTGCCGAGATAGAGCGGTCCGAGCCCGTGCCAGACGGGCAGATGCTCGCGCAGCGCCGCGAACAGGGCGGCGGCGACGGCGCCGCCGGCGAGGATCAGCCAGGCCAGCGGCGTCATGGGCAGGAGAATCTGCGCCGCCAGCGCCGCGGCGATGACGAGTGTGGTGAGAAAGAAGATCGGGCCGAAGACGCGCTCGCCCACCATGCGGTGCCATTCGCGCGCCGCCGCGCCGCCGGCAAAGGCCGCGAACAGCGCGATATAAGGTGTGCCGCCGAACACCGCGGCGACGACGAGCGCCGCCAAGGCGCCGCCGAACAGCGGCCGGGTGATCCAGTCGAGATTGAACTTGATCCCGCGCGCGCCGGGCGCGTGATCGGCGGATATGGGGCCGGTCCGGCTCAAGCGACCGCGTCCGAGACGGCGCCGAAGCGGCGTTCGCGCTGGGCGAAGGCTTCCAGGCATGCGAGGAATTTCGCCTTGCAGAAATCCGGCCACAGCGTGTCGACGAAGCTGAGCTCGGCATAGGCCGACTGCCAGAGCAGGAAATTGCTCAGCCGGTGCTCGCCGCTGGTGCGGATGACGAGGTCGGGCTCGGGCAGCGCGCTGGTGAAGAGGCGCGTGGCGAAGAGATCGGGCGTGATGGTCTCCGGATCCAGGCGCCCTTCCTTGGCGGCGCGGGCGAGTTCGCGCGCCGCGTTGGCGATCTCTTCCTGGCCGCCATAGTCGAAGGCGAAGGTGAGGTTGAGGCCCTTATTGGCGACGGTGCGCTTCTCCGCATCCTCGATCATGTCGTGGATGTCGTTCGAGACCCGGCTGCGGCTGCCGATGATGCGCACGCGCACGCCGCGGGCGACGAGCTCGTCGAGGTCGCTGCGGAAATAGGCGCGGAACAGGCCCATCAGGGCGCCGACCTCGGTCTTGGGCCGCTTCCAGTTCTCGGAACTGAAGGCGAACAGCGTCAGGTTGGCGAGGCCGATGTCGCTGGCGGCACGCACCACGTCGCGCACCGCGCCGACGCCCGCCACATGCCCCGCCTCGCGCGGCAGCAGGCGCTTGCGCGCCCAGCGGCCGTTGCCGTCCATGATAATGGCGACATGGCGGGGAAGGACTGTCGGCGTCTGTGGCGCAAGCGCCATCGTCTACCTCGCGTCGGACTCTCTTTTGTCGCGCAATTTACGGGTGAACCGAATATGGTTCACCCGATTGCACGCGTCTTAAACCTGCATGATCTCCTGCTCCTTGCCGTGGAGCACGGAGTCGATGTCCTTTATGTGGGCGTCGGTGATCTTCTGCAATTCGTCGCCATGCTTGTGGTGCTCGTCCTGGCCGATCTTGTGGTCCTTTTCGAGGCGCTTGAGCAGATCCATGCCGTCCCGGCGCACATTCCTGACCGCGACGCGGGCGGCTTCGGCGTATTTCGAGGCCAGCTTGGCCAGTTCCTTGCGCCTTTCCTCGTTAAGCTCCGGTAACGGGATGCGCAGCAACTGGCCGTCCATCTGCGGATTGAGGCCCAGATTGGCGTCGCGGATCGCCTTGTCGACCGCCTTGGCGAGGCCCTTGTCCCAGACCTGGACCGTCAGGAGGCGCGGTTCCGGGGTCGAGATGTTCCCGACCTGGTTCACCGGCACCATGTTGCCATAGGCCTCGACCCGGACGGGATCGAGCAGCGCCGGGCTGGCGCGGCCGGTGCGAAGGCCGGAAAACTCCTTTTTGAGGGTGTCGATCGCGCCATGCATGCGGCGGGTCATGTCGTCTTTGCTGAATGTCTCTGCCATCTCGTCCGTGCCCGGTTCAACGCCACAAGCCTAACCTATCGTCAGACCCGGTCCTCGATAATTGTCGCCCTGCCCTGGCCCTTGAGGACCTGGGCCAAGGAGCCGCGATCATGGATCGAGAACACGATTATCGGAATCTTGTTTTCCCGCGAAATGCTGATGGCGGACGCATCCATCACCTGAAGATCGCGCGATAAGACCTCGTGATAGCTGAGGAAATCGTAACGCTCCGCATCCGGGACTTTTTTCGGGTCGGCGCTGTAGACACCGTCAACTTGTGTCGCCTTCATCATCGCGTTGCAGTTCATCTCGGCGGCCCGCAGCGCCGCGGCGGTGTCGGTGGTGAAGAACGGGTTGCCGGTGCCGGCGGCGAAGATGACGACCCGGCCCTTTTCGAGGTGGCGGATGGCGCGGCGGCGGATATAGGGCTCGCACACCGTGCTCATGGGGATGGCGGACTGAACGCGGCTGGGGACGTCGACGCGCTCGAGCGCCGCCTGCATGGCGAGCGCGTTCATTACCGTCGCCAGCATGCCCATGTAGTCGGCGGTGGCGCGGTCGATGCCCTTGGCGGCGCCGGAAAGGCCGCGGAAGATGTTGCCGCCGCCGACCACCATGCAGATCTGGGTGCCGCCGCGAATCGCCTGCTCGACATCGCCGGCGATGCGGTCAACGGTGGCGACGTCGATGCCGAACTGCAGGTCGCCCATCAACGCCTCGCCGGAGACCTTCAGGAGCACCCGGCGGTATTTCGGCGTCGCGGCCATGAGACTATTCCTTGGGGCCGGCCATCTTCGCCACTTCGTCGGCGAAGTCACTCTCGACCTTCTCGATGCCCTCGCCGACCTGGAAGCGGACGAAGCCCTCGATGGCGACCGGGGCGCCGAGATCCTTGGCGGCCTTCTCCAGCAGCTTGTCGATCCGGGTCTCGCCGTCGACGACGAAGACCTGATTGAGCAGCACCGATTCCTCGTAGAATTTGCGCATGCGGCCCTCGAGCATCTTCTCGACGACGTTGTCGGGCTTGCCGGACTGCCTGGCGATGTCGATCTGGATGGCGCGCTCGCGGTCCACGACTTCTTTGGACAGATGCGCCGGCGTCAGCGCCAGCGGCGCGGCGGCGGCGACATGCATGGCGAGCTGCTTGCCGAGCGCGTTCAACTTGTCCTTGTCGGCGGTGGATTTCAGCGCCACCAGCACGCCGATCTTGCCGAGCTCCGGCCCGGCCGCGTTGTGGACATAGGCGGTGACGACGCCGGGATCGACGGCCAGCATGATGGTGCGGCGCACGCTCAGATTCTCGCCGATCTTGGCGACGAGATGGGTCAGCGTCTGCTGCACGTCGGCTTCGCCCATCTTCCGGGTGAGGAGCTTTTCGAGATCGCCTTCTTCCTCGAGCGCGAGGCGCGCGGCGGTCTTGACGAAGTCCTTGAACTCCTCGTTGCGGGCGACGAAGTCGGTCTCGGAATTGATCTCGACGAGCGCGCCGATGCCGTTGCCGGTGGCGACGCCGACGAGGCCCTCGGCGGCGGCGCGGCCGGCCTTCTTGGCGGCCTTGGTGATGCCTTTCTTGCGCAGCCAATCCATGGCGGCTTCCATGTCGCCGCCGGTCTCGGCGAGCGCGGTCTTGCAGTCCATCATGCCCGCGCCGGTCTTGTCGCGCAGATCCTTCACCATGCCTGCGGTGATGTTGGCCATCGTCGGCTCCGTCGTCTCAGATATTAAGCGGTCGCTTGCGCGGGTTCGGCTTCGGCGGCCGGCGCCGTGTCGGGCAATTCCTCGGCGGCGCCGGTGTCGACGCCGGAGTCCACCTGGCCCTGGCTGAGGCCGTCGATGATGGCGCGGGCCGCAAGGTCGCAATAGAGCGCCAGGGCGCGGGCCGCGTCGTCATTGCCGGGGATCGGATAGGTGATGCCGTCCGGATCGCTGTTCGAGTCCAGGATCGCCATGACCGGGATGCCGAGCTTGCGCGCTTCGGCCACCGCGATGGCTTCCTTGTTGGTGTCGATCACGAACAGCATGTTGGGCAGGCCGCCCATCTCCTTGATGCCGCCGAGCGAGCGGTCGAGCTTGTCGCGCTCGCGCAGCAGGCCGAGCAGCTCCTTCTTCTTGAGCCCCGAGCTCTGCGCCGAGGTCAGCGTCTCCTCGATGGTGCGCATGCGCTTGATCGAGTTGGAGATCGTCTGCCAGTTGGTCAGCGTGCCGCCGAGCCAGCGATGGTTGACAAAATACTGGGCGCAGCGCCTGGCCGCGGCCGCCACCGGCTCCGAGGCCTGGCGCTTGGTGCCGACGAACAGGATGCGGCCGCCGCCGGCCGCGATGTCGCGCAGCGCGACGAGCGCGGTGTGCAGCAAGGGCACGGTCTGGGTCAGGTCGAGGATGTGGATGTCGTTGCGCGAGCCGTAGATGTAGGGCGCCATCTTCGGGTTCCAGCGCTGCTGGCGGTGGCCGAAATGGGCGCCCGACTCCAGGAGTTGGCGCATGGAAAATTCTGGCAAAGCCATGATTTCAGTCTCCTTTTCCGGTTGGCCAGACGTGCAGATTATCCCTTTGGGGGACACCGGACGGGGACGAGGAAACACCCCTCGAAACCCATCTGCACGTGCGAGATGGCGGGCTTATAGGGACATAGGCCCCCCGATGCAAGGCGGCTGACGCCAGCCGCACTCACCCTCGAGCCCGCCGCTGGCCGCCCGCTACTTCAAATTGTCCGTCTGCCGGATGAACGCCGCCACCGTGTCGTGGAGTTCGCGCAGGGAATCTTCATGGGCGTACACCATGTGGCCGGACTGGTAGTAGTGATACTGGATGTTGGCCTGCAGCGCCGGCGGGATCGGCAGGTGATGCATCTCGTACCAGCCTTCGTAGTAAGGCGTCGCGAGATCGTAATAACCGCCGTTCACCAGCACTTTGAGATCGGGATTGTACTTCATCGCATTGGCGAGGTCGGGCATCACATTGGTGGCGCCGGGGAAGGAGAAGGCTGCGTTCGGCTGCTGGTGCTTGAACTCCCAGAATTTGAAGACGTCGATCTCCGGCTGGTAGATCTTGCCCTGGCCGTAGTTCAGCACGTTGCGGGTATAGTCGTTGAAGGCCGAGACATAGGCCGAGCTGATGGCAGCCGATTGCGGATCGTAATCGGCCTCCTTGCTGAGCGGATCGATGGTCGGGCCGGAGAAGCGCGAGTCGAGGCGCCCGGTGGTGGTGTCGGTGCTGTCCTGCAGGTTCTTCTCGAACTCGCCGCCGTCGATGCGCAGATTGGCCTTCAGGATGTAAGCGACCGAGAGCCCGGTGTACTGGCTGAGCTTCTGGGCGATGGCGAGGCGCCGCGCCGGCGGCAGGCCCGCGCCGGCCGCCAGCGCCAGGGCATAGTCGCTCATCGCGAAACGCTCGACCGACTGGACGAAGGGCACAAGGTCCGGCGGCTGCTTGCCCGGCAGCTTGTGATGGTACCAGGCGGTCGCGGCATAGGTCGGCAGCGCGATCTCGTAAGGCAGGTCGACGCCCGGATTGTTCTCGGGCCCATCGACGCTGAGGTCGAAATTCAGGATCGCCGACAGCAGAATGACGCCGTTGAAATCGGTGGCGTGATTGGTCTCCAGATCGTTGACCAGCACCGAGGCGCGCGGCGTGCCGTAGCTTTCGCCGAACAGGTATTTGGGCGAATTCCAGCGGCCGTATTTGGAGAGGAATTCGTGCACGAAATTGGCGAAGGCCTGGGCGTCGGGATCGACGCCCCAGAACGCCTTTTCCTTGTCCTTGCCGGCGAGGCGGCCGAAGCCGGTGCCGGGCGCGTCGATGAAAACCAGGTCGCTGACGTCGAGCAGGCTGTAGGCGTTGTCGATCAGCTGATACGGCGCCGCCGGCGTGTGGGAATCGTCGCGCGTCACCACCCGCTTGGGCCCGAAGGCGCCCATATGCAGCCAAACGGTCGACGAGCCGGGGCCGCCATTGAACAGGAAGGTGATCGGACGCTGGCCCGCGGGGACGCCGCGCTTGGCGTAGTAGACGAAGAACATCGAGGCTTCGGGCGAGGTGCTGTCGGTCTTGGCGTCGGGGTTCTTGTCGCCGCCGGCCTGGGCCGCGTCGTTCCAGTCCTTGGGATGGACGACGAGCGTGCCGGCGGTCGCGGTATAGGCGACGCCGGCGGCGGTGCCGGTGGTGACGACCTCTTCCGCCTTGAAGAACTTGCCGGAGTACATGTCGGGATGCGCGTCCGGCTTGTCGGCCGGCACGACGGCGGCATAGGTGAGTGCCGCGGTCGCCGCGAGCACGACGATGCCGATCATGATGTAGACCTGTCGCATGCTCGATCCCCGGCCGAATTCCCCGCCGGCCAGTGTAGCGCGCGGCGGCGGCGCCGCAACGCCCGGGCGTGAAATACCCTGTCACATGCGAGTGAAGCGCGAGCGAAGCGGAGCTGCCATGCAGGGAGCGCCATGGTGTCGGCGTCAACCGGGTGGTCCGCATGCGCCGACCATGACATGGTGCGCCCGATGAACCCCATACGCCCTTCCATCGAAGCCCTCGAACCCAACGGCATCGGCCTTGTCGCCATGATGGGGCTGGGCGAACCCGACATTATTCCCCTGTGGTTCGGCGAGAGCGACCTGGTCACGCCGGCCTTCATCCGCGACGCCGCCAAGGCGGCGCTGGACGACGGCAAGACGTTCTATTCGCAATCGCGCGGCATCCCGGCGCTGCGCGAGGCGGTGCGCGCCTTCCACCGGCGCACGCTGGGCGCCGAGGTCGCGCCGGAACGCATCTCGATGCCGGGCGCGGCCACCCTCGCCGTCGTCACGGCGCTGCAGATCCTGGTCGAGACCGGCGACAACGTCGTCGTGGTGTCGCCGATCTGGCCGAGCATCTTCCAGGCGGCGCAGATGGTGGGCGCCGAGGCGCGGTTCGCCCGGCTCGACGACGACTGGCGCGCGTCGCCGCCGTGCTGGCGGCTGGACCTCGAGAAAATCTTCTCGCAGTGCGATGCGCGCACCAAGGCGATTTTCATCGCCTCGCCGGGCAATCCCACGGGCTGGGTGATGAAGCGCGACGAGCAGCAGGCGGTGCTGGCGTTCGCGCGCAAACGCGGCATCGCGATCATCAGCGACGAGGTCTATGGCACGTTGACCTATGACGGCTCGGCGCATGCGCCGTCGTTTCTCGAGATCGCCGAGCCCGAGGACAACCTCTTCGTCATCAACAGCTTCTCCAAGGCCTGGGCGATGACGGGCTGGCGCATCGGCTGGCTGGTGCATCCGGCGCGGCTGGAGAAACAGCTCGGCGTCATGTCGATCGCCAACAACACCGGGCCGACGAGCTTCGCGCAGTACGGCGCGCTGGCGGCGCTGTCGCCGCAGGGCGACGCGTTTCGCGAGGAGATGCGGGCACGTTGCGCGGTGGGGCGCGAGGTGGTGCAGAAATTCATCGACGGGCAGAACCGCATCCGCTGGATCCGGCCCGAGGGCGCGTTCTACGGCTTCCTGCACATGGACGGGCTGACGGATTCGCTCGCCTTCGCGCGCGACCTCGTCAAGCGCGCGCGGGTCGGCGTGGCGCCCGGCTCGGCCTTCGGCCCATCGGGCGACGGCCAGGCGGATTCGTTCGTGCGCGTCTGCTTTGCGCAGGACCCTGCCCTGCTCGGCGAAGGCCTGCGCCGGATCGAAAAGGCGCTGGCGGGGGGATAGGATAGGGCACCAGCGCGGCCCGGAGCGATGCCAATGTGGCGCATGCTTGTGACGATCTTTCTAGCGAGCTTGCTTGGGGGTTCGGCGTACGCCCAAGCTTCGCGTGACACTTCAGATCCGAAGGCGCGAGCGCTGATGGCTCAGTGCAGGGCCGCGAGCGGAGGCCAGGCGCTGGACAGGCACATGGCGTTCCACGAAACCGGAACAATCATTCGCGATGGAAAGGCCGGCACCTACGAGATGTATGCGGACCTTCACGCACTGCGGACCGCCGGCATCCACACGCTGGAGGGTAAGGTGGGCGGCGGAGGCTTTGATGGAACCACCGTTTGGCATCTCGGCCCTGATGGCAAGGTGACGAAGTCCACCGATGCCAGAGAGATCGCCAACGCCAAGTCAGACGCCTATTTCACGATCGGCGCCTACAACTGGCCGGAACGATTTCCCGCGACGTTCAGATATGTCGGCAGCCTAAGCTACCAGTCCAAGCATTACGACGTGGTGGAGGTCACACCCGAAGGCGCGACGCCGGCTGACATTTGGCTGGACAAGAAGACCCATCGCATATCGCGCTTCACCGTCACCGACGGGCGTGACGCGGCCAGCGGCGAGATTTGGGACTATCGCCTCGTGGATGGGACCTTCATCGGGTTCAGGAATTACCAGATCGAAGGCATACACAAAATGACCCAGACGCTCGCAACCTTCGACTATGTTCCGCTCGACCCGAAGCGCTTGGCGCCCCTTGACGGCAATTGACGCCCGTGGCTCGGAGGGGTGTGCAGTTCGATCGGTGAAAGGGGTGCTTAAACCGACTCCACCTGCGCCACGCCGGGCAGCGATTTGATCGCGTTCTTGAGGGCGACGGTGACGGCGAGGCCCCTGGGCAGCTTGATCTCGACTTCCTCGCCGGGACCGCCGGCGACGACGAAGGTGACGATGCCCTTGCCGGGTTGCTTGAGCTGGGCCGCGATGACGCCGAGCGAGGTCGGATCGGCGAGGTGGACGCGCAGGCCCTCGCCGGCATTGGCGGCGGCGGCATCGAGATCGGCGATGGCGGCGGCGCGCAGCTTGAGTTCGTCGCCGTCCCATTCGGCGCTGGCGGTGATGAGGACGGATTTGCCGGCCTCGAGCAGCGGGCGCGAGGCGGCCAGCACCTCGGGAAACAGCATCACCTCGAACATGCCGGTGGGATCGGAGAACGAGACGAAGGCATAGCTCTGGTCGTTGCGGCCGCGGCGCTCGTGCTTGCGGATCAGCGTGCCGGCGAGCACCGCCTTGAAGCCCGCGCGGCGGCGATCCTCGAGCAGCGCGGCGTAGGTCGTGGCGCCGAGCCGGCGCAGCGGCGCGGCATAGGCGTCGAGCGGATGGCCGGAGAGATAGAAGCCCATGGCGGCGAATTCCTCGCCGAGGCGCTCATGCGACGGCCAGTCGGCGACGGGCGCGAGGCGGACCTCGTCCTGCGCCGGGCCGCCGCCGAACAGCGTGGTCTGGCCGACCTCGCGCTCGCGGGCGTTGCGCTGGGCACTGCCGAGGAGGATGTCGGCGGATTCCACGACCTGGCGGCGGTTGCGGTTGAGGCCATCGAAGGCGCCGGCGCGCGCCAGGCTCTCGAAGGCGCGCTTGTTGACGAGGCGCGGATCGATGCGGCGGGCGAAATCGGCGAGGCTCTGGAACGGGCCGCCGGCGACGCGCTCCGCCACGACGTGATCCATCGCCTGGTGGCCGACGCCCTTGACGGCGGCGAGCGCGTAGAAGACGAGGCCCTTGCCGGCATCGCAGGTGAAGACCGCCTCGGAGCGGTTGATGTCGGGGGGGAGGACCTTGACGCCGAGACGCTGCGCCTCCTGGCGGAAGACGTTGAGCCGGTCGGTGTTGCCGATGTCGAGCGTCATCGAGGCGGCGAGGAATTCGACGGGATAGTTCGCCTTCAGATACGCGGTCTGGTAGGCGACCTGGGCATAGGCCGCGGCGTGGCCCTTGTTGAAGCCGTAGCCGGCGAATTTGGCGGCCTGCTCGAAGATCTGCTCGGCGATGTGGGGCAGGATGCCCTTCTTGCCGGCGCCCTCGATGAAGCGCGAGCGGTGCGGCGCCATCTCGGAGGCGATCTTCTTGCCCATGGCGCGGCGCAAGAGGTCCGCCTGGCCCAGCGAATAGCCGCCGAGTTCGCGGGCGATGTTCATGACGTCTTCCTGATACGTCATGACGCCGAAGGTCTCTTTGAGGATCGGCTCCAGCGTCGGGTGGAGATATTCGGGCGCCTCCTTGCCGTTCTTGACCGCGATGTATTTGGGGATCGAGTCCATCGGGCCCGGGCGGTAGAGGGCGACGAGCGCGATCAGGTCGTGGATGCGGTCGGGCTTCATGCGGCGCAGCAGGTCGCGCATGCCCTGGCCTTCGAGCT
>Ga0210397_10000041_pt1 | contig 119788 bp, 131 predicted proteins | sample IncBWH2OmetaG_FD_160126 | JGI IMG/M metagenome (GOLD analysis project Ga0210397, IMG submission 160126) | Forest soil microbial communities from Barre Woods Harvard Forest LTER site, Petersham, Massachusetts, United States - Inc-BW-H-2-O ... | reverse complement strand
CCGCCGCCGCCCCCGCCCCCGCCGCCCCCGCCGGTGAAGACGTTCATCGTCTTCTTCGACTTCGACAAGTCGAACCTCACCGACAAGGCGCAGGAAGTGGTCCAGGAAGCGGTCCGTACCGCCAAGGCCAACGGCTTCGTCAAGGTGCTGGTCACCGGCCACACCGACACCGTCGGCTCCGACAGCTACAACCAGGCGCTGTCGATCCGCCGCGCCCAGTCGGTCAAGGACGAGATGGTCCGCGAAGGCATGGACGGCGGCACGATCGACATCGTCGGCAAGTCGTTCCACGACCCGCTGGTCCCGACCGGACCGGGCGTGCGCGAGCCGCAGAACCGTCGCGCGGTCATCGACCTCGGCGGCTAAGCGGACAACCGCTCAAGCAAATCGGACAGGGCGGGCCAGTTGGCCCGCCCTTTTCGTTTGTGGCGACCGCGGGCCAAGGCGCACCGTTCGGCAGAACGCGCCGCCGGGTGCGGGACTGGAAGAGATTCCACCAATTTCGTCATGGCTGGCCTCGAGCCGGCCATCCAACCGGCGCGTGTCGGCGCGCCAAAAATGGGTCGCCCGCATGAAGCGGGCGATGACGGTTTTTGGGGTGATTCAATTCAAAGCAAATGTGGTCCAAAACAACAAAAGCCCCGCGCATCGCGCGGGGCTTTTGCATTCCGACGGGGCCGAGAATTGGGGCCGCGACTTAAGGCGTGAACTTCAGGCTGATGACGCCGACGCCGGCGGCGATGTTCAGGCCGGTATTGCCTTCGACGCTGAGCGGCTGCAGCGCGATCGACTTGTCGAGGCCGCCGATCAATACGTTTGCGCCCAGGCCGACACCGACCGTGGCGGTGGCCGTTGCGCCGGCGTAATCGCCCTCCAGCGCGCCGGGATGAACGTCCGAGGTCGGCGCCACCACGCCCCAGACCAGCACGCCCTTGTCGGCATAACCGATATCGAGGCCGTATTTGGAGAAGGTGCCGGTGTAGTGCTCGCCGCTGCCCGCATTGGGGGCATACGTGCATTTCAGCTCCTTGGAGGAGCTGAAGATGAAGCCGAAACCGCTGCTGACGTTGCAGGTCAGGCTGCCGACCTTGATGCCGGCCGGCGATGGCGGCGGTGTGACCGCGGCGACGACCTCCGGCGGATCGTCAGGCTGCGGCGGCCGCGGCTTGGGCACGACCTGCGGCAGGGCCTGGACGCCGCCGAAGCCGACATCGACCTTCACGGCGCACATGTTCACCGGCGCCTCGACCTCGGCGACCGGCACGCCCGAGACGAAATCCCGGAGGCTCGGCTTGGAGGGCGCATTGGCCGCGGCCAGCACCAGGTCGGCGGCATGGCAGAACCCGGCCGCATCCTTGATGCGGCGCAACTCCGCCTTGGAGGCCATGTCGGTCTTGAACAGGTTATAGGCCGCGTCGCCCTTCGAGCCGCCATAGATGCGCTTGTACATATTGAGCAGCAGCTTGTCGGTGCCGCGCAGTTCCGTGCCGAAGGCCGTGCGATAGGCGTTAAAGCCGCTGCGGGTAACGTCGCCGCAGGTCAGCGCGGCGTCGACCAGTTGCTGGTCCACCACCGTGGTCTGGATCGCCGACACCTCGGCCGGGGCGGCACATTTGACGTTCGACGGCGCCCGGTGGCGGGCGGCCTCGGCCTCGCCGACCGTCAGGGCCGAGATCGCGAGCACGCAAACACCCGCCTTCCATGCGTTTCCCATGCTTTTCTTGCTCATTGTCTGGCTGCAGCGGCCACCATAGCATCGGCTTTTCAGGCCCGCTAATGCTTCACGCGCGCCATAGTTAAGGTTCCCAGCAAGCCATGGCCCCGACAAAGTCCCGCGCCGCTTCGCCGCGCCACGCCGTGGATCTCAAGGGCGAGGCCGTCCATTGGGACTTCCGCAACGCGATGTCCTATGGCGACTATCTGGGGTTGAAGCAGCTCCTGGCCTGCCAGAAGCCCCTGTCCGGCGCGCATGACGAGACGCTGTTCATCGTCATCCACCAGACCAGCGAATTGTGGATCAAGCTCTGCCTGCACGAGATCGCGGGCGCCATCGCGCAGATCCGCGGCGACGACCTCGGACCCGCCTTCAAGATGATGGCGCGGATCGCGCGGGTGCAGGCGCAGCTGATCCAGTCCTGGGAAATCCTGTCGACCATGACGCCGTTCGACTATGCGAGCTTCCGCGGCAGCCTGGGCAAATCGTCGGGCTTCCAGTCGTTCCAGTACCGCATGCTGGAATACCGGTTGGGCAACAAGAACACCGCGATGGCGAAAGTCTACGACTCCGATCCCGCCGTCAGCCGCCAGGTGCGCGCGGCGCTGACCGAGCCCAGCATCTATGACGAGGCCCTGGCCCTGTTGGCGCGACGCGGGCTCGCCATCCCAAAGAACAAGCTGAAGCGCGATTTCGCGCAGCCCTATGTCGCCGATCCGCGCGTGACGGAGGCCTGGCGCGAGGTCTATCGCGACGCCGAGACCCATTGGGACCTGTACGAGCTGGCCGAGAAGCTGGTCGATCTTGAATACCGTTTTCACCTGTGGCGCTTCAGCCATATGAAAACCGTCGAGCGCATCATCGGCTCCAAGGCCGGCACCGGCGGCACGTCGGGCGTGAGTTACCTCAAGAAGGCACTGGACCTGACCTTCTATCCCGAGCTCTGGGCGGTCAGGAGCGAGATCTGATGGGCGCGCTTTCGCATATCCGCGTGCTCGATCTGAGCCGCGTGCTCGCTGCGCCGTGGGCGACGCAGATTCTTGGCGATCTTGGCGCCGAGGTGATCAAGATCGAAAAACCCGGCGAAGGCGACGAGACGCGCCGTTTCGGGCCGCCGTTCCTGACCAACATGGACGGCAGCAAGGGCGACGCGACCTATTTCCTCACCGCCAACCGCAACAAGAAATCGGTCACCGTGAACCTCGCCAAGCCGCAAGGTGCGGCCCTGGTCAAGCGGCTGGCGCGGCGGGCGCATATCGTGGTGGAGAATTTCAAGACGGATTCGCTGGCCAAATACGGCCTCGATCACGACAGCCTGCGGGCGGAGAACCCGGCGCTGATCTATTGCTCGCTGACCGGCTTCGGCCATGACGGGCCGTACAAAGACAAGGCCGGCTACGACTATGTCATCCAGGGCATGGGCGGACTGATGAGCGTCACCGGCCAGAAGGACGGCGAACCGGGCGCCGAGCCGATGAAAGTGGGCGTGGCGGTCAGCGATCTCGTCACCGGACTTTACACTGCGGTCGCCATCCTCGCCGCCGTGATCCATCAGGCGCGCACCGGCGAGGGCCAGGCGATCGACATGGCGCTGTTCGACTGCCAGGCGGCGGCGCTCGCCAACCAGGCGACCAATTACCTGGCCGGCGGCATGGTGCCGGAGCGGCTCGGCAACGCCCATCCCAACATCGTGCCCTATCAGGTGTTCGCGACGGGTGACGGCCATCTGATCCTGGCGACCTCCAACGACCATCAGTTCCGCCGCTTTGCCGCCGTCGCCGGCATCGCCGAGGTGGCGGCCGACCCGCGCTATGCCAGCAATGCCGAGCGCGTCGCCAACCGGCAGGCGCTGGTCGACCTGCTGACGCCGATCTTCGCCGCACGCGCGACGGCGCAATGGATCGCGGACCTCGAAGCCGCCAACGTGCCCTGCGGCCCCATCAATCGCGTCGACCAGGTGTTCGCCGATCCCCAGGCGATCGCGCGCGGCCTGACGGTCGCTATGACTCACGCCGCGGCGGGCGAGATGCAACTGGTGGCCAGCCCCCTGCGCCTGTCGGCGACGCCGCCGGAATATCGCAGTGCCCCGCCGCTGCTGGGCGAGCATACCGATGAGATCCTGTCCGGCATGCTCGGCCTTTCGGCGGCCGAGATTGCGGAACTACGCGCCCGCGGCGTCGTCTGAACGCACCCAGCTGAGGCGGTATGCAACGAAGCCCCTGACCACGGCGTTAGAACCTTGTAATGCGAGGTTCTGCGATGCGCGTGCCGTTCAAAGTTGCGATTCTGATCGGCACGGCGCTGGCGGCGGCGACCCCGGCGGCAGCCGATGGCCTGGTCATGCCGCCCGCGCAATACAGCGAGAACAACGCCTACGCCTCGCAGAGCATCGAGCAGCCCTGGGCGCAGCAGCGCGTGGAACCGTCCTTGACGGAGCGCCCGGTCGCCGAACTCATCGCGGCGCGGCTGGGCCTGGCCGAGGGCAGTGCCGAGCTGTTCCGCTACCACCTCGAAAACGCGCCCTCCAACGCGACCGTCCTGGACGGCGTGATCGACGGCGGTGGCGTCCAGTTGAAGCTGACCTGGTAGGCCGCTTTTCAGCCTCGCGCGTTTGGCGTATGTGAGCCCTGTTGCCGGCGGATTTCTCCGCCTGCCATCGGGATTCAAGTCATGACCTACAAAGTCGCCGTCGTCGGCGCGACCGGAAATGTCGGCCGCGAGATGCTGAGCGTGCTCGACGAGAGGGCCTTTCCCTATGGCGAGGTCGTGGCGCTGGCCTCGACGCGTTCGGTCGGCACCGAAGTGTCGTTCGGCGACAAGATCCTGAAGGTCAAGGCGCTCGACTATTACGACTTCAAGGGCACCGACATCGTGCTGATGAGCGCCGGCGGCGCCGTCTCCAAGATCTGGTCGCCGAAGATCGCCGCCCAGGGCGCCATCGTGATCGACAATTCCAGCGCCTGGCGCATGGACCGCGAGGTGCCGCTGATCGTGCCGGAGGTTAACGCCGATGCGCTGGACGGCGGCTTCAAGAAGGGCATCATCGCCAACCCCAATTGCTCGACCGCACAACTCGTCGTCGCGTTGAAGCCGCTGCACGATCACGCCAAAATCAAGCGCGTCGTGGTCTCGACCTATCAGTCGGTGTCGGGCGCCGGCAAGGACGCGATGGACGAGCTGTTCCGCCAGACCCGCGCCGTGTTCGTGGCCGACCCCATCGAGGTGGAGAAGTTCACCAAGCAGATCGCCTACAACGTCATCCCGCATATCGACGACTTCCTCGACTCCGGCCTGACCAAGGAGGAATGGAAGATGATGGTCGAGACCCAGAAGATCCTCGATCCCGACATCCAGCTCACCGCCACCTGCGTGCGCGTGCCGGTGTTCGTCGGCCATTCCGAGGCCGTGACGGTCGAATTCGAGAACCCGATCACTGCGGACAAGGCGCGCCAGCTGCTGCGTGCGGCGCCAGGCGTGCTGGTGGTCGACAAGCGCGACGACGGGGGTTACGTCACGCCGGTGGAATGCGCCGGCGAGGACGCGACCTTCGTCAGCCGCATTCGCAAGGACCCGACGGTCGAGCACGGCCTGTCGCTGTGGATCGTGGCCGACAATCTGCGCAAGGGCGCGGCGCTCAACGCCGTGCAGATCGCCGAATGCCTGATCAACCGCAAGCTTCTCAAGAGGGCCGCCTAAATGGCTAAAGGCTATTGGATCGCGCGCGTCGACGTGAAGAATCCCGACGCCTACAAGATGTATGTCGAAGGCACGGTCGAGGCGTTCGAGAAATACGGCGCACGTTTCCTGGCGCGCGGCGGCCGCAGCCAGGCGCTGGAAGGGCCGGCGCGGGCCCGCAACGTGGTGATCGAATTCGACAGCCTGGAGCAGGCCGTCGCCTGCTACAATTCGCCGGAATACCAGCGCGCGGCGGCACACCGCCAAGGCGCGGCGGAAGCGGAGATCTTGGTCGTGGAAGGCGTCGCGTGACGCGCGAGGAGTTCGCCGCCCTGGTGCAGCGCTTCGGCGCCGCCGCGACCGCCGGCGACGGCAAGGCGCTGGCCGACTGCTTCACACCGGATGGCGTCTATCACGACTATATCTATGGGCCGCATGTCGGGCGCGACAGCATCGCCGACATGCTGGAGAACCTGTTCCACCGCGACGCGGCGGAATACGACTGGACGTTCTATGAGCCGGTGGTGAGCGGCGATGTCGGCTATGCCCATTCGCTGTCGACCTTCATCTCACGCGTCCCCGGCCATGAGGGCCGCGAGATCGTTATCGACGGGATGAGTCGCTTCGTCCTGAAGGACGCGTTGATCGCGGGCTATTATGAAAGCGTCAATGGCGGCGTGGCGCATGCGCAACTGGGTCTCGCGCCCGAACGCATGGCCAAGGTCATGGCGCGCTGGGCCAAGCGGCTGCGCGACCGGCCCGACGTCGCGGCCTATGCTGCGGCGGTTCGCGCTCGCTACGCGAAGCCTTAAGCCTTCGCAGCCGCCCGGTTGGGCGGTAATGTCGCGCCAGCCGACATCAGAGGGGACTTCATGACGACGATACGGCCGCGCCGGTCGGTGCTGTATATGCCCGGTTCGAACGCGCGGGCGCTGGAGAAGGCGCAGACGCTGCCCGCCGACGCGCTGATCCTCGACCTGGAAGACGCGGTGGCACCCGATGCCAAGGACCTGGCGCGGACCCAGGTCTGCGACGCGGTGAAGGCGAAGGGCTTCGGCAAACGCGAGATCGTCATCCGGGTCAACGGCCTGGCGACGCCCTGGGGCGAGGCCGATCTTGCCGCGGCGGCGGAGGCGCAGCCGGACGCCATCCTGGTGCCGAAGATTTCATCGGCTTCGGAGCTCAACGTCATCGAGGCCAAACTGGGCGCAGCCGACCGGGGCATTGCCGTGTGGGCGATGGTGGAGACGCCACTCGCCATACTCAACATCGCGGCCATCGCGGCCGCCGGCGGCCGGCTTGCCTGTTTCGTGATGGGGACCAACGACCTGATCAAGGAAATCCGCGGCGTCCACACCCAGGATCGGATGAACCTGGCGGCGGCGCTAAATCTTTGCGTGCTGGCGGCGCGGGCCAACGGGCTCGCGGCGATCGACGGCGTCTACAACGATATCCAGAATGCGGCCGGCTTCCAGGCGACGTGCGAGCAGGCGCGCGCCTTCGGCTTCGACGGCAAGACGCTGATCCATCCGAGCCAGGTCGAACCCTGCAACGCGGTGTTCGCGCCGTCGGCGGCGGAGGTTGCGGCGGCGCGCAAGCTGATCGCCGCCTTCGAGCTGCCGGAGAACAGAGGCAAGGGCGCCATCAAGCTGGACGGACGGATGGTGGAGAGGCTGCACGCCGAGATCGCGCAGGGCACCGTCGCCATGGCCGATGCCATCGCCGCGCTGGAGGCGGCATGAGCGCGAAAACGACTGCGGGAAACTACTTCGAGGACTTCCATGTCGGGCAGAAGATCGCCCATGCGACGCCGCGCACACTGAGCCATGGCGATGCCGCCCTGTACCAGGCGCTGTACGGCTCGCGCTTCGCGCTGCAATCGTCCGACACGTTCGCGCAGTTCGTTGGCCTGCCACGGAGCCCGCTGGACGACCTGCTGGTGTTCCACACCGTGTTCGGCAAGACGGTGCCGGACATCTCGCTCAACGCCGTCGCCAATCTCGGCTATGCCGAGGGGCGTTTCCTCAGGCCGGTCTATCCCGGCGAGACGCTGTCGGCGCATTCGGAAGTCATCGGCCTCAAGGAGAATTCCGACCGCCGGACCGGCATCGTCTATGTCCACACCCAAGGCATGAACGAGCGGGACGAGGGCGTGCTCAGCTATGTCCGTTGGGTCATGGTGCGCAAGCGCGACCCGGAGGCGCCGGTGGCCGCGGCGGTCGTGCCCAAGCTGGCCGAGGCGGTCGCCGTCGCCGACCTGCGCGTTCCGGCGGCGCTGAAGTTCGACACGCTGTTCGAGACCGGACAATCGGGGTCGAAGCATCTGTGGGACGATTACACGATCGGCGAGAAGATCGACCATGCCGACGGCGTCACGGTGGAGGAGGCCGAGCACATGATGGCGACGCGCCTCTATCAGAACACGGCACGGGTGCATTTCAACCAGTACGCGGAAGGCCAGGGCCGCTTCGGGCGGCGGCTGATCTATGGCGGGCACGTGATCAGCCTGGCGCGGGCGATCTCGTTCAACGGGCTCGCCAACGCCTTCACGATCGCAGGCATCAATGGCGGCCGGCACGTCGCTCCGCTGTTCGCCGGCGACACGGTGTTCGCCTGGAGCCAGGTACTGGACAAGCAGCCGCTCGGCCACCGCAAGGATGCCGGCGTGCTGCGGCTCAGGCTGGTGGCGACCAAGAACCTGCCCTGCACCGGATTCCCCGATAAGGACGAGGCCGGCGCCTATCCCGAGAACGTCATCCTCGACTTCGATTACTGGGCGGTCTTGCCGCGCGCATGAGCGTTCTCGAGCGTTATCGCGCTGCCGTCGCCGGCGGCGAACTGAAAGCCGATGCGGCCCAGCAACGCGCCGCGCTACGGCTGCAGGCGCTCGGCCAGGCGCTGGCAGCCTGGCGTCCGGGACGTCGGCTGTTCTTCGCCAATACGCCGCCGAAGGGGCTTTATCTCTGGGGCGACGTCGGACGCGGCAAGTCCATGCTGATGGATCTGTTCTTCGATGCAGCGCCGGTGGCACGCAAGCTGCGCATCCACTTCAATGAATTCATGGTCCAGACGCACGCGCGCATCCATGAGGAGCGCCAGCGCGCCGGCAGCGGCGATCCCATTCCCGCCGTGGGGCGCGAGATCGCCGACCGCGCGGTCCTGTTATGCTTCGACGAATTCCAGGTCTCGGATGTGGCCGATGCGATGATCCTGGGCCGGCTGTTCGAGCAGCTGTTCGCGCGCGGTGTGGTGATCGTGGCGACCTCCAACACGCCGCCGGACCGGCTGTACGAGGGCGGCCTGAACCGCCAACTGTTCCTGCCCTTCATCGCCGAGATCGCGGCGCGGCTCGGCGTGGTGGAGCTCAACGGCGCGGTCGATTACCGCCTGCAGCGCCTGTCGGGCCTTGCCGTCTATATGCATCCGCTCGGGCCAGAGGCCGATGCGGCGATGGACGCGGCGTGGCGGCGGCTGACGGACCGCGCCGACGGCACGGCGATGCGCCTGGCCGTGCTCGGCCGCAGCGTGCCCGTGCCGCAGGCCGCCAAGGGCGTGGCGCGGTTCACCTTCGACGCGCTGTGCGCCCAGCCGCTGGCCGGCGCCGACTATCTCGCCATCGCGCATGCCTTCCACACGGTATTGATCGACCGTATTCCGCGCCTCGGGCCCGACCAGCGCAACGAGGCGCGTCGCTTCGTGGTGCTGATCGACACGCTGTACGACGAGGGCGTCAAGCTGGTGTGCTCGGCGGAAGCGGCGCCGGAGGAACTCTACGCCGCGGGCGACGGCGCCGACGCCTTCCGCCGCACCGTGTCGCGCCTGCACGAGATGCAGAGCGTGGATTACCTGAAGCGCGGGCACGGGACGCACAGCCCGGTTTCGAGCTAGGCTGAGCCATGACGCGCGACCTGATTTCCGTCTTCATCCTCATCGCGGCGCTGCTGCTGGTCTATCGCTTCCAGCATCCGCTGCTGGCGGCGCTTAGGCGTTTCGATGCGCGCAATGTGCGGCGCATCAGGGACCAGGAAGCGGAGAAGGCCGATCCGCTGGCGCATTTCAAGCATACGCTGAAGACTGCCGAGGAACAGGTCGAGGCGGTGAGCGAGATCGTCGTCGCCGACGAGCGGCTTGGAACACCGGTGACGCGCTATCTGTTCGAGGGGCGGCAATTTTCGACGCGGCTCGAGGCGGAAAACGTCCGCGCCGAAAAGATCCGCGCCATCGCCCGCGGCTATTACATGGAATTGCCGACCGCGCTGGCCGAGCGGCGGGGCGACAAGCTCAACTGATTTTTTCCGCGCGCATCTGACGATGCGATTATTTCTCCACGCGCATCTGACGATGCATCTATTTTTCTGCGCGCATCTGACGATGCGGTTATTTTCCGGCGCGCATCTGACGATGCAGTTATTTTTCGGCGCGCATCTGACGATGCGCTTATGCCGCCTCACCCTTCATCAGGCGCGGCAGCTTGCCGATGTCGCCGCCGGCATGGCGCATGAAGAAGCGGCGCGCCGGGCCGATGGCATCCACCATCCCCATGCCGAGATCGCGAAGCGCGCGGATCGGCGCGAGGTCGTTCGAGAACAGCCGGTTAAGGCCGTCTGTCGCCACCGACAGGGCGAAGGAATCGAAGCGCCGCCAGCGCTCGTATTTCTGCAGCACGTCGAGGCTGCCGATGTCGAGGCCGAGCCGCGCCGCGTCGAGCAGCACGTCGGTCAGGGCGGCGGCATCCTTGAGGCCGAGATTGAGCCCCTGCCCGGCGATCGGATGGATGCCGTGCGCCGCGTCGCCGGCCGCCGCGAAGCGCGGCTTCACGAAGCCGCGGGCGAGGTGGAATTTCAGCGGGTAGGACCAGCGCGGGCCCGCAGCTTTCGTCGCGCCGAGATGCGCGCCGAAGCGGCGCGCGATTTCGGCGTCGAAGGCGTCGGCGCCCAGCTTCATCATGGCGGGCGCGAGTTTTTCATTCTCCGTCCACACCAGCGACGATCGATTGGCTTTTTGTTGGCCTACCGCTTCGCTGCTTGAGGCCGGAGTCATGGGCAGGATGGCGAATGGGCCCGAGGGCAGGAAATGCTCGTAGGCGACGCCGTTATGCGGCTTTTCGTGCGCGACGGTGGCGACGATGCCCCATTGCGGATAGGCCCAGGAGATCACCGGCAATCCCATCAGCTCGCGCATGGGCGAGTCGCGGCCGTCGGCGGCGACGGCGAGTGCGGCCTGCACGGTCTCGCCCGTGGCGAGCGTCGCGGTGATGCCGTGGGCGTCGCTCTTCAGATCGGTCAGCGCGGCCGGCGCGACGAGGCGCAGGTTCGGCAGTGTGGCGGCGACGGCGAACAGGCCGCCCCGGATGTGGCGGTTCTCGACGATGTGGCCGAGGGCGTCGGCACCGACTTCCGCGGCGTCGAAATGCAGCGAGAACGGCGAGGGCTCACCGCCCAGCCTGCCGTCGGTGACCAGGATATCGCGGATCGGCTGGGCGTCGTTTTCCAGATGCGGCCAGACGCCGAGCGCCTGGAACATGCGCACCGAGGCATAGGCCAGCGCACTGACGCGGCCGTCGAATTTGGCGTCGAGCACGGCCGCCTGGACGACCGGATCGGCCACGACGACGTCGAAGCCGCCCTTGGCCAGCGCGATGGCGAGCGTCAGCCCGATCATGCCGCCGCCGCCGATGACGATGTCGCAGGTCTTCATGCTCTCAGCCTAACGGTTTTCCGCCGCGCGCGGGGGCCAGCGAAAAACCGCCGTTCAAATGCCGTCTTTTTCCATTCAAGCGCTTGTATTTACTTACTTATCCGTAGCGACAGACACTCCGATCCTGCTGGCCGCGCCAACCACTCGGCCCACACGGCGATTTCCTTCGAACGAGGAATGTGGTCCTGCCATCCGGCGATTTCAAGTTGCGGCTGTTTTCGCGGCAGTTTTTTGAATCTGCCTGCCATTTAAGCAGCAGAAATGCTTTCGATCTCTGGCAAAGCGCTCACGGACACAAAATTCCCTTTTGAATCAACGATCCGCCATTTCGCTGCATCGCGGCACGATTCTTGATGAAGTGTTAACGCCTGGGGGGTGTCCGGGCGTGCACAACCATGGAAGGACGACAGATGAAGCTGATCACGGCGATCATCAAACCCTTCAAGCTCGACGAGGTCCGGGAGCAGCTTTCGGCGCTCGGTGTCCAGGGCATGACGGTGACGGAGGTCAAGGGGTACGGGCGGCAGAAGGGCCACACGGAAATCTATCGCGGCGCGGAATACGCCGTGAGCTTCCTGCCCAAGCTGAAAATCGAGGTCGCCGTCAAAAGCGAGATGGCGGAAGCCGTGATCGAGGCGATCACCTCCAAGGCCAAGACCGGCCAGATCGGCGACGGCAAGATCTTCGTCACGCCGCTCGAGCAGGTGGTGCGCATCCGCACCGGCGAAACCGACGGCGACGCGCTGTAGCGGCGCCACACACTCAATCGGCCTCACATAGCGAAGCCATCAAAGACTGGGATCCATCAAGGGGAGCTTGCAATGCGTTTTTCGAACCTGAAGCGAGTGGGGCTTGGCATCGGCGCCGGCCTGGGCGCCTTTGCCCTGACGACCGGTTCCGCGCTGGCCGCCGCGCCGCCGCCCGATCCGCTGAATTCCGGCGACACCGCCTGGATGATCACCTCCAGCGCGCTGGTGCTGCTGATGACCATTCCGGGCCTGGCGCTGTTCTATGCCGGCATGGTGCGCAAGAAGAACATCCTGGCCACCGCGGCGCAGAGCTTCGGCGCCACCGCCATCATCACCGTGCTGTGGATGGTGATCGGCTATTCGATTGCCTTCACCAACCATCCCGATCCGAAGCTCAACCAGTTCATCGGCAGCTTCAACTACTTCATGCTCGGGCCGATGGGCCTGAAGACCGTGAGCCCGCTGGCCGGCACGATTCCGGAATCGGTCTACATGTTCTTCCAGATGACGTTCGCGATCATCACCCCGGCGCTGATCGCCGGCGCGATCGCCGACCGCATGAAATTCTCGGCCTTCATGTGGTTCATGTCGCTGTGGTTGCTGCTGATCTACTGCCCGATCGCCCATTGGGTGTGGGGCGGCGGCTGGCTCGGCACCATGGGCGCGCTCGACTATGCCGGCGGCAGCGTCGTGCACCTCAACGCCGGCACGGCAGGTCTCGTCGCCTGCCTGATGCTGGGCAAGCGCGTCGGTTACGGCACCGAGAACATGGCGCCGCACAACCTGCTGTTCGCCCTGATCGGCGCCTCGCTGCTGTGGGTCGGCTGGTTCGGCTTCAACGCCGGCTCGGCCGTGACCGCAGGCTACAACGCCGGCATGGCGGCGGCGGCGACGCAGATCGCCACCGCGGCGGCGGCGCTGAGCTGGATGTTCGCCGAGTGGATTATCAACCGCAAACCGTCGGTGCTCGGCATGATCTCGGGCGCCGTGGCGGGCCTCGTCGCGATCACGCCGGCCTCGGGTTTCGTCAACCCGATGGGCGCCTTGATCATCGGCCTGGCGGCGGGCGTGGTCTGCTACTTCTCGTCGGTCTGGGTGAAGAAGTGGCTCGGCTATGACGACGCGCTGGACACCTGGGGCGTGCATGGCGTGGGCGGCGCACTGGGCGCCATCATGACCGGCATGTTCGCCTCCAACGCGATCAATTCGTCGGCCAAGGGCTGGCTGATCGATCACAATCCGGGGCAGATGCTGATCCAGTTCTACGACGTCGGGGCCGTGTTCCTCTATTGCGGCATCGGCACCTTCATCATCCTGAAGGTGATCGACATGATCATCGGCCTGCGGGTCTCGCGCGACGTCGAGGTCGAGGGCCTGGACATCAACCTGCACGGCGAGACCATCCACGGCTGAGCCGGCCTAAAGAGTTGTCTCCTCAACTGGGGCGCCGGGAAACCGGCGCCCTTTTTGTCTGGCCATACGAGCTGCACGCCCAAGTTGTGAATTTTGTCATGACCTTGTCGGGCAAGCATGGTACGATGCTTTCAAGGTGATCCATGACGACAGCGACGAAATCCCCGAAGCGCTCGGAAAAACTGGACCTGCGACTCAGCCCGGAGGCCAAACAAACCCTCCAGGCGGCAGCCAGCAGCAAGGGGCGCTCGGTCAGCGAGTTTGTCCTGGAGAGTGCTCTGGCGCACGCGGCCGAGATTCTGCCCGATAGGCGGCAGTTTTTCCTGAACGCCGAGCAATGGGAGAAATTCCTGGCGGCGCTGGACAGGCCGCCCAGGCCGATGCCGCGGCTCGAACGCCTGCTAAAGGAACCCAGCGTTCTCGAACGCCGGCGTAAGTGAGTTTTGATACGGAAAAACTACGACGCGATCACGACATCGTTGTCTTCGACTGCGGCAACCCCGCTCTCAATCAATTCCTTGTACGCTACGCGTTGCAAAACCAGCAATCGGACGCATCACAAACCTATGTCCTCACCGAAAAGTTCCGCGTCATAGGCTATTACACTCTGGTCGTCGGGCATGTTTCATTTGACGATGCGCCGGAGCGATTGAAGAGGGGATTGGCGCGACACCCGATACCTCTCATGACATTGGCGCGACTGGCGATAAACGTAGATCGGCAGGGACAAGGCCTTGGTTCAGCCCTGCTGAAGGATGCCATGGCCCGGACACTGCAGGCAGCCGACATAGCCGGAATCCGCGCCTTCGACGTGCAGGCGAAGGATAATGTTGCGCGCGATTTTTATCTTCACTTCAACTTCGACCCATCGCCGGCCGATCCACTGCACCTCTTTTTGTTGACGAAAGAGATCAAGGCACTCTTTCGCTAACCGAGTTGTCGCGCTGATCGCGCGAAGGTAACTTGGCGCCATGCTCTTCCCCGGACGCCTTTCCGAACTTCCGCCGTCGGCGTTTGCGAAACTCGCGACGCTGCTGGATCCGCACATGCCGGGCCGTCCGCCGATCAGCCTGGCGGTGGGCGATCCCAATGGCGCGGTGCCGGCCTTCATCGGCGAGGCGCTGGCCAAGCACGGCAAGGATTTCGGCATCTATCCGCCGATCAACGGCAGCGCCGACTGGCGCGAGGCGGCGGCAGCGTGGCTGACGACGCGGTTCGGGCTGGTCGCGGGCGGCATCGATCCCGACAGGAACCTGCTGCCGCTCAACGGCACGCGCGAAGGACTGTTCCTGGCGCTGTTCACGGTGATGCCGGAAAGCAAAGCGGGGCAGCGCCCGGCGGTGCTGCTGCCCAATCCCTTCTACCAGTGCTACGCGGCGGCGGCGCTGGCCAGCGGCGGCGAGCCGGTGTTCGTGCCGGCAACGGCGGCGACCGGTTTCCTGCCCGACTATGGGGCGCTGCCGAAGGCGGTGCTGGAACGGACGGCGGCGGTCTATATCTGCTCGCCGTCGAATCCGGAGGGCGCCTGCGCGGGCGCGGAGTATTGGCGCACGCTGTTCGCGCTGGCGGACAGGTACGACTTCGCGGTCTTCGCTGACGAATGCTATGCCGACATCTATCTGGAGACGCCGCCGGTCAGCGCCCTGCCGGCGCGCGGCGCGCCCTATGAGCGGCTGCTGACCTTCCATTCGCTGTCAAAGCGTTCGGGCCTGCCGGGCCTGCGCTCGGGCATCGTCGCGGGAGACGCGAAAATGATCGAGCGCTTCCGGCAATTGCGCAATTACGCCGGTCCGCAGGTGCCGCTGCCGATCATCGCGGCATCGGCCGCCGCCTGGCGCGACGAAGCGCATGTCGCGGCCAATCGCGCCGGCTACCAGGAGAAATTCGCCCTCGCCCGGCGCATGCTCGGCAACCGCGCCGGCTTTCGCGTGCCGGAGGGCGGATTTTTCCTCTGGCTCGAGGTCGGCGACGGCGAGGCGACGACCCTCAAACTGTGGCGCGATGTCGGCGTGCGGGTGCTGCCCGGCGCCTATATGGGACGAGAAACGGAGCCCGGAAAAAGCCGCACAAACCCTGGGTTTTCCTACATCCGCGTGGCGCTCGTTAACGACCTGTCAACCATTCAGACGGCACTCGAAAGGGTGATCGAAGGACTGGAAAGCCCATGAGCCAGGCAGCGCGGCGGACGATGGCGGGCGGCGTCTATCAGCCGCGCTCGCGCGGGGCGGCGATGAGCGATGCGCTGGCCGATGCACGGCGCTCGCTCGGCCGGCTGATGACGCTGGTCGTGATGCGCGGCGCGGGGGCGCTGCTGTTCCTTGCCGCCGGCGCGGCGCTGGTGGCACTGGTGAGCTATGACCCGTCCGATCCGTCCTTGAACAATGCGACCGGAGCCGAGACGGCCAACTGGCTCGGCGGGCTCGGCGCCATGGCGGCCGACATCCTGCTGCAGGCGTTCGGCATCGCGGCGCTGGCCGCGCTGGCGCCGCCGCTGGTGTGGGGCGTCCGGGCGCTCAGCGGCCGGCATCTCAGCCACACGATGGGCCGCGCCTTCGCCTGGCCGCTCGGCGCGGTGCTGACGGCGGGCGGACTCGGCGTCGTGCCGGCCGTCCTGACGCTGCCGGCGCAGAACGGCGGGTTGATCGGCATCGCGGTCAAGGCGCTGTCGGCGCATGTCGCCCAGGTCTATGGCCAGGGCTGGATCGGCATCGCCATGCCGCTGCTGCTGTTGTGCGCCGGGCTGCCGCTGTCGTTCCTGGCGACCGGCCTCAGGCTGAAGCCGATGCTGCGCGCCCTCGCCAACGTGCCGGCGGCGTTCCTGTGGGCCGGCTCGCTGCTCAGACTGCCGAAATTCTCGTTCGCCAGGAGCAAGGCGCGCGACTACGACGAAGACGAATACGAGCCGGAGCTCGACGCGGAGTCCGAGGACGAGGCCTATACGCTGAACGTGGCGCCGGAGCCGATCGCGGCGACGCGGCTGGCGGAGCGGCGCGAGGGCCGCGTCAAGCGCGAGGAGGCCAGGCGGGCGCTGACGCCGGCGGCCAAGCGCGGCAAGCAGCCGGCGCTGGACCTGGTGTCGAGCGAGTATCAACTGCCGGCGCTGGGATTGCTGGCCGAACCGATCGTGGTGCATGACGCGACCGCCTTGTCCGACGAGGCGCTGGAAGAAAACGCCCGCATGCTGGAAGCGGTGCTGGCCGATTTCGGCGTCAAGGGCCGCATCATGGCGGTACGGCCGGGCCCGGTGGTGACGCTGTACGAGTTCGAGCCGGCGGCCGGCGTCAAGTCGAGCCGCGTGATCTCGCTCAGCGACGACGTGGCGCGCTCGATGAGCGCGGTGGCGGCGCGCATCGCGACCATTCCGGGCCGCAACGTGATCGGCATCGAGCTTCCCAACCACACGCGCGAGACCGTGTATCTGCGCGAGATGCTGGCGAGCAGCGAATACGACAAGGCGCGGGCGCCGCTGACGCTGGCGCTGGGCAAGACCATCGGCGGCGAGCCGGTGATGGCCGACCTCGCCAAGATGCCGCATCTGCTGGTCGCCGGCACCACGGGCTCGGGCAAATCGGTCGGCCTCAACACCATGATCCTGTCGCTGCTCTACCGCATGCCGCCGGACCAGTGCCGCATGATCATGATCGATCCCAAGATGCTGGAATTGTCGGTGTATGACGGCATTCCGCACCTGCTGTCGCCGGTCGTCACCGATCCGCGCAAGGCCGTCGTGGCGCTGAAATGGGCGGTGCGCGAGATGGAAGAGCGCTATCGCAAGATGTCCAAGCTCGGCGTGCGCGGCGTGGAAGCCTTCAACGACCGCATCAAGAAGGCCAAGGACAAGGGCGAGCAGCTCAAGCGCACGGTGCAGACCGGCTTCGACCGCGAGACCGGCAAGCCGGTCTACGAGGACGAGTTGCTCGAACTCGATTTCATGCCGTTCATCGTGGTGGTGGTCGACGAGGTCGCCGACCTGATGATGATCAGCGGCAAGGAGATCGAGGGCGCGGTGCAGCGCCTGGCGCAGATGGCGCGCGCCGCCGGCATCCACCTGATCGCGGCGACGCAGCGGCCGTCGGTCGACGTCATCACCGGCACGATCAAGGCGAACTTCCCGACCCGCATCTCGTTCCAGGTGACGAGCAAGATCGACAGCCGCACCATCCTGGGCGAACAGGGCGCCGAGCAGCTGCTCGGCCAGGGCGACATGCTCTACATGATGGCGGGCGGACGCATCCGCCGCATCCACGGGCCGTTCGTCACCGATCACGAGGTCGAGGACGTGGTGCGGTTCTTGAAGACGCAAGGTTCGCCCGAATATCTCGACGCGGTGACCGAAGAGCCGGACGAGGACAGCGAAGACCCGTACGCGCTGATGGGCGGTGCCGGCGGCGGCAATTCGGGTTCGGGCGACGATCTCTACGACAAGGCGCTCGCCATCGTGGCGCGCGAGCGCAAGGCGACGACGAGCTACATCCAGCGCCGGCTGCAGATCGGCTACAACAAGGCGGCCAGCCTGATCGAGCGCATGGAGCATGACGGCGTCGTCTCGCGCCCCAATCACAAGGGGCTTCGCGAAGTGCTGTTGCCCGATCACGAAGGATGACCGCGGAAGTCCACTACCAGAAGTCCAGCCTTCGCGAGAAGATCATAGAGCACGTCTTCATTGGCGAAGCACTACGGATGCTTTGGCGAAAGGACATCGTCGATGTGGAAATCTTGCGCTCGGAATTCGATGCGTTCGGATACGATCTTGTCGTCGAACGCGGCGGCATCACGCGACATGTGCAATTGAAAGCCGGTATCGGCGTCCCGAGCAATATCGGCGTTTCAGAAGCCCTCATGAGAAAACGCAGCGGTTGCGTGATCTATGTCCAGATCTCCGACGGGCTGGATCTTGGACCTTATTACTGGTTCGGCGATCCTGATACGCCGCTGTCGTCCATCATGACTTATCCGCTGCTCAAGCGAACGACGCCGAACAGCGCCGGCATCAGACCGGAGCGCAAAGGCCATCGCAACGTCGCACGGAAGGCTTTCAATGGGCCATTCGATCTGCAACAGATATTGGCCAAACTTCTTGAACTCTGACAGCAGCGCGGGACGTTACCTGGGTGGCCCGCAGTTGCGGGCCATGACAATATTTATTTGATTGGAGCCGCATCGTCGGACCAGAGGCGGCCGATGCAGTCCGCCAAGGCGGAAATATCCACCGGCGCACTCGTATCCACCTCGATCAGCATGCCGAACCCGATGGGGCGGCCGAAGTCGCGGGTCACGTCGGCCTCGTTGAGCGTGCCGCCATAATGGGCGATGTGATGGGCCGGACGCGCGGCGCGTTCGGCGAAGCGGCGGGCGACCTCGGCCACGGGACAGCGGCAGTAGACTTCGACGATCTGGCCGGGAAGCGCGGCGAGGCGGCCGCGCTCGTAGTCGCTGTCGGCATGGAAATTCGCTTCGAGCACCAGGCGCGGGCTATGCGGCGCCAGCGCCCAGAGGACTTCCCAGGACGCCGCCCCGATACGGCGCGAAGCCTCGGCATCGCCGCGCACGCCGCCAAGCGCGTCGTAGAGCGGTTCCTTGATGTCGTCCTTGCTGATGAGCGTGAAGCCGAGGGCGCGGGCCAGCGGCCGGGCAAGCGTGGTCTTGCCGGCACCGGGCGGGCCGGAGACCAGGACGATGCGGTTGGGGCCTGCGTCGCGCATGCCGCGATGATAGAGTGAAGCCGGCGCGCCGTGGATGCAATTTGGCCGCGTTACGGGCTAGTATTGGGGCCGGTCTTACGGAGGGGTCATGTCCTACATCGAAAAGTCGCTCGGCCAGGGCGAGACGCTGGTCGCGCGGGCGCATTTCCACTGGTGGTACAGCATGAAGGCGTGGCTGGCGCTGATCTTCCTGGGCTGGTGCATCATCGGCATCGTCATCTTCGTCAGCATGATGGTGCGCAAATGGACCACCGAGATCGGCGTGACGACCCACCGCTTCGTCGAGAAGGAAGGCCTGTTCAACCTCAAGACCTTCGAGGTGGCGCTGCCCAATATCGAGGGCGTGCGCGTGACACAGAACGTCTGGGGTCAGATGCTGGGCTATGGCCATCTGCGTATCGAGGGCACCGGCGTCGATCATATCGACCTGCCCAATATCGGCGATCCGCTCGGCTTCCGCGCCGCGATCGAGACCGCCAAGTCGGGCAATCATTGAACGCGGAACGTCGAGAATCGGAGATTTCCATGCACAAGACATTTCTGACGGCAGCGGCCATCGCGCTGCTCGCGACCGCGGCGCAAGCAGCCGACGCCAATAACGGCAAGGCGATCTTCGCGCGCTGTGCGGCGTGCCATACCGTCGCCAAGGGCGGCGGCAACGGGCTGGGGCCGAACCTGTTCGGCGTCGTGAACCGCAAAGCGGCGTCGCTGCCGAGCTATATGTATTCCGGCGCGCTGAAAGCTTCGGGACTCACCTGGACCAACGACAAGCTGAAGCTGTGGGTCGCGGGCCCCGCCAAGCTGGTGCCGGGCACCAAGATGGCGTTCGGCGGCATTTCCAATCCCAGCCAGGTCGACGACGTCGTCGCCTATCTGGATACGCTGAAATAATGGTGCGCACAGCGCTTGCGGCGGCGCTGCTTCTGGCGGGCACAGGCCCCGGCGCGACGACGCCGGCCAATCCGGATTACACCTGCGCGCTCCGCCATCGCGGCGCGATCTACGACTCGCTGAAAGCGCTGCCGCCCGATTTTCAGGCGACCGTGCGCGGCACGATCGGCGCGATGGCCGACCGCGGCGAATTCTTCAACGCCACCGACGTCATCCTGCGGCCGGCGCCGGGCCGCCGCTTCATTCGCGCGGGCGTGAGCGGCAGCTACCGGTATCTCTGGTACGAGCAGGGCGGCATCGCCTATGGGAAGGAGATCGTGATCTTCGCCACCGATCCGTCGGGCACCGCGCACGTGGCTGCCGACATACGCGCCACGGGACAAGATCTCTGTGTCCAGACCGATGCGCTGCTGGGCACGCCGCTCGAGCGACGCTGATCGCTGCATCAGGCCGGGAATGGCCCGGATGGGCGCCCGATGCGGCGGAATGACGCGGAGCGGGAAAAATGCTGCGCTGCAACCAAAAAAGCCGAGGGAATCATTGGCCTTGTTTCCCCAAGGAAACCGGAATGACGGTTCGTTGACAGGGCTTGGGGCCGGTCCTAGTTTTTGCGCCGCACAAGAGGGGGCGGGACCAAAAAAACGCGGCGCGTGCATCGCGCGCCCACGCTAAACCAACCGCCATCGTTCAGGGATTTTCGAAAGCCATGAAGGTACTGGTGCCCGTCAAGCGGGTGATCGACTACAACGTCAAGGTTCGCGTCAAGGCGGATCAAACCGGCGTTGATCTCGCCAACGTCAAGATGTCCATGAACCCGTTCGACGAGATCTGCGTCGAAGAGGCCGTGCGCCTGAAGGAGAAGGGCAAGGCCACCGAGGTCATCGCCGTTTCCATCGGGCCCGCGCAGGCATCCGAAACCATCCGCACCGCGCTCGCCATGGGCGCCGACCGCGGCATACTCGTAAAGACCGATGCCGAGGTCGAGCCCTTGGCGGTCGCCAAGATCCTCAAGGCCATCTGCGACGCCGAGAAGCCGACACTGGTGATCTGCGGCAAGCAGGCGATCGACGACGACAGCAACCAAACCGGCCAGATGCTGGCGGCGCTGCTCGGCTGGGCCCAGGGCACCTTCGCCCACAAGCTGGAACTCGGCGACACCACCGCGACCATAGAGCGCGAGATCGACGGCGGCCTGCAGACCGTCGAGGTCAAGCTGCCGGCGGTGATGACGGTGGATCTGCGCCTCAACGAGCCGCGCTATGCCTCGCTGCCCAACATCATGAAGGCCAAGAAGAAGCCCATCGACGAGAAGTCGCCTTCCGACTATGGCGTCGACATCGCGCCCAAGCTGAAGGTCCTGAAGGTGACCGAGCCGCCCAAGCGCCAGGCCGGCATCAAGGTGAAGACGGTGGCCGAGCTGCTCGACAAGCTCAAGAACGAAGCGGGAGTGATCTGACGATGGCCACGCTCGTTATCGCCGAACACGACAACAAGGTTCTGAAGGAAGCGACCGCCAAGGTGGTCAGCGCCGCGACGCAGATCGGCGGCCCGGTGCATGTTCTGGTCGCGGGCCAGAGCTGCGACGCCGTCGCCGCGGCGGCCGCCAAGCTCGCCGGCGTCGAGAAGGTGCTGGTCGCCGACGACGCGCTCTACGCCAAGATGGTGGCGGAGACGATGGAGACGCTGATCCTGTCCCTGGCGGACAAATACGACGCGATCCTCGCGCCCGCCACGACCAACGGCAAGAATTACATGCCGCGCGTCGCCGCCAAGCTCGACGTCGCGCAGATCAGCGAGATCATCAAGGTCGAGAGCGCCGACACGTTCCAACGACCGATCTATGCCGGCAACGCCATCGCCACGGTGCAGGCCGGCGCGGGCAAGAAGGTCATCACGGTGCGCACCACGACCTTCAAGGCGGCGGGCGAAGGCGGCTCGGCCGCCATCGAGAAGGTCTCGGCGGCGAGCGATCCGGGGCTGTCGAAATTCGTCGGCGAGGAACTCTCCAAGTCCGAACGTCCCGAACTGACCTCGGCCAAGATCGTGATCTCGGGCGGCCGCGGCATGCAGTCGGGCGACAATTTCCACATGCTCGACAAGATCGCCGACAAGCTGCACGCCGCGGTGGGCGCGTCCCGCGCCGCGGTCGACGCCGGCTTCGTGCCCAACGACTACCAGGTCGGACAGACCGGCAAGGTGGTGGCGCCCGACCTCTACATCGCGGTCGGCATCTCCGGCGCGATCCAGCATCTTGCCGGCATGAAGGACTCCAAGGTCATCGCCGCGATCAACAAGGACGAAGAGGCGCCGATCTTCCAGGTCGCCGATTACGGCCTGGTCGCCGACCTCTTCAAGGCGATACCCGAGATGGACGAAGAGCTCACCAAGCTTGGCTACTGACCCCCGTCAGGCCGACAAGGACTGAAGCGCATGGCAATCGAACGCATCGGCATTATCGGCGCAGGCCAGATGGGCACGGGCATCGCCCATGTCCTGGCGCTTGCGGGCTACGATGTGGTGCTGGACGACATCAACAAGGACGCGCTCAGCAAGGCGCTGGAGCGCATCGACCGCAACATGCACCGCCAGGCGGCGCGCGGCCACATCAAGGAAGAGCAGATCGCGCCCGCCATGACGCGCATCCGCACCACGGTGGCGCTGGACGACCTCAAGGACCGCGACCTGGTGATCGAGGCGGCGACCGAGGACGAGGCGACCAAGAAGAAAATCTTCCAGGACCTGTGCCCGCGGCTCGGGCCGGGCACGCTGGTGGCGACCAACACCTCGTCGATCTCGGTGACGCGGCTGGCGACGGCGACCGACCGGCCGGAGCGCTTCATCGGCATCCATTTCATGAATCCGGTGCCGCTGATGCAGCTGGTCGAGGTCATCCGCGGCATCGCCACGGACGACACGACCTTCCAGGCGGCGCTGGAACTGGTCAAGCGGGTCGGCAAGACCGCCGCCTATGCGGAAGACTTCCCGGCCTTCATCGTCAACCGCATCCTGCAGCCGATGATCAACGAGGCGGTCTATACGCTGTACGAAGGCGTCGGCAACGTCGAGGCGATCGACACCGCGATGCGGCTGGGCGCCAACCATCCGATGGGGCCGCTGCAGCTGGCCGATTTCATCGGGCTGGATACCTGCCTGTCCATCATGCAGGTGCTGTATGAGGGCCTCGCGGATTCCAAATACCGCCCCTGTCCGCTGCTGGTGAAATACGTCGAGGCCGGCTGGCTCGGCCAGAAGACCGGCCGCGGCTTCTACGATTATCGCGGCGACCACCCGGTCCCCACGCGCTAGATTCTGGTTGGTCGCTCGGCCTCCCGGCCTACGCGCTAGCTCTGCTCGCCAATCCCTGCGACGATGCTTCGACAGGCGGGGGGGATGCCATGCGTCGCGCGATGATTGTGGGAGCCGTGTTGTGCGCCGTGGCCGCGGCTTGGGCGGCAGATGCGCCAAAGGACCTCAGCTCCATCCTGTTCTGGACGCCGCAGCAGCAGGAAGCCGGCTATCGCGCTATCGAGAACCACTTTCCCACGCGCCTTGTGAAGCATGGCGCCGGCGTCTATCCGCTTGCGTCGGCCACGCAGGCCTTCGATGTCGCCTACGACTACCAGGGCGCGTCGTGGAACACGGACAAGTTCCTGTCGGCGAACCGGGTCTCCGGCCTCCTGGTCATCACGGACGGCCGGATCGTCCTGGAACGCTATGCGCTGGGACGCCGCGAGAGCGATCGCTGGATTTCGTTCTCGGTCAGCAAGTCGGTGACGTCGATGCTGATCGGCGCCGCCATCCGCGACGGCGCGATCAGGAGCCTCGACGCGGCGGTGACGGACTATGTGCCGGGTTTGAAGGGCAGCGCCTATGAGGGCGTCACGCTGCGCCAGCTCCTGACCATGACCAGCGGCGTCAAATGGAACGAGAACTACGCCGATCCCAAATCCGACGTCGCGCTGTTCGCACAGGGAGCGCCCGGACCGGATGGCGAGAGCCCCATCGTCGCCTATATGGCGAAGCTGCCGCGCGAGGCGCCGCCCGGAAGCAAGTTCGTCTACAAGACGGGCGAGAGCGACCTTCTGGGCATCGTGCTGGAGCACGCGACGCACAAGCATCTGGCCGACTACCTGTCGCAGAAGATCTGGTCGAAGTTCGGCATGGAGAGCGACGCGGTCTGGATGGACGACAGTGGCGGCCACGAAATCGGCGGCTGCTGCATCGCGATGACATTGCGCGACTACGGACGTTTCGGGCTGTTCGTGATGAACGGCGGCATGGCGGGCGGCGAACAGGTCGTGCCGCCGGACTATCTGAGCGCGGCAACCAGCAAGCAGGTCGATATCGGCGATCCGACCGCCGGCTACGGCTATCAATGGTGGACGGTGCAAGGCGGCATCTATCAGGCGCTCGGAATCTTCGGACAGTCGATCACGGTGGTGCCCTCCGAGCACCTCGTCATCGTGATCAACAGCGCCTGGCCGACGGCCGAGACCGGCGCCCTTTTCAACGCCGAAGTCGCCTACATGCAGGCGGTCGGCAAGGCGCTGCACACGGCCCCGTCTAGCGCGACAGCGCCGCCGTGAAATCCGCCGGAGGGGCGCCTTCGGGCCAGCTTGGCAGGCCGGCCGGGATGTCGATGCCTGCCAGTTTCCGCTTCGTCCAGATATGCGCGACGATGGCGAGCTCGTCGCTGCGGTCGAGTGTGCCGGCGCGGACGCCCGCGAGGCCGGGGCGCCGCGTATTGGTGTTGTAGACGCGCGTGAGGCAGGTGGAACAGCCGCGCTGGCGCGAGATGCGCTCGCCGTCGTCCGAGACGCGCTCATACAGATAAGGCGTGCCGGTGACCTCCAGCACCTCCTCCGGCACGATGAATTGCAGGCTGAAGGCGCTGCCGGACCAGGTCTGGCAATCGCGGCAATGGCAGGCATAGACATTGGGCAGCTTGTCGAGAGCCACCCGGTACCGGACGGCGCCGCAGCGGCAGCCACCTTCGACGGCCATGGTCTTTGTCCTCCTATCGTCGCGAAGCGATTTAGCACGCCGTTACGCTAAGGCGCGAATCGTCCGCGATAGAGGCTCGGCGCGATGCCGAAGCGGCGCTCGAAGGCGCGGCGGAAGCTGTCGGCGCTGGCGTAACCGACCGAGGCGGCGACGCTGTCGACCGTCTGGTGCGGCGCGCCCAGGCGCTTGCGCGCTTCGTCGAGGCGCAGCTGCTCGACATAGGCGGCGGGCGGCAGGCCGAAAACTACCGTGAAGCGGCGGCTGAAATGACGCGCGCCGAAGCCCGCATGCGCGGCCAAGATTTCGATCGACAAATCCTTCTTCAGGTTGGCGACCATCCAGACCGCGAGATCGGCGAAACGGTCGGTGGCGCGGGCCTGGAAGCGCAGCGGCTCGGAATACTGCATCTGGCCGCCGGCGCGCTTGAGATAGACCACCAGCTCGCGCGCCACGGCGAGCGCCGTGGCGCCGCCGAGATCGTCCTCCACGAAGGACAGCGCCAGATCGATGCCGGCGGTGACGCCGGCCGAGGTGTGGAAATTGCCGTCGCGCAGGAAGATCGCATCCGGTTCGAGCCGGATCTTCGCAAAGCGCCGCGCCACGTCGGCAGCAAAGCGCCAATGCGTGGTGGCGCGGCGGCCGTCGAGCAGGCCGGTGGCGGCAAGCGCGTAGATGCCGGTGCAGACCGAGGCGATGCGGCGCGTGCGGCGGCGCGCCTTCAGCCAGGCGACGATGGGCGCCGCGACGGCGGGATCGCGCAGGCCCGCGCCGCCCGGCACCAGGATGGTGTCGAGCGGCGGCGCCTGGGCGAGCGACAGGGCGGGCACGATCCGCAGTCCCGCTTCGGAGACGACCGGCTTGCCGCCGGCGCTGAGCACGAGCAGCTCATAGGCGCCGGGTTGCTGCGCGTTGGCGGTGTCGAACACCTCCTGCGGCCCTACCAGATCGAGCGCGGTGAGGCCGTCATAGCAGACGAGGCCGATGCGGCGGGGCATGCGCAAATCCTTTCGCCGCCACGATGCTGCACGGCCGGCGGCGGCAAAACGACAACGTCACCACAAGTCCGCAATTGTCGGAAGAATGTCCTACAGGACACGCCCGCGCGGGGCCAGACTGGGCCGGGTTCCGGAGATACCATCATGCGCAGGACAATGTTCGCTGCGGCTATCGCATTTCTCGCAGCGACCGCCGCCGGCGCGGCGCCGGCGCCCGAGACGCGGCTGCGCTTGCCACCGTCGGGCATCGTGAAAGTCGCCTTCGTGGTCTCGTACGGCGCCACGCTGATCGACATCGCCGGGCCGATGCAGACCTTCGACCAGGTGCAGTCGCCGGGAACGAGCGGCTTTCGGACCTTCACGGTCTCCGAAACGCGCCGGCCGATCAAGGCCGGCACGCTGACCATCGTGCCCGACTACACCTTCGCCGACGCGCCGGATGCCGACATCGTGGTGGTCGGCGCGCAAAGCGGCAACACCGAGCCTTATCTCGGCTACCTTCGGCGCATGCATGCAGAGGGCAGACTGATGCTGTCGGTGTGCACCGGCGCGTCGAAATTCGCCCAGGCGGGCCTGCTCGACGGGCTCGACGCCACCAGCCATCACGATTTCATCGACCAGTTCCAGACGCGCTTTCCCAAGGTGCATTTCCTGAAGGATCTGGCCTGGGTGCATGGCGCGCCGACCATCTACACCGCCGGCGGCGAGACCTCCGGCATCGAGCTCGCGCTGCACATCGTCGAGCTTTATTACGACCACGACGTGGCCGTGAAGACGGCGCGCTACATGGAATATCGCGGGCCGGACTGGCAGCACTGAGCGGCACCTTGCGCTCGGCCGCCCGGCCATGGCTAATTCGCGGCCATGAAAAGCAAACGCATCGGCGTCATCGGGTTGGGCCAGCGCATCGCGCATGTGCTGCGCGCCATGGACGATGTCGGCTGGAAACTGGACGTCGCGGGCTATGTCGATCCGCGCCCGGTGGGCCTTTCGATCCTCGCCGAACGCGACATCGCGCCGGGCAAGCCTTATGCAAGCGTCGCGGCGCTGCTGAAGGACGGGCCGTTCGATCTCGTCATGATCGGCTCGCCCAATCACCTGCACTATGAGCATCTGCTGGCGGCGTTCGAAGCCGGCTTTGCGATCTTCGCCGAAAAGCCGATCGTGCGCACCGAGGACGAGACCTTCGCGCTGGCGCGGCACCTCGCGGACACCAAGACGCCGCCGCTTTATATCGGGCTCGTCATGCGCTCCATGCCGATCGTGCGCGAGACCATCGCGCGCATCGACAGCGGCGCGCTCGGCGAGCTGGTGTCGATGGATGCCACCGAGCACTTGCCGCCGGAGCATGGCGGCTACCTGGCGCGCAACTGGCGACGCAAGGCCGAATGGGGCGGCTCGTTCTATCTCGACAAGGTGTGTCACGATTTCGATATCTTCGGGCGCATCGCGCGGGCGCGGCCGGGGCGCGTCGCCAGCTTCGGCGGCAAGCGCATCTTCGATTCCGAGCGCAAGGACGTGGCGCGGACCTATTCCGACGGCTCGCCGGCCTATGCGATGCGCGACGCCGGCTGGGCCGGCGCCAACGACGCGTTCCACTCCGACATGGACGTCGCCGACCACCAGACCGCGATCGTGGAATACGACAGCGGCTTCCAGCTCTCGTTCCACTCCAACAGCCATGTCGCGCTCGGCGAGCGGCGCTGGTATATCGCCGGCACCGAAGGCACGCTGCTGGCCGACCTGGTGCGCAACAAGCTGATGCTCCGCCGCGCCATGGACAAGGGCAAGCCCGAACGCATCGACTATGCCAGCCGCACCGCCGACAACCACAACGGCGCCGACCAGGCGATGGCGACGGACCTGCTCGCGACGCTGGATCGGGGGACGGCGTTCCCGGTGACGCCGTACGAATCGATGGAGGCGGGGCTCACCGTCATGGCCATCGACAAGGCGATGAACGAACGAAGTCTGGTCGACTGCGCGCCGATGTGGGCCGATTACGACGCGGCGCGGCGCGGCTAAAGCGTCTTGAACCAGGCGATCGCCTCGGGCGAGTCCCATTGGGCGGGACCGACGGCGCGGCCCACCTCGCGCCCTTGCGGGTCGATCAGCACGGTGAGCGGCAGGCCGTAGGCGCCGAACGCCGTCAGCACCGCGATGTTGGAATCGACATAGGTGTCCAGCGCCTTGGCGTCGTGGCCGTCGAGGAAGCTTCGCGCATCGGCCGCCGTGCCGCGCCCGACATCGACCGCGATGACGCTGAGCCGGTCCTTGGGCACCGCCGCCTTGAGCCGCGCCAGGGCCGGCAGCTCCTTGACGCAGGGCGCGCACCACGGCGCCCACAGATTGAGCAGGACATAGCGGCCTTTGAAGGAGGCCAGCGAGACGCGGGCGCCGGCGGCATCGCCGATGGCGACCTCGGGCACGGCGGCGGGCGTCTTGGCCGCGGCGAAGGGGGCCAGGGCGGCGGGCGGACCCCTGTCCGCGTGGACAGTCGCGCCCCGCATCCCATATAGAACAGCCAGCACGGCCGCGCCGAGGGCGGCGGCGGCGATTGCGATGTAAAGCCAACGGGAAAGCGTCACGGGCGTCTCATGGTTGCGAACAAAATGTGGGGCGGCCGGTTCGAGGGCGGTCCCGCGTCCATCATGGAGGTCATAACCCCCTCCATCGATTTCGACAAACGGCTGGCGGTCCAGGACATCGCCGGCTCCAAGGCGCATGCCCGCATGTTGGCGGTGCAACAGATCATCTCGCAGTTCGACGCCGAGGCCATCGTCCGAGGCCTGGAGAGCATCGAAAAAGAGATCGCCGAGGGCAAGTTCGTCTTCAGCCGCCAGCTCGAGGACATCCATCTCAACATCGAGTCGCGGCTCAAGGAGCTGATCGGCGACGCGGCGGGGCGGCTGCACACGGCGCGCTCGCGCAACGACCAGGTGGTGACCGATTTCCGGCTGTGGGTGCGCGAGGCCTGCCTGCGCGCCGAGCACGGCCTCGAGGCGCTGCAGCGCGCCCTCCACGCCCAGGCCGAGGCGCATTTCGCCACCGTCATGCCGGGCTACACGCATATGCAGCCGGCACAGCCGGTGACGTTCGGGCATCATTGCCTTGCCTATGTCGAGATGTTCTATCGCGACCGCGGACGTTTCGCCGACGCGAGCAAGCGGCTCAACGAATCGCCGCTGGGCGCCGCGGCACTGGCGGGCACGCCGTTTCCCATCGACCGCGACGTGACGGCCAAGGCGTTGGGCTTCGCGCGGCCGATGCGCAATTCGCTGGATGCGGTGTCGGCGCGCGATTTCGCGCTCGAATATCTTGCCGCCGCGACCATCGCGGCGACGCACCTGTCGCGGCTGGCGGGCGAGATCGTGCAGTGGTCGACGCCGGCCTTCGGTTTCGTGCGCCTGTCGGACGCCTTCACCACCGGCTCCTCGATCATGCCGCAGAAGCGCAATCCCGACGCCGCCGAACTGATCCGCGGCAAGACAGGACGCGTGCTGGGCGATTTCGTGGCGCTGGCCACCGTGGTGAAGGGCCTGGCGCTCGCCTATGGCAGCGATCTGCAGGAAGACAAGGAACGCGTGTTCGACGCGGCCGACACGATCGAAGTCTGCCTGGCCGCGATGGCGGCAATGTTCGCGGACCTCAAGGTCGATGCCGGCGCGATGCGCGCGGCGGCGGAAGCCGGCTATCCGACCGCGACGGATCTCGCGGACTGGATCGTGCGCACGTTGAAGAAGCCGTTCCGCGAGGCGCATCACAGCGCAGGAAGCATCGTCAAGCGCGCCGAGGACCTGAACCTGCCGCTGGAGAAGCTGCCGCTCGCCGACATGCAGGCGGTCGAGCCCGGCATCACCGACGACGTCTTCAAGGTGCTGGCGCTGGATGCCTCGGTCAAATCGCGCATGAGCTATGGCGGCACGGCGCCGGACCGCGTGCGCGAGCAGCTGCGCTTTTGGAAAGAGAAACTGAAATGAAACTGCGCATCGTTCTGGCGGTGATCCTGGCGCTGGGCGTCGGAGCCTGCGGCGTGAAGAGCGACCTGCTGCTGCCCGACGGCAAGCCGACGCCCAAGGGCACCAAGGATCCCTCCAAGCCGCCGCCATCGCAGCAGCAGCAGGGGACATGAATCATTTCCGCTATGTGGACGGCGTGTTCCACGCCGAAGAGGTCGACCTGAGGGCACTGGCCGACACGGTCGGCACGCCGTTCTATTGCTATTCGAGCGCCACGCTCGAGCGCCACTACAAGGTGTTCGCGGCCTCGTTTCCGAAGGATGCGCTGGTCGCGTTCTCGGTCAAGGCGCTGGGCAATGTCGCGGTACTGAAGACGTTGGCGCAGCTGGGCGCCGGGGCCGACGTCGTCTCCGGCGGCGAACTCAAGAAAGCGCTGCGCGCCGGCATCCCGGGCGGGCGCATCGTCTTCTCGGGTGTCGGCAAGACCAGGGCCGAGATGAAGCTGGCGCTCGAGGCCGGCATCTACCAGTTCAACGTCGAGAGCGAGCCGGAGCTCGAGGCGCTGAGCGAAGTCGCGTCGGCGCTGGGCATCACGGCGCCGATCACCATCCGGGTCAATCCCGACGTCGATGCGAGGACGCACGCCAAGATCACCACCGGCACGTCCGAGACCAAATTCGGCATTCCGTGGCGCCGGGCCCGCGCCGCCTATGCGCAGGCAGCAAAGCTCAAAGGCATCCAGGTCGTCGGCATCGACGTGCATATCGGCAGCCAGATCGTCGCGCTGGAGCCGTTCGAAACCGCGTTCCGCAAAGTCGCGGAGCTGGCGGTCCAATTGCGCGCCGACGGCCATGCGATCGCGCGGCTCGACCTCGGCGGCGGGCTGGGCGTGCCTTACATCACCGACAACGAGCCGCCGCCCGACCCCTCGGCCTATGGCGCGATGGCGACGCGGGTCACCCGGGATCTCGGCTGCCGGCTGATCCTGGAACCGGGCCGGCTGATCGCAGCCAATGCCGGAATCCTCGTCAGCCGCGTGATCTACGTCAAAAAGGGCGAGGCCAAGACCTTTGCCATCGTCGATGCCGGAATGAACGACCTGATCCGGCCGGCACTGTACGATTCGCATCACGAGATCGTGCGCGTTAACGAAGCGGGCAGCGAGACGCCGCGCCGGCGCTACGATGTGGTAGGCCCGGTGTGCGAAACCTCGGACATCTTCGCCGCCGACCGCGACCTGCCGGAGCTCAAATCCGGCGATCTTGTGGCGATCCTGACCGCCGGCGCCTATGGCGCGGTGATGTCTTCGGCTTACAATGCGCGGCCGCCGGCGCCCGAAGTGCTCGTGAAGGACGGACTGTGGAGCGTGGTGCGGCCAAGACTGGATGATGACGCGTTATACGGATCCGAGCGAATTCCGGACTGGCTCGCGGGCTAAGCGCTCCGAGCAGTATGTCGCGCTGTCGCGGGCGGCGCTGCTGTGGGAGCGCGCCTGGCCGGCGCTGTGGCCGGCGAGCGGCATCGCGGGCCTGTTCGCGGCCGCCGCCCTGTTTGACCTCTTCGCACCGCTGCCCTGGACGCTGCATGCGTTGATCCTCGCCGGCGCGATCACCGGCATCGGGCTATCGCTTTATTTCGGCTTTCGCGAATTTCGCCGCCCCAGCTGGCTGGAGGGCGCGCGCCGGCTGGAGCGCAGCAGCGGCCTCCGGCATCGGCCGATCTCAGAAGCCGGCGACACCATGGCGGTGGGCGCCGGCGATCCGCTGGCCGAAGAACTGTGGACGCTGCATATGCGCCAGATGCTGGCCGGCATCGGCAAGCTGCGGCTGGCGCTGCCGGCGTCCGGCCTGGCGCGGCGCGATCCCAGGGCCCTGCGCTTCGTCGTGCTGCTGCTGCTCGCGGCGGGCGTGGCGGTCGCCGGCAGCGATGCGGGCCGGCGCCTGTGGGCCGGGCTCAACGACGACAGCGCGGTCGGCAGCGCCACGGTGGATGCCTGGATCGATCCGCCGCCCTATACCGGCGAAGCGCCGGTGTACCTGACGCCGGGCATGGCGCTGGCGGTGCCGGCGGGCTCGGTACTCAACCTGCGCGTCCACGGCGCCGGCCATCCGCCGGGCCTGGCGCTCGATTCGGCGAGCGACGCAGACAGCGGCTTTGCCGGCGAGCATGGCGAATACGCCGCGACCTATCGCGTCGTGGCCGACGCGCATGTGCGGGTGCGCAGCGCCGGGCGCGCCATCGGCGATTGGAGCATCACGGCGATCCCCGACAAGCCGCCGACCATCGCCTTCACGGCGCCGCCGGGCAAGACCGAGCGCGCGGTGCTGAAGCTGTCCTACAAGGCGTCGGACGATTACGGCGTCGCGGCGGTGCGCGCGATCATCACGCCGCACAATCGCCATGGCAAGGCGCTGATCCTCGACTTGCCGCTGGCGACGGCGTCCAAGACCGTCAACGAGACGAGCTTCCAGGACCTCACCGCGCATCCCTATGCCGGTCTCGACGTCGACATCGTGCTGCAGGCGGCCGACGGCGCGGGCCAGGTGACAGCGACCGCGCCGGTGACGTACCGGCTGCCGGCGCGGGTGTTCACCAATCCGCTGGCGCGGGCGCTGATCGAGCAGCGGCAGATTCTCGCCACCAGCCTGATGCCGCCCGAGCGTGCCCACGTCGTCAGGATGCTGGACGCGCTGACCATCGCGCCGCAGATTTTCTATGCCGACCAACCCGGCGTCTATACCGGCATCCGCGCCGCGCGCTGGGCGCTGGCCGATGCGGGGCATGTCGAGGACGTCGAGCATGTCGAGGACCTCTTGTGGCAGATCGCCATCAATCTGGAGCGCGGCGGCCTGATGTCGGCGGCGGAAGAGCTCAGGCGATTGCAGGCGATGCTGGCGCAGGCCATGGCCCAGGGCGCGCCGCAGGAGGTGATCGACGAGCTGCTGCAGCGCTACCAGGACGCCATGCAGCGCTACATGCAGGCGCTGGCGGCGAATCCACAAGCCGACACCGGCGCGCCCCCGCCGGGCACCAGGACGCTGAGCGAGCAGGACCTGCAGACCCTGCTCAAGACCATCCAGCAACTTGCCGAGAGCGGTGACCGCGCCAAGGCGGCGGAGCTGATGGCGCTGTTGCAGAACCTGCTGGAGAATTTGCGTCTCAGCAGCGGCGGCTCCGGTGGCGGCGCCGACACTCCGCAGAACAAGGCGCTGAGCGACGCGATCAAGGGCCTCGGCGACCTGGTGGGCAAGCAGCGCGAACTGCTCGACAAGACGTTCAAGGGCCGCCAGGGCGAGACGGTGGCGCCCAAGGACCTGCAGAAGGAACAGGGCGACATCCAGAAACAGCTCGGCGACATCATGAAGGGGCTGGGGGCGCAGAAGATACCGGCGCCGAACGACCTGGGCCGCGCCGGCAACTCGATGGGCCAGTCGGGGCAGGAACTGGGCTCCAGCGATTTCAACGGCTCCAGCGTCGACCAGAAGAACGCGCTCGACGCGCTGCGCGCCGCCGCCGGCGAACTTGCCAACCGCCAGATGAAGCAGATGGGCCAGGACCAGGGGCCCGATGGAAAAGAAGATCCGCTGGGACGCGCCCGCAACGGCTCGGCCCTCGGCAACGAAGTCAAGGTGCCCGACGCCACCCAGCTGCAGCGCGCCCGCGACATCCTGATGGAACTGCGCCGCCGCGCCGCCGAACGCGGCCGGCCGCAGCAGGAGCTGGATTACATCGACCGGCTGCTGAAGCAGTTTTGAATCTGCCCGTCCTCCCCCCAGCTTAGCGGGGGAGCTTCACTCCCCCGCCTTGGCGAAGCGCAGTTCGACGTTATGGCTGCCGGAGGGCGGGCTGGAGAGACGGGTGCGGAATTTCGCGACCTGACCGGGCTTCAGCGTCGCCACGCCGGGCACGAAGGTCCAGTGGTAAAGCTCGTGCCGATCCATGTCCGACAGGGTCACGCGCACCAGCGGCACGGTCAGCTCGTGATTGCTGCGATTGACGATCTCGCCGGTGACGGCCAGGACCTGCTGGCCGTCCTCGGTCTGCAGGTCGTGCGCGATGTTCGTGAAATCGATGCCGTTGGGGGTCACCGGCAGGCCGGCGGCGGCATAGAACGACGAGGTCTGCGGCAACCACGTCGCGATCGCGTCGCGGAAGCCGACGGCGGCCCAGCCGATCACCAGAATGAGCCCGACGAGCAGGACCCAGCCGCCGACAACGGCAGCGCGGCCAAGCCAGGAGCCAGAGGCACGGCGCGCCATCGGCTCGTCCGCCTCCAACGCGGGCGCCGCGGCAACGGACGGCGCAAAGGCGGCGACGCGGGGCTGGGGCGCAAAGCCGGCCGGCTCGACGGCGGGCGGCGGGGCCTGGACCTGAGGCTCGGCGACGAAGATGTCAGCCTCGGGATCGGGCTCCGGCGTCGGGCCGATCTGGTGCCAGACATTGCCGCATTTGGCGCAGCGCACGCTGCGGCCCGCGGCCGGAAACTTGGTCGCGTCCGCCTGGTAGCGGGTGGCGCATTGTGGGCAGGTCAGAATCATAAACGCAGTGTCCCCGATCAAGACAAAAATAGCTTTAAGGCGCCAATGCTCGCAAGGCAGGAGCCTCGCAAGGCCGCCGCCCGATGGTTAAGGTCGGCCACCATGGTTCGCTTCGAAAATGTCGGCATGCGCTATGGCGCGGGGCCGGAAGTCCTGCGCGACGTCAATTTCGCGCTGGAAGCCGGCTCATTTACCTTCATGACCGGCCTGTCGGGCGCCGGCAAGACCACCCTGCTCAAGCTAATCTACCTGGCCGAGCCGCCGTCGCGCGGCCTGATCACCCTGTTCGGCAACGATATGGCGACGGCGCGGCGCGGCGACTTTCCCGCCATGCGCCGGCGCATCGGCGTGGTGTTCCAGGATTTCCGCCTGCTCAGCCACCTCTCGGCGTTCGACAATGTGGCGCTGCCGCTCAAGCTGGCCGGACGGCACGAAGGCGATTACGAGCACGACGTCGAGGAACTCCTGTCCTGGGTCGGCCTCGGCGATCGCATGCAGGCGCGCCCCGCGACGCTCTCGGGCGGCGAACAGCAGCGCATCGCCATCGCCCGCGCCGTGGTGGCGCGCCCCGACCTTCTGATCGCCGACGAGCCGACCGGCAATGTCGATCCGGAGATCGGCGCGCGCCTGATCCGGCTGTTCGGCGAACTCAACCGGCTGGGCACCACCGTGCTGATCGCAACCCACGACCGGGCGCTGATCGAGAGCACCAAGGCGCGCGAGATGCGGCTGGTCGACGGACGGCTGGTCGAGCTCAGATCGGCGATGCGGCCATGAACCGTTCTTCGAACCGCCTCCTGCCCCGCGAGAAGGGCGCCGCGCCGCTCGACATCGTGATCGGCGTGATGGCGTTCCTGGCGGCGCTGGCGCTGGGCGCCTCGCTGGTGGCGGAACGCGCCTCGGCGGGCTGGCGCGCCGGCCTTGCCGATCGCCTGACGGTGCAGATCCTGGTGCCGAGCCATGGCGACGTCGCCGCCGAGCTGACGCGCGAGACGGACGCCGTGCTCACCGTGCTGCGCGCGACGCCGGGCATCGCGCACGCCGCGCCGCTGTCCGAGGACGAAATGCAGAGCCTGGTCGAGCCCTGGCTCGGCAAGGGCGCGCTGGTCGCCGAACTGCCGCTGCCCAGGCTGATCGACGCGACGATCACGCCGGGCGCGGGCGTCAATCTCATCGCGCTCGGCGCCAGGCTGAAAGCGGCGGCACCGGACGCCCAGCTCGACGATCACGGCCACTGGATCGCACGGCTGAAAGGCCTCGCCGACACCATCGTGTGGAGCGCCTGGGGCATCCTGCTGCTCATCGCGGTGGCGACGGCCGCGACGGTCGCGTTCGCCACGCGCGCCGGCCTGGAGGCACAACACGACATGGTGGCGCTGTTGCACCAGATGGGGGCGCATGCCGGCTTCATCGCGCGGGCCTTCGAGCGGCATTACGCACTGGCAGCGCTGGGCGCGAGTGCGGCCGGCGCGGTCGCGGCGGCGGCGCTGTTCGTGCTGGCGGGCGGACTGGAATTCGCCGGCCTCGAACCGGTGCCGTTCCTGCCGCCGATCGCGCTCAAATTGTCGGAAGTCGCCTGGCTGGCCGGTGTTCCGGCCGTGGCGGCGGTCATTGCCTGGGCCACGGCGCGGCTTTCGGTGCTGGCGGCGGTGCGGGAAATTTACTGATTAACGAAGTGTGTCCAGTTTTCGCCTGTATTGGAGCCTATCTCTGGCCGGACCATGACAAAGACGCTGCTGCAAATCGTTGCCGGCCTGATCGTGCTGTATGTCGCGGGCTTCCTGCTGTTCGTCGGCACGCTGCCGACGCGTCCGACGCAGCGCCTGAAGGCCGACGGCATCGTGGCGCTGACCGGCGGCGACGCGCGGGTCGATGCCGCCGTGGCCCTGCTCGAGGGCGGCACCGCCAAGCGGCTGCTGATCTCGGGCGCCAACAAGGCATCGACCAAGGACGAACTGAAGCGCCTGGCGTCCGGCGGCCGCCGCTTCGAATGCTGCGCCGACATCGGCTATGCCGCGGAAGACACCTATGGCAACGCCGAAGAGGCCGCGGCGTGGGCGGCGCAGCACCGTTTCCACAGCCTGATCGTGGTCACCGCCTCCTACCACATGCCGCGCAGCATCAGGCTGTTTCACGCGCTGATGCCGGACGTGAAGCTGATCGCCTATCCGGTGGAGCCGGCCGGCGTCGACATGGCGGCGTGGTGGCATCCCGGCACGCTGCACCTGCTGCACAACGAATACCTGAAATATGTCGCCAGCTTCGTGATGACGGCGGTTGACCACAAGCCCGCCGAGGGCAAGGCTCGCCCCGTCTCCTGATATCCCGCCCGTCCATGACATTCCTCCGCTCGACGCTTTTCATGCTCTGGTTCGCATCGGTTTCGGTGCTGCTGTGCCTTGTGTGCTTGCCGCTGCTGCTCGGGCCGCGCGCAGGGGCGGGCTGGCTCGGGCGATTATGGTCGCGGCTGACGTTCTGGGGCCTGCGCGCGATCGCGGGCACGCGCTATGAGGTGCGCGGCACGCCACCGCCGCCGGGCGTGCTGATCGCGATCAAGCATATGAGCATGTGGGACACCTGCGCGATCTACACGCTGCTCGGCGATCCTGCGATCGTGCTCAAGCGCGGGCTGCTGATGATCCCGTTCTATGGCTGGTATCTGTGGAAGGCCGGCATGATCCCGATCGCGCGCGACGGCGGTGCCAGCACGCTGCGCAACATGGTGGCGAACGCGAAGGCCGAGCTGGCACGCGGCCGCAGCGTCGTGATCTTCCCCGAAGGCACGCGCAGGAAAGTCGGCGCGGCACCGGACTACAAGCCGGGCGTGGCCGGGCTGTACGGACAACTCGGCGTCGCCTGCGTGCCGGTGGCGCTGAGCTCCGGCCTGTTCTGGACCGGATTCATCAAGCGGTCCGGGACCATCGTGCTCGAATTCCTGCCGCCGATACCGCCTGGCCTGCCGCGACGCGAATTCATGCCGCGCCTGGAGGCGGCGATCGAAGGCGCGACCAACGATCTGATCCTCGAAGGGCGCAACCAGATGGAGCGCCGCAACAGCTCGCCCGCTTTCAGCTGAGCGTGAAGGTGATGCGCCGGCCACTGGCCTGCGGACGGCCCCGAAAGGGCGCAGCCGCCGAGACAGAGGGCGCAGGCGGCAACGAGCAAACGGCCCGTGGCGTTTCCTTTTTGGGATTTGCCGGGAAAAAGGCGGACGGGAGCGGCTTTCGGCGCAATCTAGCGCCCTGCCCGCCAGCCGGGTTCGCCCAAAGGGCGTCTGGAACGTTTGGGGAACATCGTATAGTGTCGCGGCAGCAGGAATCGCTCAACTTCGAGATGTTACGCTCAGCGCCATGACCGATATTTCCCGCCAGATCTGGGACATGAAGTACCGGCTGAAGCAGCCGGACGGCACGCCCGTGGACGGCGACGTGGCCGACACCTGGGCGCGGGTGGCGCTGGCGGCGGCCGCCGCCGAGGCGCCGGAAAATCGCGGCGCGCAGGCGCTCGACTTTGCCCAGGCGCTGGCTGGGCATCGCTTTATCCCCGCCGGACGCATCCTGGCCGGCGCCGGCACGGCGCGCAGCGTGACGCTGTTCAACTGTTTCGTGATGGGCACCGTCCCCGATTCGATGGACGGCATCTTCTCGGCGATCCGCGAGGCAGCGCTGACGCTGCAGCAGGGCGGCGGCATCGGCTACGATTTCTCGACGCTGAGGCCCAAGGGCGCGGCGGTGAAGGGCGTCGCGGCGGACGCGTCGGGCCCCGTGTCGTTCATGGACGTGTGGGACGCGATGTGCCGCACCATCATGAGCGCCGGCTCGCGGCGCGGCGCGATGATGGCGACGCTGGCGTGCGACCATCCCGACATCGAGGATTTCATCGACGCCAAGCGCGCCAAGGGGCGGCTGTCGAATTTCAATCTCTCGGTGCTGGTCAGCGACGCCTTCATGGACGCGGTGAAGGCCGATGCGGACTGGGCCTTGCAGTTCGACGGCGCGGTGCATCGCACGCTCAAGGCGCGCGCGCTGTGGGACCGCATCATGCGCGCCACCTACGAAACCGCCGAGCCCGGCGTGATCTTCATCGACCGCATCAACGAAGAGAACAACCTCGGCTATTGCGAAACGATCCGCGCGACCAATCCGTGCCTTACCGCGGAGAGCTGGATCGCGACGGAGGCGGGACCGCGGCAGATCGCCGAGTTGGTCGGCACGCCCTTCACCGCCCTGGCCGATGGCAGGCGCTGGGCCAGCGGCGCCGAGGGGTTTTTCAGCCAGGGCGTCAAACCGGTCGTCGCGCTCGCCACGCGCGAAGGCTTTGCCCTGCGCCTGACGGCGGATCATCGCGTCCGCAAGGTGACACGACGTACGCGCTGGTCCCGAGATTGGGAATGGGCCGCCGCCGGCACGCTCGCGGCGGGCGACGAGATCCTGCTGCACGACCACCGCGGGGCCCAATCCTGGGGCGATGCATCGCGCGCGGAAGATGACGACGCCGAAGGCTATCTGCTCGGCCTTCTGGTCGGCGACGGCGTGTTGAAGAAAGACAAAGCCGTCCTGTCGGTGTGGCCCGGCGCCGCGGTCGTCAATGGCGGCGATGAGCGGCCCGGCACGCGCGGCATCATGGCGGCGGCATTGCGGGCCGCGTCCCGGCTGCCGCATCGCAGGGATTTTTCAGGCTGGATCGAAGTCGCCGGGCGCGGCGAATACCGGCTGTCGATCGGCGCGCTGAAAACCCTGGCGCACGATCACGGCATGACGCCGGGCGACAAGTGCATCGCGCCGGTGCTGGAACGGCGCTCCAGCGCGTTTCATGCCGGCTTCCTGCGCGGCCTGTTCGACGCCGACGGCAGCGTGCAGGGCGCACAGGGCAAGGGCGTGAGCATCCGGCTGGCGCAGAGCGATCCGGCGCGGCTCGAAGCGGCGCAGCGTATGCTGCTGCGGCTCGGCATCGCCAGCACCCTCTATCGCGACCGGCGCGCCGCCGGCACCAGCGTCCTGCCGGACGGCAAGGGTGGATCGAAAGCGTATGCGACGCGCGCGCAACACGAACTGGCCATCGCCGGCGACAACCTCGCCGTCTTTGCGGAGCGCGTCGGATTTTCCGACACAGACAAGGCCGGGAAACTGAAAATCGCCCTCGCGAATTATCGCCGCTCGCTGAATCGCGAGAGATTTTGCGCGACAGTCGAGTCGGTCACGCCGGCCGGCGAGGCCGAAGTCTTCGATGCCGCGATTCCCGGTCTCAACGCCTTCGACGCCAACGGGCTGTGGGCGCACAATTGCGGCGAGCAGCCCCTGCCGCCCTATGGCGCCTGTCTCCTGGGTTCGATCAACCTCGCCAAGCTCGTCAAGCAGCCGTTCGAGGACGGCGCGCATCTGGATGTGGACGCGCTGGCGCGGCTGACGCGCACCGCGGTACGCCTGCTCGACAATGTCATCGACGTGTCGCGCTTTCCGCTGCCGCAGCAGCGCGCCGAAGCTCTTGCCAAGCGCCGCATCGGGCTGGGCGTCACCGGTCTCGCCGATGCGCTGATCTTCTGCCGCACGCGCTACGGCTCGGACGCAAGCGTGGCGCTGATCGATGCCTGGCTGTCGGCGCTGAGCGACGCGGCCTATCTCGCCTCCGCCGAGATCGCCGGCGAGAAGGGCGCCTTCCCGCTGTTCGAGGCGCACGAATTCCTCAGCCGGCCGTTCACGCTGCGCCTGCCACAGCCGGTGCGCGCCGCCATCGCGAAGAACGGCATCCGCAACGGCCTCATCACCTCCATCGCGCCGACCGGCACGATCTCGCTGTTCGCCGGCAACGTGTCGAGCGGCATCGAGCCGGTGTTCGCCTACAGCTATACGCGCAAAGTCCTGCAGCCGGACGGCTCGAGCACGACCGAGACGGTCGAGGACTACGCCGTGAAGGCCTTCCGCGCCCGCTTCGGCGCGGATGCCGCCCTGCCCGATTATTTCGTCAACGCGCAGACGCTGTCTCCCGAGGATCACCTTGCGGTGCAGGCCGCGGCGCAGCGGCATATCGACAGCTCCATCTCCAAGACCATCAACGTGCCGGTGGGCATCGCGTTCGACGATTTCAAGACCGTCTACGCCCGCGCCTACGAGCTGGGCTGCAAGGGCTGCACGACCTATCGGCCGAACGCCGTGACCGGCGCGGTGCTCGAAGCGGCGCCCGAAATCGCCGAGGTGCGCGACGAGCCGGCGCCGGCGCCCCGTAGCCGGGAAAGCTCCGGCGGTGTCGTCTATATGATGCGGCCGCTCGACCGACCCGAGGTCCTGATCGGCCAGACCTACAAGATCAAATGGCTCGACAGCGACCACGCCTTCTACATCACGGTCAACGACATCGAGAAGGACGGCAGGCGGCGGCCGTTCGAGGTCTTCATCAACTCCAAGAACATGGAGGCCTATGCCTGGGCGCTGGCGCTGACGCGGATGATCTCGGCGGTGTTCCGGCGCGGCGGCGACGTTTCGTTCGTGGTGGACGAGCTCAAGGCGATCTTCGATCCGCGCGGCGGGCAGTGGAGCGGCGAGCGCTACGTGCCGTCGCTGATGGCGGCGATCGGCGAGGTGATCGAGAAGCACATGATCGATATCGGCTTCATCGCCGGCCGCATGGCGGCGCCGCTGGTGCCGGACGAGCGCCGTGCCGTGGCGGTGGCCGCCGAAGGCGCCCCGGCGCGCTTCTGTCCGCGCTGCGGCTCGCCCAGCCTGGTCAAACTCGAAGGCTGCGAATCCTGCGTCGCCTGCGGCTATTCGCGCTGCGGGTGAGCCACGCATTTCCCCTTGCGAACGACAAGGCCCGGGCGCTGATCCTGGCGCGCTGCGGCCTGGCGGGTGTGCGGCAGGAGGGCGGCGCCAAGGCGCTGGCGCCGCTGATCGGCAGGCTCGGCTATGTCCAGCTCGACTCGATCAAGATCGTCGAGCGGGCGCATCATCACATCCTCTATTCGCGCCATGGCGGTTACCGGCCGCGGCACCTGGACCGGCTGCAGCAGAAGGCGCCGGCCCTGTTCGAGCACTGGACGCACGATTCCTCGCTCATTCCGCTGGAGCTCTATCCCCATTGGCGACACCGCTTCGCCCATTCCCGGTCGCACGTCGCGGCGTGGCGCGAACGCTTCGGCGACGACAGGGTCCTGAAGACGGTGCGCGATCACATCGAAGCCAAGGGCGCGGCGCGGGCCCGCGATTTCGCGCATCTGGGCGGGCGCACCGGGCCGTGGTGGGGCTGGGGACCGGCCAAGGCGGCGCTGGAGTATCTGTGGCGCACGGGCGAGCTCGCCGTGCTGCAGCGCGACGGTTTCGAGAAGATCTACGACCTTGCGGAGCGCGTCATCCCGGCCGCCCTGCGCGCGCAGAGGCCGACGCGGGCGCAGACCCTCGACTGGGCCTGCAACGCGGCGCTCGATCGGCTGGGCGCGGGGACGGCACGGATGATCGCCGATTTCTGGGGCCACGCCTCGATTCCCGAGGCCGCCAGATGGATCGCGGCCGAAAAGAAAGCCGGGCGCCTGATCGACGTGGCGCTGGCCGGCGCCGGCGAGCGGCGCGGCTTCGCCGCCGTGGCGCGCCCCGACATCGAGGCGCAGATCGCGGCGCTGCCCGAGCCGACCTCGCGCCTCAGGGTGCTGTCGCCGTTCGACCCGCTGCTGCGCGACCGGGTGCGGCTGGAACGCATCTTCGGCTTCGACTACACGATCGAGATCTTCGTGCCCGGCCATAAGCGCAAATACGGCTATTACGTCTTCCCGCTGCTGGAAGGCGCGCGCTTCGCCGGGCGCATCGACATGAAGGCCGAACGGGCGCAGGACCGGCTCAACGTCAAGGCGCTGTGGCTGGAGAAGCGGCTTTCGTTCAGCAAGGCCCGCAAGGTCAAGCTGGAAAAAGAGCTGCAGCGGCAGGCCCGGCTGGGCGACGTGCGCGACATCGTATTCCCGGCGAGCGCGCTCAAAACTCCCTAGAGCCGCACTCTCGTTATTTGAATCGGAATGCGGCTCTAGCTTTTTGAATTGGCGCGCAATTTTACGGAAAACCGGCCTCCACTTTTCCGAATTGCGCTCTAATATCGCCGGCATGAAATATTCCAGCCGGTTCTTCCTCTACGCGCCGCTGGCGCTGTTCCTCGCCATCGCGCTGGCCGCCTGCGTCGTGTGGTGGCGCGAAGCGAACGCGCTGTCGGCGCGGCTCGACGCGCTCAATGGGCACGAGGCGATGCCGGGCGTGACGCTGCATTACGCCGCCAAGAGCATCAGCGGCTTTCCCTTCAACATCGACGTGGTGTTCCGGGATTTTCGTGTCACGGTGGCGACACCGCATGGGCCATCGTCCTGGCAGGCGCAGAATTTCGCGCTGCATGCGCTGACCTACGGCCGCGCGCAGACGATCTTCGAGGCGGCGGGCAACCAGGCATTGACCTGGACCGACCTGCAGGGGCGGGTGCATGCGCTGCCGTTCGAGGCGGGCGAACTGCATGCCAGCGCGATCCTGGGCGAGCGCGGCCTGGTACGTTTCGACCTCGACCTGATCGGCTTCGGTTCGCCGGCGCTGACGGCGGCGCGGGTCCAGTTCCATGCCAGGCTGGCGCCGGGCGGGACGGCGGTCGATCTCTTCGCCGCGGTCGACGGCGTGCATCTGTCGCCGCGCCTGGCTTCGCTGTTCGGCGCCGACATGGCGCAGATCCGGCTCAACGCCTCGGCCGCGCCCTCGCGCGCGCTCGATGGATTGCGCGCCGGACGCACCGACTGGGTCAGCGCGGTGGAGACCTGGCGCAAGGCGAATGGCGTCCTGCAGGTCAGCGACCTGGAGATGTCCTGGCAGCGGCTGAGCGCGATGGGCAAGGGATCGCTCGGGCTCGACGATGCGCATGCGGTGCAGGGGCTGCTGAATTTCAAGGTTGCGGGCATCCAGACGCTGCTGGAGACGGCGGCGCGGCATGGCGTGCGCGGCAATGCCAACGCCGGCATCGCGGCGGCGCTGCTGGATCGCGCCGCCAAGGCCGGCAATGACGACGCCGGAATGCTGGGCGCCGTCGTCGGCTTTCACGCCGGCACGGTCAGCGTCGGCGACGAGACCGCGACGACGCAGGAGGCGTTGTATTAGCGCTTGGTCTTTTTCGCGACCGCGGCCGGCGCGTTGCGCCCGAAATTCACCGCGGCGCTGTCCTGGCCGGCATCGACGATGCCGCGGCGCAGGGCCCGGGTGCGGGTGAAGAGCTTGAACAGCGCCTCGCCGTCGCCCCAGCGGATCTGGCGCTGCAGGGCGCTCAGATCCTCGCTGAAGCGGCCGAGGACTTCGAGCACCGCGTCGCGGTTGTTGAGGAAGACGTCGCGCCACATGGTGGGATCGGACGCCGCGATGCGCGTGAAATCGCGAAAGCCGCCGGCGGAATATTTGATCACTTCGGTTTCGGTGACGCTGCGCAGATCGTCGGCGGTGCCGACGATGTTGTAGGCGATGAGATGCGGCACATGGCTGGTGACGGCGAGCACCAGGTCGTGATGCTTGGCATCCATCACCTCGACCTTGCTGCCGAGCCGCTCCCAGAACCGGGTCAGGAGCCTGACGGCGCGCTTGTCGGCACCCCGGGGCGGCGTGAGGATGCACCAGCGGCCATCGAACAGCTCGGCAAAGCCGGCGTCGGGGCCCGAGCGCTCGGTGCCGGCGACGGGATGGGCCGGAACGAAATGCACGCCCTTGGGCAGGAGCGGCCCGACATCGGCGATCACCGCGCCCTTGACCGAACCGACGTCGCTGACGATGGCGCCCGGCTTCAGATGCGGCGCGATTGCCCTGGCCAGGGCGCCGAAAGCGCCCACCGGCGCCGCCAGCACGACGAGATCGGCGCCCTTCACCGCAGCGGCGGCGCTGGGGGTCAGCGAATCGGCGAAGCCGAGGCGCCCAGCGGTCTTCAGGTAGGCCTTGTTGCGATCATGGCCGACGATGTGGCCGGCTAGATTCCCGCGCCGCATGGCGTGCGCGAGCGATGAGCCGAGCAGACCGATGCCCAATATCGCGACGCGGCCGAACAAGGGCTTGGCCGGTTTCATCGGCCGGCTGCGAATTGCGCCAGCGCCGCGACAACGGCGCGGTTGGCGTCTTCCTTGCCGACGGTCAGGCGCAGACAATCCGCCAGGCCGTAATTGCCGAGGCCGCGCAGCAGCAGGCCGCGGCGGCCGAGGAACTGGTCGGCATCGTGGGCGGTGCGGCCCGTGTCGTGCGGAAAGTGGATCAGGATGAAATTGCCGACACTGTCGTCGACGCGAAAACCGAGTTTGCGGATTTCCGCCGTCAGCCAGTCGCGCCATTTTTCGTTGAACGCGATCGACGCTTCGACATGGGCACGGTCCTTGAGCGCCGCCGCCGCGGCGCGCTGCGCCGGCAGCGAGACGTTGAACGGTCCGCGGATGCGATTGAGCACGTCGGCCACCGCGGACGGGCAATAGGCCCAGCCGACGCGAAGACCCGCGAGGCCGTAGATCTTGGAGAAGGTGCGCGTCATCACGACGTTGCGATAATTCGCCACCATCTCGATGCCGGTCTCGTAGTCGTTGCGCCGGACATATTCGGCATAAGCCGCGTCGATGACGAGCAGTGTGTCCGGCGACAGACCGGCATGCAGGCGCCGGACCTCGTCATGCGGCAGATAGGAGCCGGTGGGATTGTTGGGATTGGCGAGATAGACGAGACGGGTCCGGGGCGTCACGGCCGCCAGCATCGCATCGACATCGGCGTGCAGATTTTTCTCCGGCACCATCACCGGCACGGCGCTGTTGGCCAGCGTGTCGATCTTGTAGAGCAGGAAAGCGTGTTCGCTGAACATCACCTCGTCGCCCGGGCGCAGATAGGCGCCGGCCAGCATGGTGAGCAATTCACCGGAGCCGTTGCCGCAGACGATGCGCGACGCGTCGAGACCGAAGGTCTGCGCGATGGCATCGCGCAGGATTTTCACGCCGCCATCGGGATAGATTTCGAGACCGTCCGCCACCGCGCGAAAGGCCTCGACGGCCAGCGGGCTGGGGCCGAGCGCGGACTCGTTCGACGAAAGCTTGACGACTTTTTCCACGCCGTCGACATGGTCGCGGCCGCCGACATAGGCTGCGATGTCGAGGATGCCGGGCTTGGGCGTCGGGCTCATGGCGTACCTGCGGTCAGAGGATTGGCGTAGCAGCCGACGCAGGCGATGCGCAGGATGGCGTCGCCGGCCTGTTCGCGCAGGACGCCGAGCCTGGAATCGTCGTCGCGCACGAAGCCGGCGATCTCGAGCAGGTGCTGGCGCGAGGCGCTGCCGGCGGCGTCGCGGCTGACCGCGAGGAGGCGCGCTTCGAGGCCGCCCTGCTTCAGCAACGTCTGCAGCTTGGTCAGGCTGAGCGTGTCGCCCGCCTCGAGCAGGATCACGGTGGTGTCGTCGCCGCTGGGTTCGGGCTCCAGCGTGCCGACGACATAGGCGGCAGGATGTTCGCCGCCGACCAGCGGCAGGGTGGCGACGACGCGCGGACCCCGCTGGCCGCTGGGCGTCAGTTGGGCCCACCAGGCGCGGGTGTTCTCGTCGCTTTCGGGCGGCGGCACGACGCCGAACGTGGCCGCGTCGCCGGTGCATTCCTGCACGATGGCGGTCGCCGACAGATGGCCCTTCATCGCCACGGCCGAGCCGAACAGATCGCGCGCCAGGTCGCGAAATTGCCCGGCGCGATCGGCGGAATAGACGTGCACGACGCGCTCGGGCGCGGCCGACGCGGCCATCAGCTCGCGCCAGACGCGCACCAGCACGGGCACCGGCAAGCTGCCCTTGTGGCGGGCCGCCAGCCGGCGCAGCAGCACCGCCTGCTGCGAAGGCGAGGTGGCGGTCGCCAGTTGCGCGCGCTTGATCAGCAGGTCGTGGATCTTGTCGTCCAGCGCCTCCAGCCTGGCCGGCAAATCGGCGTTCGAGATTTGACGCGGCGGCATGCGGACTGTCCAAGACCCGTTGGCCCGGTGTGTTAATCCCGGCGGCGGGCCGTGGCGCCGAAGGGGCGGTATTGATAAGGGTCCGCTCCGGCAAAATCAAAGCCGGACAGCCCGGCGCGTTTGACAGCGCCGCCCGCGCGCCGTAGCAAAACCACCCCTGGTTTTGCCTTGAGAAAGCCGGAAAAAGCAGCGAAATGGCCGAGCTTCCGAAATTCCTGCGTCCGGTGACCGTGCCGGACGCCGATGTCGGCCACGCGATCACCTTCGACGCGGCCCTGGCGCTGGACTGCGGCAAAACGCTTGGCCCCCTCACCGTCGCCTATATGACCTATGGGACCCTCAACCCAGCGCGCTCCAACGCGGTCTTGATCTGCCATGCGCTGACGCTCGACCAGTTCGTCGCCTCGGCCCATCCCATCACCGGCAAGCCGGGCTGGTGGGACATCATGGTCGGCCCCGGCAAGCCGATCGATACCAACCGCTTCTTCGTCATCTGCGCCAATGTCCTGGGCGGCTGCATGGGCACGACCGGGCCGGCGGAAATCTGCGCCGCGACGGGACGGCCCTACGGGCTCGATTTCCCGCTCGTCACCATCCGCGACATGGTGCGCGCCCAGGCTTTACTGCTCGACGCGCTCGGCATCGACAAGCTGATGAGCGTGATCGGCGGCTCGATGGGCGGCATGCAGGTGCTGCAATGGGCCGCGAGCTATCCCGAGCGCGTCGTCTCGGCCGTGCCGATCGCCTGCGCCGCGCGCCATTCGGCGCAGAACATCTCTTTCCACGAGGTCGGCCGCCAGGCGATCATGGCCGACCCGGACTGGAAGGGCGGCACCTATCAGCTGCACGGCACGCAGCCCGCCAAGGGCCTCGCCGTGGCGCGCATGGCGGCGCACATCACCTATCTTTCCGAGATGGCGCTGCAGCGCAAATTCGGCCGTTCGCTGCAGGACCGCGAGCAGATCTCGTTCGGCTTCGGCCCGGACTTCCAGATCGAGTCCTATCTCCATCACCAGGGCATCAGCTTCGTCGACCGCTTCGACGCCAACTCCTATCTCTACATCACGCGGGCGATGGACTATTTCGACCTCGCCGCCGAGCAGGGCGGCACGCTGGCCGAAGCCTTTCGCGGCGCCAAGACGCGCTTCTGCATCATCTCGTTCACCAGCGACTGGCTGTTCCCGACGGCGGAGAACAAGCATGTCGCCCACGCGCTCAACGCCACGGCGGCGACGGTGAGCTTCGTCGAGATCGCCACCGACCGCGGCCATGACGCGTTCCTGCTGGACGAGCCGGAAATGTTCGCGACGGTGCGCGGCTTTTTGAATTCCGTCGCCGCGTCGGTGGGGGCATGAGCGCCGCGCTGCGCCCCGACCTTGCCGCCATCGCCGAGATGATTCCGGCCGGGGGGCGCGTGTTGGACGTCGGCTGCGGCGACGGCGCCCTGCTTGAGCATCTCAGCCTTACCAAGGGCGTCGACGGTCGCGGCATCGAATTGTCGCAGCAGAATGTGAACGCCTGCGTGGCGCGCGGCCTGCCGGTGATGCAGGGCGATGCCGACACCGACCTCGTCGAATATCCCGACGCCGCCTTCGACGTCGCGATCCTGAGCCAGACGATCCAGTCGACGCGGAGCCCGCGCGACGTGCTGGGGCACCTGCTGCGCATCGGACGGCGCACCGTCATCTCGTTGCCGAATTTCGGCCACTGGCGGGTGCGCGCCTCGCTGGCCGTCCATGGCCGCATGCCCAGGACGCTGGCGCTGAACTATCAGTGGTACGACACGCCCAACATCCACCTGTGCACCATCGCCGATTTCGTGGCGCTGGCGAACGCGACGGGGGCAACGATCGAACGCGCCCTGGCGCTGGACGAGAAAGGCCGCAGTCGCGCGATGCGGGCGGAGGCCTGGGGCCCAAATTTCCTCGCCAACGGCGCGATCTTCCTGCTGCGCGGCCGGTAAACTCGAACCCGGCCTAAACAACGCGAAGCGAGCGGGCGAAGGGACGCCCGCTCGCTTTCGCATTTCGTCTAGCTGGCGCCGAGCAGATCGAGCGCCTTGGCATAGCCGTCGACGCCGATCTTGTAGAGGCCCTGCGAGCAGAAGCCCTGCGCGCCCTGTGCCTGGGCCTTCGCGGTCGAGAAGTTCGGCGACTGCGGATTGGCGTCGAGCGCCGCCGACACTTTCTTGGCCATGTGTAGGCAACCGATGACGGTCGGCGACTCGGTCGTCTGCGCGGTGGCGGCGGTGGCGCCCAGCAACAGCGTCAGGGCGGCAACCGAAGCGGCGGATTTTGTGAAACTCATGACTTCCTCCTGTGTGAGCCGGCGAGGCCGGCGAATTTGCAGGTGGGGAGAAAGCAAAAAATTGTAAGGGGAGGCCAATCACCGTTCCGTGCGGGACATTACGGCGACGATGGGAACGCGCCCGGATAGCGCGCTATCGCAGGGAAATTCGCATGTCGGCATGATGCATGCGTCGTTTCCGCATGACCCATGCACGCGACGCAGCGACGCGCGCAGCCTTGCGAAAATAAAATAGCGGATTGCTTCGGTTCCATGACGCTCGTGTCAGTGAATCGGCGTTAAGGAACCTCTTGCAGCGTCGCGGGCGCATCGCGCGCCGGCGACCATTGCCGAACCGGCTTTCCGACACGTACCGGGGCTGCGCCATAGAACGTCTTGCCCGCTTCGACGAGGTGCACTCCGGAAAGGCCGGGGAACAATCGGCGCAGCAGACGCTCCCACCCCGTGCCGGTGCGCACCAGGCGCCGGCCGTGGAACGGCGGCACGTAGAGCGCCCGGTCCCAGGCCAAGGGTTCGAACAACGCACTGCGCAGCAAGCGGTCGAGTTCGCCGCGGCTGAACGGCCGGCCGACGCCGAACGGCGAGCGGTCGAGCTGCGCCCACAGGCTGGTGCGGTTGGGCACCACGAGCAGGAGGCGACCCTCGGGCGCCAGCACGCGCCAGAGCTGGCGCAGCAGCGGACGTGCGGCATCGGCGCCCTCCAGGCCGTGCACCACCAGGATGCGGTCGAAGAAGGCATCGGGGAACGGCAGCGCGGCCTCGTCGCCCAGCGCCGTCAGCGGCCGCGCCGCCGGCCAGGCGACGACACCTTGCTGCGCCGGCATCAGGGCGACGGCGCGCTCCGCCTCGGCCTGGAATTGCCGCAGATACGGCACCGCGAAGCCATAGCCGAGCAGGCAGGCGCCCCTGGTCGACGGCCACATCGTGCGCAGCTGGCGGGCAATGATGCGCCGCGTCAAAAGGCCCAGCGGGGCCTCGTAGAAGTCCGCGAGATCGGCGGCATCGAGCAACATGTCAGTCTCTGGAGCATGATCGGAGCGGCGCGTTCGCGATCATGCGCCAGATTCTTCGATTGTCGCGCAATTTTTCGGGCTGACGCCCGATTGCGCCCGGGCGCGACGCCGCGTCCGGTTCAATGCGGGGGCGCCCGCTGATAGGCTGTCGTGAAGGACCCAAAATGACCGCACTGCGCATCGAACTCGTCGCCTGCCTGAAGGACAATTACGCCTATCTCGTGCACGATCGCGATGCCGGGCTGACCGCGGTGGTCGATCCGTCCGAGCCCGAACCGGTGCGCCAGGCGCTGGCGCGGCACGGCTGGAAGCTGACGCATATCCTCAACACCCATCATCATTTCGACCATACCGGCGGCAACCTGCCGCTCAAGGAACAGTTCGGCGCCCGCGTGGTGGGGCCCGAAAAGGACCGCGAGCGCATTCCCGGCATCGACGAGGGCGTCGGCGAGGCGGCAGCCTGGACTTTCGGTGCGCGGCGCGTGCCGGTGCTGGAGATTCCCGCGCATACCCGGGCGCACATCGCCTTCGTCTTCGACGATGCGGTGTTCACCGGCGATACGCTGTTCGCCATGGGCTGCGGCCGACTGTTCGAGGGCACGCCGGCGATGATGTGGGCGAGCCTCGGCAAGCTGATGACGCTGCCGGACGCGACGCGGGTCTATTGCGGCCACGAATACACCCAGAGCAATACCCGCTTCGCGCTGACGCTGGAGCCGGGCAATGCGGCACTGAGCAAGCGCGCGCAGGAGGTCGACGTGTTGCGCGCCCGCGGCGCGCCGACCGTGCCCTCGACCATCGGACTGGAGAAGCAGACCAATCCGTTCCTGCGGCCGGACAGCCACGAGATCAGGCATTCGCTGGGATTGTTTCACGCTGGCGACGTGGATGTGTTCGCCGAGATGCGCAAGCGCAAGGACAGTTTCTAGGCGTTACTTGTCGCCGTCGCCGTCGGACTTGTGGTCCTTGTCCTTGTCTTTATCCTTGTCGTCGTCGTCCGAGCTGCCGGTAACGGTGTCCGCGGCGCCGCTGACGACGTCGCCCGCGACATGGGCCGTGGTGGAGACCACTGTGGTCGCGACGCCGACGCCGGCGCTGGCGACCTCGGCCACGACGCAGCCGCAAAGCGCGAAACTGAGAACACCTATGACGGCAATCGGCAGCAGCGCGCGCATGGCCTTGTCCTTTTGTGAAGGACCGATCCTCGCACAGAAGGCGTCAAAGAACCACTAATTTCGACCCCAGTTGCCGTGTGGCCGGCGGCAGCATGGAGTGGCGCGGCGCAACAGGCTAGGCTGGCCGCAGCTTGAGGGGGCTGACATGCACGCAATGCAGAATCTTCCGCTGTGGAACCTGTCGCTCGGCGGCATGACCACCGAGTTCACGATGCTGGCGCTGGCCGTAGTGCTGGGGCTGTTCCAGCTGCTGATCGCGGCGCGCGCCGGCAACGGCCAGCGCGGCGTGCGCTGGAACGTCGGGCCGCGCGACCAGCCGGCGCCGGCGGTCGGCAAGGTGGCCGGACGGCTGGAGCGGGCCTCGCGCAATTTCCTCGAGACCTTTGCGTTCTTCGCGGTGGCTGTGATCCTGTGCGCCCTGGTCGGACGCCACAATTGGGCGACCGTGTGGGGCGCACAGATCTATCTCGCGGCCCGGATCGTTTATCTGCCGCTTTACGGCTTCGGCGTGCCGGTGCTGCGCACGCTGGTCTGGCTGGTGGGCACGCTCGCCATCGTGCTGCTGCTGGTGGCGCTGTTCTATCCGGCGCTTTGAGCCTTCATGGCGCGCATCGCTTCGCTGTTCGCAACCCAGATCTACCGGGCGGAACTCGGCGCCGCGGCGAACAGCGACCTCGCCAAGGTCTGCCTCGCCATCGCGCGCGACGACACGGCAGGACAGCGCTGGGCGAAGACGCACGATTATCGCGGCTACACCTCCTATGCCTCGCTGAACGACCTGCCGCGGCGGGCGCCGGAATTCGCCGACCTGAAGGCGCAGATCGGCCGCCATGTGCGTGTCTTTGCGCGGGCGCTGCAATTCACCTCATCGCGGCTCGAACTCGACAGCATGTGGATCAACGTCATGGCACCGGACGGTGTGCATGGCGGGCATATCCATCCGCATGCGGCGCTCAGTGGGACCTATTACGTGGCGCTACCGCGCGGCGCGAGCGCCATCCGCTTCGAGGATCCACGGCTGGGACTGATGATGGCGGCGCCGGCAAAGAAGGAAAACGCCCACAACAAACCCTTCGTCACCATGGCGCCGAAGAGCGGCACGCTGCTGCTGTGGGAAAGCTGGCTGCGCCATGACGTGCCGCAGAACGCGGCGCGCGGCAAACGCATCTCGGTCAGCTTCAACTACCGCTAAAGCGCCGCGAACAGCGCCTCGGCCTGCGCCCAGTCGGCGACGATGCGTTCGGCGCCGGCCTCGCTGAGGCGCGCCGCGAGGCGATCGGTCATATGGCCGCCGCCGCGAAAGCCCCAGACGCGCATGCCGGCGGCGCGGCCGGCGGTGACGCCGTTGACGCTGTCCTCGATGACGAGGCAGTTCGCGGGCGCGACGTCGAGCGCCTTGGCGGCGAGGAGGAAAAGGTCCGGCGCGGGCTTGGCATGCGCGACATGCTCGGCCGAATAGATATGGGGCGCGAAATGCTCCCAGTGACCGACTTTCTTGAGCTTGACGGCGAGGCCGCGCTCGGTGCTGGAGCTGGCGACGGCCTTGGGCAGGCGCAGCGCCCGGATCGCCGAGAGCGCGCCGGCGACCTCGGTCAGCCGCTCCTCGACCGCCTGCCTGTAACGCGCATTCATCGGACCGCGGATCTCGTCGACGATCGAGCGGCCGAGCCGGGCCTGGCCGTCGGCCTCGAGCATGGCAAAGAACGCCTTGTCGCTGGTGCCCATGAAGCGGGCGGTGAATTCGTGCGGGTCATAGGGCATGCCGATGCCCTGCAGCACGGCGAGCTCGACCTCATGGGCCAGAACCTCGCTGTCCACCAGGACGCCGTCGCAATCGAAAATCACCGCGGAAATCATGCGCCGGGATAGGCGATCCCAGGGCGCGAGGCCACTCACGAAAGACTGCGAAATCTATCCGGCGAATTCGAAGGCGATGGCGGAGAAATGCAGCACGGCGGCGACCAGCACGAAGGCGTGCCAGATCGCCTTGTGGTAGGGGATGCGCTCGATGACATAGAAGGCGACGCCGGCGGAATAGACGAGACCGCCGGCGACCAGCAGCCAGAAATCGGTAGCACCCATCGCAGCGTGCAGCGGGCGCAGCACCGTCACGATCATCCAGCCCATGCCGAGATAGAGCGCCAGGCTCAGCACCTCGAAGCGGCGCGGATAGAGGACCTTCATGACGACGCCGAAGCTGGCGCTGAGCCAGATCAGGGTCAGGACGATGCCGCCATAGGGTGCGCCGAGCCGGTTGACCGCAAACGGCGTGTAGGTGGCGGCAATCATGATGAAGATGGCGGCATGATCGAGCCGGCGCAGGATCTGCCTCGAAGGGCCGTGCGGCGCGAGGTTGTAGGCGGCCGACGCCGAAATCATCGCCAGGAGCCCGGCGCAATAGACCAGCACGCTGATGCCGACCGAGAGGCCCGTCACGTGCCAGAGCAGCCACAGGCTGGCGTTGATCGCGAACAGGATGCCCAGCACATGCACCACGGCGTCGGCGCGATGCTCGAAGCGCGAATAGATCCGCTCGGCTTTCTCAACGATGGTCATTGGCGTTCATATGGGATGCGCGGGCCGTTTCGTCCATGCGGCACAGTCTTTCAGAGGATCTTTACCGAGGCCTTAAGCCGCTAGGGCGGACGCATCCTCGGCCGGCATGGCTGGCTTGCAAAGGCGGCGCTTTGCCGCTCATTCCGGCGCGATGCTAGAGCAGGCGGCAGGTCTTTGGGGGGACGAGACGATGCGAGCGTTTGCCGGATTTCTGGGCGCGGCCCTGTTTTTCCTGCCATCCGCCGGCCTTTGCGCCGAGGTGCGGACCCAGGTGATGATCGTCGGCGGCTTCCATATGAGCAATCCCGGCCGCGACATGCACAATGTTTACGTCGACGACGTGCTGGCGCCGGCGCGGCAGGCGCAGATCAAAGCCGTCACCGACGCCCTGGCGGCGTTTCGGCCGACGGTTGTGGCGGCGGAGTGGGACGCGGATACCGCGGCCCAGCGTTATGCGGATTACCGCGCCGGCAAACTGCCGCCCTCGCGCAATGAAGTCGTTCAGCTCGGCTTCCGGCTGGCCGCGACGGCGGGTCTCAGCACCGTGCATGGCATTGATGTCGAAGGCGACTTTCCCTATGACGCGGTGGCGACCTACGCCAAAGCCCACGGCCAGAGCGCCGTCCTGGAGGCCGCGGATGCCCAGATCGGGGCGTTCGTCAGCGACCTCAACGACCGGCTGAAGAACGGCACGATCGGCGGCGCGCTGCGCTACCTCAACGATCCCGGCCTGATCGCGCATGGTAACGATTTCTATCGCAGCACGCTGCATGTCGGCGGCGGCACGGCGCAACCGGGCGCGGAACTGCTGACCGCCTGGTATCACCGCAACTTCCTGATCTGCGCCAACCTGGTGCAGCTGGCGCGGCCGGGCGACCGCATCGTGGTGTTCTACGGCTCGGGTCACGCCCTGCTGCTGCGCCAATGCGTCAGCGAGACGCCGGGCTTCGTACTGGCCGAGCCGAACGACTATTTGCCGAAATAGGCGCGCTGCGGTTCAATGCCGCGATGAAAACCTGTTTTGCGCTGACGATGCTGGCCGTCGCGGTCTGCAGCGGTGCGCGTGCCGAGAATTACGGTGCGCCGCCCGCCGGGCTGAACGCCCGGCTCGACAAGCTGGTCCGCGCCTATCCCGATTTCCTCGCCAGCCACGACGGCCAATGGCTGGTGCTCAAAGACGGGCGCCGATTCCCGATCTCCGACGGGCGCAGCAACAAGAGCTTCGACGAACTGGTCGAGCATGCCGATATCGACGACATGTTCTATGCCGACTACCCGGCCGGCGGCGCGGCGACGGCGCCGGCGACGAATTTCGATCCAGGGCGCGTACGCTACGAGCCGCTGTTCAACGCCATGTATGGCGACTGCGAGCGCGGCGAGGTCGAGCCCAGGATGCGTTCGATCGCCTGGCTGCCCAGGCACGGCGGCGGACACGTCGCGATCACCACGGCGAACGGCGTCGACAAGGCGCTGGAAGCGGCGGTCGCCGAGCTCGACCAATTGCCGGACCGCTTCATGAAATACCTGGTGCCCAATTCCGGCACTTACAATTGCCGCAAGATCGCGGGTTCGACGTCACGCTCGGTGCATGCCTGGGGCGCGGCGATCGACATCAACAGCGCAGCGTCCGACTATTGGCGCTGGTCGCCCAAGGGCTGGCACAACCGCATCCCGGTCGAGATCGCGCGCATCTTCGAACGCCACGGCTTCATCTGGGGCGGGCGCTGGTATCACTACGACACCATGCACTTCGAGTACCGCCCCGAACTAATACCCTGAGCGCTCGCGGCCCAGGAGCGTGACGACGACATAATCGCCGTGGCGCTGGCTGCGGAAGATGTCGACATGGATCATGACGTTGCCGTCGACGATGCGGCTGAGCACGCCGGGATCGGAGGCGCCGTCGTTCAGCATCCGCTCCAGCGCGGCGCGGTTGTCGGCGTTGGCGAAATAGTTGTCGCCTTCGTCGGCGTCGTCGCGAATGCCGAATTTGTGGAAGTTGGCCCGGTCCTGGCGGATGATCGCCGCCGCCGAGGTCAGCCGCTCGCCGTTCGAGTTGAAATGATCGGCGCTGCTGAGAAAGGCGTTGTAGCTGCCGATCTGGTCGGCCGCCGAAGCCGGTGCCAAGCCGACCGCGCCGAGCACCAGGCCCAGCGCCAGAAATGTCGTGCGAATCATGTTGGTCCCCCAAGAACGCGTCGACCGATCATCGGGGCCGATCGTGGTCTTTTGGCGGCAGCCGGACTTGGGCTGGTCCCGTGACCGCGCTAGGCTGGCGCCATGGACGAAGACGACCTGCCGCCGCCCAAGCCCGCCGAAAGCGAAGACAGCTTTTCGGGCGAGCTCGGCCGGACCTTCGCGGGCTTTGTGTGGGTGGCGGTGTTCGTGGCGATCGCCGGCGCGGTCCTGTTCGCGGCGATGCGCTGGCTCTAGGGCTGGGCCCCAAAAAGCCGGCCACCACATCGTATTGTTTTCGACTTCGTCGCCTTGGCTTCGCGAGTCGCAACATCACCGCACTGCAGCATGACCGCGCCGCGTTGGCGCGCCTTGCCGCTTCGCGTAGCATCCGCCGGTCGAAGCAGCGGGGGCGGCATGAACGTCGGCACATTCGGGTCGGTCGAGATGGAGATGCTGTGGCTCAGCATCGCGCTGGGCATCGTCCAGCTTCTGCTTGCCGTCCTGTTCAGCGTTGGGGGCCGCGGCCTGCCCTGGGGCGTGGGTCCGCGCGACCAGCCGGCGCCGCCGCTGGGCACGTTCGGCGGCCGCATCGAGCGCGCCTTCCGCAATTTCGTCGAGACCTTCGTGTTTTTTCTCGGCGCGGTCCTGATCGCCAATTCGCTGGGCAAGCACACGGCGATGTCGGCGCTGGGAGCCGAGGTCTATTTCTGGTCCCGCGTCGCCTATCTGCCGGTCTATGCGCTGGGCATCCCGTTCCTGCGCACGCTGCTGTGGATCGCCTCGATCGCCGGCATCGGCATGGTGATGCGCGGCGTCTGGCCGGGGATGTAATCGGACCGCCGCATGAGACGACGGCGAATTTGTGCTTCGGCGGGCGCGGTCTAGCACCGCGCTACGTGTCGTGACTGGCGAAGCAGATCAAATTGCCGTCGGGGTCGCGGACGATGAAATACTGCGCGCCCCAAGGCTGCTCCTTCAGCGTCTCGCGGAAGCCGGCGCCCTTGTCCTTGAATTCCAGGAACAGCGATTTGACGTTCTCCACCGGCAGATAGGCGCTGAGCAGCATCTCCTTGTCGCGCAAGGCCGGATCGAACAGCGGGCGGTCGACATAGCGCAGGTTGAGGCGCGCCGCGTCGCGCTTGACCTGGCCGTAGAACGCCGGCTGGCCGTGGCGGAAGACGGTGGCGAAGCCGAGCGTCTCCTCGTAGTAGGCGCAGGCCGCGTCGATGTCGGCGACGAAGAGTTGCGGGAAGGCGGCCGTGATCGTTGGCACGGCGACCCATTTGACTTGTTCGGGCATGGTTTTCAGTCCTGTCTTCAGGGTGGCCCAGCTGTCGAAGCCGAATTCCCGCGCGATCAGCGCCTGCGCCTCGGCGAGCCGGAAATCGGCAGCGAGGATCTGCGCATCGTCCAGCGCGGCATAGCGCGGCAAGCCGGCGCGGATCCGCACCGCGACGGAGTAATTGCCTTCGCGGTGCCAGCGGACGATCTGCTTGGCCTGCTTCCTCAGCAGGTCGAAATCGGGAACGGGTTTCGGATTCGACATGGGCGCGCTGCTACGATGGTGGTTTCGTAGGAGGGCCATGCCCTTCCGGCTTCGCTTCAAGCCGATGCGCCCTACGGCAACGCAGCGATGGTGGCGAGGTCCGGTTTGGGTGTCAAGCGTGCGCGACGTGATAGATTGCGCGCATGCCAGCTGCCTATAGCTATCGCGGCGATCCCGGCGTTCCCGCCTTTGCCGACGACAAGCCGATCATCATCTTCGACGGTCACTGCGTGTTCTGCTCGGCCTGGGCGCGCTTCGTACTGCGCGTCGACCGCAGGGCGCGCTACCGGCTGCTGCCGGCGCAGTCCACGCTCGGCCGGGCGCTGTATGTCCATTACGGCCTCGATCCGCAGAATTACGAGACCAACATCCTGCTGCAGGACGGCGCCGCATATTTCAAGGCCGACGGCTCCATTCGCATGGCGGTGGGCCTGGGCTTTCCGTGGTCGGCGACGGCGGTGTTTCGCCTCCTGCCGCGGCGCTGGCGCGAGGCGCTGTACGACATCGTGGCACGCAACCGGCTGCGCCTGTTCGGCCGCAGCGACGTCTGCTACCTGCCGCGGCCCGAATATCGCGACCGGTTCCTCGCATGAAAGTCCTGATCCTCGGCGGCTATGGCACGTTCGGCGGCCGCCTGGCGCGGCTTTTGGCCGAAGATGCGCGTCTGTCGGTCGTCGTCGCGGGGCGCTCGCGCGCGGCGGCGGAGGCATTCTGCCGGACGGTCGCCGCGAACGGCCGGCTCGGCGCCGTGGCGCTGGACCGCGACGGCCCGCTCGAACCGATCCTGAAGGACATCGCGCCCGACATCGCGATCGATGCCAGCGGGCCGTTCCAGGTTTATGGCGACGATCCTTTTCGCGTGGTGAAGGCGTGCCTGGGGCTGGGCATCTGCTATCTCGATCTGGCGGACGGTTCGGCCTTCGTCGAAGGCGTCGCGGCGTTCGACGGCGAAGCGCGGGCGCGCGGCGTGTTCGTGCTGTCGGGCGCCAGCACGTTTCCAACCTTGAGCCTGGCGGCGGTGCGGGCGCTGAGCCGGGACTGGACGGCGGTGCACGGCATCACGGCGGGCATCGCGCCGTCGCCGCATGTCGATCTGGGACGCAGCGTTATCGGCGCGATCGCAAGTTATGCCGGCAAGACGGTGCCGGTCGAAGGCGGACCCGTCGCGGGTCATGCGCTGACCGATGCGCGGCGCTACACGGTCGGCGCGCCCGGCATGCTGCCGCTGCGCAGCCGCCGCTTCGCGCTGGCCGACGTGCCGGATTTGCGCCTGGCGCCGAAGCTGTGGCCGCAGCTGCGCACGATCTGGACCGGCGTCGCGACGCTGCCGACGATCACGCATCGGGCCTTGAGCGCTTTCAGCTGGCTGGTGCGGCTGCGGCTGCTGCGTTCGCTGAGCGCCTTCGCGCCGCTGTTCCACTGGGTCGCGACGCATATGCGCTGGGGCGAGCATCGCGGCGGCCTGTTCGTGGCGGCGACCGGCACGGATGCGCAGGGCGCGCCGGTCGAGCGCTCCTGGCACCTGGTCGCAGAAGGCGATGATGGGCCATTCGTTCCGGCGATGGCGGCGGCGGCGCTGGTCGAAAAGGTGCTGGCCGGCAGGGCGCCCGCACCCGGCGCACGCGCGGCACTGGACGAACTGACGCTCGCCGATTTCGCGCCCTATTTCGCGGCGCGGCAGATCCGCACCGGCACACGCACGACGATGGCGGCGGCGCTGCCGCTCTATCGCCGCTTCTTCAGCGATGCGTGGCAGACGCTGCCCGAGCAGATCCGCGCGCTGCATGACGGTGTGGCGCGGGCGCGCGGCTTGGCCGAGGTGGAACGCGGCCGCGGCTGGCTGGCGCGGTTGGCTGCCGCGATCATGCGCTTTCCACCGGCCGGCACGGACGTGCCGGTGGAGGTGACGTTCACGCGGCATGGCGGGCGCGAGACCTGGCGCCGGACCTTCGCCGGCACCGCGTTCTCCAGCGTGCAGTTCGCGGGGCGTGGGCGCTCGGACGGCCTGATCTGCGAGCGTTTCGGGCCGTTGACCTTCGCGCTGGCGATGACGATCGCGGACGGCAGGCTGCGGCTGATCGTGCGGCGCTGGAGCGCCTTCGGCATCCCGCTGCCGTTCGTCCTGGCACCGGCCGGCGAGACGTTCGAGAGCGTGCAAGACGGCCGCTTCCGTTTCCATGTCGAGATCGGCTTTGCGTGGACCGGCCTGATCGTGCGCTATCAGGGCTGGCTGGTGCCCGAATAGGGCGCCGCACGATTTTCGCGCTGGCGCGTTTTGCAAGGGATGGCTGCCAGACGAAAACCATCGGAGCCGGACCTGTTTGCCGGCGAAGGCGCGCCGAAGGAGACGCTCGCGGCGCTGCGCCGCGAAGCTGCGGGCTGCCGGCGCTGCGACCTCTATCGGCATGCGACACAGACCGTGTTCGGCGAGGGGCCGGCCGCGGCGCAGATCGTGCTGGTGGGGGAGCAGCCGGGCGATTCCGAGGACCTTGCCGGCAAGCCGTTCGTGGGGCCGGCGGGCAAGCTGCTCGACCGGGCGCTGGACGACGCCGGCATCGCGCGCGCCAAGGTCTATGTCACCAACGCGGTCAAGCACTTCAAATTCGAGCCGCGCGGCAAGCGGCGCATCCATGCCAAGCCCAATGCCGGCGAAATCCAGGCGTGCAAATGGTGGCTGGCGCGCGAGCTCGCGGCGCTGGCGCCGAAATTCGTCGTCGCGCTGGGCGCCACGGCGGCGCAGGCGCTGAGCGGGCGCGCGGTGGCGGTGACCCGGATGCGCGGGCGCGAGACCGAGCTGATGGGCGTGCGCGGGCTGATCACGGTGCATCCGTCTTATCTGCTGCGCATTCCCGACGATGCCGCGAAAGCCGCGGAATACGGCAAATTCGTCGCCGACCTTCGGCAGGCGGCGAAGCTGGCGAGCGCCGCGTAGGCCGCACCCCAAGGAATTCCCAAGCTTTCGCCAAGGCGGCCGCAAACACTTGCGCCGCACCGCTTGCGACAACCCTCCCGCAACACGGGAGGCATGCGTCATGGGCAAGTTCTGGGGCGCCGTCGGCACGGCAGCGTGGACGGCGGCGATGGCGGCGGTGCTGACCGCCGTGACCGGCGCGATCTGGACGGCGCTGCTGCTGACCAATTTGAAACTCAGCCCGGCGGTGCCCTGGTCGGCAGCCGCGATGGCCGCGATCGGCTGGGCGATCTGGACGTATCTCGCAGGCGCGTGGGGGCCAAGGCAGTCGCGTTCGGCGCGGCGGACTTATCTACGCGCAGGTCCGGTTTCCGCGCGGCTCTTCGCGGTCGCGGTGACGGCGGGCGTGCTGTGCCTGACCGGCCTTGCGGGGCTGTGGATCGTGCTGTTCCAGCTGGTCAAAGTGCCGGGCAACAGCGCCGATTTCTCGCATCTTCCGCCGCTGACGGTCGCCGCCGCGCTGCTGACGGCGGCCCTGGTCGGCGCGGTGTTCGAGGAAGGCGGCTTTCGCGGCTATTTCCAGGGCACGCTCGAACGCCATCTGCCGGGGCCGGTCGCGATTGCGATCTGCGCCCTGGCGATGGCGCCGGAGCATGCGCTGACGCAGGGCTTCGTGTGGCCGACGATGGTGTTCTACCTCCTGGTCGACGTGATGCTGGGCACGAGTGCCTATCTCACAAAGTCGGTTCTGCCGGGCATCGCGGTCCATGCCATCGGCCTCCTCGTTTTCTTCGGCATCGTGTGGCCGGGCGACAAGACGCGCATGCCGATCTGGCAGCACGGCGCTGACGCCTGGTTCTGGCTGCATGCCGGCCAGGCGGTGCTGTTCGGCGTGGCCGGCATCCTCGTCTTCATCCGCCTGGCGCGGATGGCGAAGGGCGGCAGCGTGGCGGCGGCCCTGCCCCGCATCGGCGGGCCGCGCGCCGCGCTGACACAGTGAATTTCGCCGCAGCCGAATTTGGTTTCAACCCAAGGAGACGTTTCATGTCCAACAACAAGACTTCCACGCTTCGCCTGTTCGGCCTGCCGCTCTACGACATCGCGCCTGGCGGCCGCGCGCGCGGCGTCTTCGCCATCGGCCGCATCGCAGACGGCGTGATCGCAATCGGCGTGGTGGCGCGCGGCTTCATCGCGGTCGGCGTGGTGAGCCTCGGTCTCGTCTCGGCAGGCGCGGTGTCGCTGGGCGCCGTGGCGGTCGGCGCCGCGAGCGTTGGCGCGGTCAGCGCCGGCGCGGTGACGCTCGGCTACCGTGCCGTCGGCGCCGTGGCGATGGGCCATCGCGTGACGGGCGCCGCGGTGGCGCGCGCGTTCTGACGGGTGCGCGCCTGGCTGGCTTCAACGCGCGACCGGCGTGCGCCGTGGCCTCCGCTAGTGATGCCCCGCCGGCGCGTTGTGCGATTGCACGTCCCGCTCATGCTCATGCGCCAGGTGCCGGCCGACGAGGCAGCCGCCGATGGCGCCGAGGACGGCATGGTGGTGGGCGAGGTGGCCGGCGATGGCGCCAACCACGGCGCCTTTGAAGCAGCCTTTGGCTTCGGCGGCGCCGGATGCGAACGTCGCCGCGGCGAGGGTGAGAGCCAGTGCGGCGATGGTGCGCTTCATGGGACGAGCCTCGCGGGTGTTGCGAGGAGGGATGTGGGGAGAGGTGGGGCGGGATTCAATGGCGGGGGGACGGGCTCGTTTATCGGCCGAAACGGCGGAACGCGGCCGCTACTGCAGTCCCTTCAGCCTTCGCCACGAACGCCGCATCGGCTCTCGCCGTCGCGAGATCGTCGGTCAGGAGGCCGTCGCGCGTTTTGGCGGCGGCGGCTTCCAGCGCGCTTCGCGCCTTCGCGTCCGTGGTGTCGGGAATGATGCCGTGGCCGGCATTGGCGCATGGGTTGATCTCCTTGGGCGCGAAACCGGCGCCGCCGGGGCCGACCAGGCAGTTCAGCGTGTGATGCAGGTGCATGTGGGCGGTGGCGATGTCGGTCGCGGCCGCCGAGTATTCGACATGCTCGATCGCGGCGATGATCTCGCCGTGCACGTCGGCCAGCGCCGGCGATGCGGCGAGAAGCGCGGCGGGCGCGATCACGTTCGGTTGGATGAATTTGCTGGACATGGCGCGGCCCCCCGGATGTGCGTGGTTCACAAATAGCACCGGGTGTGACGCCGGGGCGATCACGATGGCGCGATGGGACGGGGAGCGCGCGTTAAGCGCAGCTTCACTGGTCGAAGCGACGGAACGCGGCCTCGACATCGGCGGCCGAGGCGTAGTTGCCGCTCCTGACCTGGGCCAGACCTTCGAGCACAGCCGGCAGATGCGTCGGACAGACCTCTTCCGGCTCGGACTCCGTCGCGAGTTTCAGCATCGCCCGCGCGATCTTATCCTGGCCTCCAAGGAAAGCTTGCACGCCCTCTCGACGGCGTTTTCGAGCAACTTCATCATGGCAGAAGGATAGGATAAATTATGCCCGTCGGAAAGGCTGAGCGAATGGCTGAACTCCTGAGATCGAGTGATTGGATTAATCTTTCGCGGAAATTTTCTCGCCATGGCAGACTGATGAGCTGAGCGCGGCGAGCTACCGTGAACCTGAGGGGATTGCAGATGCCGAACGATCTCGACAACAGACGTCGTGCATTTGCCGAAGCGGTAACCGTGGAGGCATGGCATGGCGACTTTTCGACCGGCGATGGAAAAGTAGATCTTCACGCCGACGTCGTTTTTGGAACAGCTCGCGTGGGAGGAGAAGCTCAGTCACCGGTTCGTTTCAAACTTCGAATTCGGCAAGCAGACGTTGTGGTCGTAATTCCAAATTCTGAACCCGTAGTGGTCGACACCCCATCAGTATCGAGAGATGCGCCGGAGTTTCGAGCGCACCTCACTGAGACAGTCCAACAGTCGGCGCGCCTCTATGCAATTGGCCAAGCAAGCGCAAGCGCCTCGCCGAAGGGCGTGGGAGCAAGTTTGACTGGGAGTGTAAGCGCAGAGCGCGGTGTCGGGCGAGAAGCAAAAGTCGAAGTCACCGGCGAGATGGCAGTTATGGCTGTTACGCAGTCCAAAACATCTGATGGTGCCTATCGATGGACGATCGAGTCTGTCGTTGACAGGCATCTTATTGGTCGACCATGGGACGCAGCGAATGCTCCCCGCCTCAAGTTGATCGACCAACGTAAAGATAGAACCAAGGGGATTCCGCCTACCGTTCGAGTTGAAGTCCGATGCCGAAGGGAGGATATTGAAATAGACGAAATCACGTTGAAGGATGAGCCTTTTTGGGGGAAAGCCAGGGCAGCCCTTGGTTATGGCAATCGAATCGCGGCTGCAGAATCCTATATTAGAGATCAACTAATCAAAGAGGGGCTTGAAGTGGATAATATTGCTGACGCTTTTGGTCAATTGACGCTGGCCAGCACAACTGCCGAAGAGATTATCGATTAGTGCGATGCACTGGCTCGATAAGGTACTTGTAATTCTTGAATCGGAGACGGCCGACCTACGTGAGCTTGCGAAATTGGTGGGTGGAGAACCCGAGATATTCTATCTTGGCACTCGGCTTAGCGGCGTCGATCTTCGCGGCCAAGACCTGAGAGGAATGAAGTTCACCGATTTGCGGGCAGAGGACGTGCGCATAGACGAAAAGACGCAATTAGATCCAGAGATTGAACTCTCGCTTCGTCGATCAGAGTCAACTGCCCCAGAGCAAAGTGGCGATCTGACGCCAGACATAGAAAGTGACCGCACCCGCGAGTTTGTTCTAAGGCGAGTGCGGCGGATCAAGCTCGAGAATCGACAAGAAACACGGCTAGCCCTTCTCCTGCGCGACCTACTGTCAATGCGAATTGAAGGATACCGAGTCCTAAAAGAGTACGGTGCCGATAGAGCCGAATTTACAAATGGTGCAATTGAGATGCTTCGCAGACTTCCGGTGTCGCCCGAGCAAGAACGCGAGGTCAGAACCAGCATCGTTTGTAACGTGATGGACTATTCAATTGGCTACATCTATGGGATGCGAAAGGGGATTCTGTTGCAGGAATTCGCCAAATACCTAAGCGAATTCGACGCGCCTCGCGCATTGCTTAGAGAAAAGATCGACCGAACGAGGTCGCTGTACGTGCAGCCACTCCGAGAGCGGATTGAAGAAAGTATGCGTAATCCGTATACGGGTGACTAACTCTCTTCATCATAGCTAGTTGCCCAAAAGGCTTCCTAGTTCTGCTTTCCCTAAAGCCACGCCGATCAAGGCGGGGGCGAAAGGCTAATTATCCAGGAAACTCCGCAGCTTCCTTGACCGGCTCGGGTGCTTCAGCTTGCGCAGGGCCTTCGCCTCGATCTGGCGGATGCGTTCGCGGGTGACCGAGAATTGCTGGCCGACTTCCTCGAGGGTGTGATCGGTGTTCATGCCGATGCCGAAGCGCATGCGCAGGACTCGCTCCTCGCGCGGCGTCAGCGTGGCGAGGACGCGCGTCGTGGTCTCGCGCAGATTGGCCTGGATGGCGGCGTCGATCGGCAGGATCGCGTTCTTGTCCTCGATGAAGTCGCCCAGATGGCTGTCTTCCTCGTCGCCGATCGGCGTTTCGAGGCTTATCGGCTCCTTGGCGATCTTGAGGACCTTGCGGACCTTTTCGAGCGGCATGGCGAGACGCTCGGCGAGCTCTTCGGGCGTCGGCTCGCGGCCGATCTCGTGCAGCATCTGGCGGCTGGTGCGCACCAGCTTGTTGATGGTCTCGATCATGTGGACCGGAATGCGGATCGTGCGCGCCTGGTCGGCGATGGAGCGCGTGATCGCCTGGCGGATCCACCATGTGGCATAGGTCGAGAATTTGTAGCCGCGGCGGTATTCGAACTTATCGACCGCCTTCATCAACCCGATATTGCCTTCCTGGATCAGGTCGAGGAATTGCAGGCCGCGGTTGGTGTATTTCTTGGCGATGGAGATCACGAGGCGCAGATTGGCCTCGATCATTTCCTTCTTGGCGACGCCCGATTCGCGCTCGCCCTTCTGCACCGTCTGGACGTTGCGGCGGAATTCGACGACCGACTGGCGGGTTTCCTGCGCCAGCGACTGGATATCGTCGCGGAACGTGTTGATCTTGTCGCGCTCGTCCTGGACGAAATCCTTCCAGCCCATGCGGGAGAGGCGGCCGACGCGGCGCGCCCAATGCGGGTCGAGCTCGTTGCCGAAATGCTCCTTGAGGAAATCCTCGCGCGCCACGCCATGCGCTTCGGCGAGACGCAGCAGGCGGCCTTCGAGCGACACCAGGCGGCGGTTGATGCCGTACATCTGGTCGACCAGGGCTTCGATGCGGTTGTTGTTGAGCTTGAGGCCCTTGACGAGATCCATGGTCTCGTTGCGCAGCTTCTTGAAGCGGCGCTCCTGGCCGGTCGAGAGCTCGTCGCTGGCGAGCGCGGCCTCGACCGAGGCGTCCTGCAGGCGACCGAGCTTTTTGTACAGCGCGGCGATGGCGTCGAGCGCCTCGAGCACCTGCGGCTTGAGCGAGGCCTCCATCGCGCTGAGCGGCAGATTGCCTTCGTCGTCGAAATCGTCGGCGTCGGCGGCTTCCTGCGCCGCGGCGGCCTCGGCCGCGGGATCGGGCTCCTCGCCGTCGGCGCGCGGCACGGGGGCGGGCTTGGGCGGCGCCGGCGGCGGCGTCGGCTTGGGCGGCGGCGCGGTGCCGTTGATCTGGGCGAGATGCGCGGCGCTCGACGCGGCCTGCGCCGCGGCGGCGGCCTGGCCTTCGGGACCGACGGCGTACATCGCTTCGAGATCGATGATGTCGCGCAGCAGGACCTTGCCTTCGTTGAGCTCGTCGCGCCACACGGTGAGCGCTTCGAAGGTGAGCGGGCTTTCGCACAGCGCGCCGATCATCAGCTCGCGGCCGGCCTCGATGCGCTTGGCGATGGCGATTTCGCCTTCGCGGCTGAGGAGTTCGACCGAGCCCATCTCGCGCAGATACATGCGCACCGGATCGTCGGTGCGGTCATATTGCTCGGCGGCGGTGCCGGTCTTGGCGACGACTTCCTTGCCGCCCTCGACCACGGCGGGCAGGTTCTCGTCGGCGCCCTCCTCGGCTTCCTCACTCTCGATGACGTTGATGCCCATCTCGTTGAGCATCGACATGGTGTCTTCGATCTGCTCCGACGAGACCTTGTCGGAGGGCAGGACCTTGTTGAGTTCGTCATAGGTGACGTAGCCACGGGTCTTGGCCTTGGCGATCATCTTGCGGACGCCGACATCCGACATGTCGAGCAGCGGCGAATCCGCGTCGCCGGGGGTCTCCTCGCCCGGCTTGCCGGCCTTGGCGGCGATCTTGACGGGCGGCTTGCCGTTGGCTTTGGCGGCGGGCACCGGGGCGGCACCCTTGTGGCCCGGCTTGAGCGGAGCGGGGGCAGCCTTGGCCGTCAATTTGGGATCCGGCTTGGCCTTGGCGGCCGTCGCTGTTGCCTTTACGGCAGGTTTTGCCGACGCGGCGGGCTTGGCGGCGACCTTTGCAGCAGCTTTCACGGCCGGCTTGACCGGCGCGGCGGACTTCTTGGCGGGTACCGGCTTTGCCGGTGCGTGCTTCTTCAATGGCTTTGCCTGTTTTTTGGTCGCAATCTTGGTCGGCACGCGCGTTTTCCGTCAGAAGGGCCCCTATATAGAGGCTGGTGAATCGCCTTTTTGACGATGAGACCCTGGCCTCAGTCGCCCTTGGGCCGGTCGAGCAGCCTTTGCGCCGCGTTCCAGCTTTCTTCCGTGCCCTCGTTCTTGAAACGCTCCATGGCCCGGGCGCGTTCAGGGGCAAGTTCGACCATTTCGCGAAGGTCGCCGGCGGCTTTCAGGAAACGGCCTTCGATATCCTCGGGCTCGACGCCCGAAACATCCGCCTTGTCCGCCTCGCTGGGCACCCGCGCGTTCAGGCGGGCAACAAGCTCAGCCATTCCCAGACGGTTCAGATGGGTCTCAAACCCCTGTTTTTCAAGGCTGGAGCCGGAGGCGGCGAGGTTTAGAAGCACCTGACGCAGGCTGTCAAGTTGCGCGTCCGAGAACGGCAGGTCGGCCACCATCTCGCCATGGCGGGTGGCGAGGTCGGGATCGGCCAGGAGGAGGGTCGCGAGTTCCGCTTCCTTGACCCGGCGGGCGCCGGAACGGCCGCTGCGGGCGAGCAGGCTGGCCTTCACGGCCGGGGAGACCGTTTCGCCGAAGCCCGAGGCCGGACGCGGCCGGTCGCCGCGCCGGTTGCGGTCATAGCGATTGTTCGGCTGCCAGTCGCGCTTCGGCGCCGGCGCGCGGCGCTTGAAGGCGTCATAGACCTTCTGCTCGAAGTCGCGGCGGTAGTAATCGGCGATCGTGTTGTCGCCGACGGCGGCGACGATCTCGGCCAGCGCCCGCTCGAGCCCGGCACGGCGCTCGGGCGTGGAGAAATCCCTGCCCTCGGTCTCGGCGCGCCACAGGACGAGGGCGAGCGGCAGCGCCTCGTCCAGCAGCTTCTTCATCGGCGCGGGGCCGTTCGTCCGCAGGAAGGTGTCGGGATCCTCGCCCGAGGGCAGGAAGGCGAAACGCAGCGAATAGCCGGCTTTGAGATGCGGCAACGCCAGGCGCGCAGCGCGATGCGCGGCGCGCAAGCCCGCGTCGTCGCCGTCGAAGGCGAGGATGGGTTCGGGCGCGGTGCGCCACAGCAGCTGCAGCTGGTCCTCGGTCAGGGCGGTACCGAGCGGCGCCACGGCATGGTCGAAGCCGCCGCGCACCAGCGCGATGACGTCCATATAGCCTTCGGCGACGACGATGCTCTGGGCCTTGATCGCGGCGGGGCGCGCGGCGGCGAAATTGTAGAGCAGCTGGCCCTTGGAGAAGAGCGCGGTCTCGCCGGTGTTGATGTATTTGGGCTTGGCGTCGGGCGCGAGACCGCGTCCGCCGAACGCGATGACGCGGCCGCGGGAATCGGAAATCGGAAACATCAGCCGGTCGTAGAAGAAGTCGCGGGGGGAGCGCGCGCCCGCGCCGTCGCTGGCGTCCTGCGCCGGCCGCACCACGCCGGCGGCGACCATGTCGTCGACGGTGATGTTCCGGGTTTTCAGATGCTCGAGAAGAGTCGCGTTCCCGGACGGCGCGTAGCCGAGGCGAAATTTCGCGGCAGCCTCGCCATTGAGGCCGCGGCCGCGCAGATAGTCGCGCGCCGCGGCGCCGGCGGGCCCGCGCAACTGCTCCTCGAAGAAGGCGCAGGCCGCCTCGACGACATCGTAGAGCGATTTCTTCTTTTCTTCGCGCGCCTCGTCTTCCGGCGACCATTTGGGGAGTTCGACGCCCGCTTCGCCCGCCAGGCGCTGGACGCTTTCCGGGAAAGAGAGGCCCTCGGTCTCCGCCAGCCAGCGGAAGGCGTCGCCGCCCTTGCCGCAGCCGAAGCAGTGATAGGTGCGGCGCGCGTTCTCGACCTTGAACGATGCAGACTTCTCCTGGTGGAACGGGCAGCAACCCCAGAACGCCTGGCCCTTGCGGGTCAGCTTCACGCGCCGGCCCACGAGCTGGACGATGTCCGTCCGGCGCAGGATCTCGTCGAGCAGGTTGGGGCCGTAGCGCATGGGGCTGCTATTTAAGCACCATGGGGCGCCAATAAGTATGCGGCGAAGCAATTCCGCTGTGAATCGTATTCCGGGTGACGCAAAGCCGAGGTTTTTCCTCCTCCGCTGGCGCTGGGGCGAGACGCGGGGCGGGTGCGGGGCGGCCCCCTCCGCCTCGCACCGCTCGGCACCTCCCCCGCAACCGCCGGGAGCGGAAAGACGACGTCGCGGCGGTCGCCTAAAGCTTCTTCTGAAAATGGAAGCTCGAAATGCCCATCTTCATCCGGTGGTAGAAGCGATGGGCGGGGAGGCGGTGGGTGCCGGAATCCAGGCTGAAGGTCTCGCAGCCGGCCTGCCGCGCGCAATCCTCCATCCAGGCCATCAGGGCTTCGGCGACGCCGGTGCCGCGATGGCTTTCGCGGGCGACGAGGTCGTCGACATAGAGCGTGCGGCCCGAATGGAGGTATTCCAGGATGCGGAACCCCGCGACGGCGACCACGTCGCCGCCGGCCTCGGCATAGATCAGGCGCCAGGCGGCGTCTTGCTGCATGCGGCGGACGCGGGCGACGAGTTCGGCAGCGCTCGCGATATGCGGGCGCAGTTCCTGCATCACCGGCCAGCAGCGGCGGATGTCGGCGTCGCTCTCAGCGAGCTTGATCTCGAACGCGGCCATCAGTCGGACGCCAGTTCGATGACGTTGCCGTCGGGATCGCGGACGAACAAGGCGACGGCGCCGCGCGTGCCCGAGACGGTGAAACCGGCGATTTGCGCGTTCAGTGCCACTGCCCCCTCCGTCTCGCCTCCCCGCTTCGCGGGAACTGGCTATTTCGGCGCGCTCAGCGCTTCCTTCACCGCGCCGCTGGCCTTGCCGAAATCCATCTGGCCGGCGAAGCGTTCCTTGAGCGCGGCCATCACCTTGCCCATGTCCTTGATCGACGACGCGCCGACATCGGCGATGACGCCGGCGATCGCGGTCCTGGCTTCGTCGGGGCTCATCTGCCTGGGCATGAATTCGCGGATCACCGCGATCTCGTCGCGTTCGTTCTGCGCCAGCTCGGGCCGGTTGCCGGCGTCGTAAGCGGCGATCGAATCCTCGCGCTGCTTGATCATCTTGGCGAGCAGCGACAAGATCTCGTCGTCGCCGAGAAGGTCGCGGCTGGTCTCGGTGCGGGCGGCGATGTCGCGGTCCTTGAGCGCGGCGTTGATCAGGCGCAGCGTGCCGACGCGCTTTGGCGCCTTGGCCCTCATCGCCTCTTTCAGCGAATCGTTGATCTGGTCGCGCAAGCCCATGGTCCTGGTCCCGGTTGTCGAAAGCGGCAATCTAGTCAAATCGCGGCACTTTGCCAACCATTTGAAATTGCATGGGAATATTGCTCGCACCGGTGCTTGACCGGTGCCGGGTGCGTGCCTATTTTCCGGCCACGCGAACCGGACCCTCCCCATGCCCGAAGCCAGACACGCTGCCGCGCCGACACCGGCGGCGGACCTTGCGCGCGGTCGCCTGGTGCTGGCGGACGGCACGGTGTTCGAAGGCCAGGCCTTCGGCGGGACGCAGGACGGCGTCGGCGAGGTCTGCTTCAACACCGCGATGACCGGCTACCAGGAGATCCTGACCGATCCCTCCTATGCCGGACAGATCGTCTGCTTCACCTTTCCGCATATCGGCATCGTCGGCACCAATGCCGAGGACATCGAGGCGCTCACCCCGGTGGTGCGCGGCGTGATCGTGCGGGCCGACGCCGAGCAGCCTTCGAACTATCGCGCGCTGGCGGCGCTGGACCGCTGGCTGCGCAAGCACGGCATCCCGGCGCTGGCCGGCGTCGACACACGGGCGCTGACGAACCGCATCCGCGAGCGCGGCATGCCGCATGGCGCGATCACGCGCGGCGACGACGCGGCGGGGCTGGCGGCGGCGCGGGCGTTCCCGGGACTGGTCGGCCTCGACCTCGCCAAGGAGGTCACCTGCGGGCAGACCTATGCCTGGCGCGAGATGCCGTGGGCGTGGAACGCCGGCTATGGCGAACTGCCGAACCCAAGCTGGCGCGTGACCGTGGTCGATTTCGGCGTCAAGCGGAACATGCTGCGGCTGCTCGCCGGGCTCGGCGCCGACATCACCGTGGTGCCGGCGCAGGCGACGGCCGAAGAGGTGATGCGGCACAAGCCGGACGGCGTCCTGCTCTCGAACGGACCCGGCGATCCGGCGGCGACGGGCGCCTATGCGATCCCCACGATCAAGGGCCTGATCGCCGCGGACCTGCCGCTGTTCGGCATCTGCCTCGGTCACCAGATGCTCGGCCTGGCGCTGGGCGGCGAGACGCGGAAGATGGCGCAGGGCCATCACGGCGCCAACCACCCCGTAAAGGACCTGGAGACCGGCAAGGTCGAGATCGTGTCGATGAATCACGGCTTCACCGTCGACAAGGCAACGCTGCCCAAGGGCGTGCGCGAAACCCATGTCTCGCTGTTCGACGGCAGCAATTGCGGCATCGCGGTCGACGGCAGGCCGGTGTTCGGCGTGCAGTACCATCCCGAGGCCTCGCCCGGCCCGATGGACAGCCACTATCTGTTCGAGCGCTTCGCCGCCGCCGCCAAACGCGGGAAATAAGTCATGTCCAAGACGCCGCTGAAGATCGACCTGGTCGCCGCCGCGAGCACGCTGGCCGCTTCCGGCCAGGCGTCGGTGGCGCTGTTCCAGCACGGCGACGCCAATCTGCTGCTGTTCGTGCCGACCGACCAGGACACGCAGCAGGCGCACAAGCGCGACGAGATCTATTTTGTCCAGGCAGGCCACGGCATCTTCAAGCGCGGCGGCGAGACGGTGCGGTTCGACGCCGGCGACGTGCTGTTCGTGCCGGCCGGCGTGCCGCACCGCTTCGCCAGCTTCTCCGCCGAGTTCAAGGCCTGGGTGATTTTCTTCGGCCCCGACGGCGGCGTGCAGAGCGCGTAGCTTTAGTGAGTCTCAAAACCTGGTCTCATGGCGACCAAGGCGTTCGCTACCGCTCGGCATTTCGTCGCAAGTTCGGTCCTGGCCGACAGCCCCATGTATTCCGTCGCGATTTTCCAAAGATAGTCGTTGATCGCGTCAGAGTCCGCGCCTTCGTCCATTAGCATGACGTATGCACGATTGACGTAGGTGTCGTATTCGTCTTCCGCACCTTCGCACCCACGAACGCCTATTGGGTCCCACTCGTCCATGAACAGCTTGCGAACCTGGGCGCGGCTCTCGCGCGCTTGATACTTGTTTCGACCGTCAGCCATCTGTCATCTCAGGTGCTTTCTCACCATCAGCTTCAGCCCCGACCATACATCGCTGACGGACTTTCACGTCGACGAGGTCGCCGGCCAGCGCGCGGCCGCGGATGACGCCTTCGGTGACGTCGGTCGGGATCTTGGCGGCCTGCTTGTACCAGCTGACCCACAGCATGCCGTCCACCTTCATCGCCTGGCGGGCCCGCGGCAACTGCTTGTCGAGTTCGGCCGTGCTGGCGACGAAGAGATGCACGAAATCGGCACCGCCCTTCGGCGGCCGGGCGGCGAATTTCGCGTCGATGCCGAGGAGCGCGCGATAATCCGTCGGCGCGCCGATGGCATAGAGCGCCATGCCGGGCTTGATACCGAGCTTGTCGGCCAAGGACTTCGGTGAATAGCCAGCCAAGATACCCCCTTCGGGCCACCTCCCCGCTTCGCGAGGGAGGATCGTCAGAACCACTTATCAAACTTTTCGCGCCACGGCGCGGGTGAAGCCGAACAGCTTTTGCGTATCGGCCTCCAGCATCGAGATGTCGCCGCTCGAAGCCTTGTGATGGAAACCGGTGGTGTTCGGCGCGGCGATGCGGCTCCATTCCAGCCATAGGGCGTGGCCGTCCGCCATCCAGTCGGCGGTCTCGACGGCGACGAGGCCGGTCTTGGCCCAGTGGGCGCGCCACCAGCCCGGCGTATGGAAGGCGCAGAAATCCCATTCCCACCAAGGCCGCAGATGCTCGGGCACTTCGTCGATCTCACGCGCCAAACCGGGCACGACGATGCCGAAGCGTCCGCCGGGCCGGAGGAATTTCGCGATGGTGCCGAGATAGAGGTCGTCGGTGCCGAAATAGTGATAGGCGTCGAGACTGACGATGGCATCGAACGATTCATGGGCGAAGGGCAGCGCGTGCGCCTCGGCGTGAACGGGCACGACGCGGTCCGCGATGCCGGCCGCCTCGATGCGGCGCGCGTTCTCGCTCGGCTGGATCCAGAGATCGGCGGCGACGACGTGGACGCCGAACTCTTTCGCCAGAAAGATCGAGCTGATCGCTTTGCCGCAGCCCAGGTCGAGCACGCGCATACCGGGCTCGAGCGCGAGCGCTTCGCTCAGATGCTCGGCCAGCCACAGCACATGCGGCCCCATCATGTTGTCGAGAATCCAGCGCCCGTCATAGCGCGAGCTGCGCGGGAAGCGGGCCCGGGCAAGACGAGCGGTCAGTTCTGCGTTGGTCAATGTCACGTTATTCTCCTATCGGTTGTCGGCTTGGGCGCGCACGGACGAGAGACCCAGTCGCGAGATGCGATAGGGGCCGCCGCCCTGGCTGATGATGAGGCCGCGCCGCTTGAGCTTTCGGAAGAGGTCGAGCGTGCAGTCCGCGAGGCGATAGCCGTCGCGGCTCCAGCAATCGATTTCCACGATGCGGTTGTCAGCCCAGAGGTGTTGAATGCGGCCGCCCTGCGCCAGGCAGTGCAGCACGCGCTGCTCCAGTTTCGAGATGTTCACGGAAGATGTCTTTCATCGCACGGAACTCCGCTTCCCTTGGCGCGCAGACAAACATCTGCGCGCGCCGGGACGCGTAGCTAGGCCCGCCAAAACGGGCATTCAGTGGATTGCGACAATCTCTGGCATAAAACCTCTGTGGGAGGTTGGCGTGACGAACGGGATTTAAGCGGGCCTCAGGCGGCTGTCAACGCTTCAGCTCGAGCACGTCGAAAGTGGATTCCTGCACCGGGTACGGCATTTCGAGCCGCGCGTGGCGCGCGTCGATGGCGGTCAGGATGCCGATCTGGTCGTCGGGCGTCGCGGCCGCGCCGGCGCTGGCGCCGTTGCCGGAATAGGCGTGCTGCGGCTCGCCGGTGACGGACGCGGCGCCGAGATACACCATGCCGCCGTCGCCCGGGTAGAGGTAGCCGCTGGTGCGCGTGCTGCCGCTGGTCTTTTCCAGGAACAGGCCGCCGCCGCGATTGGCGATGCGGCAGTTGAACCAGGAATAGACGACATAGGGCGTGACGCCGCCGAGCTTGATGGTGCGGCAACGCCAGGCCCCGGCGATCTCGCCCGGCGACGGCGCGTGGCTGGCCGGTTCGAGCGCCGAGCGGATGGCGGAGGCGTCGCCCGTGCCGCTGCCGGCCTGCGCTTCGGCGAGGCCTTTTTGCTTGGCCTCGGCGAGTGCGGCCAGACGCTTCTGGTCGAAGGCCGAGGCCTGGTCCTGCCAGCCGGCTGAAGCCGCCGTGGCGGTGAACATGAGCGCGGCAGCGGCCAGCGCGAGGTCAGACAGGTTCGGGCGCATCGGCTTTCGTTCCTTCACTCACGTCATGGCCGTTCTCGGGCGCGGTCCAGCCCTTGAGGTCGGCGGTCGGCGGCATGCCGACGACATTGAACCCGGCATCGACGAAATGGATTTCGCCGGTGACGCCGCCGGCCAGCTCGCCGAGCAGGTAGAGCGCGGCGCCGCCGACATGGTCGAGCTCGACGGACTTCTTGAGCGGCGCATGGCTCTTGTTCCACTTGAACACCATGCGCGCGTCGCCGACGGCGGAGCCGGCGAGGGTGCGCATGGGACCGGCGGAGATCGCGTTGACGCGGATGCCGTCGCGGCCGAGGTCGGAGGCGAGATAGCGCACGCTGGCTTCCAGCGCGGCCTTGGCGACGCCCATGACGTTGTAGTTCGGCATGACGCGGGAGGCGCCGAGATAGGTCAGCGTCACCATGGCGCCGCCCTTGGTCATCAGCCGCGCGGCGCGCTGCGCCACCGCGGTGAAGGAATAGCAGGAGACCGACATCGTCTTGCAGAAGTTGATGCGCGAGGTGTCGACATAGCGGCCCTTGAGCTCATCGCGGTCGGAGAAGGCGACGGCATGCACCAGGAAATCGAGGCGGCCCCAATGGGTCTTCAGCGCGGCGAATACCGCATCGAGCTCCTCGTCGTTCTCGACGTCGGCCGGCAGCACGATCTGCGAGCCGATGGACTGCGCCAGCGGGCGCAGTCGCTTGGCCTGGGCGTCGCCCTGATAGGTGAAGGCGATCTCGGCGCCGTGCGACGCGAGCACGCGCGCGATGCCCCAGGCGATGGAATGGTCGTTAGCGACCCCCATCACCAGGCCCCGCTTGCCCTGCATCAGTTTCGCGTCGGCCATGTATCCCTCGCCCTGTTGGGTCTGTTCCGTTTTGGGACAGCCGACACAGGGTCAGCCCGTCCGATGCAAGTTCTATGCGGGCCGCTGGAACACCAGCGTCGCGTTGGTGCCGCCGAAGCCGAAGCTGTTGGAGAGCGCGGTGTCGATGCGCGCATTGTCGATGCGCTTGCGCACGATATTGGCGCCCTCCACGGCGGGATCGATCTCCTCGATATTGGCGCTTTCGCAGATGAAGCCGTTGCTCATCATCAAGAGCGTGTAGATCGCCTCGTGGACGCCGGCGGCGCCCTGGCTGTGGCCGGTGAGCGATTTGGTGGCGCTGATCGGCGGCATCTTGTCGGTGCCGAAGACTTCGCGGATCGCGTTGATCTCCGGGATGTCGCCGACCGGCGTCGAGGTGGCGTGCGGATTGATATAATCGATCGGCGCCTTCACGTTCTGGATCGCCTGCCGCATGCAGCGCACCGCGCCTTCGCCAGAGGGCGCCACCATGTCGGCGCCGTCCGCCGTGGCGCCATAGCCGACCAGTTCGGCGTGGATCCTGGCACCGCGCGCGCGGGCATGCTCGAGCTCTTCGAGGATCAGGATGCCGCCACCGCCGGAGATCACGAAGCCGTCGCGGTTCTTGTCATAGGCGCGCGAGGCTTTTTCCGGCGTCGCATTGTATTTCGACGACATCGCGCCCATGGCGTCGAACAATTCGCTGAGCGTCCAGTCGAGCTCCTCGCCGCCGCCGGCGAACATCACGTCCTGCTTGCCCCACTGGATCATCTCATAGGCGTTGCCGATGCAGTTGGCGGAGGTCGAGCAGGCCGACGAGATCGAATAATTGACGCCCTTGGTCTTGAACCAGGTGGAGAGGTTCGCCGAACAGGTCGACGACATCGCCTTGGGCACCGCAAAGGGTCCGATGCGCTTGGGGCCGGAGGCGCGCGCGGTGTCGGCGGCGGCGACGATGGCCTTGGTCGAGGGGCCGCCCGAGCCGACGATCAGCCCGGTGCGCGGGTTGGAGATGTCCTTTTCCTCGAGGCCCGCATCGGCGATCGCCTGATTCATCGCGACCCAGCAATAGCCGGCGCCGTCGCCCTGGAAGCGCCGCGCGCGGCGGTCGACTACCGCGTCGAGATCGAGCTTCAGGCTGCCATGCACCTGGCTGCGGAAATTCATGCTCTCATAGACATCGGCCTTGACGATGCCGGAGCGTGCCTCGCGCAGGCTGGCGACGACTTCCTGCGTGTTGTTGCCGATGGATGAAACGATACCCATCCCGGTGACGACGACGCGCCTCATAGGCTCCCTTCCTTCGATGTCTGCGAACGATGCGGCGCCGCTAAGCCGTCGCCGGCGCGGCGGCCGCCTGCAGCGCGGCCATGGCGTCGCTGAACAGGCCGACCTTCATGTCCTTCACCTCGAACGCGATCTGGCCGTCGACTTTCACGATGCCGTCGGCGACGCCCATGACGAGCCGGCGCATGATCACGCGCCGGAGCTCGACATAGTAGGTGATCTTCTTGGCGGTCGGCAGCACCATGGCGGAGAACTTCACTTCGCCGACGCCGAGCGCGCGGCCCTTGCCGAGCCCGCCGGCCCAGCCGAGGAAGAAGCCCACCATCTGCCAAAGCGCATCGAGGCCCAGGCACCCCGGCATCACCGGATCGTCCTGGAAATGGCATTTGAAGAACCACAGGTTCGGATTGACGTCGAGTTCGGCCTCGACCTCGCCCTTGCCGGCGACACCGCCCGTCTCGTTGATCTTGGTGATCCGGTCGAACATCAGCATCGGCGGCAGGGGCAGCCGCGCATTGCCCGGGCCGAACAGTTCGCCGCGGGCGCAGGCCAAAAGCCCCGCCATGTCGAAACTGGATTTGCGCGCTGGGTTGGGCTTGTCCACGTCCTGGTCCTCTACGGCGCGCCCCTTGACTTCCATGGGCGTTCGGCCGATTTCTATGTTAGAAACGTTCTAACTCGTAAGCTGCCTTGGCAGCACAATAGCAAAGATGACGCCCGAGTGTCAGCGGCACAAGAGCGAGTCGGCACGGTAAACCTGCGAATGGGCAAAAAGCCTCTGGATTCAAACGCAGCGGCGACCGAACGGTTGCGGGCGGCGGGTCTGCGCCCGACGCGGCAGCGGCTGGAATTGGTCGCGCTGCTGTTCGCCGGCGGCCACTGTCACATGACGGCCGAGTCGCTGCACGGCGCCGCACGCGCCGCCGGCGCCCAGGTGTCGCTCGCCACGGTCTACAATACGCTGCATCAGTTCACCGCCGCCGGATTGTTGCGCCAGGTCGTGGTCGATGCCGCCCGGTGCTATTTCGACACCAATACCGGCGACCACCAGCATTTCTTCGTCGAGGACGAAGGTACCCTGATCGACATTCCGGGCGATTCGATCGCCGTCGCCGGCGTGCCGCCGCCGCCCAAAGGGCTCTCGGTCGATCGCATCGATGTCGTCGTGCGCGTAAAACGAAGTTGATGGCCCCCTCGGGCGTCGGCACGCTGGCGCTACCGCCCCCCACCAGCGCGCTTTGCGCGCGCGGGGGAGACGGGCCTCACTAAGTGGCATCCTGCGAACGACTCTCAAGTTCTTTAGAACAATTCTAATCTATTGACAGACGCCTCCGCGCGCGCTTTTCTGTGCGCCAGACCGAATATCCCAGCAAGCACAGGAGACGCGCATGGCCGCTTTGAAGGGTTCCAAGACTGCTCAAAATCTGAAGGACGCGTTCGCCGGCGAGAGCCAGGCCAACCGCCGCTATCTCTATTTCGCACAGAAAGCCGATGTCGAAGGCTATAACGACGTCTCGGCCGTGTTCCGCTCGACCGCCGAAGGCGAGACCGGCCACGCCCACGGGCATCTGGAATATCTCGAAGCCGTCGGCGATCCGGCGACCGGCGAGCCGATCGGCGCGACCGACCTGAATCTCAAGGCCTCCATCGCCGGCGAGACGCACGAATACACCGACATGTATCCGGGCATGGCCAAGACGGCGCGCGGCGAAGGCTTCGACGAGATCGCCGACTGGTTCGAGACGCTGGCCAAGGCCGAGAAGAGCCATGCGGGACGCTTCCAGAAGGCGCTCGATACCCTCGGCAAATAAGCAATAAAGCGAATAGCGAGATAGCGAATTGCGAGTAGGGGAAAATCTTCCCTATTCGCTACTCGCCATGCGCTACTCGCGTGGCAGCACCATGACATCACGCGAAGGCAGCCTCGACGCACCGACACGTCACCCCATCGCGTGGCGCGAGGCGGCGTTCACCGATCCGGTGGCGCTCGACAAGGAGATGCGGCGCGTCTTCGACATCTGCCATGGCTGCCGGCGCTGCTTCAACCTGTGCGATTCGTTTCCGCGCCTGTTCGACCTGATCGACAACAGCGCGACGGAGGAGCTCGATGCGGTGAAGTCGGAGGATTTCGCGCCCGTCGTCGAGGCTTGCACCCTCTGCGACATGTGCTTCATGACGAAGTGCCCCTATGTGCCGCCGCATCCGTTCCAGCTCGATTTCCCGCACCTGATCCTGCGTGCCCGCGCCGCCGAGCGCGCCGCGGGCAAGACCAGCTTCACGCAAGCGCAGCTCGCCGAGATGGACCGCAACGGCATCGCGGCGCGGTTCGCCTCGCCGCTGATCAACTGGGCATCGGGCATCGACAACAAGCTGACGCGGCCGGCGCTGGAGGCCGTGGCCGGCATCGACCGCACGGCGGAGCTGCCGAAATTCCACAGCCGCACGTTCGTCTCCGCCGACCGGGGCGATCCGATCCGCGCCAATCAAGCGGCGCCAGCGTTCGGCAAGCGCAAGGCGGCGCTCTATGCCACCTGCTTCGTCAACTACAACAAGCCGGCGACCGGCCTGGCGGCGCGCGCGGTGCTCAACCAAATCGGCGTCGAGACCAAGGTCGCTTATCCCGGCTGCTGCGGCATGCCGTTCCTGGAGCAGGCCGAACTCGAGCGCGTCGCGGCCAATGCCGCCAAAGTGTCCAGGGAATTGGTCAAGCTCATCGACGCAGGCTTTGACATCGTCGCGCTGACGGCATCCTGCGGGCTGATGCTGAAATTCGAGTGGCCGCTCATCGTGCCGGAGAACGCCGACGTGAGACGCGTCGCCGCGGCGACCTTCGATATCGACGAGTACGTCGTCGACGTCGCGAAGAAAGAAGGCTTGCCGGCCGGCCTGACGCCGCTGCCCGAAGGCGTGACGGTGCACCTCGCCTGTCACGCGCGGGCGCAGAACATGGGCCCGAAAGCGGCCGAGATGCTGCGGCTGATCCCCGGCACGCCGGTCGACGTGATCGAACGTTGCTCGGGCCATGGCGGCACCTTCGGGGTCGTCAAGCCGACGCATGCGACGGCGGTGAAGGTGGGACGGCCGGTGTTCCGCGCCGCCGCCGAGAAGGCCCGCGGCCATATCGTCTCCGATTGCCCGCTGGCGGCGCAGCACATCGTGCAACAGGTCGGCGCACTGGCGGCGAAGGACGGCACCGCGACCAAGGTCCGCGAGCCGGAGCATCCGATCCAGATCATGGCGCGGGCGTTCGGCCTGATGGAGGCTTGAATGTCGGCTGCGGAACGCAAGATCACGCCTGGCGACGTCCTTTCGGTCGCGGAATACGGCGCGCGGCGCAGCGCCCTGCGCGCGGCGTCGATCGCCGAGAAGAAGAACCGGCGCATGGAAGTGGGGCCCTATGCGACGCTTTATTTCGAGAACTACCAGTCGATGTGGCTGCAGGTGCAGGAGATGCTGCGCATCGAGAAGGGCGGGTCTGAGCAGATCGCGGGCGAGCTGGAGGTTTACAATCCCCTGATCCCGCAGGGTGACGAACTGATCGCGACCTTCATGGTCGAGATCGAGGATGCGGTGCGGCGCGACCGCGAACTGCGCCGGCTCGGCCATATCGAGGACAGCGTCTTTCTCGACATCGGGCGCGACCGCGTCAACGCGACGCCGACCGATTACGAAGAGCGCACCACGCCGGACGGCAAGACTTCGTCGGTGCACTGGCTGCGCTTCAAATTCACGCCGGCGCAGATCGCCGCGTTCCGCGCCGGCGCCGCGCCGGTGGTCATCGGCATGAGCCATCCCAACTACGGCCACATGGCGATGATGGCGCCGGCGGTGCGTGCGGCGCTCTCCCAGGACTTCGCTTGATAGCGTTGAGGGGACTGGGATGCGCGTACTGATTTCGACACTGCTGTCCATCTGCTTCGCCGGCGCCGCCAACGCCACAAGCGTCGGCACCGATCACGGCAACATCGTGCTGAACGGCAAGGCGGTCACATCCGGCGGGCGTGATAGCGATCCGGTGCTGTCACCGGACGGAAGGCGGGTGGTTTTCCTGCGGTTGGGCACGGGACCGGCCCTCAACGATTGCGCCGCGGACGCCACCACGTCCAGACCGCTCGAACTGTGGAGCATCGCCGCGGACGGCAGCGGCGCGAAACGGCTGCTGGCGCTGCGCAGCGATCCCGACGTGAAGAAGACCTTGTGCGCCTTCGACAACCTGCAGTTCTCGTCGAACGGGAGGTTGCTTTATTTCGAGACGCCAGCCTGGGCGACGTCCGGCGCGGTGCATGTCTACGATTTCGCCGCCGGCCGCGCGCGCTTCTTCCTGGCGGGAAACGGCGCCGTGGTGCTGAACGCGTGCCGCGACCGGCGCTACCGCGACGATGTGATCGTGTCGCAGCACCGCTATTTCGTGTTCAGCGGCAGCTACGACTGGGACTTCCTGTTCACGCCGGCGGGCGTGGAGGTGGGACCGCTCGGCGACGGCGACCACAAGACGGACATCGAAGACGCCTGCGGCTGATCAGGCAGGGGTGCGAAAGCGCGCGTAGAGCGCGGCGATCTTTTTCACCGCATTCTCGGACTCGGAGCGGTCGATCGTCTCGTTGGCGTCGTTGTAGCCCCGGATGTCGCCGCCCTCGACCACCTGCACGACGATGCCGTCAGTCCGCGACAGGACGTTGACGCCGTCATAGAAGAAGCCGTAGTTCACTTCCGGCTGGGGAATGAGCCAGCCGATCTGGCCGCGCACCGGCACGATCGACTCGTCCTTGCAGAGTTCGCGTGCGCCATAGCCGGGGCAGTTGATGACGACCTTCTCCTTCAGATGCGCGACCTCGGCGAGGCTGTTGAATTCCGCGCGCACGAACTTGCCGCCGGCGGCGCGAAAATCGGCCATCAGCGTGTGGCCGTAATCGGCGATGTTGAACATCAGGGTCGAGCTGCGCCGCACATAGGGCGTGGGAAACGGCGTCGCGCCGGGGGGAAGCGCCTGCGACAGCGGCAACAGGTCTCGAATGCGGTCGCGATAGCCGACGAAGCCGAGGGGATCCGCTGACGGCGGCAGCGCCGCTTCCTGCTGCGGCGACAGGTCGGACAGGACGTAGCGGTCGACCCACTCGACCGGATTGCCCGGCAGGCCCAGATAGCGGCGATAGGTCTTGAAGGTGGTGCGCGCCATCTCTTCCCACAGCGCGGCGAAGCCCGGCGCGACGGCGCCGGCGAGCGCGATGCGCGAATCCGGCGTGAAGCTGCCGCTGGCGCGCGCCGAACGCGTATCGGGCAGCAGGTCGCGGGCGTAGATCGTGACCTGGGCGCCCGCCTGCTGTGCCAGAATCGCCGCCGTCAGACCCAGCGCGCCGCAGCCGATCACCGCAATGTCGCGCGGGCTCGTCGCCATCGCCTTGCGCACCGCGACGGTGCCCGAGCCCCAGGACAGCGACCAGCCGCTGCCGCCATGACCGTAATTGTGCACCACGGTGGTGTTGCCGACCTGCTCGACATCCAGGCGCGGGCCCGCGGCGCGGAACGGGCGCAGGCAGACCGTCATGTCGAACAGCCGGTCGAGGCGTGCCCGCACCGGCGCCAGCGGCGGTACGATGTCATAGACCGGTACGCCGCTGGACGTTGGCTTGACGAGCGTGGTGCAGCCGGCGAGCGCGGCAGCGCCGGCAAAGGCGGCGGAGCCTTGAAGCAGCCTGCGGCGGTCGAGTGTCGCACGCGCCTGCATCTTCAATTCTCCGCTCACCTTTGCACCCCTTGCCTAGCCGGGGGGCGGCCCCATGAAGTCACGCTTGCCGACCTCGACGCCGACGCTGCGCAGGATGTTGTAGGCGGTGGTGTAGTGGAAGAAGAAATTCGGCAGCGTGAAGCCGACCAGGAACTGCTCGCCCTTGAACGGCATCTCGCGGGTGCCGAATTTGAGGACGATGTCCTTGGCCTCGGTGCCGTCGATCTGCGCCGGCGTCGCCGTCTTGACGAAATCGAGCGCCTTGCCGACGCGTTCCTTGAGCGCGGCGATGGTGGTCTCGGCCGGACCGAAATCGGGCTGTGCCAGGCCGGCGAGCTGGGCCACGCCGCGCGTCGCATGGGTGCAGACCTGCCCGACCTGGACGGCGAGCGGGAACATGTCGGGATAGAGCCGCGTCGCCAGCAGCACCGCCTGATCGAATTTCTTGGCCTCGGCGAAGGCGGCGGCCTTGTCGAGCACACCGCTGAGCGCGCTCAGGTTTCGCACGAAGACCGGTACCGAGATCTGGTACATCGAAATAGTCATGAAAATCCTCCGGTTATTCTGTGACGCCAGTTTAGCGATGCCGCCGCCTCGCGCAACGCGGCGCCACAGCGTGCTAAAGTGACCGCAATCGAACCTGGGAGACAGCGATGCTGGAATTGCATTATTGGCCGACGCCGAACGGCAAAAAGGTGACGATCCTTCTGGAAGAGCTGGGAACGGCGCACAAAATCGTGCCGATGAACATCGGCCGCGGCGACCAGTTCAATCCCGAAATCCTTCGCTTCTCGCCCAACAACCGCATGCCGGCGCTGGTGGATACCGCGCCGAAGGGCGGCGGCGCGCCGGTCCGCCTGTTCGAATCCGGCGCCATCATGATGTACATCGCCGAGAAGGAAGGACGCTTCTTCCCGCAGGAGACGGCGAAGAAATACGACGTCATCCAGTGGCTGATGTGGCAGATGGGCAATCAGGGCCCGAAATTCGGCGAACAGGGGCATTTCTTCCGCGCTTCGCAGAACGCGGCGAACGGCGATCTCGGCTATGCGGTGACGCGCTTCAGCGACGAGGTGCACCGGCTTTACGGCGTGATGAATCTGGGCCTGCACAAGAAGGACTGGCTGGCGGCCGGCGAATACACCATCGCCGACATGATCTGCTATCCCTGGGCCTCGGGCTACAAGCTGCGCAAGATCGACCTCGAGGAATTTCCCAACGTGAAGCGCTGGATGGCGGCGATGGAAGCGCGGCCGGCGGTGAAGAGGGCGATGGAGGCGACGCTGGCGCCCGAGCATGTCGAGGACGCGTCCAAGCTGTCCGACGAGGAGAAGGCGCGCCGCGCCAAGCTGCTCACCAACCAGCGCGCGACGAAGATTCCGGCGGCGTGGGGGTAGCACAAAAGACGTGAGCGCCTTCAGCGACCATATCGTCTACGTGGACGAGAGCGGCGATCACTCTCTCGATCCCATCGATCCGCTCTATCCCGTTTTCGTTCTGTCGTTCTGCATCTTCGAGAAGCGTCGTTATGTTCGGGAAACGGTTCCCTTATTTCAGTCGTTCAAGTTCGACCATTTCGGGCATGACGCGATCGTCCTGCATAGTCACGAGATAAGAAAGTCGTCCGGCCCATTCCGAATACTGCTCAATGCAGCCATTCGCGCCAAATTCACCGACGAACTGACCATGGCAATGGCCAGCAGCGAATTTACGCTCGTCACAGCCGTGATCGATAAGGCGAAACTGAAGAAGGCCTATGCGCGGCCCGACAGCCCCTACGACATCGCTCTTACATTCTGCCTGGAGCGGACATTCGCCTTCCTAAAAGACAACGGCGCGCACGCAAAAGGCGTCGCTCATGTGATCGTCGAGCGGCGTGGCGAGCGCGAAGACAAGGAACTGGAACTGACGTTCAGGCGGGTCTGCCAAGGCGCGAATATGTGGGGCAAGCTGCCGTTCGAACCGGTATTCGCAGCCAAGAGCGCCAACTCGATCGGCTTGCAGATTTCCGATCTGGTCGCGCACCCTATCGGGCGTCACTTTCTAAAGCCCGACCAGAAAAATCGCGCGTTCGATGTCCTGGAGCCGAAATTTCGTCGCTCGCCCACAGGCAAGACCGACGGGTGGGGGCTCAAAGTCTTCCCCTGAAAAGCGAAAGGCCCCGGTTTACACCGAGGCCCAACGCCGACCGGGAATTCCCAATCCACTTGGCCTTATACGTAAGAAGTCCTTACGCATTGTCAATTGCGGTAGAGAATTGCAAATTATTTCAAGGTCATCCCCGTCGCGGCTTCGAGCTCCGCAATGGCCTGCGGGCCGGTTTCGACCTTGATCGTCGTCATACCCATGGCGCGGGCGGGCTTGAGGTTGCCGCCGAGATCGTCGAGGAAGACGCAGGCGTCCGGCTTCACGCCGAGCTGCTCGCACATCATGGCGTAGATGCGCGGATCGGGCTTGCGGATGCCGATCTTGGCGGATTCGATGACGACGTCGAACAGCTCCATGATCTCGCGGGCGTAGAGCGAGCGGCCCGCGCTGGTTCCGCCCTCCGACGGGCCGCCGGCGGCGTTGTGCGGCATGTTGTTGGTGATGCAGCCGGTCTTGAAGCGCGCCTTGACGCGGCGCAGCGCTTCGATCACGTCCGGACGGAAGTCGCCCGCCAGCAGCGGCAGCACGTCGCGGCCGGGGATGCGATGGCCCAGCGCCTGGGCTTCCGCAGCGAAAAGCTTGTCGAAGCCGTCGATGTCGACCTTGGACTGCTCGAATTGGGCCCAGGCGTTGTGCTCGTGGTTGGCCGAGTTGATCTTGCGGATGGTGCCGACGGGAATGCCCTTCTGCGTCTCGTAACGGGCGAAGGCCTCGAACGGCGAGGTCGTGAAGACGCCGCCGAAATCCCAAATCACAGCTTCGATCATGTTTTTCCCCATCCTGAGCCGCCCGGCGAAGGAGCTTGCGTCAGGAAGCAGGCCGCGCCCTAATCGGTCAACTGGAAAAAGGTGAGGGATGGGACTGAGCTTCCGCAAGGCACGTTACGAGCCCGGAGTCGTGGAATTCGGCACGGGGTCGTTCGCCTATCTGCAGCCGGACGGCGGCTGGGGCTTTTCCAATGCGGGCCTGGTGAGCGACGGCGGCGAGGCGCTGCTGGTCGACACCATGTTCGACACGGCGCATACGCGCGCCATGCTGGACGGCTTCGCGCGCGTCAGCGCCGCGAAGATCGGCACGCTGGTCAACACCCATCACAATGGCGACCACTGCTACGGCAATGGCTGCGTCGAAGGCTGCGAGATCATCGCCACGGTCGGCGCCGCCGAGGCGATGAAGCACGAGACGCCCAGGGGCCTGGCGCAGTTCATGAAGGCGGCGCCGGGGCTCGGCGTGACCGGCGAATATCTCGTCCACTGCTTCGGCGATTTCGATTTCGAGAACTGCTCGGTGCGGGCGCCCGACACCACCTTCACGGGCCATGCCGCGCGCATGGTCGGCGCCAAGCGCGTCGATCTGATCGAGGTCGGCCCGGCGCATACCGGCGGCGATGCGCTGGTGCACGTTGCGGCCGACAAGACGTTGTTCACCGGCGACATCCTGTTCATCGACGGCCATCCCATCCTGTGGGCCGGGCCGGTCGGCAACTGGATCGAGGCCTGCGAGACGATCGAGAGCATGGACGTCGAGACCATCGTGCCGGGCCATGGGCCGATCACCGACAAGCGGGGCGTGGCGCGCGTCAAGGACTACCTGGTCTATGTGCGCGACGAGGCGAAGAAGCGCTATGACGCGGGCCTCGGCGCGCTGGAGGCGGCGCGCTCCATCGCGCTCGACGATTTCGCCGGCTGGGGCGATGCCGAGCGCATCGCCGTCAACGTCGCGACGCTGTATCGCGAATTCGGCTGCAAAGACGCACCCGCGGACGCCGCCACGCTGTTCGGCTGGATGGCGCAATTGTGGAAGGACAGGACATGACCGTCATCGTTTACGAGCATCCGCTGAGCCCCTATGCCCAGAAGGTCAAGATCGCGCTCGACGAGAAGGGCGTCGCCTACGAAGCGAAGATGCCCGCCGCGATCGGCAGCGGCCAGCCCGATCTCGATTTCCTCAAGGCCAATCCGCGCGGCGAAGTGCCGGCCCTGATCGACGACGGTTTCGCGGTGTTCGATTCCACGATCATCCTGGAATACATCGAGGACAAATGGCCGGCGCCCGCAATGCTGCCCAAGGGCGCGCAGGAACGTTCGACCGCGCGCACCATCGAAGAGGTGATGGACACGCTGTTCGAGCCGATCAACTGGGGCATGGGCGAGATCCGCTGGTTCAAGCGCGCCGAGGGCGAGCGGGCCCGCACCATCGAAGCGCATGCGGCGCAGCAGGCGCGCGGCATCTATCAATGGCTGTCGCGTCATCTTAGCGACAAGCAGTGGTTCAACGGCGAGAGCTTCGGCTGGGCCGACCTGTCGGTGGTGCCCTATATGAACGGCGCGCTCGGCAGCGGCTTTGCGCCGGACAAGAGCTCGAACCTCAGCCGCTGGCTGGAACGCGCCAATGGGCGTGCGTCGGTGCAGAAGGCCTCGAAGGCGGCCGCCGACGTGATCGCGCAGATGGCCAACGTCGCCGGCGCGGTGTCGAGCGGCCTGTTCAAGCGCGAATATCGCGACCATCGGCTGGAGTGGATGATCCGCTCGGGCGGCCTCGACGTCGTGCTCGAGGGCCTGAAGAACGACAATATCCGGTTCTCGAACGAGCTGAGCTGAGCCCATGACCGACGAGATCATCTTCCACAATTATCCCAATTCGCCGTTCTCGGAGAAGGTGCGCGTCGCGTTCGGCATCAAGAAACTGGCGTGGCGCTCGGTGGTGCAGCCGGTGATCATGCCCAAACCCGATCTTATCCCGCTGACCGGCGGCTATCGCAAGATTCCTGTGATGCAGATCGGCGCCGACGTGTTCTGCGATTCGCAGATCATCCTGCGCGAGCTGGAGCGGCGCTTCCCGACGCCGAGCCTGGCGCCGCAGAACGGCGGCGCGCCCTACGCCATCGGCTTCTGGGCCGACCGGCAGATCTTCCAGGCGGCGGTCGCGATCATCTTCGGCGAGATCGGCGACCTGGTGCCGGAGGATTTCAAGAAGGACCGCGCCGCGATGAGCGGCGGCAGCTTTTCCTCGGAGGCCCTGAAACGCGCGGTGCCGTTCATGCGCGATCAATATCGCGCGCATACGCAATTCCTCGCCGACCAGCTGGCCGACGGGCGCCCGTTCTGGGGCGGCGCGCAGGCCGGCCTCGCCGACATCCACGCCTTCATGAATCCGTGGTTCATCGCCAACGCCCTGCCCCACAAGGCCAAGGCGACGATCGCGGAATTTCCCAAGGTCGAAGCCTGGTTCGAGCGCGTGCGCGCCATCGGCCACGGCACGCCGAGCGACATGACGCCGAAAGAGGCGCTCGCCGTCGCCAAGGCGGCGACCGCGACGGCGCAGGAGGCGGCCGATCCGCACGATCCGGGCGGCCGCAAGCCCGGCGATGCGGTCACGGTGTCGGCCGACGATTACGGCCGCGATCCGATCGCCGGCACGCTGGTGTTCAGCAACGCGCACGAGATCGCGATCCGGCGCAGCGATTCCGCGGTGGGCGAGGTCGTGGTGCATTTCCCCCGCGCGGGCTTCACGGTGATCGCGGCCTAAGCCGTGTCCGACCGCAATTCGACCTTGGGCGTGAAATACGTCGCGGCCAGGATGGTGTTGGGCTTGCGTCCGCCGTTCGACAGCGGCGCCGAGAAACTCTCGCCGTTGAGATAGGAGATGCGCGGAATCTCGAAATAGCTGAGGAAGCGCAGCGGCGCGCCCGCCTCCAGCACCGCGTCATAGGCCGCGATCCAGCGCGGCAGGCGATCCAGCGGGATCGACATTTCGATGAACTGCCCGGTCTGCTCGCCGAAGCGCTGCGCCAGAGCGCTGCCGTAATAGCGGAAGCGATAGCTCGGCCGGCCGGCGGGATGGATGGCGCGCTCGACGATCGAGACGTGGCGCAGGCACGGCTTGAGGGTACGGGCGTCGAAATCGGCACGCGACGGCAGGCCGCCGGCCAGGCCGGCCTTTTCGTTCCAGACGTCGCGCAGTGCGTTGAGTTCGGGGGTATCGAAGTGCAGACCCGAGTCGGCGCGCATGCTCCAACCTTCTCGCTGCGATAGGGTGTTAATCGACGTCGCCCGGTCGTCCATGGCCATAGGGTGTGCGCAACCCCTCGCCAAATTCTTAACGCCGTGAACGAAACTTCGCGGCCGTGTGGTTAAACCCCATCAAGCATGACGCAGGGCGCCGGCGGCGCGTTCGGCGCGCGGCTTGGGATAGGTCACCGAAAGGATGAGCGGCATGTCCGAGCCGGCGAGCGCCAGCGGCGCCACCAGGCTTTCGCCGGTGAGGTAGGAAATCTCCGGCGCCTGGTAGCTGCTGAGGACGCGCAGCGGCTGGAGAAGTTCGAGCACCAGGTCGTAGACCGCGGCATAGCCGGCGACACGCTCGGCCTGGACCACGTCCTCGAGGAACTTTCCGGTGCCGTCGCCCGAATAGCGCGCCAGCGTCGAACCATGCAGGCGAACGCGGTAGCGGTGACCTTCGCCGGCCGGGACGCGCTCGAGCAGCGACATGTGCGTCATGTAGGGCTTCATCGCCCGCGCGGTCATGTCGGTGCGCGCCGGCATGGCACGGCCCCTGGCCTTCTCGCGCCACAGGGCGAGCGCGGCGCCGAGTTCGCAGCGCTCGAAATCCAGCGCCGGCGCGCAGGCGAACGGCCAGCCGCGGGACCGCGCCCGTTGGTTGAACGCCTCGAGTTCGGCAAGATGGGTCGCTGGCGGCATGCACGGACTATGCTTTTGCCCGGTCAACATGGCGTTAAATGCGGGCGGGCTTGCGCGCCGCCCCGCGCGAAAGGATCATGGCGCGGGCGGTCGGCCCAGACTGCGTTTTCAAGGTAAACGCCGCGCAAAAAGGGGAACCGGATGGATCAGGTCGTTTCCGCAAGCACCGAAATCGCACAAGGCAGGTTGCAGGGCGCAGCGCGGGACGGCGTGCTGCGCTTCAACGGGATTCCCTTTGCGAGGCCACCGGTCGGGCGCCTGCGCTGGCGCATGCCGGAGGCGGCCGAGCCCTGGGCGGGGGTCCGAGACGCGACGATGTTCGGCAATATCGCGCCGCAAGTCGCCAGTGCCAGCGGCGCGGTGCTGGGCGGCACGCCGGGCACGCGCTCGGAGGACTGCCTCTATCTCAACGTCCAGACGCCGGGCTGCGACGGGGCCAGGCGCGCGGTGATGGTGTGGATCCATGGCGGCGCCTTCAACACCGGCGCCGGCAGCGTGGGCACCTATAACGGCAAATATCTCGTGCCGCGCGGCGACATCGTGCTGGTGACGATCAATTACCGGCTCGGCGCGTTCGGCTTCCTCAACCTGCACGACGCGACGAACGGGCGCCTGCCGGGCACCGGCGCCGAGGGCCTCGCCGACCAGATCGCGGCGCTCCTCTGGGTGAAGGACAACATCGCGGCGTTCGGCGGCGATCCCGGCAATGTGACGATCTTCGGCGAGAGCGCCGGCGGCATGAGCGTCGGCGCGCTGTTGGCGGCGCCGGCGGCCAAGGGCCTGTTCCACAAGGCGATCGCGCAATCGGGCGCCAGCGATATCGGCCATGGCCGCGAGGTTTCCGCGAAGGTAGCGCGCCATGTGCTGGACAAGCTCGGCACGGCGGACGCGACGCAGTTGCCGTGGGAGAGCATTCTGGAAGTGCAAAAGGATCTGCTGGCGGCGCCGCGTGAGGTCGGCGTCGGCATGCCGTTCGCGCCGACCATCGACGGCACCCTATTGCCCCGCCGCGCCATCGACTGCGTCGCCGAGGGTTCGGCCGCCGGTGTGCCGGTGCTGACGGGCACGACGCGCGACGAGGCGCGGCTGTTCACCATTGCGGCGACGCGGCTGAAGAGCCTCGACGAAGCGGGCCTGCGCCGCATGACGGTGGGGCTGGCGGGCGAGGCGCAGGCCGACGCCATCGTGGCCGCGTATCAGGGCGGCACCCCGTTCGACCGCTGGAACGACATCATGACCGACCACATGTTCTTCGTGCCGGCGACGCGCCTTTTGGACGCGCAGGCGGCGCATGCACCGGTCTATGGCTATCGCTTCGACTGGCCGTCGCCGTTCCTGGACGGCGCGCTGGGCGCCTGCCACGCGCTGGAGCTGGGCTTTACGTTCGGCACCTATCAGGTGAAGGCGGCGGCGCCGTTCTTCGGGTCGGGACCGAAAGCCGACGCGCTGGCGGCCGAGATGATGGATTCGTGGATCGCCTTCGCCAAGTCGGGCAATCCCAGCAACGACACGTCGGGCGCCTGGATGCGCTACGACGATCGCAAGCGCGCCACGATGATCTTCGGCGACGGCATGCCGCACATCGCGGCGGCGCCCAACGAAGCGCGGCGCCAGGCCTGGGCAAGCGTGCCGGCGGAGAAGATCGGGCCGTAACGCACGCCAGGCGCAAGGAGCCTTCCGATGAACCCCACCATCACCGCCTTCCAACAGTCACCCGATCGCGGCAGGGGGTTGGCGCGCGACATGCGCGTTCGCTGGGCGTTGGAAGAAGTGGGCCAGCCTTACGACGTTCGTCTTGTTTCGTTCGGAGAGATGAAGGAACCGGCGCATCTTGCGCTTCAGCCTTTCGGGCAGATTCCGACCTATGAGGAAGGCGACCTGGCGCTGTTCGAGTCGGGGGCGATCGTCCTCCATATCGCCGAGCACCATGCGGGCCTGCTGCCGGACGATGCGAACGGACGGGCGCGCGCCATCAGCTGGATGTTTGCCGCGCTCAACACGGTGGAGCCGCCGCTCGTCGAGCGCGGAATGGCCATGTTGCTGGAGCGCGACCAGCCCTGGTACGCGCAGCGCCTGCCTGTTCTGGAGGCGCGCGCCCGCAAGCCGCTGGGCGAACTTTCCCGCCACCTCGGCGATGCGCAATGGCTCGACGGTGCATTCAGCGCGGGCGACCTTATGATGGCGGCGGTGCTGTTCCGGTCGAAGGGATCGGGAATACTGGACGCCTATCCGAACCTTGCAGCCTACGTCGCCCGCGGCGAAGCGCGGCCCGCCTTTGGACGTGCCTTCGCCGCGCAATTGGCGGTTTTCACGGGCAAGCCGGCGACCGGCTGATAAAACTCAGCACGGCAAATCGTTCGCGCGAAGTGCAGCTGCTCGCACTCACGCAAACGGCCGCCCCGCCTTCGCGTAGGCGGCGGCGGAGTTGTAGATGTTGATCGTCATCAGGCTGGTTTCGCCATCGGCGCGCTTTTCGTAGAGGGCGGCGACCTTGGCCTGGACGGCGGCGTCCTGCGGGGAGGCCTCCAGCGCGAAATCGGCGAGATGGCAGGCGAGGCGCCAATCGCCCGCGGCGGCCAACGCCTCGGCGCGCTCGGCGAGCTTGACGGCACCGCCGGCCAGCGCCGCCATCTCGGCCGCGAGCGCCGCGCGCGGCGCCGGCTTGAGCTCGCTCGGCCGGCCGCTCCACCAGCCGCCATAGAATCGGATGACGTTGCGCACCAGGAATTCGGTATCGTCATAGACGGGCTGCAGCCACGGCGAATCCGATTTCGGCAGGTCGATGCCGGTGACGATGTCGACATGCGGCGGCGAGCCGTCGTTCAGCATCGCCATGGTGCGCGCGACGACGGTCTCCAGGAACGCCGCCGTTTCGCTCAGCATGTGGACGATCTTCTTCTCGTCGCCGATCACCGGCCCGCCATGGCCGGGACACAACGCGTTCGGCAGCTTCGCCGCCATCTCGCGCAGGCCCTTGGCGCGTTCCCAGGCGAAGCGCTGTACCTTCTGCGGATTGCCGTCATTGGGCACCGCCCAGATGAAGAGATCGCCGGGGCAGACGACGCGGCGCGACGGCGACCACACCCAGGTGTGATCGTCGGTCTCGCCCTTGCAGTGATGCAGCTCGAAGACCTCGCCGCCGACGGTGATGTTGAGGCGTTCGTCGTAGAGCGTGTCGGGCGGAATCGGCGGCTCGCCGAAGGCCTTGTAGGCGTCGGACGATTGGACTTCGACCGTGCCGCCGAACTGGCGGGCGTTGAGCGCGGCGTTATGGCGGGCCGTCGCCTGGTAGCGTGCGAAGCGCGCCGGCATGGCGGAATGGGCGATGACGCGCGGCTTCTTCTGGCCGGGCAGCAGAAACCGGTCGAGACCGTAGGCGTGATCGATATGGCCGTGGGTGTAGATCGCGGTGTGGACCGGCGCCTGGGTCTTCTGGCGCAGCATGGCGGCGAGCGCCGGCGCGAACTGTTTGGTGCCGGTATCGACCAGAACAAGGCCGGCGTCGGTCTCGAAGGCGGTGCAGCCGGAGAATTGCGAGGCGAACCAGGTGCGCGGAGCGACCTCGACCGGACCGCCAGTCCAGAAGAATTTCGCCTCTTCGGGAGTTTTGCCCCGCATGCTGCCGAACTTCGTCGCCGGATTGGTCGCCATGTTTCGCCCCTGATGGCCGCGGTCTTGCGTTCATGCTAACCGGAGCCATGCGCAGCCGACAGGGGAAAGTCTCCGATGGCCAATGCGATCGCGGTCGACGCCGCGGCAGACCGCAAGGCCACCTAGCCCGGACCTTGCGGTGGCCGCTGCGAAACTGCATATCAGCGCGGACACTTGCGCGCCGCCTGCGGGCCGCCGCCGCCCGACCTTGCCGCAGCCGCGGCCAAATTCGGCGTCACCGAAGCAGAATTGAGAGCGGCCCTTGGCATCCCATAAGACGATAAGGCTCAAGCCCAAGGAGGGCCGCCGCGCCCGCGCCGGGGCGCCGTGGATCTTCTCCAACGAGATCCAGATGGACGGCGCCGCCAAGACGCTGGCGCCGGGCAGCGTCGTCAACGTCGCGTTCGACGACGGCCAGCCGCTCGGCACGGGCTATTTCAACGCCAAGAGCCTGATCGGCATCCGCATGCTCGACAAGGACGTCGACAAGATCGTCGGCACGGGCTTCTTCACGCGCCAGCTGGAGCGGGCGCTGAAGATCCGCGAGGCGCTGTATGCGCGGCCGTTCTACCGGCTGGTGCATGCCGAAGGCGACGGGCTGCCGGGGCTGACGCTCGACCGCTTCGGCGACACGGTGGTGGCGCAGATCACCACCGCCGGCATGGAGGCGCTGATCGAGCCGCTGCTGGCGGCGCTGGAGAAGACCATCGCGCCGGCGCAGGTGATCCTGAAGAACGACGCGCCGGCGCGCGCGCTGGAAGGGCTGGGCGACTATGTCCGCGCCGCCAAGGGCGATGCCGCGCGCATCGCGGTCGAGGAGAACGGCGCGCGCTATTTCGCCGATCTGACCGGCGGACAGAAGACCGGCTGGTACTACGATCAGCGCGACAACCGCGCCTTCATGGCGGCGCTGGCCAAGGGCAGATCGGTGCTCGATGCCTATAGCTACACCGGCGGCTTCGGCATCGCCTGTGCCAGGGCAGAAGCCAAGGAAGTCATCTGCCTCGACTCCTCGGCGCCGGCGCTGCAGCTTGCCGAGGAATCGGCGGTCGCCAACGGCGTCGCGATCAAAGCGGTGAAGGGCGATGTATTCGAGGAGCTCGAGCGCCTGGCGGCGGCGAAGGAGACCTTCGACATCGTCATCGCCGATCCGCCGCCCTTCGTGCGGGCGCGCAAGGATCTGGAGCCCGGCGCCAAGGCCTATCGCAAGCTGGCGCGGCTGGCGGCTTCGGTGACGGCGCCGGGCGGCTTCCTGGCGCTGGCCTCGTGCTCGCACAACATCGCGGTGGAGCGTTTCGCGGCGGAGTGCGCCGCCGGCATCGCACGCACCGGCCGCCGCGCCGCCATGCTCCGCCAGGCCGGTGCCGGGCCGGACCATCCGGTGCATCCGATGCTGCCCGAGACGGCGTACCTGAAGATGCTGGTCTACGCGCTGGATTAGCGGCCCGCGCCGTCGAGCTGCGCTTTGCGGAAATCGGGCACGGCATGCGTCGTGTCCTCGATCACCAGCGTCGCCGGCGCGGTGCCTTCGAAGCGCGGCCAGGCGGGAAGGCCCGCGCCATTGGGATCGCCGGTGCGGGCGAAATTCGTCCAGTAGGACTGCATCAGTTCGCTGGCGGCGGTGTCCTGCGCCGGCGCGATGGCGGCGAGCGGACCGAAGCCGAACACGAACACCATCTCGCCGCCATGCGGCACGCCGGTCTCGCCGCGCAGGCGGGCCCGCGCATTGCGGAAACCGAAGCGATAGACGTAAGCCGGCGCGCCCCGTGCGGCGTAACCGGCGAGCTGGCGCGCCGGCCCCGCGAAGAAGCGGTCGTTGAAGAATTGGCGGCGGAATTCCATGTCGTCCGGCGTGTCGTAGAGCGCGCGCACCGCGGCGAGACGGTCGCCGAGGAGCTTCACCAGCCAATCGCTGTTTTCCGGGCCGATCTGCGAGCCTTCATTGCTGTTGGTGCCGGTGAGATAAGGGACCCGCGCCTGATGGCCCGCCGCGAAGGCGGCGAGCGGATCTTCGGTCAGTACCTTGCCGTCGATCGCCGGACCGTCGTCGTCGTCATCCGCGGCCAGGATTTGCGCCACGCCGGCGGCACGCAGCGCCGCGACATCGGGCGCCTTCAGCTTCGCGGCGAAATCGAGCGCGCCCTTGCGCGCGTCGGCGAGCTTCGCCGTCGGCTCGAACAATCCGCCCGACTCGCTGATCGCCTTGGCGAACAGGCCCCTGGCCAGCGGCGAGGTCATCAGCATGTCGACGCTCACGCCGCCCGCCGATTCGCCGAACAGCGTGACGTTGCCGGGATCGCCGCCGAAGGCCGCGGCGTTGCGCCGGACCCATTGCAGGGCCGCGATCTGGTCCAAGAGGCCGAAATTGCTGTCCGCCAGCGCCGGATGCGCGAAGAAGCCGAGACGGCCGAGGCGATAGTTGAAGCTCACCACGACCACGCCGCGGCGCGCCAGGGCCGTGCCGTCGAAACGCGGAAGGGCGGCGGAGCCTTGCGTGAAGCCGCCGCCATGGATCCAGACCATGACGGGCCGCCCGGCGCCGCCCGGCGTCCAGACGTTGAGCGAGAGGCAGTCTTCGCTCTGCGGCAGGTTGGCACGGGCAACGAGGCCCTCGGTGACGTGCTGTGGGCAGGCGGGGCCGAAGGCGGAGGCGTCGCGCGGCGTCGTCCAGTTGGGCTCCGGCTGGGGCGCACGCCAGCGCAGATCGCCGACCGGCGGCGCGGCGTAGGGAATGTCCTTGTAGGAATCGACGCCGTTGTCGGTCGTGCCGCTGAGCGTGCCTTGCACGACGGTGATTTGCGGCGCGGCGAGGGCGGGGGCGGCGACGAGGAGAGCGGCGGCGAGGATGAGGGCGCGCATGGGGATTTCCGAAAGAAGCGATCGTTCAACGCAGAAAACGGTCGAGGCCGTCGACGATCTTATCCTCCCGCGTTGTTACGGGGGAGGATAAGAATCAAATCGTGATTTGCGTGCCCAGTTCGACCACGCGGTTGGGCGGCAGCTGGAAGAAGCGGGCCGGCGACAGGGCGTTCGAGGCCAGCCACATATAGAGCGCGATGCGCCAGCTCTTGAGATCGGGATGTTCGCCGGCCACCAGCGTCTCGCGGCCGATGAAGAAGGTCGAGCTGTCGGGCTCCAGCGCCAGGCCGAAGGCACGGCAGCGCTCCAGCGCCTTGGGCACGTCGGGGAATTCGAAGAAGCCGAAATGGATCTTCACCTCGAAGAAGCCCTTGCCGAGCTTGTTGACGGTGACGCGGCGCTCCGGCCGCACCACGGGGATGTCGTCGACCGTGATGCTGGCCAGCACCACGCGCTCATGCAGCACGTGATAATGCTTGAGGCTGTGCAGCATCGGACCCGGCGTCACGTCGGTGCGGGCGGCGAGGAAGATCGCGGTGCCGGCGACGCGCTCGGCCGGCGCGCGGGCCAGGAACAGGTCGATCGGCAGCGTGCCGTCGCGCTGGTGATCCAGATGGACACGGCGGCCGACGCGCCAGGTGTCGATCAGGATGAACACCATCGCCGCCATGGCCAGCGGCAGCCAGCCGCCCTGGATGACTTTCAGGGTGTTCGACGAGAGGAAGGCGAGATCGACGAGGCCGAGCGAGCCGAATACCGCGATGACGACCGGCAGGCGCCAATGCCACTGGCGCACCGCGACCACCGCGACGAGGAACGTGCTGATCACCATCACGCCGGTGACGGCGATGCCATAGGCCGCTGCGAGCGCGTCGGAGGTGCGGAAGATCAGCACGATGAGGACGACGCCGACCGCCAGCATCGCGTTGATGCGCGGCACGTAGATCTGGCCGTACTCCGTCGCCGAGGTGTGCTTGATCTCCATGCGCGGCAGCTGACCCAGCTGCACCGCCTGGCGCGTGATCGAGAACACGCCCGAGATCACCGCCTGGCTGGCGATGATCGTCGCCATGGTGGCGAGGATGACGACCGGATAATGCGCCCAATGCGGCGCCAGCGCGTAGAACAGGTCCGCCGAGGCGCGCGGATCGGACAGCGCCAGCGCGCCCTGGCCGAAATAGTTGAGCAGCAGGCCCGGCAGCGCGAAGAACAGCCAGGCATTGCGGATCGGGCGGCGGCCGAAATGGCCCATGTCGGCGTAGAGCGCCTCGCAGCCCGTGACCGCCAAGACGACGGAACCCAGCGCGACGAAAGCCGTCCAGGGTTCGTGGATGAAAAGCGCGACGCCGTACCACGGATTGATCGACAGCAGGATCTGCGGATGGCGCGCCATCGCCATGCCGCCGAGCAGCGCCATGACGATGAACCAGACGATCATCACCGGTCCGAACAGCTTGCCGATGCGCTCGGTGCCGAAGCGCTGCAGCAGGAAGAGGCCGACCAGGATGGCGAGCGTCAACGGCAGGATGGCGGCCTGCAGGCTTTTGCTTTCGCTGCCGAGGCCCTCCACGGCGCTGAGCACCGAGATCGCCGGCGTCAGCATGCCGTCGCCGTAGAACAGGGCGAGGCCGGCGAGCGAGACCAGCGCGATGGCGGTCTTGAGGCGGCGGCCGAGGCCGCTGGAGCGATGCGCCAGCGCCGCCAGCGCCATCACGCCGCCCTCGCCATTGTTGTCGGCGCGCATGATGAAGAAGACGTATTTGACGGTCACCACGATCACCAGCGACCAGAAGATCAGCGACAAGGCGCCGAGCACCGCCAGGGGGCCCGGCAGCGCGCCGCCGGCCGCGATCACCGACTGCTTGACGGCGTAGAGCGGGCTGGTGCCGATATCGCCGAACACGACGCCGAGGGCGCCGAGCGTCAGGCCCGCCTCGCGCCGCCAGCCTGGATGGGTGACCGCCGCCGCCGTCATGCTCAGATCGTGACCTGGGTGCCGAGCTCGACCACGCGCCCCGGCGGCAGGTGATAGAAGCGCGCGGGCGACAGCGCGTTGGCGGCGAGCTGCATGTACAGCCAGGTGCGCCAGCGCCCCAGCGCCGGATGCTCGGCCGGCACCAGCGTCTCATGGCCGATGAAGAAGGTCACGGTCTCGACATCCACCGCGATGCCCCGGGAGCGCGCCTCGGCCAGCGCCCGCGGCACGTCGGGCGTCTCGAAGAAGCCGTGATGGATGCGCACGCTGTAGAAGCCCTTGCCGAGTTTTTCGACCTCGATGCGCTTGTCGGCCCGCACCAGCGGCTTGTCCGCGACCGTGACGTTGCACAGGATGACGCGCTCGTGCAGCACCTTGTTGTGCTTGAGATTGTGCAGCAGCGCGCCGGGCATCACGTCGTTGCGCGAGCTCATGAAGACGGCGGTGCCGGCGACGCGCATCGGCGTCTTGTCGGCGCGCTCCAGGAACAGGTTCAGCGGCATGGATTCGGCGCGGATGCGCTCCTGGTGGACGCGTCGGCCGATGCGCCAGGTCTCCATCACCACGAAGACCCCGGCGGCGATGGCGAGCGGCAGCCAGCCGCCCTGCGGGATCTTGAGCATGTTGGAGAGCAGCATCGTCACGTCGACGAAGCCGAGCGCCCCGAACACGGCGATGGCGAGCTTGATGCCCCAATGCCACTGGCGCGCGGCGACGAGGCTGACGTGGAAGGTGTCGATCACCATCACGCCGGTGACCGCGATGCCGTAGGCCGCGGCGAGATTGGAAGAACTGCGGAACACCAGCACGATCAGCACGACGCCGATCAGCAGCAGCGCGTTCATGCGCGGCACGTAGATCTGGCCGTAATCGGTCATCGAGGTGTGGCGGATCTCCATGCGCGGCAGCTGGCCGAGCTGCACCGCCTGGCGGGTGATCGAGAACACGCCGGAAATCACTGCCTGGCTGGCGATGATGGTGGCGAAGGTCGCCAGGAACACCATCGGGTAATGCGCCCAATGCGGCGCCATGGAATAGAACACGGTGTCGGCATGGCGCGGGTCCACCAGCAGCGAGGCGCCCTGGCCGAAATAGTTCAGCACCAGCGCCGGCAACGCCAGAAAGAACCAGGCGGCACGGATCGGCAGGCGGCCGAAATGGCCCATGTCGGCGTAAAGCGCCTCGCAGCCTGTAACCGCCAAAACGACGGAACCGAGCGCCACGAACGCCGTCCAAGGCTCGTGGATGAAGAGCTCGATGCCGTAGATCGGGTTGAGCGCGGTCAGGATGATCGGCGCGCGCACGATCCAGCTGATCCCGAGCACGGCCAGCACCACGAACCACACCACCATCACCGGCCCGAAGATGCGGCCGATGCGGGCGGTGCCGCGGCTCTGCATCAGGAACAGCCCGACCAGGATGATCAGCGTCAGCGGCAGCACCAGCGGCTCGAGCGAATGACGGCCGACGGTCAGGCCTTCGACGGCGCTGAGCACCGAGATCGCCGGCGTCAGCATGCCGTCGCCGTAGAACAGGGCGAGGCCTAGGATGGCGCCGAAGCCGATCATCGCCTTGATGCGCCGGCCCAGCCGCGCCGAGCGATGCGCCAGGGTGGCGAGCGCCAGGACGCCGCCTTCGCCATTGTTGTCGGCGCGCATGATCAGCACGACGTATTTCAGCGTCACGATGATCACCAGCGCCCACAGGATGAGGGACAGCGCGCCGAAAATGGCGGCCTGGCCGGGCACGCCGCCGCCCGTCGCCAGCACGGTCTCGCGCATGGCGTAGAGCGGGCTGGTGCCGATGTCGCCGAACACGACGCCGAGGGCGCCCAGTGTCAGCAGGGCGTCGCGCTTCAATGAGCGCGGGCCCGCGCCGGGCGCATGCGCGGCGGGCACGTCGATGCCGGCAAGCGGATCGTTTGCCACCGGCGCTGAGGCGAGGAGGTCTGGCTTACTCACGGCTTGGGTTGGGGCTCATCCGGCGGGGCGGTAACGCGAAGCTGGCCTTGTTGGTTTGCGACGCTCTCGCCCCCTCGCGGGCACGACCTGCCGGGACGGCCAAATCAGCCAACCGCATCGGCGAGGGCGGGGAAAATAGGCCCAGCGCGGGACGGCGCAAAGAGGGGCGAGGCGGAATAGCGCAGGAATCTGCTATCCCGTTGATAGGGCTTAGCGATCGTCGCCGGGCGTGGCGGAATCGTCGGCCGCGGCGTCGGACGCCGCGATCTGCCGGGCAATCGGATCCTCGCGGTCCGGCGCGGCGGCGCGGTCCGGGACCGCGTTCGACGCCACCAGCGGACTGCTGCCGGCCGGGCCGGGGCCGATGAAGCCCTGGACGCGGTAGACCTTGGTGCCCCACGAGCCGGAGCGGATGTTCCAGACCTTGACCTGCGACCAGTCATTGTCGGCGCTGACGTCGATCACCGGATCGTTGACATAAACCGCACCGTCGTCGAGCCAGTTGGCGTGGTCGATGCGGATCTCGCGCGGCGAGACGAGGCGGCGGACGACGGCGACATGGGCGCGGTGCTTGCCGGCATAGCCGTTGAGGACCATCACCGAGGCCAGGATCGGCGTGGCGCCGCGGTAATAGACGCCGGCGGCCTTGTCCCACCAGGTGTAGGCGTCGCCGTGGATGTTGATGCCCGAGTGATCGCGCGCATAGGGCACGCATTGCAGGGCCGTGCCCTCGACCGTCGAAGGCGCGGTGTCGGCGTTGTCATCCGGGAACAGGTTGGGATTGTCGGCCGGATAGGCCGGGGTCGTGCCGCGCGCGTTGGCCGCGCCGGACTGGCCGTAGGCGAGATCGGCGGACGACAACTCCGTGCCGAGGCCGCCGCAGCCGCCCAGAAGCGCGCACAGGCCAGCAACGGAAGCGATCCGGATGAACGACCCAGAAATCATGCAATGTGCCCCTCTTACGCCTGCGCAGCGGCTGGACAGCCAAGCTACAGGCCGCGGTTCAAAACGCAGTTAGAGATTTGAAGCGCATTTGAAAAGCTAAAATTTTAATTGCTTTTTCCGTTATTCTCCGGGGCGAATCTCGGGCCGCGGCAGCGCGGTGGCCGATCCGGTGAGGCCCATGGCCCCGATCGAGACCAGTCCGGTGACGGCAAAGAAGAAGAACGGCGCGCTCCAGGCCTGCTCGGCAAAAGCGAAAATCGGCAGCAAAAGGCCGATTACCAGCTCCGGCCCGCCGCGCCAGCCGCCTGCATAGCGCTCGCCGGGCCGCAGGGTGCGGTGGAAATGCATGTGGGAACTAAAGAAGGCCTCGAAGGTCGCCCGCGTGTTGGCGAGAACGAGGCCGGACGGGAACACCAGCGCCAGGGCGATGGAACGGGCGATGCAGGGCAGCCGCTCGCGCCCCAGCATGGCCTGGCCTAAGTACAAATACCCAGCCGAAGCGACGAGGCCGAGCGCCGAGACCGACAGGCCGAGCAGCGACACGCTCATGAAATAGACGACGTCCATGTACATCAGCGTCAGGCTGATGGCGGCGCTGAAGAAAGCCAGCGTGTAGAACGCGAACTGGCACATCTGCAGCGACATCGCCGCTTTTTTCCACAGCGGCATGGTGCTCGCCCAGATAAGCGGCAGGAGCTTTCTCGCGGTTTGCGCATGGCCCTTGGTCCAGCGCGCCTGCTGCGCCCGCCAGGCGGCAGCGGTCTCCGGCAATTCGCCGGGCACTTCGATGTCGGAGAGCATGACGGTGCGCCAGCCCTTCATGGCGCAGCGCATGGAGAGGTCGAGGTCTTCGGTCAGCGTGTCGCCGGTCCAGCCGCCGCCGCTGTCGATCGCCGCCCGGCTCCAGACGCCGGCGGTGCCGTTGAACGACATCGGCAGGCCGGCGCGAAACCGCCCCTCTTGTTCGACCGCGAAGTGGGCGTCCAAAAGCATGCCCTGCGCCCGCGTCAGCCAGTTCTTGGTGCGGTTGGCGTGGCCCCAACGCGCCTGCGCATAGGCCAGGCCCTGGTCGGCGACCAGCACCGGCACGGTGCGGCGCAGGAAATCGGTCGGCGGCACGAAATCGGCGTCGAAGATCGCGACATAGGGCGCGTCGGAATGCTTGAGGCCGAAGGCGAGATTGCCGGCCTTGAAGCCGGCGCGTTCGCCGCGGCGCAGGACTTTGAGGCTCACGCCGTCCGGCACCACGCTCACGATGGCGCGGACGAGGTCTTCAGGGTCGCCCGTGCGGCCGTCGTCGAGCACCTGGATCTCGAGCTTGTCGCGCGGCCAGTCGAGCCGGGCCGCGGCGGCGGCGACGCGCACGGCGAGCGGGCCCTCGTCGCACACCGGCAGCTGCACCAGAACCCGGGGCAGCGCCTCGTCCGGCAGCAGCGGCAGGCGCACCCGCGGCGCCGGCTTGAACAGGCGGAAATAGCCCAGCACCACGAGCTGGATCGACAGGACCGCGATGACGCACAACACGCCGGCGAGCAGACATTGCAAAATCAGGGATAAACCGGTCATGCGAAGCGTTCGGACCCCACTCAAATTCCGACGAAAACGCCCCGTTGGACCGGGGGGTGCAATTGGCCGCGAATTTGTAACGGCCGGTTAGCTTTAGCAAGGTCGGGGCAAAGCCTCAATCGAGGGTCCGGCGGAAGCGCAGAAGGGCCAGACTGCCCACCGCGAACAGGAACAGCAGCAACGGCCAGACGTCCGGCCAGATCTCGGCCGGGCCGTTGCCCTTGAGCAAAATGCCGCGGACAACCCGCAAAAAATGGGTGACGGGCAGGACTTCGCCGATCCATTGCGCCCAATCCGGCATGCCCCGGAAGGGAAACGCAAAACCCGACAAAAGGATCGCCGGCAAAAGAAAAAACACCATCATCTGCATGGCCTGGAGCTGGCTTTGCGCAATGGTGGAGAACGTATAGCCAACGGCGAGGTTGGCGGCGATGAAGACGATCAGCACCGCGAACAGCAGCGCCAGCGAGCCGATCATCGGCACGCCGAAGACGAAGCGGGCCGCCAGCAGCACCAGCGTGGCCTGGATCAGCCCGACCACGATGTTGGGCGCGATCTTGCCGATCATGATCTCGACCGGCGTGGTCGGCATGGCGAGCAGGTTCTCGTAGGTGCCGCGCTCGCGCTCGCGGGTCAGCGCCATCGAGGTCATCAGCACCATGGTCATGGTCAGGATGATGCCGAGCAGGCCGGGCACGATGTTGTACTGGGTGACGACCTCCGGGTTGTAGAGGAGGTGCACGACGGTGGTGAAAGGTGGCGCCGGCAGCGCGCGCACCGCCAGGGGGCCGACAAGGTCGTCGCGCAGCGCATCGCTGGCGATCTGGCCGAGCGCGCCGACCGCGTTCGACGACGACGCCGGATCGGTGGCGTCGGCCTGAATGAGCAGTTCGGGATTGGCGCCGCGCACCACGTCGCGGCTGAAATCGGTCGGAATCTCGACGACGAAGGAGACCTCGCCCTGCGCCAGCATGCGGCGCGCTTCAGCCGGCGAATTGGTCGCCTTCACCACGTCGAAATAGCCCGAATTGTTCAGCGCCGCGACGATGGAATCGGCGAAGGTGCCCGGGTCGGAGATCGAGACCGCGGTCGGCAGGTGCTTGGGATCGTTGTTGATGGCAAGGCCGAACAGCAGCAACTGCATCAGCGGCACGCCGAGGATCAGGCCGGCGGTCAGGCGGTCCCGCCGCATCTGGATGAATTCCTTGGCGAGCACGGCGGCGATGCGGCGCAGCGAGAAGCGGGTGGTCATTTTTGCCCCCTCCGCCCTTCGCCGCTGACGCGGCCTCCCCCACAGCCTCGTCCGCACGTTGGCGCTACGGACTGCTCCGGCGCGGGGAAGGCGGGCCTCGCAACCCCTTGAAAACATTCAATCGGTGTACATTCGAACCGTGGGTTCGCGATGGGGGGGTGGGGGGTCACGCGTAGTCCCCCGTGCCACGCTCCTGGAGCTGGATGAAGACGTCCTCCAAGCTGGGGGCGGCTGCGTGGATATTCAAGCCCTCCTCGCGCGCGAACGGCGCCAGCGCGGCCTCGAGCGCGCCGCGGTCCTTGCCGCTGACATGCAGCGCGGCGCCGAAGAAGGCGACGAACTCGACGCCGGGCTTGCCGTGCAGCTTGCCGGCCAGCGCGCGGGCGCCCTCGCCCTCGACGATGAAGGTATGCAGGCCCGACTGCGCGATCACCTCGCCGACCGTGCCGCGCGCCACGATGGTGCCGAGGTTGATATAGACGATGCGGTCGCAGCGCTCGGCCTCGTCCATGTAATGCGTGCTGACGAGGACGGTGAGGCCCTCGCTGCTGAGCCGGTGGATCTCGTCCCAGAAATCGCGCCGCGCCTTGGGATCGACGCCGGCGGTCGGCTCGTCGAGCAAAAGCATTTTCGGCGCATGCAGCATGCAGGCGGCGAGCGCCAGGCGCTGCTTCCAGCCGCCGGAGAGATCGCCGGCGAGCTGGTCCTGGCGCTTGGTGAGGCCGAGGCGGTCCAGGGTCTGCGTCACGGTCGCGCGCGCCTCGGGCAGTTCATAGACGCGGGCGACGAAATCCAGATTCTCACGGATCGACAGATCCTCCCAGAAGCTGAACTTTTGGGTCATGTAGCCGACCTCGCGCTTGATCTTCTCGGACTGGGTGCGGAAGTCGTAGCCGAGCACCGTGCCCGTGCCCGCATCGGCGCGGAGCAGGCCACACAGCATGCGGATCGTCGTCGTCTTGCCCGAGCCGTTGGGGCCGAGGAAGCCCCAGACCTCGCCCGTCGGCACGGCGATGTCGGCCTTGTCGACCGCAACCTTGCTGCCGAAGCGCTTGGTCAGGCCGTGCACGTCGATGGCAAGCTCGCCCGCTTTGGCAGATGGCGCCATCTTATAGCGGCCGCACGTCGACCGGCTGGCCGGGGTTGAGGCGGAGGCCGCCGGGCGTGCGCGCCTCGATCTTGAACACCAGTTTCTCGCGGCTGCCGATGGAGAAGATCACCGGCGGGGTGAACTCCTCCTGGCTCGCGATGAAGCTGACGGTGGCGGTGAGGCCGGCGGCGCAGCCGTCGCAGGAAATCGCGACGCGCTGGCCGAGTTTGACATGCGCGAACTGGCTTTCCGGCACGAAGAAGCGGACATAGATATTTTCCGGCGGCAGGACGGAGACCACCGGCGTCATCGCGGGCGCGTATTCGCCGGCGCGGAAGAACACGTCCTCGACGCGGCCGGTGGTGCGGGCGACGACGTCGCGCTCCGACAGCTGGTAGGCGGCGCCGGTGAGCGCGGCGCGGGCCTGCGCGATCTGGGCGTCGATCTGGGCGACCTGCGCGGCGGCGGAATCGTAGGCCGCCTTGGCGACGTCATAAGCCTGCCTGGTGCCGGCCTTTTCCGCCAGCAGGTTGGACTGGCGCACCAATTCCTTTTGCGTCAGGGCGAGATTGGCGAGCGCCGCGACGCGCTGGCTCTCAGCCAGTGCGATCGCCGCATTGGCCTGGTCGCGCGCCGAGGCCTGGCTGGTGTCGTCGAGCGTGAACAGCAGATCGCCCGCCTTCACCGCGTCGCCGCGATGGATCGCGACGCGGGCCAGCCAGCCGGCCTGCGGCGCGGCGATGAAGGCAGCTTCGCCCTCGACATAGCCGAGCCAGGCGGCGTCTTCCTTGCGGCCGCAGCCGGCAAGAAGCAGAAGCAACAGGATCGCGGCGCGCTTCATGGCGTGGCTCCTTCGGGCGCGAGGCCGCGGAACAGGACGTCGAGATGGGCCGCGATCAGGCCCTTGAAGTCATAGGGCTCGGGATCCAGATGGCTGAAGGTCACCCGCCAGATGGCACTGAGCAGGGCCGGCGCGATGCAGAGCCGGGCGATGTGCTGCGGCGGCAGATCGGCGCGGAATTCGCCGCGCGCGATGCCGCGCTCGATCAGGCCGGTGAGCAGGCCGAGGCCGCGCTCGATCACTTCGAAACGGTAGAACTCCGCCAGCCAGGGAAAGTTGGCGCTCTCGGCGATGACGATCTTCGGCAGCGCGACCTTGTTGCTGTCGATCAGCACGCCGAACATGGTCGTCATGACGAGACGCAGGAGGAATCGCGCCGAGCCTTCGAAGGCGGCAACGTCGGCGGTGACATTGCCCAGCGCCCGGCCGATCTCCTCGCGCACCAGCGATTTGAAGACCGCCTCCTTGTTTTCGAAATAGAGATAGATCGTGCCCTTGGTGACGCCGGCGGCGCGGGCGATGTCTTCCATGCGGGCCGCGGCAAAGCCCTTTTCGGCGAAGACCTTCAGCGCGGCATCGAGAATCTCGACCGGCCGCGCCTGCTTGCGGCGGGTCCAGCGCTGTTCCTGGGTCGGGACGGGCGTATCCATGGGCTCTTTTAATAACTGACTGGTCAGTTATAAAGTGAAATTTCCGCAGGCCAGCCCATCGGAACCTGCATCATGGTATCGTGGTTACCGTCCGTGGCAGGAGAACCGCCATGAATTTCAAGCCTCTAGCGATTTCCTTGGGTTTTCTGGCCCTTGCCGGCTGCGTTCAGCCCTCGGCCTATCGGCCGGCGGCGAGCGAACACGGCACCGGCTATGCCGACACGCGGCTGGCGGACAACCGCTATCGCGTCACCTTTCGCGGCAATTCGGCGACCCGGCGCGAGACGGTGGAGAGTTTCCTGCTGCTGCGCTCGGCCGAGGTGACGCGGGATGCGGGCTTTGGCTGGTTCGTGTTCGACAATCGCGATACCGAAGCCAAGACGACCTATCGCACCGACTTCTCCGGCTTTCCCGGCTGGGGTCCGGGCTTCGGCTGGTATCACAGAAGCTGGCTCTACGACCCTTGGGACCCGATCTGGGCCCGCGGCGACGTCGCGATCCCCAGGACGCAATACGAAGCCTATGCGGAGATCGTCCTTTTGACGCCTGAGCAGGCCAAGGCCGATCCGCATGCCCTGCGGGCCGACGACGTCATCGCCCGGCTGGGACCGGCGGCGGCCCCACCGCCGCCCGCCCATTAGCCCGAGCGGCGCAGCACCAGGCGCGTGACCGCGCCGTCGTGCGTCACGCGCAGGACGGCATGCTGCTCCTGATGGCACATATGCGGGATGTCGATGGCGGCGAGCGGATCGTCGGCGACGACTTCGATCTCAGTGCCCGGGCGCGCCCGGGCCAGCGCCCGCCGCGCGAGCAGCGCCGGCAGGGGGCATTTCAGGCCGCGCAGATCGAGCGGTTCGGACATCTCGCTTCCTTGATCGTCGGCCTGCGGCGCTTATCTTCTGCAGACCAGCGAATCTCCTGTCATGGGCTCCATGGGACTGCTCGACGCCGCCACGCGCGAAGCCACTTATATAACGGCGATCGGCCGCACGCTGCTCGGCCTGCGCGGCACCACGCCCAACAGCCCGCACACCATCGTCGACATCGTCACGGCGCAGGCGCGGGCGACGCCCCACGCCGTCGCGTTCTATTTCGCCGACCGCACGCTGAGCTATGCGCAGCTGGAGGCGCATGCCAACCGCGTGGCGCGCTGGGCGCACCGCGCCGGCGTCGGGCGCGGCGACGTGGTGGCGCTGCTGATGGAGAACCGGCCGGAATATGTCGCAACCTGGCTCGGCCTGCTGAAGGTCGGCGCCGTGGCGGCGCTGATCAACGCCAATCTGCGCGGCCTGCCGCTGGCGCACTCCATCGCCATCGCCGAGGCCAAGCATGCCGTCGTCGGAGCCGAATTGGCGGAGACCTATGCCGAGGCCGCGCCGCAGATCGTGCCGCGCCCGGTCGCCTGGAGCGCCGGCGGGCCGGCGCCGGGCTTCGCGGACTTCGATGCGGCACTGGCGGCCGAGGCCGGCGACGCCGCCGCCGAGGCGTGGCGCGCCGGCGTCACCTGCAAAGACAAGGCGTTTTACATCTACACCTCGGGCACTACGGGCCTGCCCAAGGCCTCGAACTTCACGCATTTGCGCATGCTGTTCATGATGCACGGCTTCGCCGGCGGGCTGAACGCCAAGGCGGGCGACCGGATGTACAATGTGCTGCCGCTGTACCATTCGGCCGGCGGCGTCTGCGCCATCGGGCCGGCGCTGCTGACCGGCGGCGCCGTGATCCTGAAGCGCAAGCTTTCGGTCGGCGAGTTCTGGGACGACGTGCACCGCTACCGGGCGACCCTGTTCCAGTATATCGGCGAGCTGTGCCGCTACCTGCTGAACGCGCCGGCCACGCGCTTCGAGCGCGACCACGCCATCCGCGCCATCACCGGCAATGGCCTGCGGCCGGAAATCTGGCGGAACTTCCAGCAGCGCTTCGCGATCCCCAGAATCGTCGAATTCTACGGCGCCACCGAGGGCAACGTCTCGATGCTGAACTATGACGGCACGGTCGGCGCGGTGGGGCGCATTCCCTCCTACATGCGCCGGATCATGACCACGCGCATCGTCAAATTCGACGTCGAGCGCGAAGCGCCGGTGCGCGGTACGGACGGCTTCTGCCGCGAATGCGCGGACAATGAGGTCGGCGAGACCATCGGCAAGATCGCCAACGAGCCGGGCAAGAGCTTCGACGGCTACACCAAGGCGTCGGACACGCAGAAGAAGGTGCTGCATGACGTCTTCGCGCCTGGCGATGCCTGGTTCCGCACCGGCGATCTGATGCGCCGCGACGCCCACGGCTATTTCTATTTCGTCGACCGCATCGGCGACACCTTCCGCTGGAAGGGCGAAAACGTCGCCACCAGCGAGGTCGCCGAGGCGCTCGGCGTGGTGCCGGGCGTCAAGGAGGCGAACGTCTATGGCGTCGCGATTCCCGGCATGGACGGCCGCGCCGGCATGGCGGCGCTGGTCACCGGCACGGGCTTCGAGATCGCGCATCTGGCGGAAGCGCTGGCCGGCAACCTGCCGCCCTATGCCCGGCCCGTCTTCGTGCGGCTGCTGTCCGAGCTGGAGATCACCGGCACCTTCAAGCAGCGCAAGATCGAGCTGGTGAAGGACGGCTTCGATCCGGGCGCGATTGCCGATCCGCTGTACTGGCTCAATCACGCGACGGGCGCGTATGAGACGCTGACAGCGGACATGTATGCGGCGATCGTGGGGGGCCGGGTGAAGTTCTAGGGCCCCCTCCGCCTCGCTCGCAAGTGCTCGCTCAGCACCTCCCCCGTAACAACGGGGGAGGAAAACTAAAACACCACCTCGGCCGCTGGAATCACCTTGGCGAAATCGCCGGCCATGGTGTGGTTCTGGATCGCGACGATGTCTTTGGCCCGCGCCACCTTCGTGTCGCCGGTCGAATGCGCGTCGGAAACCAGCGTGACCTTGTAGCCGCGCTCATGCGCGCCGCGGATCGCGGAGTCGACGCAATATTCCGACTGCATGCCGGTGACGACGAGGTGGTCGATGCCGGCCTTCTTCAATTTCGCGTCGAAATCGGTACCGTGGAAGGCGCTGGAATTGTGCTTCACGGTGACGTCGTCGCCGGCTTGCGGCGCAATGGCATCGTGGATCGGGTAGCCGGGCTTGCCGGGCTGGAACGGGTGATTGCCCGCGCCATGGTGCTGCACATACATCACCGGCGTCTTCGCGGCGCGCGCCTTGGCGATGAGACCGGCGATGCGTTGCAGGACGCCATCGCCGTCATAAGGCGGGTAGTCGGGATGCTCCCACATGCCCTTCTGCACATCGATGATGACGAGTGCGCTGCTCATGTCGAAAACTCCGTGACGGGGGTCCACTTTAGTTTGCGCCGGTCGCCGCGGCCAGAAGCGTCCTCGCCGCCGAAGTCGCTGGCGACGCCGGCGAGGTCATAGGCCGGCACCGGACGGAAGGTGTTGACGTTGACGGTGATCCAGCTCTTGCCCTCTTCCGTCATCATCGCGCCGACGAAGACGCCGCATGTGCGGCAAATCAGAAAGTCCGCGGTGTTCAGGCCGAAGCGATAAAGCTGCAATTGCGTCTCGTCGGCGACCTTGATCGCCATCGTACCCCTGGGATCGGACGTCGTGCGCGCGCCATGGGCGCGGCAGAAGCCGCACTGGCAGGCGCGCAGGCCGAGCACATCGAGCCCGGCGCTGGCCTCGAACACGAAGGAGATGTTGCCGCAATGACAGCGGCCTTCGAAGCGGTGGGTCATGGGCGGAGAATAGCGCAGGAGACGGCGCCCGAGGTCCGGCAGGAATGCATGCCCCTTGCACCGTTATTGCACGCGCAGTCGCGGAGGACGCCGAGGTGGAGCCTCTCCACGACTGCGCGCCCCCCCGTGAAAATCACTCCGCCGCCTTGGCCGCCTTCTTCGCTTCGTCTTCGTTGTGCTTGACGATGGTCGCCATCGCCGCGGTCATCGCCGCGCCGATGAATTTCTCCTTGTTGTCGCCGGCCCAGTGGAAGGCCTCTTCGCGCTTGGCGTTGGCGCCGTTGATCACCGGCGTGACGTGGCGCTGCCACAGCTCGTAGGACTTCTTGGTGTTCTCAAAATTCGCCCAATTGTGCGCCAGCTGCAGGAAGACGCCGAACTCGCCCTGCTTGGCCTGCAGGCGGCGGATCTGGGCGACGGCATCGTCGGGCGTGCCGACGACGATCTGGCCGCTCTCGGCCAATTGTTCGATCGTTTGAGTCTCCGTGCCCTGGCGGCCGGCGACGCCGGCGATGTTGCCGAAATAGTTCTGCCATTTGGCGATGCCGAATTTCACGTTCTCGAACGCCTGTTCGCGCGTCTCGGCGATGTGCACCGGACCGACCAGGCGCAGCTTTTCCGGATCCATCCTGCGGCCGTTCTCGGCGGCGACGTCGTTCGCGACCTTCCAGTTGATGCCGAGCGCGTCATAGCCGCCGGCCTGGGTGGCGGCGACGCACAGCATGCCGAAGCCGTGCTTGCCGGCGAGCTTGCCGCCCGACGGCGTCACCGACGAGGCCACCGCGACTTCGGGATGCGGCCAGGTGTAGGGCTTCAGCTGCAGCGTCGCGTCGACCAGGGTGAACCAGTCGGATTTGTGGGTGACGCGCTCGCCCGCGAACAGGCGCAGGATGATCTCGATCGCCTCGACCATGCGGTCGCGCTGGGTAGCGGGCTCGATGCCCATCGAGAACGCGTCCGACGGCAACAGTCCCGGCCCGACGCCGAACATGAAGCGGCCGCGCGTCTGGTGGTCGAGCTGGATGACGCGGTTCGCGGCCATCAAGGGGTTGTGATAGGGCAGCGAGATGACGCCCGAGCCGAGCCGGATGCGCCTGGTGCGCTCGGCGGCGGCGGCGATGAAGATTTCCGGGCTCGAGATGATCTCGTAGCCGGCGGAATGATGCTCGCCGATCCAGGCCTCTTCGTAGCCGAGCCGGTCGAGATGATCGATCAGCTCCAGGTCGCGCTGGATGCACAAAGTGGGATCCTCATCGACCGGATGGAAAGGCGCGAGAAAGATGCCGTTCTTCAGTTTGATGGCCATGACCTGTCTCCCGATGGCTTATGTATAGCGCTGCCGCGTTATCGCATATCGTCCGAAACGAGTCTTGAGGTTCACAGCAGCGGACGGCGGAAGCCGCCGGTGCCTTCCTCTACGGCAAACGCGTAATCGAACAGGCGATCCTCGCCGTGCCACGGGCCGACGATCTGCACGCCGACCGGCAGGCCCTGCGCCGTCTGGCCGGCCGGCACGGCGAGCGCGGGCGCGTAGAGCGCGGTGGCCGGCGAAATCCAGTCGAGGATGGCGGAATAGGGCGTCGGCGTCCCGTCGACGTCGAGGATGCGATCGGTGAAGCCACCCGCCTGCTGATGCGCGAATGCCGGCACCATCGCGATCGGCATGACGATCGCGTCATAGCGCGTGAAGAATTCGGCGAGCTTGTCCTTGTGCCATTGCTGCCGGACCCTGGCGTCGTCGATGTCGCGATAGGCCGCGGTGGCGGCCAGGCGATAGGCCGCGCCGGCCGCTTCCGGGCCGCCCGCCGCGACGATCTGCTTGTCGTCGGCGCGCATCGCTTCCCAGGCGTCGAGCATAGCGGGCGGAAAATCGCGGGCGACGGCGACGGAGAGCAGCGCCATGTAGAACTGCATCAGCGCGCCGCCGTCGATATCGGGCTTGGCGTGCTCGACATGGGCGCCGGCCCTGGCGAGCGCGTCCGCGGCCCGCACCGTGCCCGCCTTGACCTCGCGGGCGAGCGGCCAGGCGGCTTCTTCGTTCCAGAGCGCGATGCGCGCGCCCGCGACGTCGCGGCGGCTCCGTTCCGGCGTGCCCCGCAGCACGCTCCACAGCAGCTTGAGGTCGCCCACATCGCGCGCCATCGGGCCGCAGACGTTGAGATCGACTTCGAGATAGCGCTCCGGCAGCGGCGGGACCATGCCGCGGTTGCTGACCGCGCCCCAGGTCGGCTTGAGCGCGGTGACGCCGCAAAAATTGGCGGGATGGCGCAACGAGCCGCCGATGTCGGTCCCGATCTCCAGCGGGGTGACGCCGCAGGCGAGCGCCGCCGCGGCGCCGCCGGACGAGCCGCCGGGCGTGCGCGCCACGTCATAGGGATTGTTCGTGGTGCCATGCATCGCGTTGTAGCTCTGGATGTCGCCGAGCATGAAGGGGACCATGGTCTTGCCCCAGATCACCGCGCCGGCCCGGCGCGCCGCGGCGACCGTGGCCGCGTCGGCGCAATCCTTGGCGCGGTCCTTGAGCGCCGGATTGCCCGAGGTCGCGGGCATGTTCTCGACGTCGTAAGCGTCCTTGATCGTCATCGGCACGCCGGCGAGCGGCCCGAGGGCCTCGCCCCTGGCGCGCGCCTCGTCGATGGCGGCGGCATCCTTCTGCGCGCGAAGGATGTCGGTTTCGACGACGGCGTTGATGCGCGCCTCGATCTCGTCATTGCGGTCGACATGCGCCTCCAGCAGCTCGCGCGCCGAGACCTCTTTGGCCGCCAGATCGGCGAGCATCTCGCGTGCCGTAGCGTAAGTGTCGATCATGTTCGCCGCCCGTTTGCGCCTCGCAAAACATGGCATAACGTGCGGCGAAAGACTGCCGAAATATCGAGGACACCGCCATGCGCGCCGCCGTTTTCAAGGAAATCTCCAAGCCGCTGGCGATCGAGACGCTGGCCGATCCGGTGCCCGGCCCGCACGACATCGTCCTGCGCGTCAGAAATTGCGGCATCTGCGGCTCCGACCTGCACATGACCGAGCCGACCTCGATCATGCCGCTGCCCGGCGGCGCGGTGATGGGCCATGAATTCGCCGGCGAAGTGATGGAGGTCGGCAAGGCGGTGACGCATCTGTGGAAGACGGGCATGCGCGTCGCGGGCTTTCCGGTGATCTGCTGCGGCGAGCACACGCCGTGCATAAACTTTTCCAATCGCGGGACCTGCGCCAAGATGACCTCGGTCGGCCTCGGCCAGAACCCTGGCGGCTATGCCGAATTCGTCCGCATCGGCTCGGGCAGCGGCTACCGCCTGCCGGACAGCGTCTCGTTCCGCGAGGGCGCGATGGTCGAGCCGCTGGCCGTCGGTCTGCACGCCGTCGACATGGCCAGGATGCCGCGCGGCGCCACCGTGCTGGTGATCGGCGCGGGACCGGTGGGCCTTGCCACCATGCTGTGGGCGAAATTCCTCGGCGCGCGGCACGTCATCGTCAGCGAGAAGGCCGAGGTCCGCAAACAGATGGCGGCCCGGTTCGGCGCCACCGACTGCATCGACCCGTCCGGGCCCCTGACCGCGCAGGTCGAGAAGATCGCCGGCAAGGCGCCCGACATCATCTTCGAATGCGTCGGCGTGCCGGGCCTTTTGATGAACGCGATGGCGGAGGCGCCGCGCGGCGGCCGCATCGTCGTCGCCGGCGTCTGCCAGCAGACCGACACGATCATGCCGCTGATGGGCATCATGAAGGAACTCGAGATCCAGTTCGTGCTCGGCTACCGCCCGGCCGATTTCGACTACGTCATCGCCATGATCGCGGCGGACCGCATCGACGTCGGCCACATGGTGACCGACATCGTCGATCTCGACGGCCTGCCCGCCGCCTTTGAGGCGCTGCGCAAGCCGTCGCACCAGTGCAAGGTGATGCTGGAGAACTGATCGCGCACGCCGCTCTACGTAGTTCCACCTATATCGGTCCGCGATAGGCGCGGGACGTTCCGTCGCAGTCCGCGGCAGCGTCAAACTGTTACAAGCGCGCCGCGTTTCGCCTCCTTAGGGATTCGCCACTTCCTCGATCAACATAAGGGTGCCGTGCCCGTATGCGCGCGCCGATGAAAGCCGATGACTGACACCGGTGTCCCGCGCGCGATCAGGCCGACCAGCGACAAGCTGATCGGCATCCACAAGCTCTGGAGCGAGATCGCGGCCGGCCGCATCGGGCCGAGGCGCGAGGAGGTCACGCCGGCGCGGCTGCGCGGCACCATGCCGTGGACCTTCGTGGTCGACGTGGCGGGCGGCGACTTCCGCTTCCGCTTCGCGGGCGACCGCATCATCCAGTTCATGGGCACGCGGCTGACCGGCACGCTGCTGTCGGACCTGCTCGGCACGCCGTTCTACGACGGCATGAACCGGTTCTTCGCCGGCTGCGTGACGGCGAAGACGCCGACAGCCACCGGGCCGAGCCCGGCGACCTATCCCGGCAAGGAGCACCTGGAAATGGAAGTCCTGGTGCTGCCGCTGTCGGACGACGGGGTGACCGTCACCGGCCTGCTCGGCACGTTCGACACCTGGCGCCTGGGCACGCACACCTCATAGCTTGACCAGCATCTTGCCGGTGTTGGCGCCGTTCAGCAGCGCGATCAGCGCGGCGGGCGCCTGCGCGATGCCTTCGAACAGCGTCTCCTGGTATTTTATCCGGCCGTCTTTCAGCCAGCCCGTCATCTCCTCGTTGAACTGACCGTAGAGCGGCATGAAGTCCGCCGTCACGAAGCCGCGGATCGTCACCCGGCCGTAGATGATCGAGGACAGGCCCCGCACGCCGGTCTGCTGGTCGTTGTAGGTCGAGATCATGCCGCACACCGCGATGCGGCCGAGCGCGTTCATGCGGCGCAGCGCGGCCTCCAGGTGATCGCCGCCGACATTGTCGAAATAGACGTCGAGCCCCTTGGGCGTCGCCTTCTCGAGCGCGTCGCGGATCGGCTCTTTCTTGTAGTTGATGACGGCGTCGAGGCCGAGGCTCTGCAGCCAGGCCACCTTGTCGTCGGCGCCGGTGCTGCCGACGACGGTGCAGCCCTTGAGCTTGGCGATCTGCGCCGCCAGTGAGCCGACCGAGCCGGCGGCGGTGGAGACGAACACCTGCTCGCCGGACTTCATCTTGCCGATCTCGACGAGGCCGCCATAGGCGACGAAGCCGGCGCCGCCCAGCACATGCATGTAGATCGTCAGCGGCAGCTTAGGATCGGCGTCGACCTTCGCCAGATGCCGGGCGTCGGCGACATAGGCTTCGCGATAGCCATAGGCGCCGCGCACGATGTCGCCTTCCTTGAGCTTCGGATCGCGCGATCTGGCGACGCGGCCGAGCGCGAAGCCGCCGAGCACCGCGCCGACCTCCTGCCCGCGCGTCAGCCGCGGCCGCGTCGCCGGATCGATGCTGAGATAGAGATTGCGCACCTCGGCCTGGCCGTCGGCGAGCTCGGGCAATGTCTTTTCGACCAGTGCGAAGTCGCTGTCGCGCGGCATGCCGTCGGGCCGCCTGGCGAGGTGGATTTCACGGCTTGTCGTCATCGGCAATCTCCTGTTGGCTGGCCGGCGCCAATGACGCGCAATCGCATGGGAGAATGCAATGCCGGCCCATTACGATTACCTGCATGTGACGCTGGAGCGCGGGCGCCCCGCCTGGGCCGCCTTTGCCGCGCATATCCACGGCACGGTCGCGCCGGCTCTCGCGGCCGAGGGCGGCGAGATGCTGGGGCTGTTCCAGGGCCAGCTCGGCTTCGCCTCCACCGAGGCGATCGTGTTGCTGCGCTGGCCGGATGCCGGCCATGGCCGGGTCCAGGAACTGAGCCCCGCGCCGGGCGCCGTCGCGCTGCATTGGGAGAAGCTGATGCCGACCGTGCGGCCTGAGGACGGCAAGCGCCTGAAGCCGGGCGGCATCTATGTGCATCGCTGGTTCACGGTGGATGCCGCCAGCGCCGCCGACTTCATCGCGCTGTCCAACCGCGCCTGGGAGAATTTCGAGGGCAGTTACGACACCGAGATCTTCGGCCTGTTCGCCGCCGAAGCGAAGGCCGAGGACCGCTATGAGGGCGCCTTGCGCCTGTTGCTGCTGACCTATTACGCCAGCCACGACGTGTGGGAAAAATCGCGCGACCAGACGCGCGATCCGCAGGGCCTGTTCGTCAAGCGCCACGCGCTGACGCGCTCCACCATCGGGCGCAGCTCGACCCTGGTGGTCCCGGCCTGACGGTAGCGAATTGATCCCAAACGGGATTTTCGGAGTCACGTCCGGTTTCCGTGACGTTATCGTCACCAAAGCCTTGCTTAACGCCGCCCAGAACTCTTAGATGCCTCCCTCATCAAGGGAGGAACGACGCATGTCCGTCGATGGCACGTACAATATCGTTATCAATTCGCCCATGGGCGCACAGAAGGTCACGCTCACCCTCAAGGACGCCGGCGGCGGCAAGCTGACGGGTACGCAGGCCGGCGCGCAGGGCTCCATGGAGCTCGCGGACGGCAAGGTGGACGGCAACAACGTCTCCTGGTCGGCCAACATCACCTCGCCGATGCCGATGAAGCTGGAAACCACCGGCACCGTCGACGGCAACAAGATCGCGGGCAACGTGAAGGCGGGCGCGTTCGGCTCGTTCCCGTTCTCGGGCGAGCGCGCCTAAGCACGCGCCGCAGTCAAGGATCGGGGCGGTGCCTTGCGCGCCGCCCTTTTTCTTTGGCGACACGATGCCATAGTGTCGGCTCTCCACCCTCCCCTTGAGGGAGGGTCGAAAAATTCGCAGCGAAGCGAAGAATTTTTCGGGGAGGGTCAGACGCTGGGCTCGGCGCCGACCCCTCCCCGAAATTTGCTGCGCAAATTTCGACCCTCCCTAAAGGGGAGGGTAAAAGTTCACGCAAGGTATATGTTTGAGAGTTCCGATCCACCGCGAAGGCTGGCCGTTCATCGCGATCTTCGTCGCGCTGAACGGCGTGCTGTATTGGCTGTCGCCCTGGGCGGGCCTCGCTTTCGCGCCCGTCACGCTGTGGTGCATCGCTTTCTTCCGCGATCCCGAACGCACGCCGCCGCCGGGCGAGAGGTCGGTCGTCAGCCCCGCCGACGGCGTGCTGTTGCCGATGGTCGACGCCGTGCCGCCGCAGGAGCTGGGCCTGGGACCCGAACCGCGCCGGCGCCTGTCGATCTTCATGAACGTCTTCAACGTGCATGTGAACCGCATGCCGGTGAGCGGCACGGTCGTCGCCCTCGCCTATCGGCCCGGGCGGTTTTTCAACGCTTCGTTCGACAAGGCCAGCGTGCACAACGAGCGCATGTCGGCGCGCCTGCGGCCGCAAAACGGCAGCGATCCCGCGGCCGATCTTGCCGTGGTGCAGATCGCCGGACTGGTGGCGCGGCGCATCGTCTGCGACGTTAAGCAAGGCGACGCGGTCGCCCGCGGAACCCGCTATGGCATGATCCGCTTCGGCAGCCGGCTGGACGTCTATTTGCCACCGACCGCCAAGATCGTGATAAAAGACGGTACGGTGACAAGGGCCGGAGAAACGGTCCTGGCGGAACTTCAAGGTTAGGCCCACTCCTAGGCAAGGCATCGCATTGGCTTACCGCAGGATAGATCCACGGCGCATGGCCGAGCGGCTGGAAGAGCTTTCGGTCGGCCGCGTCGTGCCCAGCGTGCTGACCCTGATGGGCCTGTGCAGCGGCATCACCGCCATCAAATTCGCCATCGGCGCCAACTGGAACGCGGCGGTCGCGGCGATCATCTTCGCCATGCTGTTCGACATGCTGGACGGACGCGCGGCGCGCTTCCTGGGTGCCGACACGCGCTTCGGCGCACAGCTCGATTCGCTTGCCGACCTCGTCAGCTTCGGCGTGGCGCCGGGCGTGCTCGTCTATATGTGGAGCCTGTCGCGCATGGGCAATGCGGGCTGGATCGCGGCGCTGATCTTCTGCACCTGCTCCGCCATCCGCCTGGCGCGCTTCAACGTGCAGAGCGTGCGCGACGAAGGCTCCTCGGAGCACAATCCGTTCTTCACCGGGCTGCCGACGCCGGCCGCGGCCGGCCTGCTGCTGCTGCCGATGCTGCTGAGCTTCCAGTTCGGCAACGACGTGTTCCGCGATTCCATCGTCAGCTTCGCGATGATCGCCATCTCCGCCAGCCTGATGGTCAGCCGGCTGCCGACGCCGTCGATCAAATACATGCGCCCGGCGCGGCAGCACCGCCTGCTGGTCTGGGCCTTCCTCGGGCTGCTGGCCGGCTTCATGATCACCTGGCCGTGGATCACCGCCACGGTCGGCATGGTGATCTATCTCAGCTCCATCCCGCTCGGCATCGCGATGCAGGCGCGGCGCGCGCGCATAGCACGGACGCCGGATTAGGGCTTCTGCTCAAGCGCCGCGCAGGGCGAGGTGGCGGCATGATAGTCGCTGCCCCAGCGGCGATAGCCGTCGGTGTCGATGTGAAAGCGCATCCCCTGATAGAAGCCGAGGCCGGCATGCGCCGCGGCTCCGAAGCGGGCATGCAGCTTGCAGACCGCAGCTATCATCTTATCGCGATTCTTGAAGCGCAGCGGCGTCAGGTCGAGCGCGTAGAACAGCGCGTGGGCGCTTTTGGGCGCGCCGCCGGCGCAGGTGTTCAGCGCGGCATCGCGGTAGCCGGACAGCGCCGCCACCGGCCCCAGCGCCGGAACGATGCGGGCGCGGATGAAGCGCAGTGTCGGCACGATGTTCGGCCACAGGGCGCGCGGCGCCAGGCTGTAGGGTGCGACGTTGCAGGCGCGCCACGAACTGGCATTGAGCAGCATCTGCGACAGCGGCAATACGCTGCCGACGCCGGCGCGCCTCAGGAAGGCTTCGAAGGCCTGAACCTCGCGGGCGCGGCCGGGCGCGGCATGCACCCAGGCGATGAAGTCGCCCGGCGGCGGCGCGGCGTGCGCCGGCGACGCCGCGAGCAGCAGGCCGAGAAAAAGAATGCCGGCCGCGCGGGGCAATCGGGTCGGGCTCACTTTGAGGAAATAGGAAATTCCGTTTCAGCCGACATAGGCGCTGGCGAGCAGGCCGAGGCCGACGACGCCAAAGCCGACCGCCGTGTACCACAGCCAGGCGCGATGGGTGATGATGGCCACGGTCGACATGGCGATGCCGATCTCGAACAGGGTGGCCGCGCCGGTCAGCCAGTGATGGCGACCCTCATGCATGGCGCTTTCGGCCAGCAGCCTGTCGCGGTCCTTTTCGTTGTCCTCGGCCTTTTCGCGCAGCTTGTCCTGGGTGTTGCCATATTCCTTGGCGTTCTTCTTGTAGTCGTCGACCTTGGCCCCACCGCCATTGGCGGCGATGGTGTAGAGGTGCTTCTTGATGCTGTCGGCCTGGAATTCGTTCCAGCTGTCGGTGGCCTGGTCCTGCTTCAATACCGCTTCGCTGGTCGAACCCAGGGCGCGGCCGCCCTCGACGGTTTCCAGACTGCCGGCGACGGCGGCGCAGACCGCCAGTACCGCGACCGAGATCGCGACGCGGGAAATGAAGGGATCGTGCTCGTGCGCCGCATGCTCGGCATGTTCGGCGTGTTCATGCGCTTCCAGCGCCGCATCGTGGCCCATGGTATTCTCCTCGCGTGTCGAAGGTTCAGCCGGCGCCGGTCAGGAAGCGCTCGGCGATGGCGGCGTGCATGGCGATGCCGTTGGCCATGGCGTCCTCGTCCATCGTCATGCGGTTGGAATGGCAGGCATGGGCGTGGTTGTGCGAAACGTCGTGCGGCGCCACGCCGAGGAAGGCCATGCAGCCCGGCATGCGCTGCAGGACATAGGAGAAATCCTCCGCCCCCATGATCGGCGCCGGCATGGTGAGGAAGCCGCGCTCGCCGAACAGGTCGGTGGCGACGCCTTGCGCGAAGGCGACGAACTTGCCGTCGTTGACGGTGACGGGATAGCCGGGCTCGAGATCGACGATGGCTTCCAGGCCGTGCGCCCTGGCGATGCCTTCGGCAACCTGGGCGATGGCCTCGCGGGCCTTGCTGCGGCTCTTGTCGGAGAAGCTGCGCAGCGTGCCGAGCAGCTTGGCATTCTCGGGGATCACGTTGCCGGTGGTGCCGCTGGTGATCTTGGTGATCGACAGGACCACCGGATCGAAGGCCTCGATCTTGCGCGTGACGACGCTTTGCAGCGCGGTGACGATCTCGCAGGCGACCGGAATCGGATCCAGCGTGTAATGCGGCTGCGAGGCGTGGCCGCCCTTGCCCTTGATCTCGATGCGGATCGTGTCGGTCGCCGCCATCAGCGGGCCGGAACGCGTCGCGATGACGCCGGTCGGGATGTTGGGCGAGATGTGGATCGCGAAGGCGGCGGACGGCGCCGGCGCAGCGTCGAGCATGCCTTCGTCGATGACGTGACGGGCGCCGGCGAAGCCTTCCTCGCCGGTCTGGAAGAAGAATTTCACATTGCCGTTGAGGCGGCCCCTATGCTTGTGCAGCAGATGCACCGCGCCGACCAGCATGGC